>Ga0082335_1002401_pt1 | contig 35209 bp, 38 predicted proteins | sample Subgrocontami58m_FD_72375 | JGI IMG/M metagenome (GOLD analysis project Ga0082335, IMG submission 72375) | Subsurface groundwater microbial communities from S. Glens Falls, New York, USA - GMW37 contaminated, 5.8 m (SPADES assembly) (version 2) ... | reverse complement strand
ACAACGGATAAGTGTGTAATCTGCGTAATCTGCGGATTGGCCCCCCCTCGCTCAGAACGGAGGCTGCCCATCCTCGACATCGCCGTCACTCCGGCTCTGGCCTCCGGTTGGCGCCAGCCCTTCTTCCTCCAGGATCTCCAGAAGGCGGGCGGCGCGGGGGTAGCCGACGTGCAGGCGGCGCTGCAGGAGGGAGGGGGAGAGGCGCACGTTCTCCTGGGCCATCTTCCGGGCTGCTTCCAGCAGGGGGTCGTCGCTGGCGGCCGGCTCCTCCGACCAACTGGCGATCTGGTTCCGCTCCCAGACATACTGCGGGTCCTTGATGCCTTTCCAGAAGGTGACCATCCGTTCCAGCTCCGCATCGGAGACGTAGCTGCCTTGCAGACGCACGGGACGCGACGAGTCAGAAGACATGAAGAGCATGTCGCCCCGACCCAGGAGTTTCTCCGCCCCTCCCTGGTCCAAGATCGTGCGGGAGTCTACCTGGGAGGTGACGGCGAAGCTGATGCGGGTGGGGAAGTTGGCCTTGATCAGGCCCGTAACTACGTCCACCGAAGGCCTCTGGGTAGCTACCACCAGGTGGATACCCGTCGCCCGGGCCAACTGGGCCAGCCGGCAGATGGTCCGCTCCACGTCGTCCGGGGCGACCATCATCAAATCGGCCAGCTCGTCGATGATCACCACCAGGTAGGGTAGGGGCTTGTCCAGCGGGCGCTTGTTATAGGCGTCAATGTTGCGGGCGCTGGCGTGGGCGAACTTCTTGTACCGCTCGTCCATCTCGTGCGTCACCATTTTGAGCACTCGCACGACCTCGTCCACCTCCATCACCACGGGCGTCCAGAGATGGGGGATTCCCCGGAATGGGGCCATTTCTACTCGCTTGGGGTCCACCAGGAGGAGCCTCACGTCGTCAGGCGTGGTGTGCATGAGCAGGCAGGCGATCAGGGAGTTGAGGCAGACGCTCTTGCCGCTGCCGGTGGCCCCGGCGATCAGCAAATGGGGCATCTTGGCCAGGTCTCCCACAATGGCCTCCCCGTCCACTCCCCTCCCCAGGGCCAGGGCCAGCTTGGACTTGGCTATGTTACGCTGAAAAGGCACACTCTCTATTACCCCCCGCAGCCCGACCAGGGAGATGGAGGTATTGGGCACTTCGATCCCCACCACGCTGCGCCCGGGCACGGGGGCCTGGATGCGCAGGGACTGGGCGGAGAGTGCCAGGGCCAGGTCGTTGGACAGAGAGGTAATGCGGGATACCTTCACCTTGGTGCGAGAGACTTCGTCCACGCGCACTATCCGCTTCTCCCGGTCCCTGATCTCTTTCGTCTTAATGTCGAAGCCCGGCTCTATCCCAAACTGGGTCACCGCAGGACCCTGGCTGATCTCTGTGACCTTGACCGGGACTCCGAAGCTGGCCAGGGCTTCTTCGATGATCTGGGCTTTCTTCCGAATTTCCCGCTCATTGGGCTCCAGCGCGGCGGTAGAGTCCATCAGATCGATGGGGGGGAGCTGCCACTCCAGGGTGCCGGATTCGGTGCGCCGCAGGGGAGCAGGAGTCTCGGGAAGGGCCTTGGCTGCGGCAGGCGCCGTCTCCCCTTTGATGATGGGGGCCAGCGCCTCTGGTTCGACCTCGGCTTCAACATCCTGCGAGATGAGTGGTTTTCTCTCCATCTGCACCGGACGAGGCGGAGGCGCCGGTTCCGGAAGTGCGCCGGCGGGGCGTTCCCGGCGGGAGAGTTTCGTCCCCTGCCGGGAGAGGGCCCTCAGGCCCTTGCCGGCGGTATCCAGTCGCTGGAAGACGGCTCGGGGCGGCACTTTGCAGCCCCAGAGGGTCGCCACGGTTCCCATCAGGAGCAGGGCCAGGAAGGACCCGGCGGAGCCCAGCCCTCGCAGCGGCAGCGCTACCCAGGTGCCCAGGAGTCCCCCGCCGCCGCTGCCCCTGGGGGGGGTGAAGAGCAGGCTGAGTATGGCCATCAGGGCCAGGAAGGCCAGCGCCAGGCCCGTCAGGGGTTGCCAGAAGCTCCGAAGCTGCCAGCGGCCGGGGGATGACAGGGCCACCATGAACCCCCCAACCAAAATGGCCAGCACAGCCAGGGGGAAGAACCAGCCGAACAGGGCTTTCCACCAGGTGGAATAGGGTTCCACGGATCCCAGCAGGCTGAAAAGGACCAGTACGGCCAGAAGGACCAGGATGAAGCCGGCGAACTGGCGGGTCAGTACGATTTCCAGAATGGCCCTGGTCTGAAGCGAGGCGCGGTTCTTCTGCCGTGCCCGCCGCCGCCGAGGCCGGCCCTTGGGCATTAGACCTCTACTACCACCGGCAGTATCATCGGCCTCCGCTTGGTCCGCTCATAGAAGAACCGGCTGAGGACGTCCTTGATCTTGTTGTTGATGAAGCCCCATTCCGCCAGGCGGTCGGCGCCGTGGTCCAGGTTGGAGGTCACCAGGTCCCGAGCCTCCTCTATGAGCTCGTCCGATTCGCGCATGAATACGAAGCCCCTGGAGACGATATCCGGGCGGCTCGCTATCTTGCCTGTCTGCCCGTCCACGGCAATGACCACCACGAGGATGCCGTCCTGGGCCAGCGCACGGCGGTCCCGGAGTACTACATGGCTGACGTCTCCAACCCCCAGGCCGTCCACGTAAACGTAACCGGCGGGGACTTTGTTGACTACGCGGGCGCTGTTGGGGCCTACCTCCAGGACCTGGCCGTTTTCCAGTACGAACGTGTTGTCTTCCGGGATGCCCAGTGATTCGGCCAGGCGGGCGTGCATGGTCAACTGGCGGTATTCCCCGTGGACCGGAACGAAGTACTTGGGCCGCACCAGGTTAATCATCATCTTGAGCTCCTCCTGGCTACCGTGGCCGGAGACGTGTACCTGGGCGATATCCTGCCAGATGACGTTGGCTCCCTTTTTGAAGAGGTTGTCGATGGTGCGGTGTACCAGTTGCTCGTTGCCGGGTATGGCGGAAGCGGAGATGAGCACGGTATCCCCCGGGTGGATGTGAAGCTGTTTGTGGTCTCCCGTAGCCAGGCGGGTTAAGACAGAGGTGGGCTCTCCCTGGGAGCCGGTTATCACAATCACAACTTGATCCGGAGGCAGATGCGATACATCCTCGGCCTTGACCAAAGTACCCGGGGGAACCTGAAGGTATCCCATCTCCGTGGCCATCCGGACGTTGTTGACCATGGAGCGTCCCACGACGGCAACCTTGCGGTCGTGCTTGACGGCGGCATCGATGACCTGTTGGACGCGGCTTATCAGGGAGGCAAACGTAGCTACGAGAACCCGGCCCTTGGCTTCGCCAATGACCCGCTCCATGGCCAGCCCGATCACGCTCTCCGAGGGCGTGTAGCCGGGGATCTCGGCGCGGGTGGAATCTGAGAAGAAGAGAAGAACCCCCTGGGCCCCTAAACGAGCGAGCTTCGGGAAGTCCGTTAACTTGCCGTCCACCGGGGTGTGGTCCAGCTTGAAGTCTCCGGAATGGACCACGGTCCCCACCGGTGTGTGCACCGCCAGCCCGACGCCATCCGGGATGCTGTGGGACACCGCGAAGAACTCGACGCGGAATGCCCCCAGGTTCAGCTCGTCCCCAGGCTGGATGATGTTCAAGGAGGTCCCTTCCAGGAGCTTGTGTTCCTTGAGCTTAACCGCAATCAGGCCCTCTGTCAGGCGTGTGGAGTAGACCGGCACGCGGAGCTTGTTCAAGAGGTAGGGAAGTCCGCCGGTATGGTCCTCGTGGCCGTGGGTGATTACCACGCCCCGGACCTTATCGGCCCTTTCTAAAATGTAGGTCATGTCGGGAATGACCAGGTCGATCCCCAGCATGTCGTTTTCGGGGAACATGAGGCCGGCATCGATGATCATGAGGTCCTGTGCATATTCCAGGACCATCATGTTCCTGCCGATCTCCCCTAGGCCCCCCAGAGGTATGACTTTAAGCTTGTGCCTTGGCAAGGCTATACCACCTTCTAGAACAGGCTCAACTGTTGCCCCTGCTCCCCGCTTTCGCTCGTTTTGCCGCGTGGTAGATTCTCCGCCTCTGCCACGATCGCGGGAAGCTTCAGAAAGTCCGCTTCCAGGACCCGGCGCAATTTCTCCTGTCGAAGGGCCGCTGCTGGATGATAGAGGGCGAAGTAGATGACCCCATCGCCTCGTCTGGTGGTGCCGTGGACCTGGCTAATGGTCCGGCCGGGGAAGAACCGGGCCATGGAATGCCTTCCCAGGGTCGCGATCACCCGGGGCGCGATCAGCTCGATCTGCTGGTCCAGGTATGGGGCGCAGGCCTCTATCTCTTCCGGACGCGGGTCACGATTGTCGGGGGGACGGCATTTCACCACATTAGTGATAAATACCTCGGTCCGAGGCAATTTGACTAGTTTGAGCAGATGGTCCAGGAGCTGGCCGGCAGGCCCCACAAACGGCCTGCCCTGCTGGTCCTCATACCAGCCGGGGCCTTCACCAATGAACATAACGCGGGCGTTTTCCGGCCCCTCACCGGGCACGGCCTTCGTGCGGGACTTGGAGAGGGCGCACTTGGGGCAGACCATGATTAGCTCGTGGACCCTCTTCAGAGTCACATTTGTCAACTGGCGGTTCTCCTCAGGGATGATACCAAAGGCCCTCCGCAGGGTCGATGCGGCTCAATACTAGTCCAGGCCGAACAATTTGTCAATATCTGGGGGTCAAGATTCGCAATCACCATACAGCTAGTCTTTCGCCCCCCCGGGGGAAATGCATGGTGTCATGGCGAGCACTCCATGGGCCCGTCGGCTTACCACTGCGGATGAAAACGTGCTCGCCTATGCCCCAGTGCTTTAGCCTGGGGTGCGGGAACCCACCCCAGGCTAAAGCACTGGGGCATGAGAATTCCATCGTTCCTGGCATTCTACCTTACGCCCACCGAGGGCGCCACAGGTGACGGCTGGGGCTTCGGCGCTTGCGCCTTCGTTCTAGACGCTGGAATTATCGCCAGCAAGAGAACCACCCCCAGGCCCAGAAACGCGATACGATAGCTGCCCGTCCGGTCGTAGAGCAACCCGGTCGCGTACGGCCCTAAGGCTGCCGCGACTTGATGAAGCACGAGGCCCAGGCCCAGAATTAGCCCGGCGCGCTTGACACCGGCCAGCTCAAATGATTGAACGTTGTTGACGGCCACCGTGGCGAAGATTGGACCGGTGGCGAGGGCTACAGCCAGGTAAAACCAGAGGACATCCATTACAAATAGGCCCAAGGCCAAGGCCCCGATGCCTCGAAGGAAGTAAGTGAACATCAATGTTGGCACCCGCCCCCAGCGGTCGGCAGCGAGGCCTCCGGCGATAGCGCCCACCGCGGAGCTTGCTCCATAGACACTAACAGCGAGGGCTCCTTGCGCCAGAGTAAGCCCGGATTCCACCGCGGCGGTGGCTAGATACGGGATCAGGAGGAAGCTGAGGCCACAAGCGAACCTGGCGATAAACAGGTTGCGCATAGGAGGGTACTGTGCCACCATCAGCGCGTCTTGCCACATCCCAATCTCCGAAGCGGACGCAGCAGACGCTCGTGTTTCTGGGTCGTGGATTTTCAGATAGGCCAGGGGAAAAGCCACCACCAGCAGAAACAGGCCCAGGCCCAGGGCGGCGAAACGCCAACCGAACGCCGCCATGGCTAAGAATACCACCGGGGCCAGGATCATCGGGCTGGCGGGCGTTGCCGCTTGAAGTATGCCCATCGCCGAGCCTCTTCTCACTCCGCTGAACCATTTGGAAATGAGCAGTCCGAACGAGATGGCGCCGGCGGAGCTTTGTGCTATGCCAATCAAGACGCCGAACCCGACCGCCATCTGCCAGAGGTTTTGGGCAAAACTCATCACTATGAAGCCGAGGGCCATGAGCAGGATCCCTCCCAATATCACGGGACGCGTTCCCCGGGCGTCAGCTAACGCGCCGGCTACCGGCTGGGTTATACCCCAGGCGATCATAGCCAGGGAGAAAGGTATGGCGACGTCCGCTTGCTTCCAGTGGAACTCTTGCAGGAATTCTGGCAGAAAGAGGCTATAAGATGAAAATGAGAACGCCGCAAAGAATAAGGAAAGGGTTGCCCAAAAAAGGATGAAAGTAGGGGAACCCTTGGTCTTCGTACTAATAACTCCTAGGCGATGCGGGCCAGCCAGATGCCGGCTTCGTAAAGGAGCAACAGAGGGATCGCCACCAGGCTCTGGGTAACTGGGTCAGGGGTAGGCGTAATGACCGCAGCCACAACGAAGGCTCCCAAAAGGGCGTACTTGCGGTTCTTGGATAGCATTCTATAGTTGACGATGCGCAGCTTTGCCAGGAAGAAGATGACGATAGGAGTCTCGAAGACCGCTCCCGTCCCGAAAAGAAGGGTCGTGACGAAGGATATGTAGTTGCCGATCCGTATCTGTGGGGTGGCGATCTCGCTCAGGAAGGGGATCAGGAACCGCAGGGCCGGTGGCAGCGCAACATAATAGGCGAAGACTACTCCCAGCACGAAGCAGAATAGCGCCCCCGGCAGAAGGTACTTGATGTAGCGGCGCTCATGGCGGGTCAGGCCCGGGGTAAGGAACATAATGGCCTGGTAAAGGATTACCGGCGTGGCCAAGGCCAGCCCGCTGTAGAAGGCTACTTTGAAATAAGTGGAGAAGCCTTCCGTAGCCTCTATCGTGATGAACTGGATGTCCCCCGCGGGCAGTTTCAGGATCATCAGCAGTTGCCGGGTGAAGATGAAGGATGCGACTGTCGCTATAGCAACGCCGATTACCGTCTTGATCAGGCGCTGTCGAAGCTCCTCCAGATGCTCGAGGACGGTAAGCTTCTGCTGCTCTTCCTCTGCCTCTTGGTTCGGGACTTCCTCTAAAACTCGCGACATCTCTTAGCCCGCCCCATCCCCCAACAAAGCCCCCACCCCGGCTTCGCTACGCTTCTTCTATGCCCAGGTCCTTGATATAGTCCACCGCATCCTGAACGGTTATGATCTTCTCGGCGTCATCGTCGGAAATCTCAATGGGCTTCTCGGGAGTGCTGAATTCCTCCTCGAGGGACATGATAAGCTCCACCAGGTCCAGAGAGTCGGCGTTCAGGTCATCAATGAAGGAGGCTGTGGGGACTACCTCCTCGGCTTCCACCCCCAATTGCTCCACGACTAATTTCTTCACCCGTTCATAGACGCTTGCCATGCTCTACGACCTCCTTGCTTGGGACTGAAACTCAGTTACTATAGCCCCCAGCACGCCGTTGACGAACTTGGGGGAGTTATCGCTACCGAAGGTCTTAGCCAACTCAATGGCCTCGTTGATGGCGACCTTCAAAGGCACTTCATTATCAAATAAAATCTCAAAAATTGCAAGACGCAGGATGTTGAGGTCTACCCTGGCCATCTGGTCCACCGGCCACGTTGGGGCTGCTTTCTGGACCGCCCGGTCAATCTCCTGGTGGTGGCTCAGGATTCCCCGCAGAAGATTGCGGGCAAAGCCCTGGGCCGCCTCTGGGAGAGGAGTTTCTTCCAGGAGGCGCTCCAGGGTAACCTCTGGGTCATGCCCTGCCGCATCGATCTCGTAAAGGGCCTGAAGGGTGATTGTTCGGCCCTTCCGGCGTGCGCTGGCCATCTAAAACATCACCATCCCCCCATCCACTCCTATCACCTGGCCCGTGATGTAACTGGCGACCGGCGAGGCCAGAAAGGCCACTACTTCCGCCAGTTCCTCCACCCGTCCGAATCTTCCCAGGGGTATTTGCAGGATGGCCTTCTTCTTAATTTCCTCTCCCAGGCGGTCTGTCATATCCGTCTCGATGTAGCCGGGGGCAATGGCGTTGGCCAGGATGCCTCGTGAGGCCATCTCCCTGGCGGTCGTGCGAGTCAGCGCAATTAGTCCCGCTTTGGCCGCGGTGTAGTTGGCCTGGCCCGGATTGCCGGTAATCCCGACTACGCTGGCGATGTTGATGATGCGGCCCCATCTTTGCTTCATCATGGGGCGTAGGGCGGCCTTGGTGCAGAGGAAAGCCCCCTTGAGGTTCACCGCCAGGACCTGGTCCCACTGGGCCTCCGACATCCGCAATATCAGCTCGTCCCTGGTTATGCCGGCATTGTTGACGAGTATATCCAGCCGCCCGAAGGAAGAGAGGGCCGTCGCTATCAGCGCCTCGGCCTCGACCGCGATGCTCACGTTCGCGCCGGCGGCTACTGCGCGGCCTCCTTCCGCCTGAATGGTGGCCACCACGCCCTCCGCCTCCTCGCGGTTCTGGGCGTAGTTCACCACCAGCGCCGCGCCCCGTTGGGCCAGCTTAACGGCCAGAGCCCGCCCGATGCCCCGGGAGCTTCCAGTGACCAGGGCTACTCTGCCCTCTAGCGGAAGATCAGGATAGCTATTAGCCAATGGTTCAACCCCTTTCACCGCGGAGGCGCAGAGGGCGCAGAGAGAGTTCCCGTGCTTTGTTGTGCCTGGTTGTGCTTGATGGTGCTTGGTTGTCTCTGGGAGCGGCTCGCAGGCCCGACGATAAGGGGCAGCGGGTGGTCAGGAGACGAGCCTCCGGGGAGACCACTGGGCACGGGGGCAGACTGAAGCACTATGAAGCACAACGAAGCACTAGCAAGCACAGTAGTCAGGCTCTCCGCTAGGTCCACGGCCTGTCCTGCCGGAGCTTCTCCAGGGAATCCAGGTCCCCGACGCTGACCACCCGGGTCTGGCGATGTATGCGTCTGATGAGTCCACCCAGGACCCGGCCCGGGCCAAACTCCACGAAAGTGGTGACCCCCTGGGCCACCATCCATTCTACAGAGGGATGCCAGCGCACTGGACTACACAGTTGCTGGACCAGGGCCACCTTCACGCTCTCGGCATCACGGACCGGCCGGGAGGTGACGTTGCTAACCACGGGGATAGCCGGGTCCATCATGGGTATATCCGCCAGATAGCTGGCCAGGGCCTTTTCCGCCGGCCGCATTACGTCGGAATGGAAGGCTCCACTCACGTTGAGGGGGATAACCTGTTTGGCCCCCCTCGACCTGGCCAGGTCCATGGCGCGGTTCAGTCCTTCCTGAGGGCCGCTGATAACCACCTGGCCGGGGCAATTCAGGTTGGCCACTTGTACGCCCGCCTCCTGGCATACTTGCTGCAGCGCCCCGTCCACCATGCCGAGAATGGCCGCCATGCCGCTGGGCACCCGCTCCCCAGCCTGCTGCATGAGGCGCCCGCGTTCCCGTACCAGGCGGAGACCCTGGGCAAAGCCCAGGGCGCCGGCCGCTACCAGGGCGGTGTACTCCCCCAGGCTGTGGCCGGCCACAAAGGCCACTGCTGCAGGAAGGAGCTCTTCCTCCTGGGCAGTGCGAAGGCAAGCGATGCTGGTGGCCATAATGGCCGGTTGGGCGTTATGGGTCTGGCGCAGCTCCTCCTCTGGGCCATCGAAGCATAGCTGTGAAAGGCTGAAGCCCAGGGCTTCATCGGCCTCCTGAAATGTCTTCCTGGCTTCGACATAGCTCGCTTGCAGGTCCCGACCCATGCCTACGGCTTGGGATCCCTGGCCTGGGAAGACATAAGCCATAAGCTCTGGCATTGGTCAGAATCCTCCTGCACTCACTGAGAGTTGGTCTTGAAGTCGTTCCCCGCCCCGCCCCTCGCGGGGAGAAAATGGGGGGACACCCCCCAACCCCCCCCGCCTGCCGGCGCTCGTTCCTCGTTCCTTGTTGCTTGTTCCCGGCAAGAAGAAAATGGGGGGACGCCCCCCAAACCCCCCGGCCTGTCGGCGCTCGATCTTCGTTCCTTGTTGCTCGTTCCTGGCAGGAAGAAAATGGGGGGACACCCCCCCAACCCCCCGGCCTGCCGGCGCTCGATCCTCGTTCCTTGTTGCTCGTTCCTGGCAAGGAGAAAATGGGGGACATCCCCCCACCCCCGGCCTCCCGGCGCACTAATACAGGAAGCCGGGGAATGGCATGATCCATTCCCCGGCTTTGGCACCAGGGTATATTATGCCTTCTTCTTGGACGCTTCCAGTTGTAGGACATCTCGTCCCCGGAACTTGCCGCAGGTTGGGCAGACCCGGTAGGGCGCCATGGGGTTGTGGCAGGAAGGACATTCCACCAGGGTCAGCGGGAGCGCTTGCAAATGGCTCCTTCGCTCCCCTTTTCGGGCCTTAGATATTTTTCTCTTAGGTAGAGCTCCCACGCTTTATCTCTCCTACGTTAGTTTCGTCTTCAATTCGGCCAGAGCGGCCAGCCGGGGGTCTGTAGACTGGGGAATACACTGACACGTTCCCAGATTCAGGTTGGTCCCGCACTGGGAGCAGAGACCCCGACAATCCTGCCGGCAGACGGGCTTCATGGGCAGGGCCAGGATAGTATACTGCCTCGAGGCCTCCTCCAGGTTCAATATGTGGTCAGAGCCTATGATGAAAACGTTAGGGTCCTTGGGAAGAGGCAGGCCAGCGCCGCTGGATATGTCTATCGATGGGTAATACTCATCCTGGAGATCGAAGGCAACCACCTGGCGGAAGCTCTCCAGGCACCGGGCGCAGGTCAGCTCAACGAGAGGCTCGATCCTGCCTGTGACCATGATGCTGTCGGCCAGCCTCAGGAGCCGTATTTCACCTTTCGCCTGGTAGACACCCTCCATAAACCGAGCATCCTCTCCCTCCAGGTCCAGGTGGTAACGCCGCTCGGCTCCAATGGGCTCTTTTAGCAGTTGAGCAACATTAATTTCCATGGCTGGCCTTAGTGTTGTCCCGTTCCAGGACCTCGATGCCGTTGCGGACGGCGTTCTGGAAGCCTGCCAGTTGCGCCTCCAGCTTATAGAGGACGTCGAACGCGTACTGGTCTGCTCCCAATTTGGCGGTGCGGGCCTGAGTTTCAGCCTCCTCAAGGATGGCCTGAGCCTCGGCCTGGGCCTTCTTCAGCACCTCCCGGGACCGCTCCTCGGCCAGCTTCACCATTTCGCTGTCCCGGATGCGCGCATCCAGTGCCTCCTGCGAGTCGGACAGAAGTCTGGATGACTCCCGCTGGGCTTCGGCCAGGAGATGGTCTCTCTCTTTCAAGATGTGCCGGGCCTCTTTCATCTCGTCCGGCACAGCCAGACGGATCTCGTCCAGGACGGCTAGGACCTCTTCCATAGAGACCACCACCTTGCCGACCAAAGGTAAGCGGCTGCCCTGGGCGATAATATTTTCCAACTGGTCGATAAGCTCTTGGATGGCCATCTTAGCCTTATCTTTGGAGATCTTTACGCCTTGCTGGGAGTTGTCAGGTACGCGTTGCCGGCCCATGGAGGATCGAGAATCCCGGGGGCTCTAGAGCCCTGACCTGTGGGACTTGGCTCCAGCCGTCTGCCCGCGGCTGAAGGCCTCCTTCAGGGCGGCCTCTACGTGGGGCGGCACCATGTCCTTAACGCAGCCTCCCAGTTCTGCTACCTGTTTAACGATGCTGGAGCTCAGAAAGGAGTACTCCGCGCTGGTCATCAGGCACATCATCTCTAGTTCCGGGGCCATCTTCTTGTTGGATAGCGCCATCTGGAACTCCCACTCAAAGTCGGATATGACCCGCAGGCCACGGACCATGACCTGCGCGCCCACCGTCTTCATGAAGTTGACGGTAAGACCCTCATAGCCCTGGACCTCTACGTTGAGAAGGTGAACTGTAGCCTGGGCCATCATACCCACCCTTTCCGGCAAAGGGAAGAGGACGTCCTTCTTAGGGTCGGCATAAACGGCAACAATGAGCTTCTCAAAGAGGGACGAGGCCCGGTTGATAATATCCAGGTGCCCATAGGTGACCGGGTCAAAGGTGCCTGGGTAGATGGCTAAGGTCAAGGCAAGTCCTCCTGACGGAATATGGATAGGCTGGTGTCACCGTAGCGACGCGTCTTGAGCACCACCAGCCTCCCGTACCGGGGGGCCAGCTCTCTGCGGGAGGAATGCTCCGCCACCGCCAAGGTATTCTCTCCCACCAGAGGCGACTCGCCCAAGTCGCCCATGGCCTTATCCACTTCGTCCCCGCTATAAGGCGGGTCGAGTAGTATTATATCATACCTTTCCTGGAGAAGGGAAAGGGCTCTTCTGGCAGACATGCGGTAGACCCTGGCACTGTCGCTGAAGCCGGCGGAGGCCACGTTCTCACGAATCAGGGCGCAGGTCTTGGGGTCCCGCTCGACAAAATCAACCCAGTCGGCCCCCCTGCTCAACGCCTCGATGCCCAGGGCCCCTACTCCAGCATAAAGGTCCAGGACCCGGCCGAGGCGGGGGCTCAGGGAGGCCAGCATCGAGAAGAGGGCTTCTTTCACCAGTCCCCTGGTGGGGCGCAGGGTGGGACGCCGGGGACCGCGCAGGGTGCGACCTCTGGCCGACCCCCCGGTGATACGCATCGTTATCTTGCCTTTGTCAATTATACCTTCGTGCTGTAGGTGCGGTGTCCAGGCTCAGGGGTAGTCGTTGGGATCAATGACTTCCAGCCCTTCTGCTCGCGCCGCCGTGTTCAACTCCGCGTCGGCGCTGACGAGCGCGATCGAAGGCAGGTGCGCAGGGGGCCGGTCTTCCTGGACAGTGACGGCTGCCGCCAACTGGACGCAATCATATCCCCGGAGGCCGTGCCGCTCGGCCATGCCAAGCGCGACGTCCGAAACCGCGGCAGTGAAATCAATAACCCGGTACGTCCGTTCAAAATCATGACGTAGCGCTGCTAGAGAGGAGGCCGCTTCTTCGAGCGACAGAACGCCCCCTTTGACTTTCCTGAACAGCACAGCCGCGATTTCCACCGCTGTCACGCGGACTACGAAGATCTCATAGCCCTGAGCCGGATCAGCCAGGGCTGTAATCCACGTACTCCCTTGCTCGGCTAAATAAAGCTTGGCCGCTGCACTACTATCGAGAAAATAGGCTGCCACCGGTTACCGGCGCTCAGCGATGATCTGCTCCGATACGGGCTGGCCCTCGATCCGCAGTGGCTTGCGTTCACCAGGAGGCACGGGAGGGCCCTCAGGCCAATGTACGACCACTCCCTTTTCAGCAAGCCGGCGCCGGAAGACTGCCTGCCGCTCGGCCTCGCTGCTTGCCTCAGTCACGCCCGTGTCCAGGGCCTCCAGCCGGTCGAGGTCTTCGACACTGACCAGAGCTGCCAACGGCTTACCGTGCCGCTCCACGACGACTCGCTCCCCGGCGTAAGCGACCCGGTTCAGGTACTCTGAGAGATGGGTCTTGGCTTCGTGGGTTCCGACACGTACTGGCATGGTGGTTCTCCTGATGGGTTTTGGTTCAATGATATTATACAACCAAAATCTGCCTGGCGTCCAGGGCAGGGTCGTAGAGCCATCAACCTGTTCAGCTTCCCGCCGATCGGGACCGCGTGGGGGGCTCATACACTCTGGGTATTACTTTCCTCTCTTTCCTCAATCACTATCTCAGAAAGAGGCCGCCCGCGCGCGGGTATGCGCAGAGAGCCCCCTTCGGCTTCCCCCCGCTCCAGGTGGCCTTGCCCTCCCTGACCAGCCGCCATGAAAACTCTTCGTCCTGATTGCGGGCTCGCGGCATGATAACGGTGATCTCCTTGCGACGAGCCGTAACGGTTACCGGCTCGCCTGTTTTGACTAACTCCAGGTAGTGGCTTAAGCGGTTCTTCAGTTCTCTCACGCCTACTGTTGCCATGAGTGCCTCCATCAGGCGTTCGTAGCCACATTATACTACTTAAGTGGCTGCATCGTTAGGAGACGGAGAGCTAGCGGAGAGGTTATTTCGTAGACTTGAAAATCATGGGCGGACTGGTGTATCATCATTGTAGATACACCCCTGGAGGTAATCCGATGCAAAGCCGCATCCAAAAGTGGGGAAACAGCCTGGCACTACGCATCCCGAAGTCATTTGCCCAGGAGATAGGCCTCGACCGTGATGTGCCGGTAAATGTGTCGCTGGAAGATGGCAGGCTCATTGTGGTGCCTGTCACTGAGCCTCCCATAACCCTCGAACGACTATTGGAGCAGATCAGGGAGGACAACATCCATCACGAAGTTGGTACAGGTCCTACAGTTGGTGAGGAAGCCTGGTGACGGGCGAATCATATGTTCCCCATCGCGGTGATGCTGTCTGGATTACCTTGAATCCTCAGGCTGGCCATGGACAATCCGGACGCCGGCCGGCAGTTGTTCTCTCGCCTGGTGCCTACAATGGCCAGGTTGGACTGGCTATCCTGTGTCCCATCACGAATCAAGTCAAAGGTTATCCTTTTGAGGTTCTCATCCCTTCTCATCTAGCCGTCAGGGGAGCGATCCTGTCTGATCAGGCGAAGAGCCTGGATTGGCGAGCGCGGGAAGCTGAATTAATCTGCAAGCTGCCAGAAGACACTATGGCAGAGGCACTTCAAAAACTGAGCACGCTATTGCTCCGGTAGACCCTTTGCCGCACCTCGACCACCGCAACACTTTCTGGGACAGGCTCATCAGCCTCATCCCTGACTGCCAGCTCCGCCGGCAGCGGCTCCGCAAGGAGGGCGCGCGATACCGGCTATAGCCTAGCCACGGGCGCAGCTAAGCCCTTCCGCCTCAGCCGCGGCAAGCAGGCGTTCATCAGCCGATGAGAAGGTCAAGCTTGCAGGTGCTCCCGGCCCATCCACGACGCGGAGCGCCGAGGCTAGATGGATCGCGTCGAGGGCTCGCAGCCCCTGCCTTGCGGCCAGGTTGCCTGCATCCAGGAGTATGTCAGTCGAAACGTCGAGGGCCAGATAGCCGACCCCCCATTCTCTTTCAAAATTCTCAACGCTTTCTTCATATTCTGCGAGGCTGATCAAACCGTCGCGATACTTTCGGGCAAAGGCTGAGCGCGCCTCGGTGTAGCTCAACCAGGAGGTGGCAACAGTGCGGGCCTCCCTCGCGAGCGCGAGCACCTGCTCGCTCCCTCGTTCCTCCACGTACATCTTGACCATCGAACTGGTATCGAGGTATAGAATCACCCCCTGTCCTCGATCACAATCTCGGAGAGGGGTTTCCCCGGCCAATGCGCACGCTGGGACGCCCCCTTAGGCTTGCCACCTCCCCAGGTGGCCTTGCCCTCTCTGACCAGCCTCCAGGCGAGTTCTTCTTCTTCGCTACGCGATCGCGGCATGATCACGGCTATCTCCTTGCCACGGGCCGTAACGCTTACTGGCTCGCCGTTCTTGACCAACTCCAGGTAGTGGCTCAACCGGTTCTTTAGTTCTCTCACGCCAACAGTTGTCATAGGTACTCCCCATCCGAGCTTTGCAGCTACATTATATCGTTTCGTGGCCACGCTGTCGAGAGATTGGGTGGTCTTAGACTGGATGAGGATGGCCTTGCTACAACCAATCTTTGTAATCTGCGAAATCTGTGGATAAAGACGTTACCCCAGTCCCAGGTCCCCGATGACCTCATGGGCCGTGTTGTGCCCCGGGGCGCAGGTGATGCCACCCCCAGGGTGGGTGCCGGCCCCGGTCAGATAGAGCCCGGCGATAGGGGTGCGGTAGCGGGACAGCTCCGGCAGGGGCCGGAAGCTGAAGAGCTGGTCGAAGGTCATGTCCAGGTGGACATAGTTGCCCCGGATCAGCCCGGTCCGACGCTCCTCCTCGGGAGGGGTGACCACCTTGCGGGCTATGATGGCGCCCTTCACGTTGGGAGCAAACTGGGCCACCACATCGATCAGCTTATCCGCCGCTTGCTCCTTGACCTGGTCCCAGTTCCGGCCACGGGAGAGCTCATAGGGGACGGGCTCCCAGATGTAGAGGCCGTGCTTGCCAGGAGGCGCCAGGGTAGGGTCCGCCACTGAAGCGGCATAGGCGCAAAAGACTGGGCCTTCGGGCACTTCGCCCCGCTTAATATCTTGGAAGCAGCGGTCCAGGTAGTCCACGCTGGGGCTGTAGTACATGGTGGGAATGGCGGCTTCCGGGCCGACCCGGCAGGTATCCTCATAGCGGGGCCGGTCCGCCAGAGCCAACTCTACCTTGAGGGCGCCTACGCCGGAGGCCCGGATATTCCGCACACGTTTGAGGAATCCTTCCTCCAGGTGCTCCCGGTCCACCAGGTTAAGGAAGACGCGCTTCGCATCGATATTGGAGATTACAGCTTTAGCAGCCCTCGCTTTCTCCCCGCCGGCCAGCTCGACCCCAACGGCGCGACCTCCCTCTATCAGGACCCGGCTGACCTCGGCATTGGTACGGATGGCCCCGCCGTAGTGGGTCACCATGTTCGCCATAGCCTGGGTCAGCATGCCCGTGCCGCCCTCCGGGCGCTGGATGCCGATGCGATGGAGCATCTCGATATGGCTGCAGAACATGGAGGTCCCCTGGTCCGTGGGGGCGGTGTTCAACTGGGCGGCCCACCAGGCGATGGGGCCCTTGACCCGCTCGTCCTCAAACCACTCATCGAGCAACTGCTTGGGGCTAAGCATGAGCACCCGGACGGTCTCCTCCAATTGGGATTCGTCCACCAGGCTGAGTAGCTCCTTGAAGGAAGGGGGTGGGGACATGCGGATAGGGTCTAGCAGTGCCGACATATCGTGCCAGAAGGCCAGGAACTCCGGGTAGGCCCGGGCGTCGTTGGGGGAGAAGCGGGCTATCTCCTGGCAGGTGCGCTCCACGTCCCGCCAAAAGAGTATATGGCTGCCATCGGGGAAGGGGGCGAAGACCACCGGGTCCAGGCGCAAGAACTTCAGGCCGAAGCGGGTGAGCTCCAGGTCCCGGACCATGGGCACCTTCTCGTGGAGTATGATCTCGAAGGCACAGGGGTTGAACTTGAAGCGGGGGGCCTCGGGGATCTCCTCCTCGGTAGTGGCACAGCCCCCCACAATGTGGCGCCGCTCCAGCACCAGGACGGAGAGCCCCGCCTTTAACAAATACCCGGCGCAGGTGAGGCCGTTGTGCCCGGCGCCAATGATGATAATGTCGTACTCGTTCATGAGAGCCTCCTGCGGAAAGATGGCGCGATTATATCATGGACTCTGGGTGCGCCTCTATTATTCAGGATGGCAGGTTCAAACTCCGACTCAATCAGTTGTCTCCCAAAGCGCACGGATCGGCACGGCGGACAGGCCTTGGCCGAAGCCTGCGCTGCTTTCTCCGTCGTACAGGACCACCCCGGCTACAAAGCGTTCACCAGCGGCGGCTCGTAGCTTTCTCAAACCGCGGAAATCCGCCTCTGTCACGGTTGCAGACGCTTTCACTTCGATACCAGCCAGTTCGCGTACACCATGCTCCAGGATAATGTCCACCTCCGCACCATCCTTGTCGCGAAAGTGGTGGAACGCAATTGGCGACTCATGCCAACTTGCCTGACGCCGCAACTCTTGGAACACGAAAGTCTCCAGCAATTGGCCGAGCATGGTTCTGTCTTTCACCAGCGCGGCGGCATCCAGCCCGAGTAGGGCCGCGGCCACTCCCGTATCGCCCATGTGCAGCTTGGGGGTCTTGATCAGACGACTCAGCCGGTTGCTGTGCCAGGGCGGTAGATGCTCCAGCAGGAAAACGCGCTCCAATAGCGTGACGTAGTCGCGGATGGTCGGGCGGCTCAACTGGAATGGACCTGACATCTCAGCCACATTCACAAGACGAGCCGTCTGACTGGCCGCGAGCTGAAGCAGCCGCGGTAGCGCATCCAGCGAGCTGATCCGCGCCAGATCGCGGACATCCCGCTGCACGAGTGTTTCTACATAGTCGCGGTACCAGGCCAAACGACGCCGTTGTGAAGCGCGGGCCAGCGCCGCTGGATAACCGCCGGCAACGATGCGTTCGGCGAGCTCGACCCCCAGGCGGTCGTAGTGACGGCTCTTAAACCCACGGGCAAACAGTGCATCGAGAAAGTGGGGGTGTTTTCCAACGATCTCACACTGAGCCAGCGGATGCAGCCGCAGGATTTCCATGCGCCCGGCCAGCGAGTCTGCGAGTTTGGGCACCAGGAGCACGTTGGTCGAGCCGGTCAAGATAAACCGACCCGGCGTGCGGTGGCGGTCCACGGCCGACTTGAGCGCCAGGAATAAATCCGGCACGCGCTGTACCTCATCAAGTACAACCCTGTCCGGCAGGTCTGCCACGAAGCCTAACGGGTCGGACCGGGCCGCGGCAAGCTGTACGTCGTCGTCGAAGGTGACGTAGGTGTAGCCTGCCGCACGGCCCACGATGCCCGCCAGCGTCGTCTTGCCGCACTGGCGCGGGCCATGCACCAGCACAACCGGGGTGTCGGCCAGCGCTTCTTCGAGGCGCATTCGGGCATAACGGGGATAGAGGGCGAGTTCAGGCACTTCAACTCATTGTACGCCGGTGTCGGCTAAATGAAAACTTCAGTGTCGTCCAAATGAAATCTTTGGTATCGACCAAATGAAAGGCAGAGGGGTCTCCTCGTCGAAGACATCGCACAGGCACTTGAAGAACAGCAGCGGGAAGATGAACTGCTTGTAGACGCCCGCGTCGATAGTGCCGCGCAGTAGCACATTCGCGCCCAAGAGGTAGGATTCGAGTTGCCGCTGGGAGATGTGGGTCATTTATTTAGCACCTGGTGGAACCAGAGGATGGCTGCTTCACCTTCCTTGCGGGTGATTTCATCGACTGCGCGGCTGTGCCGGATGCCGTTTCGTAGCTCGGCAAGCTGGTTGAACTTTGCAATCAAAGTCTCTTTGTTCGTGAAACGCGGTTCGAAGCTTTCCCAAAGCGCCTTGCTTGTGATGGCATCCTGAAGCTCGCGGAGGTCGAAGAACTCCAGCTTTCCGCCGAGAGTCTGGTAACGGTCGGCGTCGAGAGCGGCGTTCTTCTTGGTAGCCTGACTGACCCTTTCGTCCACCTTCTGGAGCACCTGAGATGGAATCAAGGCCCCGTTGCCGTTGAGAGTCGCATCAACGGCTTTGCGGACTCCGAGTTCTGATTCCTCGATCGCGGCATCCAAATCGCGTAGCTGTGGCGGGAGATCAAGTCGCTCCTTGATGAGCAGGTTTTCGATAGCGTCTTGAATAGTGCGCTGCCGTTCGGCTATGAACGCTTCGAAGTCAGATGGGCCAAACGGGTCGCGCAGAAGGATGGTCAGGGCGATCGCCGAGATGAAATGTGATTCAAGGATACCGCGAACGGTCGCCTCGCCATTCGCTTTGATGAGCGCCGGCAGGTATTCATTCGGCAGGCGGTCGCCGATGACCTGTCGGTTTGTATCCGCGGTGAGCGGGGTTCGGTTCAGGATGGAATGGACAAGACCGCCCTTGATGTTCTTGGTGCCCCACGACGCCGGGACAATGTGATGGTCGTCGAGGTCGCCGTGTTGGGGCACGTCGCCTGTCATCCAGTCGCGCGCGCCCTGAAGGACGAGAAGGTTGAAAACGCCGTTGTAGACCGAGGTGCCGCGCTTGATTTCTTTGCGTAGCTCCAGGTTACGGAAGCGGGCGGCGAATTCCGCGACCAAGGCAGGCTCGGCCGTATCGTCATCGAACCAGGCTTTCAGATCGAGAAAATCGCGGGCGCTGGTGGACTCCACGGAACCAGAGTAGCGGTTGAGAAAGACGGACGCCCAATACCAGTGGCGGAGCTTGCGGTGGGCGTCGAGCTGTCGCGGTGCAGGCAGGGTTTTTGAATACGCCCGCAAAGCGGCGAAAACCGGAAGAATGGAGACGTAAGGCAGGAAGTTGGAACTGACTGCACCATACTCTTGCGGGTGGCGGAGCACCTTGATCGCGCTTTCAAGGGCATCGACTGCGGACTTCCACCGTATTTCGAAATCCATGATGTCCGGGATGAGGATTTCTTTGCGCCGGGAGCCGTCAGGATCGCGGATGGGCTTCTCCTGTCCGGGCAGGAGAAAGTAGAGATACTTGGGTGAGCAATAGCCCTGGCGGAGAATGCTCATTACTTGGAGGATGTAGACATTCATCTTCTCCGTCTCGACCTCTTCGAGACGAGGTGCAGCGTCGCGCCACATGTATTTGAGCTGGAGACCCTTGGGTTTGAGCAAGGCGTTGATCAGGTCAAAGGCGTCGAGGCGGATTCCACGGCTGTTGATTTGGGTGAAGATATCGCAGACCTTGTCGACGGCGATGTCCTTGTCGAGTTCGATGTATGAGATCTGGTATTGCTCGGTGATGCCTTTGAGATGCTCGCCAAATGCCTTTGCGTTGGCGGCGTTGTTCGCCGCTATTCTTCTGATCTCCGGATCGCTGGCCGCCGCGGCTTCGGAAGCCTTTGCTTTCCAGAACTGCTCGTAATGTTGCACCCAGTTGGGCAAATCCCATCCGCCAGCGCCAATGACTGACAGAGGAAAGAGGTGCGAAGCGAATTGGGCTTCACGATTCTCGAGAATTGGGGTCCAGTACCGAGTATGCCAGTCGTAGCCGAATGCTTCGTCATATTCCTCGGCCATGAACAGGTCAACCTTGATAAAGTAGAACGCCCGGCTAGCGCGATTGGGGAGAGGTACGTCTGGAGCCAGAAACGCATAGAGCATCGCGGTCAGCCGTTGCTGCCCATCGAGAACTATGTATTCCGGGTTGCCCGTGCCGGTGTAGCCATAGACAGGCTCACAGGAGAGGGCCTTAAAGTTCTCCGTCTTTCCTTTCCATAGCAGCAGACTGCCAATGTAGTAGTCGAGAAAGATGGACCGCATCAGTTCACGGATGTCCCAAGGCTTCCACTCGAACTCCCGCTGGAAATCTGGAATAACAAAGCGTCCCTCATTTATGCGATGGATCAGGGTATTCAAGCTGACATGGTCGGGTTTCTGGGCGTCTTTCATGTAAGCAGTCCTTCTCTTTTCAAGATGGTGACGAGCCTCTCCTCCGCCGCGAATGCCGCCTCTGCGCTATCGCGCAGTCGTTTCATCGCCTCCGCCACTGTCAGCACCTGCTGCTCGTTCTTCGGTTCGACGTAGCGGGGTATGTTGAGGGTGTGGTCGTTGGCGGCGATGTTATCCAGGGTGACCACGCGGGCCACGCCTTCCACATCCTTATAGCCGCGATACCAGCCGTAGATGCGCTCGACATGCTCGGGGAGGAGCTCGTTATGCGCCCGGCCCATCTTGAACTCGCGGGAGGCGTCGAGGACGTCCGTCGTGACCGCGCGCACGTCGCTTCAGTGACAGCCCTTCGGAACTTGAAAGCGGTAGTTCTGCGGGAACTGGGCGTATTCCTCGTCGGCTCCTGATTCCGCCAGCGCCGCAGCGTATTCTTCGTCATAGACGTCCGAGATGCGCTTGAAGAAGAGCAGCGGGAAAGATATAGGTCTTGAAGTCGGCGGCATCGACCGGGCCGCACAGGATGTTGGCGGCTTCCCACAGGTGTGATTCTAATTGCGGAAGGTTAACTGGCATTTCTCTCCTCGCCGCCCGCTGGAGGATTCGCCGTGATGGGGCTAATTATACAACAGATTGGTCTTGCTGGAACCCCCGCGCAGGAAACATTTTTTGATTGCTGCACAAGACTCTAAAGAAGATGCGTGTGACGACCTCGGCCTCGCCCGAGGCTAAAGCCAAGTCGGGCTAAGATAACGAAGCCCACTGAAGGGGCTGACCGGGATTCCAAAGGCATGTAGCGATAGCGACCGCTTAGGGGCGGCTTTTGGGTGGTCTGAGCCAAGGGAGGGCATGCGAGCACCCAGCTCAACGCCCAGTCCCTTTAGCGGACTTCGGCTTCTTAGCCCGACTTGGCTTTAGCCTCGGGCGAGGCTCCGAGCATCATCCGCCACACTCAGTTTAGCCTTCTGTGCAACGATCAGTAAGTCTTCCCCCGTATACCGAGACGGCCGCCTCAAGGGTAAATGATGCGCCCCGCCTTCACGTCCAGTACTCCGCTGGGCGTCATCCTCAAGGCCGGGATGGACGCAAAGCTGAGGAAGACGATACTAAAGAGGGGCGATTCCAGGGGACACCCCCGGGACTGGAGCCAGCGGGTCATGCGCTCCATCTGGACCGCCACTTCGGAGAGCGGCGCAATGGGCATGACTCCTCCAATGGGGAATGGGACTTCGGCCGCGACGCGCCCCTCGTCTATCACAATCATGCCGCCCCCGATCTCCCTCAAGCGCTCCAGGGCCAGTACCATGTCGTCTTCTCTTGATCCCAGTACCATGGCGTGGTGATGGTCGTGGGCAATGGTGGAGGCCAGAGCCCCGACCCTTACGCCAAAGCCGGACAGAAAGGCGGTCGTGAAGCCGTCCCCGGACCTGTTGACCAGAGAGACTTTGAGCACATCCTGGTTGGGGTCAAGGCAGACCAGACCCCCCCGGGCGGGCAAGGTCACGTCTCGCCGCCGGGTAAGGACTTTATGGCCAAGGTCAATGGCAGGCACCGTCACTGGGCCATCCTGGGAGGAGGCAGATACCAGGAAGTCCTGTACCCTGGGTCGCTTGCGGGGCCAGCGACCCTCTCGCCAGGGGAGCTTCGCCCAGGATTCCAGGGATATCCCAAACGGCTTCAACAATCTGCCCTGAGAAGCTACGACCTGGCCACGGCAGATCACTAGCTCCGGGGCCGGCTTACTCAAGTTGGACACAATGGCCATATCTGCGTACCGGCCGGGGGCGATCCCGCCGATCTGGCTATCGAGCCCCAGGTACGTCGCGGGGTTAATGGTGGACATCTGGATAGCCCTGATGGGGGGGATCCCGGCCCCTACCGCCGTGGCTATCACCTGGTCCATGTAACCGCTGGATACCAGATCGGCCGGGAACACTGAATCCGGCGTGAGCATCATCCGGCTGGTGTCCAGCTCAGGGTGGTCCTGAAAAGCTTTGGCCAGCTCCTCCATATCAGCGCGGATGGAACCATGCCTCAGCATGGTATAAAGGCCCAGCCGGAGCCTGTCTACGGCCTCCCGGGCGGTGATGCTCTCATGGCACGAGGTCAGGCCCGATGCTACCAGGGCGGCCAGCTTGGGCCCGGAGGCGCCCGCGGTGTGCCCCTCTATCCTCTTCCCCAGAGCCCTGGTCGCCTCCATCGCATCCAGCATCTCGTTCTCCTGGGCCAGGAGCCGGACCCAGGGAATGATCTCACTGAGCCCCAGGATGCGCTTCCTCCTGAGGTACCGCCGGACATCTTGGGGCGAGAGAATGGGCTCCCCTTCGTACTCAGGGTACTGGGGCGTCGCCGCTGGTAGTCCGATGTATAGGTGAAAGGGAAGCTTGTTGGCCAGATCCAGCAAGAGGTCCAGGCCGGGCGGCCCCAGCGCGGCTAGAAGGTCATGGCTCTCGGTGTAGGCGGCCACGGTGCCCGTGGGCAGGGCCGCCTCTGCCAGGGTCAAAGGATGCTGGAAGAAGTCCAGGTGTCCGTGGACGTCAATGAATCCGGGCGCCAGGAAGAGGCCCTTCCCGTCTATGACCTGCGTTTCAGGGCCGGCGTTCAGGCGGGAGCTACCCACGTAGCCGATACGCTCGCCCCACGTGGCGACTACCTGGTCTTCCAGTATTTCCGCACTGTAGACGTTAACCAGCCGGCAATTCTCGATAAGCAATCTGGCCGGACGGCGGCCCAGGGCCACGTCCATAAGGGCCTTGGTCTCGCGCTTACTCACGGCGGCTCACCGCAGAGACGCAGAGGGCGCGGAGTCTGATTGTGTGCCTTGTGGTGCTTCATGGTGCTTTTTAGTGCTTTGTTGCCGGGAACCACGTGCGCCTTGGCAAAGAACACGGCTAAGGACGACCAAGCACTACGAGGCACCATAAAGCACTATCAATCACGAACAAGCACATGAGCCATCTCTGCGTTCTCTGCGTCTCTGCGGTGATGTCTCGGTGATGTCTATGGAACTTCGCCAATAAGCTCTTGGGCTTGCGCCAGGGCCTCTCGCACCCGGGCCGGGGCGGTGCCCCCGGGCACATCACGGGCCGCCAGGGAGGAGGCCACGTCTATCGAAAGGACATCCCCCTCGAAGAGAGGGGAGAACGTCTGGTATTCTTCTAGCGACAACTCTCCGAGGCCCTTGCCGGCCCCAGAGGCATAGGCCACCAGGCGTCCGACCGCATGGTGAGCTTCCCGGAAGGGGACGCCCTTCTTGGCCAAATAGTCCGCCAGATCTGTTGCCAGGATATGACCTGCCCCAGCGGCCCTGGCCATGGCCTCGCTCTTGAATTGCAGGCTGGCCAGCATGGGGGCGAAGACCTCCAGCGTGGAGAGCAGAGTGTCTACCACGTCGAAGAACGCCTCTTTGTCCTCTTGAAGGTCGCGGTTATAGGAAAGGGGCAGACCCTTCAGCGTGGTCAAGAGGCCGTGAAGGTGGCCGTAGACGCGCCCGGTCTTGCCCCGGGCCAGTTCGGCAACATCGGGGTTCTTTTTCTGGGGCATGATGCTGCTACCGGTGGCGAAGGCGTCGTCCATTTCTACAAATCCGAACTCCTCTGTGGACCAGAGGACCAGCTCTTCCGAGAGCCGGGACAAGTGCATCATCGTGATGGCGGCGGCCGCCACATACTCTACCAGGAAGTCCCGATCGGACACCGCGTCCAGGCTGTTGGGGCTGATGCGGCTGAATCCCAGTTCCCCGGCCAGGAACTCCCGGTCGATGGGGTAGGGCACCCCGGCCAGGGCTCCGCTACCCAGGGGCATCACGTCCGCCCTCCGCCGGCAATCCGCGAACCGCTCCTTGTCGCGCTGAAGCATATGGAAGTAGGCCAGGAGGTGATGGGCCAGGAGGACCGGCTGGGCCCGCTGGAGGTGCGTATAGCCGGGCATGGCCACAGCCTGGTGCGCCTCCGCCAGGTCCAGGAGAACGCGCTGGAGCTCCTCCATCCGGGCCACCGTCTGGTCCATGACTTCCAGGGCGTAGAGGCGCACGTCCAGGGCCACCTGGTCGTTGCGGGAGCGGGCCGTGTGCAGCTTCCCGGCCACCGGCCCGATCCGTTCGGTCAGAGACGCCTCGATATTCATGTGGATATCTTCCAGCTCAGGCTTGAGCTGGAAGCGCCCGGCCTCGATGTCCCCAAGGATGGCCTCCAGGCCGGCGACGATGGCCTGGCCCTCCTCTTGGGCGATAATGCCCTGGCTGGCCATCATCCTGGCGTGGGCGATGCTGCCGCGGATATCCTGCCGGTAGAGGCGGCGGTCGTAGGCGATGGAGGCGGTGTATGCCTCTACCAGCTTGTCGGTGGCCTTTTGGAAGCGGCCGGACCAGGGTTTAGCGCCCATCTTCAGACTCCAACGCGCGAGTTTTCCCGGCGGGATGGGATACGCCAACTAACCAGTAGGTGAAGCGCACGGGCAACCACTTGCAGATGGTGTCCACTTAGCTCTTTAACCCCAGTTCTCTGTTGCGGATTGCAAGGTATTCCCTAAATCTTATCTTGCCCAGGAGCCGCGCCTTGTCTGCCTCAGTATAATTGAATGGAGGCAACTCCTCCTCCCTCAGAGGAGGTAAGGGGGCTGTCATATCGTAGGCTTCGACCAGCAAGAGCCATTCCTTGCCAGTCTCGATTTTCTCAGAATGGAGGCGACGCCAATCCGAGTTTGTTTGATCCTCAACGAGTCGCAAAGATTCAACGCTATGGCGGTCAACGAGCCAGATGTTCAAGCAGAGGGTGTCCACCTCGGCGCAATCGATCTCAACGACTCGGTCGTAACCTTTCTTACATGTGAACTGCGGGTAGTCTCCCCGCTCTTCTCTCAAGTTGAAAGGCAGCACTTGCTGGAAGAGCTCTCTAAGCGGCAGATCTTGTTGCGAAAGGTTGTGCCTGGTCCAGGCTGTAGTTAGGATCGCAACAGACAGCTTTTGCTCGTCGCTTCCACCTTCAGGTTTCGGGTGAAACTCTCCGCTTTCATGTCTAGAATATTTGAAACTCAGTCCGCGAGAGGTTGCCATAGAGGTCATGTCCGATGCGTCTTAGCCAGCAGAGCTTCCTATTGTCGTTGTCCATGACTGCAACGATCCTGATGTTTTGAACGTCTCCCCTACCCAAGAAGCTCTACTCCGCACCTTCTTCGACCTTGAGGCACAGTTGGATGGCCTCGAGGACACGTTCCATGAGTTGATCCATAGAGCCGGCCTGGGTATGACATCCAATGAGCGACGGGACCGATGCCACGAGATAGCCATCTTCGTCTCGCTCTACCACTACCAGAAATTCCCTTGCCATGCAGCATCACCTATTGAAATTCAGAAAACTGTCCCCGCCGGAGGCATTATCGCTTCGGCCTCATTTTTCGGGAAGCTCGTCCAAGGGCGCTAAACGTCGCTTAGCCAGAAGCTGCAGGTAGTCGGCCTTGGTCTTGGCGCATCTAACCAAGCCGACAAAAAAACTGTTAGGCACCAGCACTTGCCTCGCCATTTGAGCTACAAGGTGGTCGCTAATGGTCTTGTAGCCCGAGCCTCGGGAAGTCTTGGTTTCAGCTACCAACTTCCCGCCGATATACAAGCTGAATAGCCTGTGCTTCGCTCCCTCCGTGCTATCAAACCCTAACTTATTCTCCAGCGCCTTCTCGATTTCTCGAAGTTCAAGAGGCATCAGGCTCCGTGGCTACTAGCCGGCGGATTGCCGCTAGCTCCCTTTCGAGCGGCGGTGCCAAGTGGTCTTCCTCGGCTACAAGCCGTTCATAATGGCGTTCCCATTCCTCCATGTAGTCGCGAAGCGCTTCCTCCACGGTATCACCAGTGCCGTGGACCAGAAACCTGTTGCTCCAAGCTACGAAGTAGCCGTTATCCCGAGCCACCACAAGCCGGACGGGGCGTCTGAAGTCGTACGGCCGGCCGCTGGCAACAAAGCGCGATAGCTTAAGCTCTATCCTTGCAATACCGGAGCCCTCGGGGGTGACAGCTCGAATTAACTCATCAACCTCCACCGGCAGGCCCCTGAGGTAATCTGCTACCGTTTGGGCAGTAGCCTTTACTTTCGTGTCCGGATAACCGAGTAGTGACTCTGCCGCCTCGATGGCTTTTTCTTTGGTTTGGGCCTGGCTGGTCATCGCTCTCTCCTCACGCAATTATACACCAGGCGCTAGCTCCCGCAATTAGCCTGCAGGTGTAGGCTTCTCCGTTTCCCCCTGCACCCGCCTCTGGACGCGGTGCGGAAGCCCCCAGATCTTGATGAAGCCCACGGCGGCGCTGTGATCGAACTGGTCGGCCCGGTCGTAGGTGGCCAGGCCGTAGTTGTACAAGGAGTAGGGCGACCGTCTTCCCACGACGGTGCAGGTCCCTTTGTAGAGCTTGACCCGCACCTGGCCGGTGACGAAGCGCTGAGTGCTCTCCACGAAGGCGTCCAGGTCGCGGCGCAGGGCGCTGAACCAGAGGCCGTTATAGACCAGGTCGGCGTACTTCCCGGCCACGGCGTCCTTGAACCGGAGCTGGTCTTTGCTCAGGGTCAGGTGTTCCAGGGCCCGGTGGGCTTTCAGAAGCACCGCGGCGGCCGGCGCCTCATAGATCTCCCGGGACTTGATGCCTACGAGGCGGTTCTCCACGTGGTCCACGCGGCCGACGCCGTGCTCGCCGGCCATTCGGGTCAGGCGGGTGATCAGGTCGACGCCCTGAAGGGCGTCACCGTTCAGCGCCAACGGGATCCCTTCCTGGAAGGATATTTCCAGGCAGACAGGCTGGTCAGGAGCATCCTGGGCAGAGCGGGTCCAGGAGAACGCCTCCTCCGGGGGCTCGGCCCAGGGGTCTTCCAGGATGCCGCATTCGATGCTCCGGCCCCAGAGGTTCTGGTCAACCGAGTACGGGCTGGCCTTGGTTACTTTGATGGGCAGCTTGTGCTGGGCGGCGTACTCCAGGGCTTCCTCCCGGCTGAGGGCCGAGTCCCGGACCGGCGCGATGATCTTGAGGTCGGGCGCCAGGGAGCCGATGCTGACGTCGAACCGGACCTGGTCGTTGCCCTTTCCGGTGCACCCGTGGGCCACGGCGGTGGCGCCCTCCCGGCGGGCCGTTTCCGCCAGATGCCGGGCGATCAGGGGGCGGGCCAGGGCCGTGGCCAGCGGATATTCGCCTTCATAGACGGCGCCCGCCTTTAAGGCCGGAAAGACGAACTCCCGGACGAACTCTTGCCGGACGTCGGCCACCAGGGCCTTGACCGCCCCGATGTCCAGGGCCCGCTGGCGGATGGCGTCCAGGTCCGGGTCGTTGCCCAGGTCCGCTGTGAAGGTCACCACCTCCATCCCGTACTTCTCCTGGATCCATTTTATGGCTACAGAGGTGTCCAGACCACCGCTGTAGGCCAGCACTACTTTGTCTGACATCTGTTACTCTCAATCTACTTGTACGTCCGCTCGCTGCGCCGCCTTATATCTAACACCATGACTGTTCCCGCCCGCTCGTCGATGTCGAAGAGAATGCGATAGTCCCCAACGCGGCGCCGATATTGTGCGACGGGTACCATCTCCAACTTTACTGTCCCGTGGCTTCGGGGGTTATCGCGTAAGCTCTCAAGAGCCTCTCTGACGCGCCGGGCATGGAGTGGAGAGACCCCCTGTAGCGCCTTCTCGGCACGTCGGGATAGGACTACCCTGTACAATCAGGCTGCCGTCCTCGGTAGCACCTCTTCCAGCGGGATGCCTTTGCCCGCTTTAATCTCCTCCCTCGCCTCTAGTAGGGCGGCCAAGTATTCGGGGTCGGAGAATTCCTTAAGGGCTTCCTGCATCTCCAGGTAACGCTCTACATCTATGAGTACGGCCACAGGCTTCCCATTCAGAGTAACGACCAAGTCCTGGCCTTGCTCCCTGATACCGGTAAGCAGCTCAGTCAGGCTCCTCCGCAGTTCGTGCACGCCCACGAAAGGGTTTTTCAACAGATCGAGCATCCCTTCCACCCCCTTTGCATCGTCACAAGATCGTAACACATCCGTTACGAATCCGCAATGCTACGCCTGGAACTGGGGCAGCACTTTGTGCAGAATCCCTATCGCCTCGTCTACCTCGTCATTCGTAATGTTCAGGGCAGGCATGAAGCGCAGAGCGTTGGGCTTTACGCCGTTGAGGAGAAGCCCTTCCCGCATGCAGGCGAATACGACGTCCCGGGATATCTCCTTGTTGAACTCCAGGGCTACCAGGAGGCCCTTGCCTCGTACATCGGCGACGAAGGGGAATTCCGCCTTAAATTCATTCAATCGATCCATAAGGTAGTTCCCGACCCGCCGGGCGTTACCAGGAAGATCATGCTCCATGACGTAACGCAGTGTAGCTAAGGCCACGGCGCAAGACACAGGGTTGCCCCCGAAAGTGGACCCGTGATCCCCTGGCCCGAAGACCGAAGCCTTCTCCTTGGCCAGGACGGCGCCAATGGGGATTCCTCCGGCCAGTCCTTTGGCCAACGTCATGATATCCGGCTCGACGCCAGACTCCTGGTAGGCAAAGAGGCTGCCCGTCCGCCCCACTCCGGTCTGAACCTCATCCAGGATCAGGAGCAGGCCCTTCTCGTCGCACCAGTCCCGGACCTTGCGCAGGTAGTCTGGGGCCGGGACATTTACTCCACCTTCCCCTTGTACCGGCTCTAACATGACGGCGATAGTCTTGTCAGTGGTTGCCCGCTTAATGGCGTCGATGTCGTCGTACTCTACGTTCGGGAAGCCCTCGGGGAGGGGCTGGTAGGGCGCCTGGTATTCCGGCTTGCCGGTGGCGGCTACCATGGCCAGGGTACGCCCGTGGAACGAGTGCAACGTAGTTATGACCTCGTATGCTCCTCCCTTGTGGAGTTTGCCGTATTTGCGGGCCAGCTTGATGGCCGCCTCGTTGGCCTCGGCCCCGCTATTGCCGAAGAAGGCCCGATCGAGAGCGCTGTTCTCCGCCAGGAGTTGGGCGAGTTCGATCTGAGGAATGGTGTAGAACTGATTCGAGCATTTGATAAGCTCCTGGGCCTGCTGGGTCAGAGATTGGATAGTGACAGGATGGCAGTGACCCAGGCAGTTCACCGCCCACCCGGCGATGAAATCAAGGTACTCTTTCCCCTCGTCGTCCCAAACCCTGGACCCTCGCCCCTTGACGAGGGTTAAGGGGTAGCGCTTGATCGTCTGCAACATGTACCGAGCTTCGAGTTCTTGCCACTTGTCCATGGATCTACCTCCTTGCAATGAGTGCTCTGTTGCCTGCGTTCTGCCTGACTGTCAGATCTTCGTTAACGCACCACTACGCTGTAACGGCCCGCAGCGTTGAAACGCCTCTATTCTACACTATTCTAGTCCCGGATGGTGTATCCCCCAGGGCGTCCACGATGGCATGCGGCTGCCTTCCGTCCACGATGCGGGCTTGCCGGACTCGAGGAACGGCCCGCAGACAGGCCTCCACCTTGGGGATCATGCCCCCGGATATGATGCCTTGCGATAAGAGGGTATCCACCCCGGAGGCATCCAGGGCGGGCAAGCAGCTTCCATCTGCGTCACAGACACCGGCGACATCTGTAAGGAAGAAGAGGGCCTCGGCTCCCAGGGCGGCGGCTATTTCGCCCGCCGCGGTGTCGGCGTTGATGTTGAAAGGCTGGCCGCCGGCGCCGAGGCCCGTTGGGGCGATGACCGGGATGTAACCGCCGGAAAGGGCCAGGTGAATTACGTCCGGATTGACCGTCTCCACCTCGCCGACATAGCCCAGGAGCGGGTCTCGCACCCGGGCCAGGAGGAGCCTCCCGTCCGTGCCGGCCAGACCCAGGGCTTTGCCCCCCAGCTTCTGGAGGGAGCAGACGATGTCCGTGTTGACCCAACCTGCCAGCACGGCTACAACAACCTGCAGGCTGTCGGCATCGGTGACCCTGAGGCCTTTCACAAAGCGCGTGCCAAGGCCGTGGCGGGCCAGCCACCTGGTTATCATCTCGCCGCCACCGTGTATCACCACAGGCTTGGCCCCCGCGTTCTGGAGCGCGACGAGGTCCTCCAGTGTGGTGTCGTGGCTGCCCAGGGTGCTGCCACCGATCTTGACCACGATTATTTGGCCTGCGTGATCCTCAAGTTTCATAATGCATCGCTGATTGCTGAACGCTACTTCCGCGCCAGGGCCAGCCCCACGAAGACCGCCAGAACGCCTGCTATCTGCACCGCTACCAGACGCTCCCCCAGGAGGACGACCCCGGAAAGAATGCCAAAGACCGGGTTAAGGTAGGAATAGACGCTGGTCTTGGAGGGTCCCCAGTTGCGGACGCCACGGCTCCAGAGGATGGTGGCCGCAAAGCCGGATACTATTACATAGTATATGGCCAGCCCCCAGCCTGTCAGGGACAAAGATCCCCAATCCTCGGCCAGCAGGGTGCTGCCAGTAAAGGGAAGAATAAAGATGCTGCCAAAGATACTGGCCCAGGTCATGATCTTCAGGGGGCTGTAACGTTTAAAAAGGGGCATCTGCACGGCGACGAAGACGCCCCAACCCATGGCCGCTATCAATGTGAAGATGTCACCCAGCAGGCCGCTCTCAGTCCCCAGGCTCAGCCCTTCCCTCTGGGCCACCAGGGCAACCCCGGAAAGAGCCAGGATGATCCCGGCGATCGTCTTCCAGCGCAGGTCCTCTACTCTGAACAGGGCCACCGTGATGACGGCAAAGATAGACGAGGTAGCCGCTACGACCGATGAATTACCGGCAGTAGTGCGCTTCAATCCCTCGATAAAGAAGATCTGAAAGAGGGCCATGCCGGAGAAACCTAACAGCGCCAGCAGAGGCAGGTCCTTTCTATCTACTTTCCAGTCCTTTTCCACGGCCCAGAGAGCGACGAAAAGCACCGCGGCGCTCAGGGCTACTCTCATGGCGGCCAGGCTGAGAGGGGACAAGTGGTCCCGTACGGTTACCTTGACGATAACGAAGGTACTGCCCCAGAGGGCGATGGCCAGAAAGGCTGGGATGTTAACCCATTCCCCAACCCTGGTATGCAACGAGGGGGTTACCATTTGCGGGCCAACCCTACGCCGAGGAAGATAGCTCCAATGCCGCTGAACTGGAGCAGGTTAAGCTGTTCCGCCAGGAAGATTATCGCCGCGGCAACGCCCACCAGGGGTTGGAAGTAGTAGTAGACCATAGTCTGCGTCGGTCCAAGGCGGCGGAGACCCCTGCCCCACAGCCACAAGGCTACCAGACCCCCGAAGAAGATGAAGTAGAACCCGCCTCCCCAGCTTTCAAGGCTGATGGAGGACCAGTCCTGCTGGATAAGAAGCCCCACAGTGAAAGGCAGTATGACCGCTCCGGCCAGGACGGTGGCATAGGTTGTAACCTTGAGAACGGAGTAGCGTTTTAGCAAGGGCGCCGCGGCGACCTGGTAGATGGACCAGGCGAAGGCCGCGCCGACGATTATCAAGTCGCCCGTAACGCCTACTGCCGGTATCCCCAATCCTTTTCCTTCTACCAGAAGAAAGACGCCTCCAAAGGATATGAGGATACCCAGTAGCGTGAGGGGGCGGAGCCCCTCCTGGCCTATGGCCGCCGACACCAGGGCGGTGAATATGGGGGACAGGGCCATGATGACCCCGGTATTGCTGGCCGTGGTGAAATTGACCCCGACAGCGAAAAGTACCTGGAACGTCCCTGCCCCAAGAATTCCTGCGAGGCAAAGTAGCGGCAGGTCCTGCCTCCGTACTCGCCAGTCCTTTTCGGACAGGACCAGCCAGATAAAGAAGATGAGAGAAGTGAGGATCAGTCGCAATATGACCAGACCCAGGGGATCGAAGCCTCGGAGTGCAAACTTGGTGGCAGTTGGCACTGCTCCCCATATGACCACGGCTCCAATCGTGGAAAAGCTCAGCCACCGGGTTAGCTGCATCTAGTGCTCGACCACAGTGGTTTTGCTTGGTGTCATTGAAAGGCCGCAGATGCCGCACCACAGGGTTATCACGGTCCGTACTCGACCACAGTGGTTTTGCTTGGTGTCATTGCGAGGCCGCAGCCGAAGCAATCTCGGCGTGGGGCAGGGATTGCTTCGCTCCGCTCGCAATGACGTGAATCATGAACACCGTGGTCTAACTTCAGGTGGTGTAGGCGCTATTTATGGTGACGTACTCCTCAGTGAGGTCACAGCCCCAGGCTCGGGCCTCTCCCTCTCCCAGGCCCAGGCGGACCCGCAGGAGGACTTCGGGGCTCTGGAGCAGACGGCGGGCGGCCTCCGGGTCGAAGGATTGGGGCCGTCCATCCTTCAGGACGCAGATGTCGCCCATGAGGACTTCCAGCCGGCCCTCCTCCACCTCGGCGCCGCTGCGGCCCAGGGCCGCCAAAACGCGCCCCCAGTTGGGATCGGCGCCGTGGACGGCGGATTTGACCAGGGGAGATGACACGATGGTGCGAGCGGCTGCCCGGGCCTCTTCCCTGCTGGCGGCCCCTTCTACCCATACTTCTATCAGAGTGTTGGCTCCTTCCCCGTCCCGGGCTACCTCCCGCGCCAGATATAGACAGGCCCGGTTCAGCGCCTCCTGGAACACCTCCCGATGTGGAGACGAGGCATCTATGGCGCTATTCCCTGCCAGTCCATTGGCCAGGACCAGCACCGTATCGTTCGTGCTGGTGTCGCCGTCTATACTGACCATGTTGAAGGAGAGGTCAGCCGCCAGCGTGAGGGCTTCGCGAAGGTAGCCGGGCTCTACACGGGCATCGGTGGTAATGATGGCCAGCATGGTGGCCATGTCCGGGTGGATCATGCCCGCCCCCTTGGCCACGCCTCCAATGTACGCCCGCATGCCATCCAGCTCAAAGGAGAGGCCGATCTCCTTGGTCCTGGTGTCCGTGGTGATAATGGCCTGGGCCAGCTCGTTCCCGCCGGTGGGAGAGAGGGCCACGTCCTCGATGCCCTTTCGGATGCGCTGCATGGGCAAGGGCACGCCGATGACTCCTGTGCTCATTATCAGGACCTGTTGGGCTGGTACCCCCAGCTTGGCGGCGGCTGCTTCCGCGGTCTCGCGGGCGTCCTCCAGTCCCTGCGGCCCGGTGCAGGCGTTGGCGCAGCCGCTATTGGCTACGACCGCTCGGCCTTTGCCTCCCGCGATGTGTTCCCGGCAGAGTAGCACAGGAGCGGCGGCTACTCGATTGCGGGTGAATACTCCGGCTACCGCACTGGGCGCCGTGGAGAATAAAAGGCCGACGTCGAGGCGCTGAGTTCCCGGCTTGATGCCCGCAGAGGTGGCCCCGGCCAGGAAGCCCTGCGGCGTGGTGACCGTCCCGCCAGATATGGGTTGGATGGGCTGCATCATGGGAAGACCGCCGCACCCTGCAGTCCCATGGCCTCTGGTAGGCCCAGCATCAGGTTCATATTCTGGATAGCTTGGCCTGCAGCGCCTTTGACCAGGTTGTCGAGGCAACTAACAACGATCAGGCGTCCTGCCCGGGAGTCAACCACCGGATGAACGAGGCAGAGGTTTGTGCCCAGCGTCTGTTTGGTCTGAGGAGGGTTGTGGCTCACGCGCACGAAGGTCTCCCCTCGGTAGAAGTCCTGGTAGAGGTCTCTTACCTGCTGGGTACTGATCTCCTTCTCCAATGGCGCATAGCACGTGCTAAGGATTCCTCTGGTCATGGGTATCAGGTGGGGAACGAAGGTCAGGGATACCCTGTCCCGGCTATACCGCTCCAGCTCCTGGACCATCTCGGGGAAGTGCCGGTGTCCTCCCAGGGAGTAAGCCTGGACGTTCTCGTTGATCTCGGAGAAATGCGTCGTCAGGCTGAGCGTGCGCCCCGCTCCAGAGACGCCGGACTTGCTGTCCACCACTATATCCGGCTTGATAACGCCCTCCTTGAGCGCGGGGGCAAGGGCCAGGATGACGCTGGTGGGATAGCAGCCAGGATTGGCCACCAGCCGGGCGGCCGGGACCCGGTCCCGGTTCAACTCCACCAGGCCGTAAACGGCTTCCTTTAGAAGGTGGGGCGCCGGGTGGGCGAAGCCATACCACTGGCTGTGTAGTGCCGGGTCTTTCAGGCGGAAGTCCGGGCTGATGTCCACCGCCGGTATGCCCTGATCTATATAGGGCAAGAGGGACTGAGTGCTAGCCTCGGCCGGCAGGGCGGAGAAGACCAGATCCACGCCGTCCAACTCCTGGCCAATGGTCAGGTCCAGGTCGGCCAGGTACGGGAAAGCCTCCCCAAGCTTCTGCCCGACGTAGCTGCGCCCGGTTACACTGGTTATAGTGACTTCCGGGTGGCGCAACAACCAGCGGGATAGCTCTGATCCTGAATATCCGGTGACGCCTAGAATACCGATTTTCATAGCAAGGGTAGTATACACACCGGCTCAGAGGAAGGCAAGGAACGAGTATGCCCCAGTCCCACAGGCGGCGCGTGCGGTGGCCGTAGGGGCGGGTTTCAAACCCGCCCCTACAGGTTGTGGAGAATCCGGGGCTGTTCAGGGCAGAACACAGCCCGTCGGGCTGTGTGTCGCCCCCGGCACCCCGCGCGTAATGCGGCGGCCGTAGGGGCG
>Ga0082335_1002398_pt1 | contig 35246 bp, 36 predicted proteins | sample Subgrocontami58m_FD_72375 | JGI IMG/M metagenome (GOLD analysis project Ga0082335, IMG submission 72375) | Subsurface groundwater microbial communities from S. Glens Falls, New York, USA - GMW37 contaminated, 5.8 m (SPADES assembly) (version 2) ... | reverse complement strand
GCCTCAAGCGCCTGCGGGCCGTCCACGCGAACGACTCCAAGTGCCCCTTCGGCGGCGGACTGGACCGCCACGAGAACATCGGCGAGGGGCACATCGGCCTCAAGGGCTTCCAGGTCATCATGGGGCATCCGGCGTTCAAGGACGTCCCGTTCCTTCTGGAGGTGCCCGGCTTCGAGGGACAGGGGCCGGACAGGCGGAACGTGGACATCCTCAAAGAGCTGCGCGAGCGGCAGGCCTGAGGCAGGGGGGACATCATGGCGGACAAGGGGAAGGGAAGCGGCAGCGACTGGATTGAGAAGGAAATCGAGGACATCCTGCGTCGTTCGGGCGGCCTGCCGGAGCGACCGCGGGAGACGCTCGGCCAGAAGCTGCGACGATTCCGAGACCGCGCGCTGCAGCCCTTCCGCAACTTCAACCCCGCGCGGCTGCTGGTCATCGGCCTCATCCTGCTCGGCGTGGGGCTTGTCCTGCGCACGTTCCTGCCTGGCCTGTGGCGGCTGATCGTCCTCAGCGCCGCCATATTGTTTCTTCTGGCCTATGTCCTGTACCTGGTGTGGCGCTGGGACAGCCCGGACAAACGCTGGCGCGGCCGGAACGTGGACGGCCCTGGAAGGTAACGGATTGGGCCATTGCAGCGACGACGGGAGGGCTACTCAGGTAGCCCTCCTTTTTGTCCCGTAGAAAGGCAGGCGCCGTGCAGTCCCTGACACGTCTGCGCGACAACTCGACAGGTTCGCAGCGCCTCGTGTACGACCTCCTTGCCGCCGCGCTGGTAGCGGTGGACCCGTACGCCGCGGTACGCCGCGCACTGGAGCGTGCGCCGCTGCCATCCGGCATGCCGGAGCGGGTGTACGTGGTCGGCGCAGGCAAGGCGGGCGCGGGCATGGCGCGGGCCGCTCACGACGTCCTTGGCGAGCGCATCGTCGCGGGGTGCATGGCCGTGCCTGACAGTATGCCCTCCGCGATAGGCCGCATCGCGCTGGCGCAGGCGGGCCATCCCGTGCCGGACGCCAGGGGCGTGGCCGCGGCGGAGCGCGTGGCGGAACTGGTGCAAGCCGCGCGGTCGGACGACGTTGTGTTGTGCCTCTTCTCCGGCGGCGGCTCGGCGCTGCTGCCCCTGCCCGTCGAGGGCGTGAGCCTGGAGGACAAGCAGGGCGTCACGGGCCTCCTTCTGCGCGGCGGCGCGACCATTCACGAGGTGAACGCCGTCCGCAAGCACCTCTCGCGGCTCAAGGGCGGGCAGCTTGCGCGGCTGGCGTCGCGGGCGCGGGTGCTCGGCCTGTACGTGTCCGACGTGCCCGGCGACCGCCTGGAGAGCATCGCGAGCGGGCCGACGTCGCCGGACCCGACCACCTATGCCGACGCCTTGCGCGCGCTGGAGCGGCATGGCCTGTTGGCCCGGACGCCGCGCGCCGTCGTGAAGCGGCTGCGCCTGGGACTCGCGGGCGGCGCGCCGGAGACGCCGAAGGGCGGCGAGCCGTTCTGGGCGCGGGTACACAACGTCATCGTGGCGTCGGGCCGCGACGGGCTGGCCGCGGCGGGGCGCCGCGCGGAGGCGCTTGGCCTGCGCGTTCACGTAGCGCCGGAGCTGACGGGCGAGGCACGGGAGGTCGGCGCGCGGCTCGGCGCGCTCGTCCGCGACATAGCGCAGGGCAGAGGCCCCGCTCGACGGCCCGCGTGTGTTCTGGCAGCGGGCGAGACGACGGTCGTGGTGCGCGGCGCGGGCAAGGGCGGACGCAACCAGGAGGTGGCGCTGGCCGCCGCGATGGAGATGGACGGGCTGGACGGCGTGGCGCTGGCGTCGTTCGCCACGGACGGTGTGGACGGCCCCACGGACGCCGCGGGCGCGCTGGTGGACGGCGCGACGCTGGCGCGGGCGCGCGAGCGGGGGCTGGCGCCCGACCGCTACCTTGCGGGCAACGACGCATACCGCTTCTTCGAGGGCGTCGGTGGCCTCATCCGCACCGGCCCGACGGACACGAACGTGGCGGACATCGTGGTGGCTGTGGTGGAGTAGGGGCTTCTCCCTCCCGCCGCGTCACGCACGCTTGAGCCTGTCCAGATGCTGCTTGCGGAGCTTCGCGACCTTCGGCGCGATGACCACCTGGCAGTAGGGCTGCGCGGAGTTACGCCTGAAATAGTCGCGGTGGTAGTCCTCAGCCGGGTAGAACGCGGCGAACGGCGTGACCTCCGTGACAATCGGTCTGTCCCACACGCGGGACGCGGTCAGGTCGCGGATGACCTGCTCGGCGACGGCCTTCTGCTCCTGGCTGTGGTGGAAGATGGCGGAGCGGTACTGCGTGCCGACGTCCGCGCCCTGGCGATTCAGCGTCGTCGGGTCGTGCATGCTGAAAAAGACGTCCAGCAGGTCGCGGAACGAGATAATCGAGGGGTCGAACGTGACGTTGACGACCTCGGCGTGGCCCGTCGCGCCGCCGCAGACCTGACGGTACGTCGGGTTGACGACGTGGCCGCCCGCGTAGCCGGACTCGACGCGCTCGACACCTTGTAGCTCTTGAAAGACGGCCTCCAGGCACCAGAAGCAGCCGCCCGCCAGAGTCGACGTCTCCGTGTGGTGTTCCATAGCGCGCACCTTTCACCGATGAGTGCCTTTGGATCTGCCCGCCAGCCGTGCGGTGGGAGAGTACAGAGAGGGACTTTCCCTCTCTGTCGGGGGTCTGGGGGTATCCCCCAGATTCCTTTTCCTTCCCCCGCTCCCTTGCCAAGGGAGCGGGGGATACAGGGGGTGAGGGTCGCCGGACAGGCTAGAACGCCAGCGTCCTCGCGATTTCGCCCGCGACCGGCCCCTGCTCCGTCGCCGCGCTCACGGCGAGGCCCGCCCGCGCCTCCGCGAGCGCCACGAAGCCGATAGCGAGCGTCTCGTCGCGCTCCGGGTGGCGCGCCGGGTTCGTGACGAGGCCGATGTCGTGTCCATCCCGCAGCACGCGCGCGCCGCGTGGGACCGCCGCGTCTCCGGGGAAGCGGAACTGGACGACGGTGCGCTGTACCTTCTGGTACGTGTTCAGACGCGCCACGACCTCCTGGCCCACGTAGCAGCCCTTCGTGAAGCTGACGAGCGACGCCGCGCCGGCCTCCAGCGGATTGTAGTCCTCCATGAACTCCGTATTGGAAGATGGCAGACCCGTCTCGACGTGCAGCGCCTCGTACGCCTCCACGCCCACCGGCGCGACGCCCTGCGCCGTGAGCGCACGCCAGATGCCGCGCACCGCCTCGTTCGAGCCGACAACGTGGTAGGAGGGCAGGCCCATCAGCGGCACGGCGCCGCAGACGAGCACAGTCTCGCCGCGCCACTCTATTGACATAAGGCGGTACTTGGCGAGCGACGAGGGGTCGGCGCCGAGCATGTCGCGCAGAGCAGCAGCGGACCGCGGCCCGACGATGCGGAGCTGGGCGGTGCGCCCGGTGGCGTCCTCCAGCGCGCAGTCCTCGGTGATGATGTACCTGGCGATGCCGTCGTGGACCTTCCGCGCGCAGCCTGGGCCGGTCACGAGCAGCAGCCGATCGGGGAGCCGCAGCACGAAGACGAGGTCAATGATGCGGCCCTTGCTGGTCAGCAGCAGGGTGGCCCTGCCCTGGAGCGGCTCCATGTCCAGCAGGGCGTTGGTGGTGACGCGGTGCAGCAGGTCGAGGCCGTCGTTGCCGGTGAGGTGCAGTCGCCCCTGGTGCGAGCGGTCGGTGACGCCCGCCGCGTCGCGCATGGCTCGGTGCTCGGCGGCATGGCCCGCGAACGCGTGCGGCATGCGCCAGCCCGCGTGGTCGGCGAACGTCGCGCCCTGGGCCGCCTGGAGGTCGTGGAGCGGCGTCTGCGGCATCGAAGTCTCCTCGGACAGAACAGGGGCGGCAACGCGAAAGGCTGCCGCCCCTGTTCTCGAACGTTCCGGCGTGGCGCTGCTAGGCGGAGAAGGAGTTGCCGCAGCCGCAGGTGCTCTTGGCGTTGGGGTTGGCGAAGACGAAGCCCTTGCCGTTCAGCCCGTCGCTGAAGTCCAGCACGGTGCCCGTGAGGTAGAAGGCGCTCTTGCGGTCAACGTACAGCTTCACTCCAAACTGTTCGATGACGCGATCGTCTTCTTTCGCCTCGTTCTCCATCGCCAGCTTGTAGGACAGGCCGGAGCAGCCGCCGCCCGCGACCATGACGCGCAGGCCGTACCCCTGCTTGCCCTCCTGTGTGGCTATCTTCTGGATCTGTCGCCCGGCCTTTTCCGTGATGGTGACAATGGGCGGCAGAGTGGATGTTTTGGGCTCGCTTGCCGTTGTCATGGGTGTATCCTCCCCGGTGAGCCACTGCCAGCGGGCGCGACTCACATATCCGTTCATATCCATTGTAGGGAGGGGGCGAGGGGGCGTCAAGCTAAGGTGCGAGGACGCCGCGCGGCCTGTGCTACAATAGCGCTTCTGCGACAGCTTCATCAGGGACGGAGTGCAATGACCATCGTTCTGCTCGTTGGCCTCGGCGGCATGTTTGGCTCAGTCGCGCGCTATCTGGTCGGCGGATGGGTGCAGCAGGCGGCGGGCGCCTTCTGGTTTCCTTATGGGACGCTGGCGGTCAACGTGGTGGGCTGTCTGCTCATCGGGTTTGGCGGAGGGCTGGCGGAGGCGCGCAGCGCCTTCTCTCCAGAGGGCCGCGCCCTGGTGTTCATCGGTATCCTTGGCGGGTTCACCACCTTTTCGTCGTTCGGGTTCGAGACGTTCGCGCTGCTCCGCGACGGCCAGTACGCGCTGGGCCTGCTGAACGTGGCCCTGCAGATAATACTGGGCCTGGGCGCCGTGTATATCGGGTTCAGCCTGTCGCGTCTGGTGTGAGGTGAGTATGCTGTTGCCGGAAGAAGGATTCCTCCTGCGCGTATTCATCGGCGAGTCCGACAAGCATGAGGGCGTCCCGCTGTACCAGTGGATTGTGCTGAAGGCGCGGGAGAACGGGCTGGCGGGTGCCACCGTTCTCCGTGGCGTGGAGGGCTACGGCGCAAAGAGCAGGCTGCACACCGCCAGAATCCTGCGCCTGTCCATGGACCTGCCTATCGTGGTGGAGATCGTAGACTCGCGCGAGAGGATTGAGGCGTTCCTCCGCGTTATTGACACTGCCGTCAAGGACGGACTGGTCACGCTGGAGCGCGTCCAGGTGCGCGTGTACCGGGCAGGAAGAAGGCAGGACGTCTAAGCCCGTGCAGTCCGGAAGGCTTACCGTTCCCGCTCTCGTCCCCTCGCGCCGCCTCCGGTCCCCAGTGTCGCTTCCAGCCCGTGGATGAGGGCCTGCGTCTCCTCGACGGTGAGAGCGGCTTTGGGCTGCGCCGCCGTGTAGTACCACATGGGCATCTCGCCCTCCAGCACTTTCTCAGCCGATTCCCCGGGTTCCTTCGGAGGACGGTCCCACGTGGAGAAATTCATCTCTTCGCGTCCGCGGTCAACGTCGGACTGGACGAGCCACGAGACGGGCGCGACGCTCGAGTACCAGGGCCACACCGTTTCGTTGCTGTGGCAGTCGTAGCAGGCGCGCACGGCCAGGGCGCGAGTCTGCGGGCTGTCCCACGTGGGTTCGATCCGCGCGGGCGGGTTCGTGTGCTGGCGTCCGTAGGGCACGGCCTGGATGACGGCAAAGAGGGCGACCAGCCCCAAGAGTGACCACGGAAGGAGTCTAAGCATAAGGGGGAGACCTCCTCTGGTGAGATGTGTCTCCCTCCCCTGCTCTCAGTATATACCTCCGGTCGCGGCTCGAGGCGTCGTCTGGGCTATCGAGCGCGGGTCGGCTTCTTAAGCGAGCGCAGCGGCGTCCCGTCCTTGAGCGTGACGGGCCGGCTCACGGCGCGGGCCAGGCCCCAGGGCACGCCCACCATGGACTGCGGGCCGCGGCCCCCGCACACGACCACGATGACGTCGTCCGACGAGTGCATCACAGGCACCTGCGACAGCTTCATGAAGTAGGCCGGGAAGATCGACCGCGCGAGCTGCTGCCGCACCACCTCGACGGGATGGCGCGCCGTCTCGAATATGTAGTCCTTGACGTCCTGCTTGCTCCATCCGGCGTCCGCTATCATCTTCGCGTGGCCGGGGTTCAGCAGGAGCAGGAGCTGTCCCAGGTGGGTCATGTTGTTCCCGCCCTGAGTGGCCGCCGTGGACGCAATGGTCTTGAGCAGCGCCTCCGGCCCGCCCGTATGCGGCCCGAGCACGTTGTGCGGCGCTTCGCACTTGTGGACGGTGACGGAGGTGACATCCGGCCCGTACAGATCGGTGTGCAGAGGGTTCCACGGGTTGGACTTATCGCTCTCCGCGAAGCAGTAGGTGAACTCGGCGGGAGAGCCGAAAACGGTGAGGTCCGACTTGCCGGGAATGGCGCGCGCGACGTTCATGATGGTGAGGGTGACGGCGCGTCCGATGGTGGCGTTGGCGCGGAAGCCGGGCCCCAGACAGCCCGGGCCGGAGTGAATGCCAAGCTCCTCGGCCAGCGGGCCGCTGACGACGACGGCGTTGCCGCCGGGATGGGTCGTGATGGCGGCCTGAAAGATGCGGTAGGCGGGGTCGGCGATGGCCTGGAACGCGGCGACGAGGATGGGGAAATACTCGGGACGGCAGCCCGCCATCACGGCGTTGGCCGCCAGCGCCTGAACGGTGACGGCGGCGCCGCTGGGCGGACACTCGGCCACCAGCGGATAGTCGGCGTCCAGGTCGGTGCAGCGCAGCATGGCGCGCACCCGCTCTTGCGTGGGAGGAATGACGGGGAAGCCGTCGCACATGTCCGCGGCGCAGAGGTCCTCGTACAGGTCCGCGGCGAAGCGGCCCGGGTCAACCTCGGCGGTGGTCTTGCCGTTGCGACTTGTCATGCGCGCCGTCACGCGCGAGGAGAGCCGCAGCTCACCCGCCTTGCCCGCGATGCGCGGGCTGGCGGTCGAGAAACGCTCGGCGAAGCGCTTCTGAAGGGTAGCGGGCGGCGTCGTGAGTCCCGCGATCACGTCGGGCGCGATGGCGTCGGCCTCCCGCTGTCCGAAGGAGTCGCCGGAGCCGACGGCGGGCTTGGCCAGGACAAGGGGAAGGCCGGGCACATAGGTGGACGCCGTGACGCCCGCCAGCGGAAGGCCAAGCTCGGTGCAGAGGAGGACGCAGGGTATGCCGCGACGCTCCAGTTCAGCGGCGAACAGGGAGGACGGCTGCGTGACACCGGCATGGCAGAGGGCCACGACTACCATGTTCACGCGGGCGCGGGCGATCTCATCTGCCTGAGCGACGAGACGCTCCTTGCCGCCCAGGAGGAGGTTGCGGGTATCGTGGGAGCAGCGCGCGCCGTGGTCCTTCTGCAGACGCTCGGAGAGCCAGCGGAAGATAGGCCCATAGTTGGGCAGCTCGGCGGTGAGCTGGCTGTTGTCCAGCAGCAGGACGGACTTGCCCTTGAGCGAAGCGGGACGCGCCGCCAGGGCGGCGGGCTTGCCGCGGAACGTGCCGCGGGGGTCAACAAGCGACTCTGGCAGGATGGTGATGTCCGTAGGCATGGGTTCCCTCCTTACGCAAAACTCATTTCAAGGCTCTTCAAGCCGTGCGGAGACGTCAAACCCGCTCATGGTGAGCCTGTCGGACCATGTGCGTTGGATAGTGTTCCGCGCGACACCCCATGCACACCGGCGGCGACGCGCTCGTACCACGCCGCACCGAAGCGCTCGCGCCCGTACAGCAGCAGCGCGGCGTGGCCCGCGGGCACCGTGTCATGCACGTGCCGCGCCAGCCAGTCGGCCAGCATGTCCGGCGAGGCCGGAATGAAGGACAGTTCCGCGGACTCCCATGCGTCCGCCTTTGCCCGACTTCGCACGTCAGCCGATGTCGCGCGGATGCGGAGGACGTAGGTCAGTTCCGGCTTATAGTTGACTGCGTCTCGCACGAGGCCGGTGCAGAGCATCTCCGCCACCTCATTACGCCGCACGCCCAGCTCTTCCTCCAACTCCGTCAGCACGCCCTGGGTGAAGCTCTCCGGCGGTTGTGGGTGACCGGACGGCTTCACGTGATAAAAGCCAGCGCGCTCCGCCACCTGCTCGCTACGGCGCTCGATGGCAAGCATGCCGTCCGCCGTCTCCGTGGCGGCGGAGAGCGCAAGGGCGTCCGACATGGCGTCGGCGCCGGACTGCTCACGCCACTCGCGATTGCAGCCGTTCGTGCCGATGTACTCCTCGTAGTCGGTCATGCCCACGCGCAGGACGAGCGATGCGCCGACCGTGTCGTAGGACACCAGCCGGTACAGCGGCTCCGCCGTGACCACCCGGCCCTGCCGGCGCAGGGCGTCGGCAGAGCGGCGGACCTCCGCCCGCTGGGCCGCGGTGAGCGTGACGGTGGCCGCGGGATTGAAGCGGCAAATCACGTCGTCCGGGCGGAACCGCCCCGCGGCGAGGATGCGGTACAGGTCAGAGGCAGGCAACGACTTCTCCCGAAAGCACTACACCGTGCCCATTGTAGGGGTGTGCCTCCAGCGAGGCAAGGCTCTGGACTCCGCCCCCGTTTGACCGCCGTAGGGCGCTCTCATACAATGGAAGTACCGGGAGTAGAGCCGGTGGTGGACTTCAGGGGAGGGAGCGTGTCCAGGCATGACAAACAGCGAACAGGTCACGCTGGCGCGTGACTGCGAGGCAACACAAGTACCCAGCGGCATGAAGCTGCATCTCACGAAGGGCAGCCGCGTGCTTGTCATGCAGACGCTGGGCGGCGCCTTCACGGTGATAACGGAGCAGGGAGACATGGCGCGCGTGGCGGCGCGGGACGCCGACGCCCTCGGCAAGCAGGTCGCGCCCGCCGCGGCGAGGACGGAGGCCCCCGCCGCGGAGCAGGGGCCGGTGGACGAGAAACTGGTGTGGGAGGAGCTTAAGACCATCTTTGACCCGGAGATACCGATCAACATCGTGGACCTCGGGCTTATCTACGACTGCCGTATCACGCCGCTGCCGAAGGGCGGGAACCGGGTGGACGTGAGCATGACCATGACCGCGCCGGGCTGCGGCATGGGCGACGTGCTCAAGGCGGACGCCGAGAGCAAGCTGCTGGCGGTGCCCGGCGTCACCGAGGCCTACGTGGAGGTGGTCTGGGAGCCTCCGTGGGACCCCAGCAAGATGTCCGAGGAGGCGAGGCTCGCCCTGGGGATGTGAGCCGCCGCGACTGCTGGCGCCGCGACAAACAAAAGAGCGTCCTTCCTATACGGGAAGGACGCTCTTGGCATTAACTCAGAAGAGGCTCGCGGAAATCCGCCCGGCCATACGAAGGCCGAGCGAGACCATGTTGTGTTGACAATGTCAACAGAGCCTAGTGTCCGCCGCAGGCGCAACCGCCGCTCCCGCAGCCGCCCGCTTCGCTGCTCGCGCTCTCACTGCTCCCGCAGGCGCAGCCGCCCGAGCCGCAGCCACCGCCACCGCAGCCGCCTTCGCCGTGCATGTGCTGGGCGTTGGGGTTGGTGATGGTAAAACCCTTGCCCTCCAGGCCGCCGGCGAAGTCTATCTCCGAACCGGTCACGTAGGGAGCGCTCATGGGGTCAACCAGTATCTTCAGGCCTTCGCTCTCCACCTCCAGGTCGCCTTCGCGCACCTGGTCGTCGAAGCCGAGGCCGTACTGGGCGCCGCCGCCGCGTGTATCCAGGAAAAGGCGGAGGGACAGCCCGTCCTTCTTCTCCTGGGCCATGATTTCCTTGATCTGGGCCGCCGCCGAGGGTGTAACTGTAATCATGCCGTTATCTCCTCCCGTCTGTTATTTTACCCCATCGTCGCCGCGCGGGCCACATCACAGGCCGCTGACGGCGATGGGCTCTTTCCGTGGCTGCACAGGTGCGGGCGTCGCCTTCGTCGCCGGAGATACGCTCCTCACGCGGCACGCCAGGTCTTCTATCGTGGTGGTGTCCAACACGTTGCGGATGGCCTGCTCGACCGTGCGCCACACGTCGCGCTGAGCGCAGGCCTGGGTCAGGGAGCACTTGTCCGCATCGTCTATGCAGGGCACAAGGCTGGGCGTCTCGCCCAGGGCCGCCACCACCATCGTCAGCGTGATATCCGAGGGGTTGACCGCCAGGGTATGCCCTCCCTGCGGCCCCCGCTGGCTCCGGGTCAGCCCCCTTCTGTTCAGGGTGTGGAGCAACTGCTCCAGATAAAGCTCAGGGATGGCGTTGCGCCGGGCGACGTCCGCCGTGCGGACCAGCCCTTCGTCCACGTGCTGCGCCATGTCCACCAGCGCCCGGACTCCGTAATCAACGGCTATGGGAATATGCATGGTTCCTCCCCCTGACGCGGCCTTCCTGGCCGGGCCTACTCGGTCGAGACCTCGACCTTTTTGTCCGAAAGGGCGGCGTGCAGAGTGTGCCACGCCAGGGTGGCGCACTTGACGCGCGCGGGATAGTCCGCGACGCCCGCAAGCGCCTCCAGGTCGCCCAGCTCGTCGTCGTGAAACTCCGTGCCCGGCTCGCGCGTGACCATGGTGTGAAATGCCTTGAACAGCTTCTCCGCCTGGACCACGGTCTTGCCCTTGATGCTTTCCGACATGAGCGACGCGGACGCTCGCGAGATGGCGCAGCCCGACCCCTGGATTCCCACGTCCTGAATGACGTCGTTGACTACTTTCATGTACACAGTCAGCTTGTCCCCGCAGAGAGGGTTGTAGCCGTCCGCCGTGCGGTTCGCTCCCTCCAGCTTGTGGAAGTTCCGCGGCTTGCTGTTGTGCTCGCGGATGAGGTCCTGGTACAGCTCGCGCAGGTCAACGTACGTCACTACTTCAGTACCTCGATGACGCGCCGCATGCCCTGGGCGAGCGCGTCAAGCTCCTCTCGCGTGTTGTAAAAGGCCAGCGACGCCCTGGCCGTGGCGGGCACGCCGAACCGGTCCATGAGCGGCTGCGTACAGTGGTGGCCCGTCCGGATGGCGATGCCCTCTCCGTCCAGAATGGTGCCGATGTCGTGCGGGTGGACGCCCTCCATGACAAAGGACAGGATGCTGGCCTTGTGTTTCGCTGTGCCTATCAGCCGCAGGCCGTCAACGTCGGCCAGACGGCGCGCGCCGTACTCCAGCAGCTCGTGCTCGTATGCGGCGATGCGGTCAAGCCCGATGGCCGTCACATAGTCAATGGCCGCGCCCAGGCCGATGGCCCCGCTGATGTGCGGCGTCCCGGCCTCGAACTTGTAGGGCAGGGAGTTGTACGTGGTCTTCTCAAAGGTGACGGACCGGATCATGTCGCCGCCGCCCTGGTACGGGGGCATGGCCTCCAGAAGTTCGGCTCTGCCGTACACCACGCCGATGCCCGTCGGCCCGAAGACCTTGTGCCCGGAGAAGACATAGAAGTCGCATCCCAGCTTTCGGACGTCCACCGCCGTGTGCGGCGTGGCCTGGGCGCCGTCCACCAGGACAGGGACGCCACGACTGTGCGCGACGGCCACAATGCGTTCGACGGGGTTGATGGTGCCCAGCGAGTTGGACACGTGCGTCACGGCCACCAGCCTGGTGCGGGGGGTCAGCAGCCTTTCGTACTCGTCCAGCAGCAGCTCGCCCTCGTCGCTGACCGGGATGACGCGCAGCTTCGCGCCACGCTCCTGGCACAGCATCTGCCACGGCACGATGTTGGAGTGGTGCTCCATGCCGGAGATGACGACCTCGTCGCCCGGCCCGACGCGCTGCCTGCCGTAGCTGTTCGCGACCAGGTTGATCCCCTCGGTCGCGCCCCGCACGAAGATGATCTCCTTGTCGTCGACGGCGTTGAGGAACCGGCGCACCTTGCCGCGCGCGCCCTCGTACTCGTCCGTGGCGCGGCCGCTCAGCGTGTGGATGCCGCGGTGCACGTTGGCGTTATAGGTGGAATAGTAGCGCACGAGCGCGTCAATAACGGACTGTGGCTTCTGGCTGGTGGCGGCGTTGTCCAGATAGACCAGAGGCTTCCCGTGCACCTGCTGTTTCAGGATGGGGAAGTCCCGCCGGATTCCGGCGACGTCAAAGGGCCGCGCGGAGGGCTCGGCCACGCGCTGTCCCGCTGCCGGGCGTTGCGTGGTCATGGCGTGTCCCCGAACTGGAAGCCGGGCAGCGCGCCCGCGAACAGCCTGTTCAGGTAGTCCTGGAGCGGCTCCGGCTTCACGGTGTCAATAATATGACTGGCGAAGGCCTGAATGAGCAGCCTGCGGGCCGTCCGTCTGTCCAGCCCCCGGCTCTGCATGTAGAACAGAGCGTCCTCTTCAATGTCTCCCGCCGCTGCGCCATGCGAGCACTTCACGTCGTCCGCGTAGATCTCCAGGCTCGGCTTGGCGAACGCCTGGGCCTCGTGGGACAGGATGAGGTTCTTGTCGTGCTGTTCCGCGTCGGTCTTCTGCGCTTCCTTCCTGACCAAGACGCGTCCGCTGAAGACGCCGGTGGACGCGCCGTCCAGGATGCCCCTGTAGTCCATCCGGCTTGTCGTATGGGGTCTGACGTGGTCAATGCCCATGTGGTTGTCCAGGTGCTCCCTGCCCGCGATCCGGTACAGTCCGTTCAGCGCGCTGGAGCTGCCCTGGCCGTCCAGAAGCACGTGGAAGTCGTTCCTGCCCAGGGCGCACCCCACGGCGAACGACGTCGAGGACAACGCGCTGTCCGCCTCCTGTCGCACGCGTGACACGCCGACGTGGAAGGCGTCGCGGCCCTCCAGAAGGAGTCGGTAGTGGTCAATACGCGCGCCCTCGCCGACCGCGATCTCCGTGACGGCGTTGGTGAAGTAGGGGCCGCTCGCGTGGCCGACGTAGCTCTCGATGAGCGTCAGGCTGCTGTGGCGGCCCGCTACGACCAGTGTCCGGGGGTGCGTCACGGTGGGCTGCCCTCTGGGCGTGGTGACGTAGACGACGTGAACGGGGAATGGGAAAGACGCGCCGTCCGGAAGGGAGATGAATGCCCCGTCCCTCAGGAAGGCCGTGTTGAGGGCGGTGAACGCCTCGTCGCCGAAGGCGGCGGACTGCGTCAGGTGCTTCTCCACGACCGCGCCGTCTGTGGCGAGCGCCGCGGCCAGGCTCGTCGCGCGGAGGCCGTCGGCCTCGGGCAGCGCCGAGGACAGCGCCGGAGCGTAGCGGCCATTGACGAAGACCAGCGTCGTCCAGTCGGCGTGAGCTGGCGCGCGTCCCAGCAGCTTCGCGGCCTCGCTCAGGTCGTTCGGGCGCGGCTCGGACGTGTACTTGAACGAGCCGCGGGCGATGGTGGCGACGCTGGTGTATTTCCACTGCTCGTTGCCGCGGACGGCCGTGGGGAAGCCCATCTCGGTGAAGCGGGACCACGCCCGCTGGCGGAGGGGCTTAAGCCACGCCGCATCGCCGTGCTGGCCTCTGTCCAGGGCCTGGAAGTCGGCCAGGTAGGTATCGTCGCGTGTCAGGACTTGTGTCATACGGTCCGTGCTCCTCGGCGCTAGGCGCGGGCCGCGCTCTGCGCGGGTTCTCTGAGCCAGTCGTAGCCCTTCTCTTCAAGCTCGTGGGCCAACTCGCGCCCGCCGGAGCGGACGATGCGCCCGTCCATGAGCACGTGGACGTAGTCCGGGGTGACGTACTTGAGGAGCCGCTGGTAGTGCGTGACCAAGAGCAGCGCCTTCGACGGCCCGCGCTGGGCGTTGATGCCGTTGGCGACGACCTTGAGCGCGTCAATGTCCAGGCCGGAGTCCGTCTCGTCCAGGAGCGCGAGCTTCGGGTCGAGCATCAGCATCTGAAGCATCTCGCTGCGCTTCTTCTCGCCGCCGGAGAAGCCCTCGTTGACGGAGCGCTTCATCAGCGCCGGGTCAATCTCCATCACCTTCATCTTCTCGTCCAGCAGCTTGCTGAAGCCTTTGATGTCTATTGGCTCCAGCCCGCGATGGGCGCGGATGGCGTCCACGGCGGACTTGAGGAACTGGTACGTGCGCACGCCGGGAAGCTCCAGCGGGTACTGGAAGCCGAGGAATATGCCCTCGCGGGCGCGCGCCTCGGGCGACAGTGCCAGCAGGTCCTTGCCCTGGAAGACGACCTCGCCTTGGGTGACGGTGTAGGCGGGGTGTCCCGCCAGCGCCTTCGTCAGCGTGCTCTTGCCGGAGCCGTTCGGCCCCATGAGGGCGTGCGCCTCGCCCGCGTTGACGGTGAGGTCCACGCCCTTCAGGATTTCCACGTCTCCGATGGACACATGAAGATTACGGATGACTAGCATAGTGTCGTAGCGCTCCCGTTCTGTAGTGGCCTGTTTAGCCCACGGCCCCTTCCAGACTCACCTTGAGGAGCTGGAATGCCTCCACGGCGAACTCCATGGGCAGTTCCTTGAAGACGTCCTTGCAGAAGCCGTTGATGATCATGTAGTGCGCGTCCTCCTGGGAGATGCCGCGCTGCTGGCAGTAGAAGAGCTGCTCCTCGCTGACCTTGGACGTGAACGCCTCATGCTCCACGCGGGCCGTGGGGTTGCGCACCTCGATGTAGGGGACGGTGTGGGCGCCGCACTGGTCCTTGATGAGCAGCGACTCGCACTGGGTGAAGTTCCGCGCGTTCTCCGCCGAGGGCATGATCCTGACCAGTCCGCGGTAGGTGTTCTGCCCGTGTCCGGCGGAGATGCCCTTGGCGATGATCGTGCTCTTGGTGTTCTTCCCCATGTGGATCATCTTGGTGCCCGTATCAGCCTGCTGATAGTTGTTCACCAGCGCCACGGAGTAGAACTCGCCCGTGGAGTTGTCGCCCTGCAGGATGACGCTGGGGTACTTCCACGTGATGGCGGAGCCCGTCTCCACCTGGGTCCAGGAGATCTTGGAGTTTCTGCCCTGGGCCTTCCCGCGCTTGGTGACGAAGTTGAAGACGCCGCCCTTGCCTTCCTTGTCGCCCGGGTACCAGTTCTGGAGCGTGGAGTACTTGATCTGGGCATTGTCCAGCGCGACCAGTTCCACGACCGCCGCGTGCAACTGGTTCTTCTTGCGGATGGGCGCGGTGCAGCCCTCCAGGTAGCTCACGGATGCGCCCTCGTCCGCGACGATGAGCGTCCGCTCGAACTGCCCGGAGTCCGCCTGGTTGATGCGGAAGTAGGTCATCAGCTCCAGCGGACAGCGCACGCCCTTGGGGATGTAGGCGAAGGAGCCGTCGCTGAACACCGCCGAGTTAAGGGTCGCGTAGAAGTTGTCGGTGTGCGGGACCACGGAGCCGAGGTACTTCCGCACCAGCTCCGGGTGGTTCTTGATGGCCTCGTTGAACGAGCAGAAGATGACTCCGTGCTTCTCAAGGGCCTTCTTGTACGTGGTGGTGACGGAGACGCTGTCGAAGACAGCGTCCACGGCCACGCCGGCAATCCTCTTCTGCTCCTGCAGGGGAATGCCCAGCTTGTCGAAGGCCTTCAGCATCTCCGGGTCCACATCGTCCAGGCTCTTGGGGCCGCTGTCTTTCGGAAGAGGCGCAGCGTAATAGACGATGTCCTGGAAGTCAACGGGCGGGTGATGAATCATGGCCCACGTGGGCTCTTCGAAGTTCAGCTTTATCCAATGGCGATAGGCCCGGAGCCGCCACTCCAGCATCCAGTCGGGCTCGCCCTTCTTGGCCGAGATGAGGCGAACGACGTCCTCGTTCAGGCCCTTGGGCACGATGTCCGAGTTGACGTCGGTGACGAAGCCCCACTTGTATTCCGAGTCAGCGAGTCCCGCCTGTCGGGATATGACCTTTGGCTCTGGCATGAGCGCCGCCTCCGTGGCTCAGGTTTGTCGAGTACTTGAGTCAACAACTACACAATAGAATAGCACGGCGGGCGCGATGTTGCAACTGAAAGCGCACGCCTCGACCGTGGGAGAAGCGCCATAGTATAATGCCATACGTTTGCATTCAAATCTGCACGAACTGTCGGACCGGAGTGATGACGCAGCTTCGAGGCGAGGACAAGGTACGGTACGTGGAGGCGATGTTCTCCCGCATCGCCCGGCGGTACGACGTCATGAACACGCTCATGACGGGCGGGATGCACCATCGCTGGAAGGGCCTCACTGCGCGCCTGGCTGCGGAGGGACAGCAGGGGCGCGCCTTGGACATCGCGTCCGGCACGGGCGATCTGGCCTTCGCGCTGGCGCGCCAGCGCGGCATTCGGCAGGCGGTGGGCCTGGACTTGGTCCCGGAGATGGTGCAGCTCGCGCGGTACAAGGCGCGGCGCGACGGCCTGTCCGAGCGGACGCGCTTTCTCGTGGGCGACGCGCTGGACATGCCGTTCCCCTCGGGCGCGTTCGTGAGCGTGACCTCCGGCTTCAGCCTGCGCAACGTGGCAGACTATCGCCGCATGTTCGTCGAGACGTGCCGCGTGCTGGCGCCGGGCGGGCGCATCGCCCTGCTGGAGACGACGCCGCAACCGCCCCGTGGGCTGCGCTCCGCGTTCATCCGCTTCTACCAGCGGCAGGTCATCCCGCTCATGGGGGCCGTCCTCGCGCGCGACAGGGAGGCGTACTCGTACCTGCCCGCGTCGTCGGAGGCCTTTTCGCCTCCGGACGTTGTCGCCGCCGCCCTGCGGGACGCAGGCTTCCGCGACGTGCGCTGGCGACTGGCGGGCTTCGGCACCGTTGCCATCCACACGGGAGTGAAGCCAGCCTGACGGCCATCTCTCATCAAGGAGTCATGCCATGGATGAGACCGCGTCCAGGAATGTTCCCGCGCTGAACGACAGGACGGACTACCGGCGGTGCTTTGTCTGCGGGGAGCGGAACCCGCAGGGCCTCAAGCTCAGGTTCCGGCGCGACGGCGCGAAAGTCGTCTCCGAACTCGTGCCGCGGCAGGAGTTTCAGGGCTATCCGGGACTGCTCCACGGGGGCGCGCTCTTTGCCGCGCTGGACGAGATAATGGGCCGCATCCCCATGCTGGAGCGGCGATGGATGGTCACGGCGAAGGTGGTGTTCCGTCATCGCAAGCCCGTGCATATCGGCGACCGGCTCCGCCTCGAGGCCGAGCTGCTGCGCAAGCGCGGCCGGATGATGGAGGTCCAGGCGCGGGCGCTGCTCCCGGACGGCAGCGTGGCCGCGGAGGTGGAGGGCCTTCTGGCCCCCATTCCGGACGAGGTGCAGCGTGAGGTGGACACAGTCAGCCCCAGCTTCCAGCGCTTCTTCGACATGCCGGATGACGACGTATGATACGGGTCAAGCGGGTTTATGAGTCGCCGGAGCCAGACGACGGGGCGCGCTTCCTGGTGGACCGCCTGTGGCCGCGGGGCGTGAAAAAGGAATCCCTGCGCCTGGACGGGTGGCTGAAAGACGCGGCGCCCAGCGACACGCTGCGCCGCTGGTTCGGGCACGACCCGGCGCGGTGGGACGAGTTCCAGCGGCGCTATCGCGACGAGCTGAGCGGCAGGCCGGAGGCGTGGCGGCCCATCATGGAGGCGGCCCGCCGGGGCGACGTCACGCTTCTCTTCGGCGCGCGGGACGCCGATCACAACAACGCCGTGGCGCTGAAAGTCTATCTGGACGCCAGGCTGAAGGAGACGTAGCCGGTGCACGGGCTGTACCTGCTCTCGGTCTGGCTGCACATTCTGGCCGCCGCCGTCTGGATCGGCGGGATGGTCTTCCTGGCCCTCGTCCTTGTCCCCGTGACCAGACGCCCCGAATACAGAGGCGTTGCCTCAACTCTGGTGCACTGGACCGGCCTGCGCTTTCGATGGGTGGGGTGGGCCTGCCTGGGCCTGCTTGTGCTGAGCGGCGTCGCCAACGTGGCATCCAGGGGGTATGCCTGGGATGACATCGCGACGGGGCGGCTCTGGCGGTCTCCCTTCGGCGAGACGCTGGGCCTCAAGCTGGCGCTGGTGGGAGCGGTCCTGCTGCTCAGCGCGGCGCACGACTTTGTCATCGGGCCGCGGGCGACGACTATCTGGCGCAGCAGTCCCGACTCTCCGGAGGCGGCGCGGCTCCGGCGCCAGGCGGGATGGATTGGGCGCCTTAACCTGCTTCTGGCCCTGGGCGTGGTCGCTCTGGCGGTGATGCTGACGCGGGGCGTGCCCTGAGTCGGAAGAGCAGACCGGTGTCTCCCGCGTCCGCGTCGCAGTTGGCGGGGTGCGAATGATCTGACGCGCCGCCGCATGTCCGCACCAACCCCGCTTAGTTGCCCGCCCGCAGCTTGATTGTGTGGCCTCCCTCTATCCATGTACGCGACGCCGTCCCATAATCTTGACTGGCTGGGTGGGGCCGCTCGCGGCCAAAGGGAGGTGTCCCGTGACGCTCACATACGACAGGGATATTGTCGCTCCGGGCCGCGCTCGTCCGTCGTTCCCGCGTATGGCCGTGGGCGTGATGGGCTCGGCGGGCGGGACGCTGACTGAAGACGTGCGGGAGCGCGTGCGGCGTCTGGGAGCCGCCATAGGCCGCCGCGGACATACCCTCATCACAGGCGCCTGCCCCGGCCTGCCGCAGGAAGCCGTTCTCACCGCCAAGGAGCACGGCGGGTGCGTGGTAGGTATATCGCCCGCGCACAGCGTGGAAGAGCATGTAGTGAAATACCGGTCGCCGATACGGGGGTACGACGTCATTATCTACACCGGCAACGGTCTCATGGGCCGCGAGATTGAGAATATCCGTAGCTGCGACGTCGTCATCTTCGCGGGCGGGCGCTCCGGCACTCTCGGCGAGTTCGCCATCGCGTACGAAGAGGGCAAGATCATCGGCGTGCTACAGAGCACGGGCGGCATCGCGGACCACATGGACGAAATCCTCGCCATCGTGAACAAGAAGACGGATGCCGTCGTTTGCTCGAACGCTGATCCGGACAGCCTCATGACGCAGCTTGAGCTGGCGTACGAGACACGCGTCCTGCCCGCGCGTCTGCTGGCGCTGCGGGGGCGCTGCCCGGACGGAGAGCTAGACCCCTAGCGGCAACTGCCTCGGCCGCTCCTCCGGCTGGATGACGGGCGAGGGCCGCTCCCCCAGGTGGTGCTGGCGCTTGAGCGTCTGCACCTGGCCCTGCAGCGTCTCCTGGAACTGCTTGGGAGTGTAGCTGCCCGGGTAGAGCCGCTGATACGCGGGAAGCAGGCCCGGGTAGTCGCTGTTCAGAAAGCCCATGAAGTGCTCGCGCGTGCCGGGCTTCAGGTGGAGCACGTTCGCGCCAAGGAAGCACGCCCCCTGCTCCGCCGCGGCGCGCACGACGGCCTCCAGATTGTCTCTGCCGTCGGTGATGCCGGGGATGACAGGCGCCAGCAGCACTCCCGCCTTCACGCCCGCCCGGACGAGCTGGCCCATGGCCTGCAGTCGCTTCAAGGGCGGCGGAGTGCCCGGCTCAAGGCTGCGCCACAGCTCCGGGTCCAGGGTCGTGACGCTGAAGCAGACGGTGCTGCCCGCGCGGCGGGCAGCTTCGGTCAGCACATCGCTGTCTCGCACGATCATCGTCCCCTTGGTGACCAGACTAACCGGCGTGCGTTTGAGCGCGAGCACCTCCAGGCAGCGGCGGGTCAGGCCGTAGCGGCCCTCGATGGGCTGGTACGGGTCGGTGGCGGTGCCCACGGCCACGGCGTCGCCGCGCCACGACGGTCGGGACAGCTCCTGGCGCAGCGCGTCAGGGCAGTTCACTTTGACGAAGATGATGCCGGTGAAGTCCTCGCTGGCGTTCAGCTCCAGGAAGCCGTGGTAGCGGCGCGCGAAGCAGTACTGACAGCCGTGGACGCAACCCCGGTAGGGGTTCAGCGACCAGCGGAAGCCCATGCCCTCCACCCGGTTCAGGGCCTGGCGGCACTGGACCTCTTCGTAGCGGACGTTGCCCACGTCTCCCTCCCCCGTGAAACGCGCGCTGCCGCGGACGACCAGCGTAGAGTAGAACTCATGTTCTTGTCAAGACCCAGATGCGGCGACGAACGTCGAACGCTGACCGGGATTGCCATGCCAATTCCTGCGGGGATACACTGAATGCAGGACTTTTTGAGAAAATAGCCCACGGGATTTCCCGAAGCAGGAGGCGCCATGCACGCAGCCGAGCTTCTCATCAGATGTCTGGAGACCGAGGGCGTCCGGTTCGTCTTCGGCGTTCCCGGCGAGGAGATCCTGGAGATCATGGATGGTCTGCGGAACTCCTCTATCCGTTTCATAGTCACGCGCCACGAGCAGGGCGCCGCCTTCATGGCGGACGCCTACGGGCGGCTCACCGGCAATGCGGGCGTGTGCCTGGCCACGCTGGGGCCCGGCGCCACAAACCTGACGACGGGCATTGCGGACGCCACGCTGGACTTCGCGCCCCTGGTGGCCATCACCGGCCAGACCAGCCTGGACCGCGTCCACAAGGAGTCGCATCAGTTCGTGGACGTGGTCCGTATCCTCGAGAAGATCACCAAGTGGAACATCCGCGCCACGCGGCCGGAGGTCATCCCGGAGGTGGTCCGGAAGGCCTTCATGCTCGCCCAGCAGGAGAAGCCCGGCGCCTGCCACATTGAGCTGACCACGGACGTGCAGCGCGCGGAGACACAGGCCGACGTCACGCCGCTCATGACGCGCCCCGCCCGTCGTTCATCGCCGGACGGTCTTGCGCTTGAGCGCGCCGCCAAGCTCATCGGAGAGGCGCGGTCGCCGCTCATCCTGGCCGGCTCAAGCGCGGTGCGCCGCCCCGAGGCGGCCATGGAGCTGCGCCGCTTCGCCAAAAACTCCGGCATCCCCGTCACGCACACGTTCATGGGCAAAGGGGCCATGCCCGACCACGACCCGCTCTCCCTCATGCCGCTGGGAATGCCCGGCGGCAACGACATCTGCGGCAGCGGGATGTGCCACGCGGACGTGGTCATCGCCGTGGGATACGAACAGGTGGAGTACCCTCCGGAGCGGTGGAACCATGACTGCTCCAAGCACATTGTGCATATTGACTACATGCCCTCTGAGGTTGACCGCTTCTACCGTACGGACGTGGAGGTTGTGGCGGACATCCGGGAGACACTGGAGCAACTGGGCGGCCTGGTGCGGTACACGGCCTCCGAGGACGAGAAGGAGTGCGTTCGCGCCCTCTCCGCCGCGGCCAGCGCGGAGCGGCGCGGCGACGTTGACGGCACGTCAGTCCCCGTGAAGCCCCAGGAGATCATCCGCGAGATACGCCAGGCGCTCGGCGAGGAGGACATCCTCGTAAGCGACGTGGGCGCGCACAAGATGTGGATCGCCCGCTACTATCCGACGTACCTCCCCGGTACGGTGCTCCTCAGCAACGGCTACTCGGCGATGGGCTTCGGCCTGCCCGCCGCCATCGCGGCCAAGCTGGCGTTCCCGGAGCGCAAGGTCGTGGCCGCGGTGGGCGACGGCGGGTTTCTGATGACGCTGATGGAGATGGAGACGGCGGTGCGCCTGGGGCTGCCCGTCACCGTTGTCGTCTGGGTGGACCGCAGCTACGGCCTCATCAAGTGGAAGCAGGAGGCCGAGCACCGGACGGTCTTCGGCGTGGACTTCGGCAATCCGGACTGGGTCAAGCTGGCCGAGTCCTTCGGGGCAAAGGGCTACTTGGTGGAGCGGCCCGGCGATTTGCACAGGATGCTGGAAGCGGCGCTGGGCTCCACGCAGTCCAGCGTCATCGCCGTGCCGGTGGACGCGGAGGAAAACATGCGGCTGACCCGGCGCATGGCGGAGGCGCCGTGTCCCGTCGGCGACCGTTGCCAGAAGCACCGGGCGACGGCCCGCACGTGACTTGGGACAATTGTGAGAGGAGGCAGGGCTTATGACCGCAAGGAGCGCAAATGCGCCTGCCCGGACCCGGTTGCTTATCAACGGCAAGCTGGTGCCGGGCAAAGGGGAGGCGTACGAGCACCGCAATCCCTATAACGACGAGGCCCTGGCTATCGTAGCCCAGGCCGACGCGCGCCAGATGACGGACGCCGTCGAGTCCGCCGCCGCCGCGTTCGCGTCGTTCCGCAAGACACCCGCGCATCAGCGGGCCGACATGTTGCTCCGCATCAGCAAGGGCATCGAATCGCGCGGCGAGGAGCTTGCCCGCCGCATCACACAAGAGGTGGGCAAGCCGCTCAAGCAGGCGCGCGGCGAGGTGTCTCGCGCCGTGACCACGTTCCGCCAGGCGGCGGAGGAGGCCGGCCACCTGTGGGGCGAGGCGCTCACCATGGACGCGGTGCCCAACGGGCAGGGGCGGCACGGGTTCTACATGCGCCAGCCCATCGGCGTCGTCGCGGCCATCGCGCCATTCAACTTCCCTCTGAACCTCGCGGCGCACAAGATCGCCCCGGCGCTGGCCGTGGGCAACACAATCGTCTGGAAGCCGCCGCCGCAGGGCCCCCTGACCGCGCTGCTGGCGGGGGAGGTCTTCCGCGACGCGGGCGTGCCCGACGGCGTGGTGAACATCGTGCCTGCGCCGCCCGTCGTCTCCGAGGCGCTGGTCGCGCACCCGAAGGTCGCCATGGTCAGCTTCACCGGCAGCGTGGGCGTGGGCCTGTCCATCCGGGACAAGGCGGGAATGAAGAAGCTCATCCTGGAGCTTGGCTCCAACTCGGCGAACCTCGTGTCGGCCAGCGCCGACCTGGAGGCCGCCGCGCAGGCGTGCGCCGTGGGCGGCTTCGCGTATGCGGGGCAGGTCTGCATCTCCGTGCAGCGCATGTACGTGCAGCGTTCCGTGTGGGACCGCTTTGTGCCCATCTTTCTGGACAGGGTCGGGGCGTTAAAGGTGGGCGACCCGCTGGATCCGGCGACGGACGTGGGGCCGATGATTGACGAGAAGAGCGCGCGTCGCAGCGAGGAGTGGATTCAGGAGGCGGTCCAGGGCGGCGCCAGGCTGCTCACGGGCGGCAAGCGGCGCGGCAATTTCGTGGAGCCGGCGGTGCTGACGGACGTGGGCCACGAGGCGAAGGTTGTTTGCGAGGAGGCGTTCGCGCCGCTGGTGGTGCTGGAGCCGTTCGACGAGTGGCGGCGGGCCATCGCCCTGGCGAACGAGTCCAAGTACGGCCTCAACGCGGGCGTCTTCACGAACGACATCCGCGAGGCCTTCCAGGCCATCGAGGACCTGGAGGTCGGCTCGGTCATCGTCAACGACAGCTCCGCGTATCGCGCCGACCACATGCCGTACGGCGGCGTCAAGCTGAGCGGGCAGGGCCGCGAGGGTGTGCGCTTCGCCATGGAGGCGATGACGGAGATCAAGTTCGCGGCGTTTGCTGTGTAGGTCTGGTCAGGACCGTCAGGTGTACCCTTAGCCCCGCATGGAGCGCGTTTGACACTGCTAGTCAATACCGCTAAGATACTCACTTGCTCGTATCCTGCGCGCGGTTTTCCGCGTCCCACCCTTCACATAACCTGCGAGCGGCGATGCGCGCTGGCGCTTTCCCAAGTAATCTCTCTGAGGCGAGGTGAAACGTGTTCCTGCTGCCCGATGGACGACGGGTTGTCCCCCGCACCGAGTTGACCTACCCCGGCATCACTCCCACCGTCCTGACCGACAAGTCGGCGGACCCGCTCAAGATGAGCAAGAACGCCATCAGGACGCCCGTTGACCACATCATGGGCGACATGGAGGACGCCTGTCCCTACGACCTCAAGGGCGAGCCTGTCCGGAAGACCCTCGCCGAGGCGCTGAACACCCTGGACTTCGGCTCCAAGGTAGTCACCTGGCGCCCCAACAACATCCGCTCCGGCCTCTTCGAGGCGGACGTGGAGTACATGATGCGCCACGCGGTGGACAAGTTCCACGGCATGGTCATGCCCAAGCCCTTCGGCCCCGACGACGTGCGGTACGTGCTGGACATCCTGCACTACTGCGAGCGGGTGAACAAATGGAAGGGGAAGGTGGCGCTGGAGGTCCTGATAGAGACGCCGCGCGGCCTGGAGCAGATTGACGCCATCGGCGCGGAGCTGGAGAAGTCGGGGCGCGGCGCGGGACTCATCTTCGGCATCGCGGACTTCTCCTCGTTCCTCGGCATCGGCAACATCCTGACCGACCAGCACGTCTATTTCTCCTACGCCAAGCAGCGCACCGTCATCGCGGCGAAGGCCCACGGCCTGCACGCCATAGATAACGTGTACACGCGCATCTCGCGGAAGACGGACTCGCCCCAGGTTGTGAAGGAGATCGAGGCGGGGCTGCGCGAGAAGAACGTCAAGGCCGCCAACATGGGTATGGACGGCACCTGGGTCATCCACCCGTCCCAGGCGGACATAGCCAACGCCTGCTTCACGCCCACGGACGAGGAGATCACGACCTACAAGCGGGCACTGGAGCAGTCGAAGACCGCCGGCGGCGGCGCGGTGATGGACCCGCAGTCCGGCGAGATGATTGACGACGCCACCATCCGCATTGCGCTGCAGGCGTTGAGCAAGGCCGCGCAGGCGGGCAAGGTGACGTGGGACTACGTCCGCACCATGAACACGAAGCTCACGGAGATCACCGGCTACGATATCCTGGGCTCTGGCATGCCGCACTAACGCCTGTCAGAGAGTCGTGCGCGTGAGTCCATAGAGGGTGCAGGGCCGCATGGCGGCCCGCCGGGGTCATAGGGGACACCCCTATGACTTACAACTTCCCCTTCTCCCGCAGGAGAAGGGGAACACAAGGGGTTGAGGTATTCGCCTTCAACAAGGACGCGGGATCCAACCAGTAGAGCGCTCGGATAACGCGAAGGATTAACGAGGCCAGAAGGTGGACTCACGGGACTTCTCGAACGCGGCTATCAGTTCAGTTCGGCCCAAAGGGAGGGGCAGGCATCATGTCAGCGACATCTGATACCAGTCACGACGTCATCGTCAACGAAGTCCGGCGGTTTGTGGACAAGGAAGTCATCCCCGCCGCCAGTGAGCTGGAGCACCGGAACGAATACCCCAAGCACCTGATGGACCAGGTGCGGGACATGGGCATCCTGGGCATGGCCATCAGCCCCCAGTACGGCGGGCTGGGCCTGCCGCTCACCACGTACGCATCTGTTGTGGAGGAGCTCTCCCGCGGCTGGATGAGCCTGGGCGGCATCATCAACACCCACGTCATTGACGGCTACATCATCGAGAACTTCGGCACCGAGGAGCAGAAGAAGCGCTGGCTTCCCGCGCTGGCGGAAGGGGAGAAGCGCGGCGCCCTCTGCGTCACCGAGCCCAACGCCGGCTCGGACGTGCAGGCCATCGAGACGACGGCGACCCGGGACGGCGACTTCTACAAGCTGAACGGCACCAAGATGTTCGTCAGCAACGGCCGTCGCGCCCACTTCTACATGGTGCTTTGCAAGACCAACAAGAACGCCAGCCCCATCACCGCGGGCATGAGCGCCATCTTCGTGGAGAAGGGGACTGACGGGCTTCGGATTAACCGGGACATTGACAAGCTGGGGTACAAGGGCCTGGACACGGTGGAGCTGGACTTCACCGACTCCCCCGTGCCGGTGACGCACCTCGTCGGCGGCAAGGAAGGCCAGGGCATGAAGCACGTGCTGAGCGGCCTGGAGGTCGGGCGCATCAACGTCGCCTCGCGGGCCGTGGGCCTCGCGCGCGCCGCCTTCGACGACGCCATCCAGTACTCGTTCCAGCGCCACAGCTTTGGCAAGCCCATCTTCGAGCACCAGGCCATCCACATGATGCTCGCCGACATGGCGACGAAGATCGAGGCGGCGCACCATCTGGTGCAGTCGGCGGCGGAGAAGAAGCAGCGCGGAGAGCGCAGCGACCTGGAGACGGGCATGGCAAAGCTCTTCGCTTCGGAGGTCTGCCAGGAGATCGTGGTGGACGCCATGCGCGTCTTCGGCGGGTACGGCTACACCAAGGAGATGCGCGTCGAGCGGTACTACCGCGACGCCCCCATGCTCATCGTCGGCGAGGGGACAAGCCAGATCCAGAAAATCGTCATCGCGCGCGCCCTGGAGCGCAAGTACAAGAAGAAGTAGCGGGCGCGTAACGAAAGAGAGACAGCCATGGACTACGACGGAAAAGACCGTTTTGGCCGGTACCTGGAGGACTTCAAGGTGGGCGACGTGTTTCACCACTGGCCGGGCCGCACCATCACGGAGGCGGACGACACGCTGTTCTGCATGCTCACCATGAACCACCATCCCACGCACATTGACCACGCCTACTCCGCGAACACGCAGTTCAAGAAGCCGCTTGTCGTGGGGACTCTGGTGTACAGCATGGTCTTCGGGCTGACGGTGGCGGACATCTCAGGCAAAGCGGTCGCCAACCTTGAGGTGGAGAGCCTGAAGCACACCGGCCCCACCTTTCACGGCGATACGCTCTACGCGGAGACGAAGGTGGTGGACGTGAAGGAGTCCCAGAGCCGCCCTGACGTGGGCGTCATCACGGTGGACACGCGCGGCTTCAATCAGCGCGGCGAGACCGTTCTCACCTTCCGCCGCAAGGTCATGGTGCCGCGCCGCACGCCCGGGGCGAAGAAGTAGTCCACTCCGTCTTTCTGCAATGCCAGGCTAAGATACGCGGGCCCCGCCAAAGCGGGGCCTGTGTGCGTCAACGGCTACGCCGAAATCTGGGTCCGAGAAGGAGGGCCTGTGACTCTCTACCTGACTGAAGATGACGTCCAGCGCCTGCTGCCCATGCCCGAGGCCGTGGCCGCCGTCGAGGACGCCATGCGCAGGCAGGCGCCGGGCGGCGCGGTCAACCGTCCACGCCAGCGCGTGCGCTTCCCTGCAGGGACGATGCACCTGATGGGCGCCGCTCTGCCCCACAGAGACGTGCTGGGGTTCAAGGCGTACACGGCCATTGGCCGCAAGCTACGGTTCCTCGTCATGCTCTACAGCGCGACGGACGGCGGCCCGCTCGCCCTGCTAGAGGCGGACCACCTGGGTCAGATACGCACGGGCGCGGCCAGCGGCGTCGCGACGAAGTACATGGCGCGCAAGGACGCCACCGTTGTGGGCGTCATCGGCTCCGGCTACCAGGCGGAGACTCAGGTCACGGCCATGTGCGCCGTCCGGCCCGTCCGCGAGGTGCGCGTGTACAGTCGCACGCCGGAGCGCAGGAAGGCGTTCGCGGAGAAGATGGCCCGCCAGTTAGGCGTGGCGGTGCGCGACGTGGACACGCCGGACGAAGCGGTGAAGGGCTGCCACATCCTCATCACGGCCACCTACGCGCGCGAGCCGGTGTTCAAAGGCGAACTTCTGGAGAAGGGCGTCCACATGAACATCATGGGGGGCAACGCGCTCATCCGGCGGGAGATAGACGATGAAGCCGTGCGCCGGAGCGACATCATCGTCGTGGACTCCATCGAGCAGGCGAGGGTGGAGTCCGGCGATCTGCTCGGCCCGGTGGAGCGCGGGCTGCTCTCCTGGGACAACTGCTTTGAGCTGTGGCAGGTGGTGTCCGGCCATGTCCGGGGCCGCCGCTCGGACGATGACGTCACTATGTTCAAGTCGCACGGCATCGCGCTGTGGGACGTGGCGGCGGCCGCCCACGTGTACGAGCAGGCCAAGGCGAAGGGCATGGGGCGGGACCTGGGCATCTAGTTGTAGTGTCTCTGAATTACGCTTACTAAGTCATGCGTGAAAAGCTGCTCGCCGAGACGCCTGCGCCATTCGGCGTCTTTCCGGCGGAAGCCGGAAACCAGCGTCCCCTGCGGTTCCTTGGATACCGGCTTTCGCCGGTATGACGTGTTAAACAGGCAACGCATTTTTGAGACAGCACGCTGGCGTCCTGGCCGGAATTGCGCTGGCAGACTTCGGGGTGCAGCGCCGCAGGGCGGCCCGCCGGAGGGTACGGGAGGTGTCCTCCCGAATCCTTTTTCTCTCCCCCTCTCCGCGAGAGAGGGGGACCGAGGGGGTGAGGTCGTCCGCATCAGCAGTTGTGAATCACGACCATCGTCGATTCTCGTCTCCCACGTGACCTGTGCTATGATGGGATGGCTGTCTCGCGGAGCATGGTTCCGCTAGGCCGCGCAACGTCGGAGAATCTCCCCGGGAGGCTGTCGCTTAGATGCGTCTCTCTCAACTGTTCGGCAAGACGCTCCGTCAGGACCCCGCTGAGGCGGAGACAGCCAGCCATCGGCTGATGCTCAGGGCGGGGCTTATCCACCCCATCGCCGCGGGCGTGTACTCCATGCTGCCCCTGGGCCTGCGGTCGTACCGCAAGATCGAGCGCGTCATCCGCGAGGAGATGGACGCCGCGGGTGGTCAGGAGCTTTCCATGCCCGCCCTGCAGCCCATCGAGCTGTGGCAGCAGACGGGACGGCACGGCGCGTTCGGCCAGACGCTCTTCACCTTCCAGGACCGCAAGGAGCGGCTCCTCTGCCTCGCGCCGACGCACGAGGAAGTCGTCACCACGCTCGTCAGCCTGAACGTGCAGAGCTATCGCGACCTTCCTCAGCTTCTTTATCAGATACAGACCAAGTTCCGGGACGAGCAGCGTCCCCGCGCGGGCCTCATCCGCGTGCGCGAGTTCGCCATGAAGGACGCGTACAGCTTCGACGTGGACGCCGACGCGCTGGATGCGACGTACCGCCGTGTGTTCCAGGCGTACAAGAACATCTTCGCCCGCTGCGGCCTGCCCGCCGTGCCGGTGGAGGCGGACTCCGGGGCCATCGGCGGGAAGGACAGCCAGGAGTTCATGCTGCTTGCGGAGAGCGGCGAGGACGAGATACTGCGCTGTTCCGGCTGCGGCTACGCGGCCAACGTGGAGCGCGCCGCCTTCGTGAAGCCGCCCGCGCCGAACGATGCGGAACGCCCGCTGGAGAAGGTCGCCACGCCCGGCAAAAAGACCATCGAGGAGGTCGCGGCGTTCCTGGGCGTGAAGCCGGAGCAGACGCTCAAGGCGGTCTTTCACGCCGCCGACGGCAAGGTCGTCTTCGTCGTCATCCGCGGCGACCTTGAGGTCAACGAGGTCAAGCTGAGAAATGCGCTGAAGTGCGCCGACCTGCGCCTTGCCACGGACGAGGAAGTCCGGGGCGCGGGACTCGTCGCGGGGTACGCGTCGCCCATCGGTGTGAAGGGCGTGCGGGTCGTCGGCGACGACTCCATCGCTCTGGGGGCCAACTTCGTCGCGGGGGCCAACCTGGACGGCCACCACTACAAGAACGCGAACTACCCGCGCGACTTCACCGTTGCGCTGCTGACGGACATCGCGAAGGCGCGCGCGGGCGACACCTGCGCCCGCTGCGGCAAGGGCGCATTCGAGTCCATGCGCGGCATTGAAGTCGGGCACGTCTTCAAGCTGGGGACAATCTTCAGCGAAAAGCTGGGCGCGTCCTTCCTGGACAAGGACGGGCAGAAGAAGCCCATCATCATGGGGTGCTACGGCATCGGCGTGGGGCGCCTGCTGGCCGCCGCAGTGGAGCAGAACCACGACGAGAAAGGCATCATGTGGCCCGCGCCCATCGCGCCGTACCACGTGCACATGGTGGGACTCCAGCTCGACAACCCGCAGGTGGGACCCGCCGCCGAGAAGCTGTACGTCGACCTCCAGGCCACCGGCCTCGACGTGCTGTTCGACGATCGCGCGGAATCGCCCGGCGTCAAGTTCAACGACGCTGACCTGCTGGGCATGCCGCTGCGCGTCACGGTCAGCCCGCGCACGCTGAAGACGCAGAGCGTGGAATTGAAGCGGCGCTCGGAGGCGCAGGCGCGGAACGTTCCGCTGGCGGAGGCTGTGGCCGCGGTCCGGCAGGCGGTGGATGAGGCCTCGCGCGCGGCGACGGGCCGCCCTGCGGCCTAGCTATTGACACGTTTGCTCCCTGCCTTTACGATATCAGTTAGTCTTAAGTGAATACGCCCCTCGCTCTTATCCAGAGTGGTGGAGGGACTGGCCCGCTGAAGCCCGGCAACCGGTCGGCGCGGCGCTCATACGCTGCACGATACGGTGCCAACTCCAACCCCGCTCGAGGGGGGACAGATGAGAGCGATGAGAGCAAGGCTCAAGGAGACTTCTCTCATCGGGAAGTCTTTTTTTATTGCCAGAGGCTATGAACGCTATCTCTTGGGACAACAACCGGCTCAGGCTCCTGGACCAGACGCGCCTCCCGCGGGAGCGCGTGTACGTGGACTGCGCCGACTATCAGAGCGTCGTGGCCGCCATCCGCGAAATGCGCGTGCGCGGCGCCCCGGCCATCGGCGTGGCGGGCGCGTACGCCGTCGCGCTGGCCGCGAATCGGCTCGCCGCGACGTCGCGGGATGCGTTCCTGCGCGCGCTGGACGTCGCCTGCGATGAGATAGCCCGCGCCCGCCCGACGGCGGTCAACCTGTCGTGGGCGGTGGAGCGCGTCCGGCGCGCGGCGCACCAGCAGAGCGACGTCGCCGCCATCCGCGCGTGCGCGCTGGCGGAGGCGCGGCGCATTCAGGAGGAGGACGAGCAGGCCAACCGCAGCATGGGGCGGCTTGGCGCGGCGCTCATCCCGGAGCGGGCTACGGTCCTGACCCACTGCAACGCGGGCGCGCTCGCCACGGCGGGCTACGGCACCGCGCTGGGCGTTCTGCGCGCCGCGCGGGAGCAGGGCAAGGACGTCCGGGTCATAGCCACCGAGACGCGGCCTTTGTTGCAGGGCGCTCGCCTGACCGCATGGGAGCTGCGGGAGGACGGCTTTGACGTGACACTCATCACCGACTCCATGGCGGGCCATGTGCTCAGCCGGGGAGAGGTGGACTGCGTGGTCGTGGGGGCGGACCGCATCGCCGCCAACGGCGACGTCGCGAACAAGATAGGCACGTACACCATCGCCGTCCTGGCGAAGGAGAACGGCGTCCCGTTCTACGTGGCCGCGCCCGTCAGCACCATTGACCTTGCGACGCCCAGCGGCGACGCCATCGCCATCGAAGAGCGGCCTCCGGAGGAGGTCACGCACATAGCGGGGGTGCCCATCGCGCCGGACGGGGTGCGCGTGCGGAACCCTGCGTTTGACATAACTCCGCACCGGTATATCAGCGCCATCGTCACCGAGCACGGAGTCACGCGTCCGCCCTATGAGGCGGGCCTGGGACGCCTGCCGAGGTCTGCCTCGGCGGCTTCGGTGCGCTAGGGCTGTCGAAGAAGGCTTTTTGATTACCCCGCCCGCGCTCTTCGGGAGAGCGCGGGCGCGAGAGTCGGACTGATAGAGAGGAAGCCATGGCGCCACGCCAGGGGGGAAAACTGAAAAAAGGGGAGAGCGACCGGAATCGCGCCACCATTGCCGTCATTGGCGGCAGCGGCCTGTATGAGATGGACGGCCTGACGGACGTGGAGGAGGTGCGGGTCAAGACGCCCTTCGGTGATCCCAGCGACGCCATCGTCCTGGGGACGCTGGAAGGACGCCGCGTGGCCTTCCTTCCGCGCCACGGGCGGGGGCATGTTATCGCTCCGACGGAGATACCCGCGCGCGCCAATATCTACGCGCTGAAGAGCCTTGGCGTGGAGCGCATCATCTCCGTCAACGCCGTGGGCAGCCTGCAGAAGGGCATAAGGCCTCTGGATATGGTTATCCCGGACCAGGTCATTGACCGGACAAAGAGCCGGGTCAACAGCCTGTTCGAGGGCAGCGGCGTCGTCGTCCACTGCAGCTTCGCCGACCCGTTCTGCGGCGACCTGAGCGGCCTTCTCTACAGAGCGGCGCAGCGGACGCACAGTCGCGCGCACCTGGGCGGCACCTACATCGCTATGGAAGGGCCCCTCTTCTCGACGCGAGCCGAGTCCGAGATGTACCGCTCGCTGGGGGGCAGCGTCATCGGCATGACCGTGCTGCCGGAAGCCAAGCTGGCCCGTGAGGCGGAGATGTGCTACGCGAGTCTGTCCTGCTCCACGGACTATGACTGCTGGCACCCGGAGCACGATGATGTGACAGTGGAGATGGTCATCTCCAACCTGCAGGAGAATGTGGTTGCCGCCAAGGACGTTCTGCGCCGCCTTATCGCGAAGCTGCCGGAGGAACGGACGTGCGACTGCGCGAGCGCCCTTGAGTACGCCATCGTCACGGCGCGGGACAGCATTCCCGCCCGCACGAAAAGAGACCTGGCCCTGCTACTTGGGAAGTATGTACAATAGGATGGCGTTTTGATCTTGACACGCTGTTGAAAAAGGGGCTTGGTGGTGTCCCCCAGATACAATTTTCACCCCCTTCTTGGACAGGAAGAGGGTAGAGGGATGGTCGAAAAGAGTTTTCATCACCCAGCTAATGGTGAGGGAGGGATACCATGGCGACCAGTCGGCGGGCGCCGCAGGAAAGCGGAGAGCCGTTCGCGCGAATCTCGGTGGAGGAGGCGAAGAAGCTTATTGACAAAGGCGGAGTCCAGGTCATAGACACGCGCCGCCCAGACGAGTACATTCTCGGACATGTGCCGGGCGCTAGGCTCATTCCGGTGGATGAATTCTTCACGCGTTCCGGGGAGGTGGAGAGTGGAAAGCCCGCTCTCTTCATCTGCGCGACGGGTGTGCGGAGTGCTCTGGCCTGCGAGATGGCGGCGGCCCTGGGCTTCGACTCCTCGTTGCTCTACAACATTGAGGGCGGGACGGAGGGGTGGACTGCTCACAGCTATCCTGTAAAGAAGGGCAAGGACGCATAGTTTCCGGCGAACTGTTTGCGACTGGAATCATCCAGGCATGGAACTCAGCGAGATTTATCCGGAGAAGAAGGCATGAATAAACGGAAACGGGTAGCTACACTCAAGCATCGCCACAAGCAGCAGATACTCAAGCTCCGCAAGAAGCTGCTGCGCGCCGCCGGCGGCCCCGTGGCCAAGGCTCCCGTGGCGGCTGCGGCCAAAGCCGTCGTCCCCGCGCACCGCGCCCCGGCGCCCGCCGCCGCGGCGGCGCCACGCCCGCACGTGGCTCGACCAAAACCGGCCGCGCCGGTCAAGGCGGCCCCCGCGGAGAAGCCCGCTGCGGAGAAGCATCCCAAAGCGCGTCCGGAGCACAAGCCCGCCGCTGAGCCCAAGGCCGCGGCTGAGGCGAAGGCTCCTGCGGAAGCCAAGCCCCACGCGGAGGCCAAGCCTCCCGCGGAAAAGCATGTCCGAGCAGCGAAGCCCAAGGCCTCCGAGGGAGAGCAGGAGACCAAGGACAAGCCTGCTTCCTAGAGCGATGAAGGAAGTCCGCACCGCCGTCACTCCTCCTGTCCAGGGTGGGTCAGGCCTGTATCCGCCCCTAGTCAACGCTTTGCTTGAGCCGGGGGCGTATCCTCACGCCGTCCGGAACGTCGAGCTGGTGCAGACGCACATTTCGTACATCTTCCTGACGGGACAGGACGTGTACAAGGTCAGGAAGGCTGTGAACTTCGGCTTTCTGGACTTCATGACTCTGGAAAAACGGCGTCACGATTGCCATGAGGAGCTTCGCCTGAACCGGCGCCTGTCGCCAGCCGTCTACAAGGGCGTCGTGGAGATCACCCGGCGAGGTGACGCGTACCGCGTCGGCGGACCGGGCGACGTGGTGGAGTACGCCGTGCACATGGCGCAGCTCCCGCGCGAGCGCATGCTGGACGCGCTCCTGCGCCGCGACGAGGCCACGCCCGACATGGTGCGGCGGCTGGCCGCGAAGATCGTCGAATTCCACAAGCGGGCGGAGACCGGCCCGGAGGTGGCCCGCTTCGGCAGCCCGGAGTCCGTCCGGTACAACTGGCAGGAAAACCTGGACCAGACCGCGAAGTACGTGGGCGCGACCATCGCCGAGCAGCAGTACCGCGACATCCGCGCCTACGCCTTTCACTTTCTGGAAACGCGGACATCGCTGCTGGAGCGCCGGATAGCCGAAGGGCGCGTGCGCGACTGCCACGGCGATCTGCACGCGGCCCAGGTGTGCTTCACCGACGGCATTGAGATCATAGACTGCATCGAGTTCACCCAGCGCTTCCGCTGCATAGACGTGGCAAGCGAGGTCGCGTTCATGGCCATGGATTTGGATTTCAACGGGCGCCATGACCTGTCTCGCCTGTGGGTGGACACCTATGTTGAGCTGTCCGAGGATAGAGAGCTTCGGGAGCTGCTGCCCTTCTACGAGTGCTATTTGGCCTATGTGCGCGGCAAGGTGGCCAGCTTCCAGGTGGACGCGCCGGACGTGGAGCCGCCCGCGCGGGAAAAGGCCCGTGAGACGGCTCGCCGCTATTTTGACCTAGCCCATTTTTATACCCGCCTGTCGGGACGGCCCGCCGTCTTCATCACCACCGGCCTGGCGGGCACGGGCAAGACGACATTGGCCTTCGACTTGGCGCGTGCGCTGGGCGTGGACGTGGCATCGTCCGACGTCGTGCGCAAGGAGATGGCCGACGTGCCGCTTACCGAGCGCCACTTCGACCCGTTCAACCGGGGGCTGTACAGCCCGGAGATGACGGACAAGACGTACGACGCCCTGATCGAGAAGGCGCGGCGCGCCCTGCGGAGCGGGCAGTCCATCATCCTGGACGCCTCCTTCAGGGAGGCGCGGCATCGCAAACAGGTCGCCGCCGTGGCGCGCGAGGCGGACGCGGAGTTCTACGTGCTGGAGACGGTCTGCCCGGAACCGCTGGCGCTTGGGCGTCTGGAGCGGCGTCTGCGGAAGGGCGCATCGCCCTCTGACGCGCGCGCGGAGATCTACGAGGCGCAGAAGCGCTCCTTCGAGCCGATAGCGGAGGCGGACTCGGTCCATCACCTGGTGGTGGACACGTCGCGCCCCGGCGAACAAGTCGTTTACCACGTCTTGCGGAGGTTGTCGCTGGAGGCGCTCGCGGGAGTGAAGCGACAGCAATAATGCTTCTCTCCGCGAAGGGGGAGGGGCCGGAATCTGGTATGAGAGAGTGTGACGGATGACATCAAAACAGAAGTTCAGGGGAGACGTTCGTGACATCGCCCTCGCCCGCGACGGCGAGCTGCGCATCGAGTGGGCCGCACGGGAGATGCCCGTCCTGGGGCTTATCCGCCGCCGCTTCGCCAAAGAGAAGCCGCTCAAGGGCGTTCGCCTTTCCGCGTGCCTGCACGTGACAACGGAGACGGCCAACCTTGTCCTCACCCTCAAGGAGGGCGGCGCTCAACTGGCGGTTTGTGCCTCCAATCCGCTCTCCACGCAGGACGAGACGGCCGCGGCGCTTGTCGCGAGCTTCGGCGTTCCCACCTTCTCCATCAAGGGGGAAGACAACGACACGTACTACCGGCATATTCACGCCGCTCTGGAACACAAGCCGCAGATCACTCTGGACGACGGCGCCGACTTGGTGGCGACTATTCACAAGGAGCGGCGCGACCTGCTTCCGGGCGTCCTGGGCGGCACGGAGGAGACGACCACGGGCGTCATCCGCCTGCGCAGCATGGCGAAGGCCGGCAAACTCCTGTACCCCATCATGGCGGTCAACGAGGCGGACACCAAGCACATGTTCGACAACCGCTACGGCACGGGCCAGAGCACCCTTGACGGCATCACCCGCGCCACCAACATCCTGTGGGCGGGAAAGACGGTTGTTGTGGCGGGCTACGGCTGGGGCGGGCGGGGGGGCGCCCCTCGCGGCCCGGGGGGTGGCGGGCGCG
>Ga0082335_1002397_pt1 | contig 35251 bp, 37 predicted proteins | sample Subgrocontami58m_FD_72375 | JGI IMG/M metagenome (GOLD analysis project Ga0082335, IMG submission 72375) | Subsurface groundwater microbial communities from S. Glens Falls, New York, USA - GMW37 contaminated, 5.8 m (SPADES assembly) (version 2) ... | reverse complement strand
ACGGACAACTTTTCTACCCCACCCAAAAGATCAAAAACCTTAAAAAACAAAACCCTTAAAACAAGGGGAGGGGACATCCTATTATCACAATCATATAGGACATTCTTATAACACAGTAACAAACAGGAAAAACCATATTGACATCATTACATCATTATGGTACAATTAAATTGGAGGTGAAAAAGATGGTAAGAACACAGGTGCAGTTGGAAGAACAAGAGTATGAGTGGTTAAAAAGAGAGGCTTATCGCAGAAGGACTTCTATGTCATCTATTATGCGGGAAGTCATTGACCGTACGGCAGGTATTAGGAAAGCAAAATCGGAAATTGACCTCTCAAAAGCAATGACCTTTGTTGGAAAGGGTCGTTGTGGGAAAAGAGATGTTTCAATTCACCATGATGATTACTTAGCCGGGGTAAGAAAATGAGTGTCTATATTGATACCTCTGCTTTTTATGCATTGGCGTCGTCTTCTGACGTCTTTCATGATTCTGCCAAAAAGATCTACCAAAGATTACTACAGAATAATAAACATTTAATTACTACCTCGTATGTCTTGATTGAAACAATGGCACTAATTCACCGACGGTTGGGTTTTGAGGTGCTTGAAACATTTGTAGATTCTATTCAAGAGGTTGTAGGGATTATTTGGGTGGACAAAGACTTACATGAAGCAGGGTGGAAAAAATTAGAAACCCGAAGAGGTAAAGATGATAGCCTGGTTGACTGTGTAAGTTTTTTGGCAATGCACGAGAAGAAGATAAAGGATGTCTTTGCCAATGACCCACATTTTAAAAGAGAAGGTTTTATGCTTCAGAGTGTAATTGGTTAGCATCCTGAATCAAAGAGTTTTCTCTTGCTAAATGAAGGGATCTAACATAGAAATCAGCGGCGGCGTTTCACGCCGTCCGCTGGAATGAATTGTTAGGCAAGAATTTTTATATTTTCATATAAGAATTCCGGAGCGAGGTCTGCACCATTCTCCCAAACGATAGTTTCCAGTAGGGGATCGACTTTAAATGATTGAAATTTTTTCTTGTTCTTGAGAGGACCGAATACCTCTCCTTCCAATTCATTTTCCAAATCGACCTCGCCTTCAATACCGTCGTTAAAACGGACCCATATTACATAATCATGCAAGTATTTTGCCTCTTTGACATGTATAATCATAATTTTACTCCAATGGCTTAATAGGAAATAGGGCCTTTTTCTGTTCCGCCAGTTTCCAGTCTTCCAATAATTCGGCTTTATGTAATTTCCTCCACTCCCGAATCATTTTTAAAGCGCGACTTGACATATTGCCATTTACCTTACCTGTTTTTATTTCAACTGTAATTTCGTCATCGCCATATTTTGCATGAAAATGCGGTGGCACGTGTTCCCGCCAGAACACATAAATTATTATCCCAAAAAATCTACTAATAATCGGCATGGCTTTTTCTTTCTCACCTACATTAAAAGTATAACACAAAAATCAAGGTTTGTAAACCTAATTTGATTTTGATTTGATTTGGGACTTCCATATTTTTTATTTTGCCTAACGAAAAACTCAGCGGCGCAGTTTACTACGTGCGCTGCATACGTTGATTAGGAAGTAGCCTTCTCTCTTTGACAGAACACGAGCAGCAATTCTGCACCCAGCAACACAAGATAAAATGGTGCGTCTATAAGGTCCACATGACGGATTATTGCTTCTCCTTCATGCGCCGGAACAAAACGGGCCCGGTAGATCCACCAGCCCATAACCTCCCATATAGGCTTAGCGAACACAACAGCAAGTAGCAAAAAACTGGTTTGCCTCCTTTTTGCAAATCCCACGACCGAAACGAAAACACCGACGAGTCCAATAACCGCAGGTAAGTCAGCCAAGTGCAACATGTTTGTCGCCTCCTCTTACTGCCCAACGGTAGGCATCACCGGCGGCTGTAAGCCGTCCGGTGGATGCCATTGTTGGGCTTTGTTATTTATGTAATTTGGACAATATTTCCCGGAGATGTTTCTGAAATTTCTTTAATTCTTCTTTTTCAAATTCAAAATTTCGCAATGCTTCCTGTTGGGGTTTTTGATCTGTTTTCCATTCATGGATTATTCCATTTATATATCGTTCAATACCGATATCGCAATGTCGTAAAATTGTGTTTAGATTAGAAATCTCTTCATTATTTAGTGAATTGTACATTAGCCCAGAACGAAAAGCTTCTTGTATAAAAGAACGTTGAAAATACGTATAGCGAATAAAAGAAAATAATTGCTTATCATTTGCTGTGATTTTACGTAATATTTTGTCAATTTCATCTATCCATTCTTGCAAGAGTAAAATATCGTATTCAAATTCCCGTTTGAGATGCTTTTTCAGAGTTTTCTTATCTAAATAGGTCTTTATTAACCATGTGATTAAGAAAAGAAGAATCGAGAATATAAAGCCAAAAGTTGTTCCTATAAAAGATGCTACAACCTGTTGAATGAATGTCATAAGTTTCTCCTTCTTTATTTAAGCCCAACATGTATTGGACAGACTGTATAAACCGGTGGAGGCAGACTGTCCCTTTCTGCCTAAACCGGGGAGCATCCGACGGACGTTTGCTCCAACCCCTTGTACCATCGCATCTTGCCTCCGTCATCCGTTTTCGGAGACTCGTCTTATGCAGTCTGTATAAGACGATTCATGGGCCATCGATTGGGCTCCTCACGCCGTGACCACCCTTGCTCAGCACATGGGTGTAGATCATAGTCGTACTGACATCCTTATGCCCCAGAAGTTCCTGAATCGTGCGGATGTCATAACCCGACTCAAGCAAATGAGTGGCGAACGAATGGCGGAACGTGTGGCACCCCACATGCTTGACTACATTCGCTTTGTGAACCGCATCTTTGACGGCCCGCTGAAGGATGGTTTCGTGTACATGGTGGCGGCCTTGCTGGCCGGTCGTCGTGTTCTTCCAGGGGTTATAAGGAAATGCAACGGTAATCCTGCCTGAGTTGTCTTTACTTACTTTCACTTTTGATATGGAATGTATCCGGGAAGGATGTTCAGCAATCTGTGCGGTCTCATACACATGAGGGATCGTGTTATTTAAGGCAGGTTGAACCTCTGGCATATCTACCTCTTTTTTCTACTGTAAGTTATACCACTTCCCTTTCCACTTGTCAAGCATTTTCTGTGTTCATTTTCTGTGTTCATATGCTATTTGTAGCACCCTTTAAATAGAACCGTCCCCTTTTTACTATATCTGAACCGGTTCGGCTGCCTTGTATTGTTCTTCATAGAGCCTTGCATAGAGTCCGCCTGCTTTAACTAAATTTTTGTGGACACCCTTTTCTATAATCTCTCCACCCTTCATTACGATAATCATATCAGCCTTCATAACAGAGGATATACGGTGTGAGACTATAAAGCATGTCCTGCCTTTCATCAGTTTCTCTAATGTCTCCTGGAGCCTTGACTCTGTCTCTGCATCAAGGGATGAGGTGCAGTCATCCAATACCAACACTTGAGGATTTGTAAGGAGTGCCCTCGCTATAGCGAGCCTCTGTCTTTGCCCGCCAGAGACTGTAACTCCGCGCTCTCCAATCTCCGTATCATATCCTTTAGGCAAAGTAGATATAAAATCATGTATCTCTGCTGCCTTTGCTGCCTCAATAACCTCTTCATCCCTTGCATCCTCACGCCCATACTTGATATTGGATTTTATACTCCCGGAAAATAGCATGCTCTCCTGCGGCACAAAGCCTATCTTCTTTCTTAAAGAGGTAATCTTGACATCTTTTAAATTGTATTCATCAATAAATATATTCCCCTCTGTTATCTCATAGAAACGTGGTATCAAGGAAAGGAACGTGCTCTTACCAGAGCCGCTTGGTCCCACTATCCCTACGACTGTCCCTGGCATGACCTCTAAATTTATATTCTTGAGTATTACTCTATCATCAAATTTATATTTAAAATATACTCCTCTGAAAGATACCTGTCCGATAATCTCTTCTAACTCTACGGCATCATCTGAATCCTTTATTGTAACCGGTTCATCCATTATCTCAAAGATTCTGTCAACTGATATCATAACCCACTGGACAGTTGTATTTATCTGGGTAAGCCTGACAATAGGGCCATAGAGATAGCCGATAAATGAATAAAATGCTATGAGGCTGCCTATTGTAAGAATGCCGCTCATGATTAACCTCCCGCCATACCACAGAACAAAGCCTGTCCCTATGCCGCTTATGACACCTGCGATAGTATTCAATATTGCATTATTAAAAACCTCATTCTCTATATTCAATTCCCTGTGTTCTGAAATCTTCTTTGAAAATTGTTTTATCTCATAGTCTTCTCTTGCAAAGGATTTGACAATCCTGATAGCAGAGACCCTTTCTTCTAATAAGCCATATATCTCTGCCACCTTGTTGCGAATCTTCTTAACTATAAGGCGTATCTTGTTCACAAAGAAGTTATAGTTGAATGCATAGAATGGCAATGTGGCAAGTGATATGAGAGTTAATTCCCACCTTATGGCTAACATAATCCCGACAACCAACATGAGCATGATGACATCAGTAAACATCGTGATAAAGCCGCCTGTAACCATGTGCTGGACGACATTGACATCATTGACAACCCTTGCCATAAGTTTACCAGGGAGCCTTGAATCGTAGAATGCTAATTGTAGTTCCTGTAGTTTTTCATGGAGCCTCCTCCTCAGGTGAAATACTACCCTCTGGCCAAGAAAGTTTATAATATACTGGAGACCGAATGAGATAAGGTTCCTTGCCAAATGGACTATAACGAAGAGAAGAAATATAATCACTACCATCTTAACGTCTTTCTGGGGTATTGCCTTGTCAATAAGCGCTTCTGTGAGGAAAGGTATTGGCAAGAGTAGGGCTGTAAGTAGTAGCATAAGTAGTGAAGATTCTACCACCAATAGCCAGTAAGGCCTTATGAATTCTTGCATGAGTCTATAAAAATTAGACTTCTTATATTGGTGCAAACTGGATTTTATAGATTGCATTATAATACCCTTTTGGGTCCTGGAGCAGTTCATCATGCCTGCCAGATTCTACTATCCTTCCATTGTCAAGGACCAGGATTAGGTCTGCATTGACAACTGTGGATAACCTGTGGGCTATAACAAAACACGTCCTGCCCTTCATCAGGTTTTCCATAGCCTTCTGGATGAGGGATTCTGATTCAGAATCTAATGAAGATGTTGCTTCATCAAGGACGATGATACTCGGGTGACCTACCAATGCCCTCGCTATGGCGAGCCTCTGCTTCTCTCCGACAGATAACTTAATTCCTTCTTCCCCTAATCTTGAATTGTATCCTTCTTGGAGTGAGGTGATAAAATTATGGAGTTCTGCAACCTTTGCTGCCTCAATAATCTCATTCAGGGTTGCATCCTCTTTCCCATACCTTATATTCTCTTCAATCGTCACATTGAATAACATGGGGTCCTGCAGGACAACGCCAATCTGGCTCCTCAAAGAATGAAACGTCACTTTTGAGATGTCATATCCATCTATCATAATAGACCCTTCTTGAGGCTCATAAAATCTTAATAAGAGGCTAACGATGCTTGACTTTCCACTGCCTGTCTTACCCACTAAGGCAACGATTGTGCCAGGCTGTATATCAATATTTATATCTGAAAGCACTGGTTGCCCTTTAGTATACCCAAACGAAACAGAACGAAATTCCACATGGCCATCCACCTTTGGTAAAGCCACGGCCATTTTAGACTCCCGGACATCTGGCACAGTGTCAAGAATTTCAAATATTCTCGCCATAGAGACATTTGCCTGCTGGACGAGGTAGGTAATTTCAGTAAGCCTTGCTGCGGGCCCAAAGAGATAGCCGGCAAGGCTGCAGAATGCCATCATCTCGCCCATCTTCATCGTTCCTTTTATAACTTCATACCCTCCTAAGCATAATATGCTCGCCGTCCCTATGCCGCTTATTACGCCACTGATAGATGAGAACGACATGCCGAGGAATGCACACCACATATTCAGGTCCAGGCTCTCCCTGTTTTCTGCTACGAATTCTCTCGTTTCAAACCTCTCTCTGGAAAATGCCTTCACTACCTGAACCCCTGCAATCCTTTCCTGTAGAACTCCGAATATATCGTCCATCTTTTCCCTTATTGCAAGAGATGCAGTCCTGATGCGGTCTATGAATAACCTGAAGTTTATTGCATAGAATGGCAGGAATGCCAGGACGACCAGGGTCATCTTCCAATTCTTAAAGAATAGCACTACAATCACTATCAAGAGGGTAATCAGGTCTGTGAAGATACTTATGGTAGAACCTGTCATGATGGACTGTAACATATTCACATCATCCATCATTCTGGAAATGATAGTTCCTGTCCTCATCCTGTCATAGAAAGAAAGAGAGAGTGAGTGTAGTTTATGGTAGATAGACATCCTCAGGTCATATATTACCTTTTGCGCCAACTTAGATATGAAATAGGTATTAAAGTAGGAAAATATGCCCTGAACTACAAAGAGCAAGATGATTATGAGAAGGAGCCAGTTCAAGATATGCCACTTGCCGCCTATTACCACATCGTCTATCAGAACCTGAACGATATAAGGCATCGGGAGGTTAAGGAGTGTGAGAATTGTAGTAAAGGATAAGGCAATTAACACCATCGCGGCGTATGGCCTTAAGAGATTGATTATTCTGATGGAGACTTTCATTCTATTCCTTGAACATTCTTACCATGTATCTTGCCGTATCAAGAACAGGTTTGATACCTGTGACACTGAAGACAAGGTTTCTGGTGCTTACTTTTTGCACCTTCCTCACCTCTCTTATACGAGGCAGTAAAATTATAACAAAGAGTGCCCTCACCAATCCAGATACTAAAAATAGTGTCAATATCCTGCTTCCTGAAATAAGAGGTAGCCTGGTTGAGAAGAAGCTGCCTGATAAAGCCCCTATGCAGAGGGCTGTGCCGTTAATTATGTTGAAATAGGCTACACACCTTGCCCTCTTCTCCGGTATGGCAGAATCTAAGATAAAGTTACCGGCACATAAGTTAAATCCTGCCCATGCATATCCGCCTATGACATTTACTATGACCAAGAATACGATATTTCTGGAAATAAGCCACAAGATAGGTAAGAAAGGGACTATAAGAGAAGATATGGCAAGTATCCTTATATTCCCTACCCTGTCAGCCTGCCTGCCCCAGTATCGCATAGTCAATATGCTCACTATAGTCACTGGAATTGTTACTATCGTATATTCAAGGTAACTAAACTTTAATTCCCTTAACATATAGACTGCACCGAAAGGACCTATAAGGTTTGCTGAAAAAGTTATACATGAGACATATACGACAAATTTGGCAAAGTTACTCTCCTTGTATCTTTTTATGAATTCCCAGAAAGTGAAGTAATGTTCCCTTTTTATGGCAAGCGGCGGTTCATAGAGCTTTGTTAAGAAATACCACGAGAATAATCTGGCTACCATGGCGAGTCCAAATATGATAGAAAATCCTATAAATATCTTATTTGTAAACATGTGGAGTATAAATCCTGCAATAAAGGAAAAGACTGTCGCAATTATTCCAAATATCCCGCCTCTCCAACCCAAATACCTGCCCCTCATCCTCTCATGGAGATAGTCTGCCACGAGACTCCCGGCAGCAGGGGCACCTAAGGAACCTAAGAGGGCATAGATGGAAAATAGGACTATCATGAGATTTACCCTAATATTATCCCCTTTAAATAAGAATGGTATCAAAAGGATAGGAAGCCACATCAGTCCATTGAAGAATACAGAGGTTGTGAGTACCTTTTTCCTGCTACCCTGCTTTGAAACCAGGTCAGCTGCCTTTGATTGGAATAATGAGGAAATAAGACTCGGAACAGAACTCAACAGTCCAATCTGGGTATTGTTGGCATTCATTGCAATGGCATATGGACCTACGTACTGTTCACTCAAGCCCACCATGGCAGATGCGCTTATGCCATCCATCATGCTATATCTCAAACTTTTCCTTACCTGGTTTCTTATCACAGGACCTTTTTGCATTATTATCTTGTCCCCTTTTTGATGTCTGTTTTTTTCTGATGTTCTTGGTGGTTTTTCTGTTCTTCCATCTTAAAATTCTAATCCTAAAAAGGATAGGCCTTCCCCCTTCCGCATCAGGGAAGGGTCTAACCCTGCAATTTCAATCCTCTGAGCCACTCAAGGATTGACGAAGGAAAGATTCCTGCATAGATAGTAGCACAGAAACATATAATAATTGAAATTGCCAAAAGTGGTGAGAAATACAGAGAAGGTGTATCCTTGGTAGGTTCGTGCATATACATTATGACTAAAAGGCGCAGGTAATAGAATACAGACAGGACGCTATTCAAAACCCCTACGATTACAAGCCCTACATAGCCTGCATTGACACCTGTACTGAATATATAGAATTTACCCATAAATCCTGCTGTAGGTGGAATGCCTGCCAAGGAACACATGAATAGTGCCATACTCAGCCCGATGAACGGATAACGTCCTCCGAGGCCTGCATAATCTGAGATAAGGAGGCTCTCTTCACCTCTTTTATTCAGATACATAATGGATGCAAAGGCACCCAAATTCATAAATAAATAAGCAACGATGTAGAATAAGAGGCTCGCCATGCCGAATTGGCCCGGCACCAGAAGGGCTATAAACAGGTATCCTGCATGGGCAATACTGGAATATGCCAACATCCTCTTGATATTGGTCTGTGCCAAAGCAACGAGATTGCCAACTGTCATGGTAAGGACAGATATAACTATCAGTGCCTTATCCCACTCGTGTATGGGATAAATCTGGTTAAATATTCTTAATAGGACAGCAAATCCTGCAGCCTTTGAGCCAACAGACATAAATGCTGTCACTGGTGTAGGCGCACCCTCGTATACATCAGGTGTCCACATATGGAAAGGCACTGCTGATACCTTAAATCCAAATCCTACGAGTAAGAGCCCAAGTCCTATCTGTAAAGTGATATTGCCAGTGCCTATAGGGCTAACTGACATAAGATTCGTACTCCCTGTCCCCCCATAAAATAATGTTATACCGTATAGGACAAACCCTGTTGCAAACGCCCCGAGTAAGAAATATTTTAATGCTGCTTCATTTGACCTGATATCCCTCCTGTTCAGACCAGCCAGTATATATAGTGCAAGAGAAAGGATTTCTAGTCCTAAAAATATTGTAACGAGGTTAGTACTCCCTGCCATCAATACCATTCCGGATGTGGCAAAGAGGAGCAAGGCATAGTATTCGCCATAATTCATCCTGAAGTTCTGGATATAGTCTATAGACATGAGGATAGAGAGTATTGAAGCCGTTATAAATATAAGGTTAAATATAATGGCAAGGTTATCCATCATGACCATATCCCTGAAACCATAACCTCCATTTCCCCAGAGATTTAAACTTACCCACCCTGCTAATATAAGCCCTGCGATACCCAAATATCCCAGGAGCCATTTTCTATCCTTAGAAAGAAATAGGTCTATCATGAGTATAGCAAGTCCTGTGATACTTATAATCAAAAACGGCAAAATAAGATTTAAATCCACTTGTGGAAATATCATCTCAAACTCCTGCTATGCTCTATCCTCTCCAATAGTGCACTTACCGAAGGTTCCATCCTTGACAAGAATGGCTTTGGATAAAGCCCTATCCATATAATCATTATTACTATGGGTATAAGAACCAGTTTCTCCCTCAAATCCATATCTTTCATAGACAGATTCTCTTTCTTAGTTAATTGTCCAAAGAAGACCCGCTGGTACATATTGAGCATGTATACAGCAGACAGTATAACACCTGTTGCAGCAAGGACTGCATAGACTGGATTAAGTCTGAATGAGCCTAATAGTATAAGGAATTCACCTACAAACCCATTCAATCCTGGAAGCCCTATAGACGAAAGTGTAATAACCATAAAAAAGGCAGAAAGCATTGGCAGCTGTTTTGCAATACCGCCAAAGTCCTCTATCATTCTCGTATGGCGCCTCTCATATAACATACCAACTATAAGGAATAGCGCACCCGTAGAAAGCCCGTGATTCACCATCTGTATAATCCCACCCTGTAAACCCTGGTGGTTGAATGCGAATATACCAAGGACGACAAAACCCAAGTGGCTTACACTTGAATATGCAACCAACTTCTTAAGGTCTGGCTGGACCATAGAGACTAATGCGCCATAGATAATGCCTATAATTGCCAGGACACTGATGAACGGCATCAGTTGGTAACTTGCATTTGGAAATAAGGATAAGTTAAATCTCAATAATCCATATGTCCCCATCTTCAATAATACTCCAGCCAATATGACGCTACCTGCTGTAGGTGCCTCTACGTGTGCATCAGGAAGCCACGTATGGAACGGGAATAGCGGCACCTTTATTGCAAAGGCAACAAAGAATGCTAAGAAGAGCCAGATTTCCATGCCTTGAGGTATAGAAGTGGAATAGAGTTTAAGCAGGTTAAAGGTATATTCACCAGTCTGGCCGTGGTGGAGAAAATACAAGACCAATATAGCCACTAACATCAAGACACTCCCTGCCATTGTGTAAAGTATGAACTTCACTGCAGCGTATATACGGTTCGTTCCACCCCATATACCTATCAAAAGGTACATGGGCAAAAGCATAGCCTCCCAGAATACATAGAATAGAAACATATCAAGTGATGCAAATACACCTAATATTCCGGTCTCCAATACGAGTAGTGATATGGTGTAACCCTTCACCTTATCAGTGACAGACTTCCATGAAGATAGTATTGCCAGGGCACTGAGGAACGTAGTCAAAAGATAGAGAAATAAACTTATGCCGTCAATACCTAAATGGTAACTTATGCCCAGTGGCGCAATCCATGTAGATTCTTCAATGAATTGCATGCCACCATACCCTTTATCAAAGAAGATGTATAAGGCAAGTGACAATATGAAGGTGACTATTGAGATGCACAGCCCAATCCATTTGATAAGGCGGGCATTATCCTTCTGTATAAAGGCAATGAGCAAAATCCCTGCCAATGGCAGAAATATCGTGATAGAAAGTATAGGTATATTTAACGGAACCATATAATCCACCCAATAATAAGGACAGTTCCCAGGACCATATAAACGGCATATCGCCTGGTATAGCCTGACTGTAAGGTCCTCAATGCCTTTCCTATACCCATTGCACTATTGCCAACGCCATTCACCGCGCCATCTATTACCCTTACATCCACACCTTTCCATAGAAATAATGACCCAAACCAGGCGGGTTTGACAAATAATTTATCATAGAGTTCATCCACATAATATTTATTAAACAGGATATTGTAAATTGCCTTGAATGTCCATGCCACCTTACCTGGCAGGTCAGGCCTCTTCACATACATGAGATAAGCCAATCCTATCCCTGCAGCCGATACTGCCATGCAAAATAACATCATTAAAAGTTCAAAGGATAACGATATATGGCTTACCTCTTCCACATGATGGCCACCAAATACGCCTTCAAGGAAACTGCCGAATATGTTTCCGCCCTTTATGACGGATATACCAACGAACCCGCCTATCGTAGAAAGTCCTGCGAGGACTATGAGAGGCACAGTCATGATACGCGGGGATTCATGTAGATGATGCAGGGCATGAGGCTCAACACGAGGTTTTCCCATAAATGTGAGGAATACAAGTCTGAATATATAAAATGCCGTCATAAATGCCGCTGTTACTGCCAATGCCCATATAATCGGGTTACCCTCTTCCCATGCAGAGAATAGTATAGCATCCTTGCTGAAGAAACCTGCAAATGGTATTATGCCTGAGATGGCAAGCGCAGCAATAACGAATGTCCAGTAAGTCACTGGCATATGTTTCTTTAATCCGCCCATCTTCCTCATATCCTGCTCACCACCGAGTGAATGAATCACACTCCCTGCACCTAAGAATAAGAGTGCCTTAAAGAATGCGTGTGTCATCAGGTGAAATATTCCGTTTGAGAATGCCCCAAGCCCAACTGCTAAGAACATATACCCTAACTGGCTGATAGTAGAATATGCAAGGACCCTCTTAATATCATTCTGGACAAGTCCTATAGATGCAGCATATATAGCAGTTGCAAGGCCTATTATTACGACTACATTCATGGAAATTGGTGCAAGCAAAAATAGTACGTGTGTCCTCGCAACCATATACACGCCTGCAGTCACCATGGTGGCGGCATGGATAAGTGCACTGACAGGTGTAGGACCTTCCATTGCATCTGGCAGCCACGTATATAGTGGTATTTGGGCAGATTTGCCTGTGGCACCTACGAATAGTAAGAGCGTTATCAGCGTAGGTATAATACCCCCGTTGATGAGAAGTTCTCCTGATTTTCTAAATACCTCATCAAAATTCAGAGTCCCAAAAGTCACAAATATCAGGAGTATCCCAAGGATGAACCCAAAATCCCCGATTCTATTAACTATGAATGCTTTCTTTCCTGCATCAGACGCCTTCTTCTTCTCATACCAGAATCCTATCAAAAGGTAGGAACATAACCCAACAGCCTCCCAGCCAACGAACATCAAAAGGAAATTGTTGGCAAGGACTAATATGAGCATTGAGAACATAAACAGGTTCAGGTATGCAAAATATCGCGGATAAGACGGGTCTTCTCTCATATACCCTATAGAATAGACGTGTATAAGAAACCCAACCCCGGATACAACGAGCACCATTACACAGGAAAGCGGGTCAAGCAAAAATCCTACAGGGACATTAAAATCACCTACGCCAGAAAACCATGGATATAAGTTTATCGTAAAACTACGCAATTCATGAGGTAGTCCAAGAAGTCGGACAAATGCCACAATGCTGAATATAAAAGACAATGCAACAGACCCACAGGCAATCCTTCCCACAAGACGCCTATTTAAAAGATTCCCAAATAAGCCATTGATTAATGCGCCTAACATTGGGAATAAAGGTATTAAAGTAATTATAATTGACATTGTTAGTACAATTTCCTTTTTTAGATTCTTCGCTGCGCTCAGAATGACAAAAGAGGATGTCACTCTGAACGGAGTGAAGAGTCTAATTAAGTTACCCCTTCAGTAAATTTATCTCGTCTATATCAAGTGTCCCCTTGTTACGGAACAGACTTATCATAATCGCCAATCCCACAGCAGCCTCACCGGCAGCAACCGCCATTACAAGTAAGGCTAATGCCTGCCCATCTAATGAGCCGCTAAATCTTGAGAATGCCACAAGACTCAAATTTACCGCGCTCAACATCAACTCTATGGACAGGAATATGATTACCGCCTCTCTACGAACCAATACGCCAATTACACCTATACCAAATAACACCCCGCTCACTATAAGATAATACGACAATGGCACCATATGACTTTACACCTCTCTTTTTGCAAGAATAATCGCCCCAACGACTGCTACAAGTAAAAATAGAGAAACGACCTCAAAAGGGAACATATAATCTGTGAATAAGAATCTACCCAATTCCTCTATACCCCCTATCTTCCCTTGAGGTCCAATAACACTACTTTCAGGTTTTATTGAAAAAGATACAAATGCTATCTGAATCAACAACGTCACTGTAAGCAGGATAGACACAGGGAGTTGAAATCTCAAGAACTTTTGTTTGTCCTGGGGTTTGAGTCCGAGGAGCATTATAACGAACATAAATAGAACGAGAATTGCGCCTGCATAGAGTAATACCTGTGTTATTGCGACAAAATGCGCGCCAAGTAAGGCAAATAATCCCGCCAGGAATAACAGACACCACACCAGAGAAACCAGACTCCCCACAGGGCTTCTCCTCGTTATCATACATACCCCTGACACTATCGCCAATCCACTAAATAGAAAGAATAGAATTTTTTCCATAATCTATTTCGCCTCTTCACCCTTGAGCAGAAATTCTTTATTGTATATAAGGGACTTGCGCGTATAGTCTGACATTTCATATATCCCTGTATCCATCCTTATGGCATCTACAGGACATGCCTCTACACATAAGCCGCAGAATACGCATCTCAAGATGTCTATCTCAAACGAGACAGGGTATTTCTCTATCTTTGGGTCTGGGTGTTCACCTGCCACAATATATATGCAGTCAGCAGGGCATGCTGTAGGGCAGCACATACATGCAACACACCTTGGAGAGCCGTCTGGCCGCCTCATGAGGCGGTGCCTGCCCCTAAACCTGACTGGCGCCTTCCTTTTAACATCTGGATATGGAACTGTAGGCCTGCCATTCATATTCCAGAAACTCTTCAAGAGATGGCTGATTGTAACGCCTAACCCTTTAAGAATTTCAATTATATACGTCCTTTCACCAATAGATAGTCTTTTAGGTGACTTTATGTACATAATAATATTATTACTCCTGTAACGAATATATTCACCAATGCAAGGGGCATCAATACCTTCCACCCTAATCTCATAAGTTGGTCATACCTGAATCGCGGGAGTGTCCACCTTACCCATATAAAGAGCCATGCAAAGAATACTAACTTGATGAGAAATGTGCCGAATTGCATACAGGCGGCAAATATTCTTGAGCCAGTATCTGAGAAATGGACAACCGGCCCAAAGAGTAGAAATAATCCGATAGCCAATCCTATAGCAACCATGGGCACGCCAAACACAATCCCTTCAAAATCTCTCAAATCGTTATACCTGTATCTACGTGTCAAGGAAACCGAGAGGGTTTTAATGCCAAGTAAGATGATTACTATTGCTAATATACTCAAGGCTGCAGGAAATAGCATATCAGCCTTCTCTATCAGAATATGGGTCGGAAGATATGGCACCTGCCACCCGCCAAAGAACAGGCTCGTAACGATTGCTGCACCTACTGCGACATTGGCATATTCACCCATAAAGAATAAGGCAAATTTCATACTACTATACTCTGTGTGGTATCCACCAACAAGTTCTGATTCTCCCTCAGGTAAGTCAAACGGATTACGGTTTGTCTCTGCAAATGCTGTAACTAAAAATAACAGAAAACCCAATGGCTGGACAAGGACGCCCCATTTTGGCAAAAATCCCCATAATAGTTCACCCTGTGAACGCACGATTTCATTCAACCTCACAGAGCCAAATACGAGCAATATACCTACTATAGAAAGTCCCATCGCAATCTCATAACTGAACATCTGTGCAGCAGACCTTAAAGCACCGAGGAGTGAATATTTATTGTTTGATGACCATCCTCCTAAGACGATGCCATAGATGCCGAGTGACGCAACTGCAATGAGATAGAGTATCCCTACGTTAAGGTCTGCAACCTGCAGAGGTATAATGCGGCCCCAAAGTTCTATAGTATCTGCAAATGGGATTACTGCAAATGTGAGTAATGCCACAGCCATAACGATGGCAGGAGCCATTATAAAATATAGTTTGTTTACATTGCCAGGCACTATATCTTCCTTTGTAAGTAGTTTTATCACGTCAGCAAGGTTATGGATAAACCCTCCCATCCTGATGCCAAGTATTCTTGCACGGTTTGGTCCAATCCTGTCCTGGATGAATGCGCTACCCTTTCGCTCTGCCCATATAAGGACAGGCACCATCCCGAGCACTATGCCTAATGCAACAGCAATCTTACATAATATTATGACAATGTCTAACATTGAATTTAGTCCAATTTACCTACTTTTGAAATTAGATTCTTCGCTTCGCTCAGAATGACATCCTCTTTTGTCATTCTGAGGCGCAGCCGAAGAATCTCAATATTGAATCCCTGTTTCACCAATTTTAGCATAATCTAAATCTTTATATAGAGTGACTGACTTCGCAATATCACAAAATACTTCTTCACTTGACTTGTAGTTCAAAGATATCCCAAATCCTTTGATAATATCCTGTAATATCTCCCAGTCAGCCTTTGAATTACCTAATGATTCAATTACCTTGTAGAGCCTCTGAACCCTTCCTTTAAAATTTGTCCATGTCCCATCAATTTCAGCGAACGTAGAACTTGGCAAAATTATACTTGCATATTCTGTAGTCCTGTTCCTGTTTGGGAATTGCGCCACTAAAAAGTCAAGTTTTTTAAAGGCTCTATCCAAAAGGCTTTCATCTATATCGGACTGGAACAGGTCATTACCCATGATATAGAGCGCTTTGAGTTTACCTTGTTCTATTGCATTGACCATGCCTTTCACATCAAGTCCAGGAACAGAACTCACAAGCCCCATATCAGCTGCCCCTCTTGTATTGGGATTCTTATCCTCATTTATAAGAAAGTCATCCTTATAGCCCTTCACATCAGGCTCTATCCTGAAATCAACATGGTTTGAACCTATAACCTCTCTTATGAGCCTTTTGAACAGGAAATTTGCCTCGTTTGTAGACTGGGCAGAACCTATTCCAGCAACTGACTCAGGGCCATGACTTTTGATTATCTCTTTAAGTCTGAAAGAGACCCGTTCTATTGCATCATTCCATCCTATCTCATGCCATTCCCCATTCTCTTGGACAAGAGGAGACATTATACGGGTTTCTGCATTTACCTGTTTGTAAGTAATTCTACCTTCATCACACATCCATCTGCCATTGCACTCCGGGTTAAATCTCGGTTTTAGCCTGTAAACATTCTTTTCTTTAAAATGGACGAATATATTACAGCCTGTGCTGCAGCCAGGGCATATAGACGGACCTTCCTTGAGATACCATACACGGCATTTGAACCTGAAATCCTTTGAGGTAAGTGCACCTACAGGGCATATGTCTATCAGGTTCCATGCGTATTTACTCGTGAGTTTTTTATTCTGATATGTCCCAACCTCTGAGCGGTCACCCCTGTTAAATATGACCATCTCGTTTGAGTGGTCTATCTCTTCGCAGAATCTGACACACCTTGTGCACAGAATACAACGCTCTGCATCCAACATGATAGGACCTATATCAACGACCTTTGGTTTATGAACTTTGTCTTCAAGTTTGAAACGGCTTGGATAAAGGCCATATTTCATGTAATATGTCTGCAGCCCGCATTCACCTGCCTGGTCACATATCGGGCAGTCTATCGGATGGTTAATCAACGTAAATTCCAATACACCCCTTACAGCCTCTTGAACTACCGGTGTATCTGTGCATACCTCCATCCCATTAGAGACTACAGTTGAACATGCGGTCTGGAGTTTCGGGACATTCTTGAGTTCAACAAGACACATACGGCAGTTGCCTGTAATGCATAAATCAGGATGATAGCAATAATGTGGTATCTCTATACCTATACTCTTAGCCGCCTCAATGATATTAGTCCCTTCTGGGACAGTGGCTTCTTTATCGTTTATCTTTAGTGTGACCATGGACACCTTCTATCCCTTATATGCTCCTCAAATTCTACCTTGAATTTATTGACGAAACTCATTACAGGCATTGCTGCAGCATCAGATAACGGACATATAGTCCTGCCCATCATATTTTTAGATAGGCTCAAGAGAAGGTCTATATCGCCCATCTCACCCTTTCCTTCTTCTATCCTCTCAATTATCTTCTCCATCCAGCCTGTCCCTTCTCTACAAGGCGTGCATTTACCACAGGATTCATCTGCATAGAAATGGGATAATATACTCAGGCACCTCACCATGCACCTTCCTTCAGATATAACTATTACACCACCTGAACCCAACATAGAGCCGACTGTCTGGAGTGATTCATAGTCAAGATTAACCTTATCAACCTCTTCACTTGTCAGGACAGGTGTAGATGAGCCACCCGGGATTACTGCCTTTATCTTCTTATTATCAATGGTTCCACCTGCAAATTCATCTAAGAAGCGCCTCAATGGAAAGCCCATGTCCACCTCATAGACACCTGGGCGATTCACATCCCCACTTACTGAAAATAGTTTAGTGCCAGGGCTTTTCTCAGTGCCGTGTTGCCTGTACGCACCTGAGCCATTAAGTATAATATATGGAATTGCTGCAAGTGTCTCTACATTATTTACTACTGTAGGACCTTTAAATAGACCTACCACTGCAGGGAAAGGCGGTTTTTGCCTGGGTTGGCCCCTCTTGCCTTCTATGGATTCTATGAGCGCAGTCTCTTCCCCGCAAATATATGCACCTGCACCCGAGTGTAGTATAACGTCAAGGTCAAAACCCGAACCCATAATATTCCTGCCAAGGAAACCTTTTGCATATGCCTCAGTTATAGCTGCTTTAAGGCGTTCTATACTCAAGGTAAACTCTCCCCTCACATATATAAATGCAAGATGGACATTGAGTGTGAAACTGGCAATAATAGTCCCTTCAAGCATAAGGTGCGGGTCACGTTCCATAAGGAGTCTGTCCTTAAAAGTCCCTGGCTCACCCTCATCTCCATTTACACACAGGTATTTGGGTTTTGGTGAATCCTTTGGGACAAATGTCCACTTAAGGCCCGTAGGGAAACCTGCACCACCCCTTCCTCTAAGGCCTGATTTCTTTACCTCTTCCGTCACGTCTTGTGGCGGCATCTTTAGGCACTTTGAGAGTGCAGTATATCCACCACCTTTAATATACGTATCTATACGATACTGATTTTCCACGTCTATGTTTTTTAATAATATCTTTTCAACCATCTAAACCCTTCAATATCTCATCAACCTTTTGTATGGTGAGGTTCTCGTAATACGTATCGTTAATCTGCATAACAGGTGCTGTGCCGCATGAACCCAAACACTCAACGGTCACAAGGCTGAATTTACCATCAACTGATACCTCACCCTCATTCAACCCAAGCCTCTCCTTCAAATACGCCAATATATCCTCTGAGCCCAAAAGCGAACAGGAGATATTTGTGCAGAGCTGGATATGATATTTACCCACAGGCTTTGTATTGAAGAGTTTATAAAAAGTAACTACACCTTTTATATAGGCAGGTGAAAATCCCATTATCTCTGACAGATATTCTATCACCTCATCAGATAGGACATTAAACTCATCCTGTGCAAGATGCAATACAGGAAGCATCGCAGACCTCTTGTCAGGATATCTATTCAATATATCCTCTAACGTTTTTCTTGCCTGTTCGGAAAATTCTACAGCAGTCTTATTCATCTATCCAACTCCCCTGCTATGATATTGAGACTTCCCATAACAGCAATGGCATCTGCAATCAATCTACCTTCTATAAGTTTAGGATATGCCTGGTATATGGCAAAACACGGGGGCCTGACCTTCACCCTGTAAGGTTTTCCTGTCCCATCACTCACAAGATAAAATCCCAATTCGCCATTCCCGCCTTCTACGAATCCATAGACCTCACCTTGCGGAACTTTAAGTCCTTCCATAATCAACATAAAATGGTTCATCAACCCTTCAATATTTGTATGGACATCTTCTTTCGGAGGTAAGACATATCTTTTGTCATCTATCCTTACAGGACCTGGCGGTATTCTTTCCAATGCCTGCTCTATAATCCTCTTACTCTGGCGCATCTCCTCTACACGCACCATGAAGCGGTCATACGTATCTCCGTTTTCACCTAAAGGTATCTCAAAATCAAATTCATCATAATGGTAATATGGGTGTGCCTTCCTGACGTCATAATTCACACCACATGCCCTGAGGCACGGCCCTGTCCAGCCATATTCTATAGCATCCTCAGGAGACAATGCCCCAACACCGCGTGTCCTGTCAATAAATATCCTGTTCCTTTCTAAAAGCTTCATCACGTCATCTATCGCCTGCATCATAAATTTTAATGCAACAAGCGTCTCCTCTTTAAACCCGTCATAGAGGTCATGCGATAGTCCGCCTACCCTCGTATAATTGTTTGTGAGCCTTGCCCCGCATAATTTTTCTACTATATCTGTAAGTTTCTCCCTCGCATTGAAGAAATACCAGAAATTTGTGAGGGCACCCAAATCCACCGCACTTGCAGCGAGGCATACAAGGTGGTCCATAATTCTGGATATCTCAGATATTATGACGCGTATGTACTTGGCACGTTCAGGTATTTCCACGCCGATGAGTTTCTCAACTGCAAGACAATAACCTACGTTATTGAGCAATGGAGAACAGTAATTGAGACGGTCTGTATAAGGTATCGCCTGATTATATGTCCCTTTCTCTACAGACTTCTCAAATACCCTGTGTAAATAACCTATCTCAGGTGTTGCACGAACAATAGTCTCTCCATCCAGTTCCAATACTACCCTGAAACACCCGTGCATAGCAGGATGAGACGGTCCTAAATTGAGTGTAAGAAGTTTGGACTTCAGGTCATTTGATTCACCAAATGCTTTAATGCTATCCCCTTCCTTGACAGGGATAGTCCCGCGCGGGTCATATACCCCGGAAAGCCATTGGCCCTTTGATAAAGGATAGTCCTTCCTTAAAGCATGTCCAACAAATTCATCATGGCAGAGGATTCTCCTTAAGGACGGGTGGTTACGAAACTTTATCCCAAACATATCATAAGTCTCACGTTCAAACCAGTTGACTGCCTTCCATACACCCGTAATAGAATCTACATAAGGGTCTTGTTCAGGGACCTGCACCTTTACTCTGAGTCGCATCTTTGTCGGCAGAGAATATAGATTATATACGACCTCAAACCTCGGCTCCCTCCCTAAATAGTCCGCACCTGCTATATCCATAAGCATATTGAAGGAGAGTTCCTTATCCGTTTTGAGGAAACGCATAATCTCCACAATCCTGTCCCTCTTTATGATGACAGTATCATCTCCTCTGAAACATGACTCTGCCGTTATTTCACCTGGAAAATGCTCTTTCAATTTATTTATTGCAAGGGAATTGGTATTCTCCATGGATTGCTTTATGCCTTCTTGATTTTCTCCTGGAGTTTTATTAGGGCATGTAATATCCCATCAGGACATGGTGGACATCCTGGGATATATACATCTACAGGTATGACCAGGTCTATACCCTGGAGTGTGGAATAGTTGTTATAGAACCCGCCTGAACTTGCACAGGCACCCATTGCTATGACCCATTTAGGCTCGCACATCTGCTCATATATCCTCTTCAATATAGGGGTCTGCTTATATGATACAGTTCCTGCTACGAATAACAAATCTGCCTGCCTCGGTGAAAACCTTACCAGTTCTGCACCGAACCTTGAAATGTCAAATACAGAAGAGACAACCGCCATAAATTCAATGGCACAGCACGCAGTTCCAAAAGGAAGAGGCCAGATAGAATATTGCCTCCCCCATTTTACCACTTCATCCACTGGCTTCTGAAATAAACCTAACCGCACCGCTTCCTGACCATTAGATTTATCCACAACAGTAGGACAGGTGTCTCGCCTGTCTACAAATCCCTCTGCCTGAACCATTGTTTGAGCACTGGATTTGCTCATCCACTTCTCAAGGGTGCTGCGCACATTAAGCAATAACCAATTATTCTCTGATAATCCTGCCTCTATCACTGCCATTCCAATGCCCCTTTCTTCCATGCATATATAAGCCCTATAACCAGAACCACAATAAATATAAACATCTCTACTAACCCGTAGAACCCAAGTTCCCTGAAAAGCACCGCCCATGGGTATAAGAATATTACCTCAATGTCAAACACGATAAACAGCATCGCAATAATGTAGTATCTGACAGAAAACCTTTCACGGGTATCGCCTGCAGACGGGACGCCGCACTCGTAAGGAGATAATTTCACATCTGAGTTTTGCCTGGTTCTGCCTATAAGGCTGGATATAGCAATAAAACCCAACGGCAATGCCACTGCTACAATTATAAGTATCAAAATTGGCAAATATTGGCTTAGCATATTGAGTTCAATTATATGATTTTCCAGTTACTTTGTCAATAGAATTCAATTTTTCGCCTGCTGCGATATGGACATTGGTAGAGAGGTAGAATTCCTTTTGTTTTAATCTGTAAGACGCTTCTCCAAATATAGCCAGGTAACCTTTTTTGGGGATTTCCCATTTAGATATATAGCCTTGTTTGGTCCTATGGATACGTGATGACTCCCACTTTGCATCACGGAAATCCTTATCACGAGATACTGCTGTCCACACCCTTACTGCCCTGGGTTTTAATGTAGAGGATAAATTGAGAATTACCTTACCATCTACCTCTTGAAATTTCCAATCTAACTTCGGAAAGTTAATGCGCCCTGTAATATTCAGACAGAATGCAATGACATCACCTAATACCCTCTTTTTATCTTTTAATTTGTGTCCAGAGTTCGGAACATATAAAATGTATTTCTCACCCTTAAGGCCATCCCAGTAGAGGTGTAACGCATCTAATGTCCAGTATCTATCATTTGTCCCATTGATTATCAGTTTAGGCAGAGTCAGGGTATCCCGCCATGTATATGGGTCTACCATTTCTGCTAATCTTTTACCAGAACCCGTCTCTATCTTCTCCTGTATTCCCTTCTCAGTATATTCACTAATCTGTTCACTGTATGCCCCCCAGGTGGCAATCTGGTGTTTCATCTGGGCGTTTATATTAAGGTTATCATATACCATGGGTATTATGCCTTTAACCCTGAAGTCAACCACTGGTGTAAGCCATGTAGTCCACCCTCTCTTTGACGCACCCATTAAGATAAATCGTTCTATTTTCAGCCCAAATTCCTTAGCACTAAATTCCTGAATCAGGTCCATAGCCCTTACCACGCTTTTTACCATCGGGAAAAGGAGCGGCCATTCTTCATTCTCATCCTCAAGGTATTGTTCAAACGTATGTGATATAAGTCCATCTTCTCTCAGGTCTTCAAATAGAGGCTGATTTGGAATATCATGAAGCACTGCAGTCAAAATCCCTGCCTCATGTGCTATGGCAGCACTGTAAGTGAGTTCTTTATCCCCTTTGCCACTGCCTGTTATATAAAGGAGTGCTGTAGATTTGTCCATGAGTGAATCTGGTTTTACAATCTTTACCCTGTGTTTCCATACAATATCCATCCATCTCTGGCTTACCATCTCAAATTCAAAACCTGAAACATCAGGACTAATCTCAATACGTTTTTCTATCCCCCATTTAAACGATTCATCCTGTTTTTGGACATACTGAAGAAGGTCCGCTCTAACAATTGAGGCATGAACAAAAATAATAATTGCTATTATAATCAATCTCAGTATTATTCTCTGACACATGGACTTTTCTATGCCCTTCCTGCAGAACCTAATAGTCTTATAAACTCTTTTACTTTTTCTTTTATATTCTGCTTCCCTCTGTATGTAAAGTCAGTGGTCTTCCTTGAGCCAACTACTGACTGCACATCAAAATCTTCTTGTAACCCCGTAATCCCTCCTTTTATACCATCAATATAAACCTTCTTTAATACTGTCCCTACGTTAAATTTTGCTACACCATATTTTAAACAATCCTTCAATCTATCCTTTGGAAAACCTGAGCCTCCATGAATAACAAGAGGTATGGGGGCAGATTCCCTGATTTCTTTTAATAATTTCAGGTCAATTGACGCTTCTTCATTAATAAGTGTATGCACATTGCCGATAGATACAGAAAGGGCATCTATACATGTTTCTTTCACAAATGTTTCTGCTTTTTTAGGGTCTGTTAGGATGAGATTTTTATCCTCCAGATTTTCAGGCAGGTGTCCCAACTCAGCCTCTACCCCTACCTTCCTCTTGTGAGCAATCTTTACCAGTTCTTTTGTAATCTTTATGTTTTCTTCAAAATCCAATCCGCCTGAATCTAACATTACCACGTTAAATCCTGAATCCATACCCCGGAGGCACTCTTCAAAACTCACCTCATTGATAATAAAAGATACAGGAACTTTTGAAAACCTGACAGCCTCTCTCCCTAATGCTGCCAGATAATCAAGTCCTCCATGTTTAAACCAGTCTTGATTTACTGTCATTCCTCCGAATCCGATTATGACAGGAGACTTTAACTCCTCTGCTGCTGATAATACAGATTCAAGGGAATCTAAATTCCATGATTCAAAATAACCTACTATATAGCCGCCTGCAAGGGCATCATCTAACATTTCTCTAAAATTAACTAATGGCATAATTTCTCTCCGCTGCCATTATTTTGTACCAGACAATCTTTTGATTAAGCGCGCTACACGCTGGCCTAATCTCTTGCACTCTTTGGCTGCCCTCTCGTCAGGAGAAGCAATAGATACTGGACCGTAATGGTCACCCTGTGGGTCCCCTTGCACTACCATACCATGGATTAGTAATACATTGATTATGCCTAAAATCGTCGTTTCATTTCCGCCTCCGATATTGGCAGATGAAGAAAAGGCAGCGCCGACTTTGCCATCTAACTTGCCATGAAACTTTACACTCTCATCCAGAAACTTCTTCAACTCATAAGCCATTGTTCCATAGTAATCTGGCGAACCCATAATTACCGCATCCACACTGAGAAGTTCATCAACCTTTGTATCCTCTACACGCTTGCGAATAACCTCTAACCCTTCACTCTTAACCCCTTCCTCAATCAATTTGCTCATCTTCTCGGTATTCCCTGACCTGCTATAGTAAACAATCAAAACCTTAGACATTTTACTTCCCTCCTTTCTCTTATTTATATAAACAATATCACACCCAAAAGTCCTTGTCAATATTTTTAAATATTTTTTTCTTGACAAAATGACACTAATGTGGTATCATTTCACCACACCTAAAAAACAAGGAGGTAGATGATGACTAAAAAGGCTGCACGGAATCTGTTTATTTTTGGAACACTTTTCTTTTCTCTAATATTCTTAGGATTAACATTTGACACGTTGAAGCAAATGGACCAGCGTGCCCCTGCTATTACCAAAGAGGTAGTTGCAGGTAAATGGGTATGGCATAGATACGACTGTATCGGCTGCCATACTATCTTAGGTAATGGCTCTTATTTTGCCCCGGATTTGACCAAGATTACTGACACAAGACCCGCCTCTTACCTTAAAAAATGGTTTAAAAACCCATCTGCTGTAAACCCAAAGGCTGCCATGCCTAATTTTAAGATGTCTGATGAGGAGATTGACAACCTTATTACTTTCCTGCAATGGACCTCTAAGATTGATACAAATGGCTGGCCCCCGAAATCAATACTGGCTGGCGCATCTATCTCAGGTGCCAGAGCAGGACTCACGCCAGGCCAGAGGGTCTATCAGGAAAATAGTTGCTCTATCTGCCACATGCTCAGCGGAATAGGAGGAACTACAGGCCCTGATTTGACAGATGTGGCAAAACGCAGGCCTGATAAGAACTGGCACATTCAGCATTTCAAATCTCCAGAGAGTGTGGTTCCTGACTCTGCCATGCCTGATTTCTCAATCTTGAGTGAAGAAGAATTAAGTGCACTGGCTGATTATGTGTTAACCCTCACAGGAGAATAAAGAAAAATTAAAGAAAGGGAGGTTAAAGATTAATATGAACTACAAAAGCCAAAGGATTGCTTACCATTTCTTTGTAGCTGCGGTTCTGCTATTTGCTGTTCAGGTAATTGTGGGTTTGGTTGCTGCATTACAGTTTATCTGGCCACATTTTTTCTTCCTTAATTTTAATACGGTTAGAACGCTCCATATCAATGCCCTTGTAGTATGGCTCCTATTAGGTTTGATGGGGTCAACCTATTATATAATTCCTGAAGAATCAAAGAGTGAGTTGTGGAGCATGCCCCTGGCACGTTTCCAGTTCTGGGCCACAATAGTAACTGTCCTTTTGGTAATATTGGGATATATCTATATGGGATTGAACCCTCAGGCTAACAGACTTGTAGGTGGGATATTATTATTTAATGAAGGGAGAGAATACATTGAGGCGCCGCGATGGGCTGATGTCTTGCTCGTAATTTCTATCTTGCTCTTTTTATTCAATAACTTCATGACAGTGCTTAAGACTAAAAGATGGACCTCAATTCAGGGTGTGCTTTTAGGTGGACTTGTTGGTTTGGCCTTAATGTATCTACCCGGGATGTTCTTCACACCGAGTATATCAAAGGACCAGTTCTGGTGGTGGTGGGTTGTACACATGTGGGTAGAAGGGACATGGGAGGTAATCGCAGGTGCAATCTTATGCTTCATGCTAACCAAAGCCACCGGGGCAAAATTAGAAACCCTGGAAAAATGGATGTATATTGAGGTAGCATTAGTTCTCTTTACAGGCATATTAGGCATAGGGCATCATTATTACTGGATAGGGGCACCTTCTTATTGGCTTGCCATTGGTGGAGTATTCAGTGCATTAGAACCGATTCCGTTATTAATAATGGTCTGGGATGCATTCAAGACTACACGTGAACTCAGAAAGGATTGGACAAATAAGGTAGCAATCTATTTTATAGTCGGACATGCCCTGCTAAATTTCGTAGGTGCCGGGATATGGGGCATTATACATACACTGCCTGTTATAAACCGCTGGACACACGGGACACAGATAACTACTGCCCATGGCCATATCGCATTCTTTGGTGCGTATGTCCTTTTAATTCTATCAATGATTTACCTGACCCTGCCTGAGATTAAGGCAGCAAAAACCTTTAATCAGAACCGGGGCCTGGTAGCCTTCTGGTTTATGACTATAAGCATGATATTCATCACCCTTACCATAACAGGCGCTGGACTTGTGCAGGTCTATATGGAAAGGCTAATGGGACTTCCATACGTTACAGTGAAAGGCGTATATAACTACTGGTTCTGGGTCTTCCGTGCGATATTTGGATTAGGTTTTATCGTGGGGGTTGGAATTTTTGTGCGGGACTTCTTCCTTATCGGGAGAGAGAAAGTTTAAGGTTCAGGAACTCTTCTATATCTTTCAGAGAATCCGCATGGCGGCAGGGAGGTAGAGATTCCAGAAACAGTTTTCCATAATAGCGCGTCTTGATACGCGGGTCTAAGATGGCTACGATACCAAAGTCATCCTTCCGTCGTATAAGCCGCCCAAAGCCCTGCTTTAGCCGCAAAATAGCCTGTGGAACCTGATACTGAAGAAAGGGGTTCTTACCATCACGTTTTAATTCCTCTAACCTTGCCTCAATCACTGGCTCATCCGGAACTGAAAAAGGCAGGCGTGTAATTATCACACATTCCAGGGCAGAACCAGGCACATCTATTCCCTGCCAGAACGTAGTAGTGCCTAATAAGACAGAACCTTCCGTCTCCTTAAAACCTTCTAAGAGCCTGTAAGGAGACATATCACCCTGCCTAAAAATAGGATATTTAGAAACCCTTGTAGATAGTTCTGAATAGATACGGTCTAAATCTCCATAACTTGTGAATAGAACAAATGCCCGCCCCCCTGTAATCTCTAATATATTTTCAACCTCCTGGACCAAAGAATTAAGATATTCCTCATGGCTTTTGCCAGGTTCAGAAATACCATCTGGAAGGTATAGAAGCGCCTGTTCCTTGTAATTGAATGGAGAACCCAATATAACTTCATTACACTCTTCCAGACCCAATCGGCTCTTAAGAAAATTGAAATTACCCTGGGTAGTCATGGTAGCTGAGGTTAAAATCACATGCTCAGTCTCTTCAAATATTAATTTGTTAAGTGCATCCCCTACGTTAACCGGGGCAGCGCGGAGCCTGTATATAGGCCGTGCACGTTTAGGCTCAGATTCAACCCAGTAGACGAATCCCTCCTCTTTCTGTTCTAATCCTAAAAAGGATAGACCTTCCCCATTCCACATAAGGGAAGGGTCTAATATCTTTCTTAAAGCAGACCGGGCAGTTTCAAGTCGCTGGATATGGACAGAAATTTCAAACCTGTCCTCTTCTTCCTTAATCTCATCAAGCAATTTCTTCAGGTGGCTAATTATCCGGAGCAAAGGTTTATTTAAAGAGTTGGATACAAAATCATCAGAATGTATCCGCCGGACAGTTTCACCTTCAGGAATTTTATCAGACAATTCTTTAAAGAATACCTCTCCTGCTTGGCGGGCATCCTCTAAGAGGTTATGTGATTTCTCTAATTTCTTTTGCTTTAAAAAAGCCATGCGGTTCAAGAGCCCCTTCCCTGAAACCGGATTGTATAAGGAATCTAATAAAAATTTCAATCCTGAATTAGAGAATTCCAATCCTAAATAATCGGTCGCTACATCTTCTAAGTTATGGGATTCATCAAATACCACAACTTCAGCCTGAGGCAGGACCCCACCTCCACTAACCAAATTGGTAAAATATAGGTGGTGATTGACTATAAGAATATGGGATGAAAATCTCTCACGGTAGGCTTTGAAATAGAAACAGTTATGAAAATGGGGACATTTCTTATCAAGGCATAAGTCACTTTCCCGGCAGACCATCTCCCATAAGCGATTACTCACTTCAAAGTCCAAATCCAGCCTTAAGCCTGATGTCGTCTTAAGACTCCAATTCCAGAGATGTCTTAATTCTTCCTGTTCGGTACCAGTATCAAACAACCCCTGGGATACACTACGGTTCAACCGCCAGGGGCATAGATAATTACCAGCACCCAAACATAATGCAAATTTAAAATCAATCCCCAGGACATCTTTTAAGAATGGCAGGTCTTTTTCAACCAATTGCTGTTGGAGTGCCTTTGTATAGGTTGAAACTATCACCCTTTTCTTATTCTCTACTGACCAGAATGACAAGGGTATTAGATATGCCCAACTCTTACCTACCCCGGTTCCGGCTTCAACTACCAGGTGCCTTCCGCAAGTCAAAGTGCTGCAGATAGCCTCAGCCATCTCTTCCTGCTCTCGCCGAACCTCATAATCTTTTAGAGAATGGGCCAATACCCCATCTTTGCCAAAAACTTCTTTTACTCTGTTAAGACTCATCTTTGGTAGGTTTTTACCTTAAGCCATTAGGTTATATTAGTTCTTTGAATTTTTCATCAGTAATACCAGCATCTTTGATGATTCCTTTAAGGGTATAAGGGTTTATTTTTTTGTGCCGAGGGATGGTTATGCGGTGTATGCCATCAGACATACCAATATGTTTTCCCTGTTTGATGATTTTGAATCCAATTTTGGAAAAGGCGGCAACTATACATTCGGAAGTAAGGTCAGTAAATAACATTAAATTGCAACTTCTATTTCGTAAAGGGAACCTTTTTCTTCTTCCGATATCATGCTTAGATATGTAACGATTGCATCCTTGATGTTTTCCAATGCTTCTTCTAATGTGTCGCCCTGGCTGTGGCAGCCTGGTAGAAGCAGACAGTGGACATCGTATCCATGGGCGCTTTTGTGGACTACTACAGGATATTTCATATTTGTCTCCTTTCCAGTTTCTGGATTATAAAGACATCCTTAATATACCATAAATCTTTCTCTTCTATTTAAAGTATACCACACCTACTTGTAAAAGTCAAAATTTTTTGACAATTTTTCTAATTTTAAATCAGAACAATATTCCTCAACTACCTCCATTAAATTTGATAATGCTTCTTTACTATCTATTAGCAAAACTGGTTTTTCTAAAATACATCATTATTAAATCAGATTGAACAACTTCTTTTTTCATTTCTTTACCTCAAAAACTAAATTTGCTTTGTGCAATACTATCTAAAAACCTCTTTTTTGCTAATTCGCAATATTTTTTATCAATATCTATTCCGATACCTCTACGATTATTTTGAATACTAGCAATTAAAGTGGAGCCACTTCCCATAAATGGGTCAAGTATGGTATCGCCAACAAAACTAAATAATTTTATACATCTACGGGGAAGTTCAACAGGAAATGGGGCTGGATGCCCTATTCTTTTTTTACTTTCACCATTAAAAACCCATACACCATTTGTCCAATCCATAAATTCTTTTTTCGTTATATTAGATTTTTTACTTCCACTTGTTTTCTTCCAAGAATCTTTATACAGAATCAAAATAACTTCAACAGGAGCAATTACATATGGAGCAGATGCGGAAAGCCAAGAGCCCCAAGCAGTTCGGCGAGAAATATTCCCTTCATTCCAAATAATAGTTGAATGATACCTCCATCCCACTTCTTTTGCTATTGTAGTAATATCAGCACAAACGCTCTGTTGCCCACCTTTATTTTTATCAAGTGGAATATTTAAACAAAATCGACCATCACTTTTTGTTAATTCATAGCATTTAGAAAGCCACTTTCTTGTAAACATTAAATAATCCTGATACTCCATTTTATCGTCATGTGAACTATATGAAATATCTACATTGTATGGAGGTGACGTAACTATTAAATCAACTGAATTATTTTCAATATCATCTATTTTTAAAATATCAGCATTATAAATACAAACAGAATCATTTTGAAAAAAGACATTTCTATTTTTTGAGGGTAATATTATTTTTTCTGCTTGCAAGCCAGAATAAGTTCCTGTTGCCATTTGTTCTTTTACAAATACTTTTTTAGTTTTTAAGGTTTTATAAACAATTTTCCGTTTTTTATGCTTTTTCATTTCTATATATCCAAATTCTTAAAGAAGAAACGCAAATTTGCCCCTCCCTTGACAGCATAATATTTTGCTTTCATTTTCCCGCCAAACCATCTCAAGAATTCCAGGTGGAATACTTCTCTTAACTGTAATGAATTATATACTATATCTTCCATAGTTATGTATTATGGTTTAGTTATATCTAAATTGCAATACATTTCTTAATTTAAAATCCTAATATGACAACTTGTTGTCTCTTCACCTTTTAAACCATCTTGAGGGGGTCTAAGATATCCTCTATCTTGCGTCTGTCAAGTTTGCATTTCTCAAAGGCTACTTCTTTTATTGACCTCTTGGTGCGGACTGCTTCTTTGGCAATGTCTGCAGATGGACCATACCCTATATAAGGACTCAATGCGGTCACAATACTGACACTCTTATCTGCAAATTCACGACACCTTGCCTCATCTGCCTTTATTCCATTGATACATTTCCCAGCAAAGACCTTACACCCATTTGTGAGTATATCAATTGATTGGAGCAGATTATGCGCCACTACTGGCATCATTACATTCAGTTCTAACTGGCCTGCCTGTGCTGCGCATGTTATGGTCAAATCATTCCCGATGACCTGAAATGCCACCATATCAATCGCCTCAGCAATTACTGGATTTACCTTGCCAGGCATAATGGATGAACCCGGCTGAACTGCAGGGAGGACAATCTCTGCTAAACCTGTATTAGGTCCAGAACTCAATAGTCTTAAGTCATTGGCTATTTTGATTAGGTCTATCGCGAGGAGTTTTAATGCAGAGGAGAGATGGACGAAATCGTTCAGGTTCTGAGTTATCTCAATGAGATTTTCTGCTGGCCTTAAATTAATGCCTGTCAATTGAGATAATTTCTTTACCACCTTTTTCTGATACCCTGGTCGTGTATTTAGCCCTGTCCCGACTGCTGTGGCACCGATATTCAACTCTTTTATGCCATCTCCTGCCACCTTTATCCTATTAGCCGATTTTGCTATCATCTTTGCCCATGCCTTAAACTCCTGGCCTAAGTGAATAGGCACAGCATCCTGCAGATGTGTGCGGCCTGATTTTATTATACCCTTAAATTCCCTGGCTTTTGATTCAAGGCTATCTTCTAAATTGTCCAATGATTCCAAAAGTTTAGGCAGTTTAAATAGTGATGCTATACGCATTGTAGTAGGGAATACATCATTAGTAGACTGTGCCATATTTACATGGTCATTTGGATGGATTATTGAATAATCCCCCTTCTTGCCTTTAAGATGCTCTATAGCCCTATTGGCGAGGACCTCATTTGCATTCATGTTAAATGATGTCCCTGCACCAGCCTGAAATACATCTACTATAAACTGGTTATTGAATTTACCATTGGAAAGTTCTTCTGCTGCCTTGATTAGAGCCATCCCCTTCTTACGGTCAAGACCACCGAGTTCCATATTAGTCTCTGCTGCTGCCCTCTTAATCATGGCTATAGCCTTCACCATCTCTAATGGGAGTTTCATGCCACTTATAGGAAAGTTTTCTATTGCCCTTAGCGTCTGAATCCCATAATGGACATCATCAGGAATCCTCTTCTCACCTAAAGAGTCCTTCTCTATCCTCATCATCTCTTCCTAACCTCCTACACTCTTCAAATACTTCTCTACCATTACTGCTGCGATGGTTCCATCACTTGCGGCAGTAGTAACCTGCCGAACTGTCTTGTTGCGCACATCACCTATGGCGAATATCCCTTTACATGATGTCTCCATATTCTCATCTGTAAATATATATCCATTCTCGTCAAGTTTCACAAGGTCCTTAAGGAAACCCGTGGCAGGAATCATGCCTATGTATATGAAGATCCCTTGGACAGGCAAAACCTTTTCCTCACCTGTCTGGACGTTTTTTATGTTCAAAGAAGATATGACCTCTTTGCCATTGATGGAATTGACGACTGTATTCAATATCACTTCAATCTTCTTATTGGCAAACAACTCCTCCTGGAGCACCTTTTCTGCCCGGAATGCATCTCTCCTGTGAATCAGATAGAGATGTTTTGCGAATCGGGTCAAATATACTGATTCCTCAACTGCAGAGTCACCTCCCCCAATTACTGCTATTACCTTGTCTCTATATAGAGGGCCATCACATAATCCACAGTAAGATATGCCTCTTCCTGCGAGTTCTTTTTCTCCAGGCGCATTCAACATCCTCGGCACTGCACCTGTTGCTATGATAACTGCCTTGGCAACATACATATCCTCTTCACCAGTGGGAACCCTCCCCGCCAGGGGACATGATACTATTCTTTTATTCCCATCCATACATAAAGAAGTAATCTCACCCTGTATATATTCAAGCCCCCATTCCAGAGCATGTTCCTTCATCCTTTCAGACAGTTCAGCCGCTGATGTGCCACCGGGAAAGCCTGGATAGTTATCCACCCTCTCTGTCAATAGTAACTGCCCACCTGCCATACCCTTTTCTATCAAGAGCGTCTTAAGCCTTGAGCGGCAGGTATATAAGGCACATGACAGCCCTGCAGGACCTCCGCCTATGATTATGACATCATAATATTTTTCTGACATGTTGGTATTCTCCTTGTTAAATCAGATTCTTCGCTAAGTTTACACTGAACGAAGTGAATGTGCTCAGAATGACATTGTCACTTTGTCGCTTTATTTATCTTCATCAACATAACAGGTATCGCTATCTTTATATTTGCATTCTGACTTATGACTAATCTCGTCTCTTCAACCGTATCCAATATATTGAGTAAATTTTCTACAGAATATTTTTTTGATAATTTCATTATCTCATCTTTTCTATCCGGATTCATCAGGATGGAAGAGTCTGCTCCGCACCTTAAAACGAGCGTATCCCTGAACCAGCCAGCAAGGATATAGAGGGCATCCTCTACCTCATGTCTCTCTTTATCAAAAAGCCATAGTTTCTCATCTAATTCTTCACCTATCTCCATGAACCTATCTATTGCTTCATTCTTTGAAGTATCTTCTTCATGTCCAGAGGGATGGGGAAACTTAATTACCTGGCACCTTGATATAATCGTGGGCAATAGCATCTTAGTATTAGAAGAGGTCAATATTAGCAGAGCATCACCCTGTGGCTCCTCAAGGGTCTTTAAGAGGCAGTTTGACGCCGCTTCTGTCATAGTATCTGCATCAACGATGATATAAATCTTATATCTACCCTCATACGGCTTCAGGGACATCTGTGCCTGTAACGCACGTATATCTTCTATCTTGATTGAGCCTGATTCATCATTCGGAAAAATCCATCGGACATCAGGGTGATTGTTTTTTTCTATCTTCTTACAACTGCTGCACACCCCGCAAGGCTCTAGTACCCCGCTTTGCTCACAATTCAATTGTCTCGCCAACGCCTTTGCCACGCCCTTTTTGCCTGAGTGAGACTCGCCGCTAAATAGATATGCATGGGCGAGCCTATTCCTCACGATAGAGTTACGCAATTGCGGTATAATAGTCATTTCCATCGTCCAAGATTCCCCATTACTATTCTGCGAACCTTCTCCTGAACCTGGTTTAAATCTCCGTCTACCCTGACCACCTTTATACGCCCTGGCTCCTGCCTTGCAAGGGTGAGGTACCCTCTCCTTACCTTCCTGTGATACTCTAATGACCTCTTCTCTATACGGTCATTCCTGCCAGACCTCTTTAGTCCCTTTTCTATGTCCATATCTAACAATATCGTCAAATCAGGTTTACATCCTGACGTAACAAAGTCACCCAATACCTTTATCACATTCCTATCTATACATGAGCCAAAACCCTGGTATGCAAATGTAGCATCTAAGAACCTGTCGCAGACAACGACCTTACCCATCTTAAGTGCAGGCAATATCACTTCCCTCACAATCTCAGAGCGGCTTGCCATATATAATAACATCTCACTTTTTGGGTCCATATCCTTATTATCAGTAGATAGTAATAATCTTCTTATTTTCTCACCCGTCCTTGTGCCGCCTGGTTCTCTGGTAACAAGCACCTTATAGCTTTTATCCTTAAGATACCTACCGAGTAGTTCACAGTGGCTGCTCTTCCCGCTGCCTTCTGGCCCTTCAAATGTAATGAAGTACCCTAAACGCCCTGGTTCCTTCGCCATGTAGTAGTGCCCTTTCTATCCTCCAGGACAATGCCCATGCTATTCAGATTGTCTCTCAATTTGTCACTCAATTCAAAATCTTTTTTATCTCTGGCGTAATTTCTCAGTTCCACAATTAGATTTATCAAATCATCCACCAGTTTGGAATCTTCCTTACCTTTAATAGTCTCAAATCTATCAGAACTAAATAGCCCGAGCAACCCACCCAATTCTAAGATAGTAAATTTTGCACAATTTAATATGGGCATTTTTCTATCGTGTGGTATACCAGGCTCCTCTATAAACCTGTTTGCAAAATTGACCAATTCAAAAATGGCAGATAACGCCCTGGCTGTATTAAAATCATCGTCCATCGCCTCTTCAAATCTGTTTCTTGCATCCTCTATCTGGTTATAAAATATATTCATACCTTTAGATAATTTTTCCATATCTAGCTTTGCCTGACCTTCGGTCGAGCTTTCGCCTATAGTCTGCTCTGTAGAAGATAATTGGAGAAATCTGTCTATAGCATCAAACAGGATATAGAATCTCTCCCTTGCCTTTAACGCCTCATCTAACCGTGCCCAGCTAAAGTCCACAGGATGTGCATAATGGGTGGATAAAAAGAATAGTTTCAAAACATCCGGATGATACTTCTTTAACACATCCTTTATAGAAACAAAATTTCCCAAGGATTTAGACATCTTTTCATTGTTTATTGTGAGCAGTCCGTTATGAAGCCAGTATTTTGCGAACTTTGTGCCACTGTAACTCTCTGACTGGCATATCTCGTTCTCATGGTGTG
>Ga0082335_1002393_pt1 | contig 35285 bp, 25 predicted proteins | sample Subgrocontami58m_FD_72375 | JGI IMG/M metagenome (GOLD analysis project Ga0082335, IMG submission 72375) | Subsurface groundwater microbial communities from S. Glens Falls, New York, USA - GMW37 contaminated, 5.8 m (SPADES assembly) (version 2) ... | reverse complement strand
CCCAAACCTGCACCGATTATGCCACCTATTACATCGCCGGCTCAAAATCTTGCCACCCTGCGGATGACCAGCCCGGCGCCGCCATCATCTTCGCCGCCAACCAGCTTCCCGGCGCCGCAAAAACCGGTCGGGGCGATTGCGCCGACCCAAGCGTATTCCGACGAGGATGCCCAGGAAATCGCCCAGCAAACCCGGCGGTTACAATCACTCGCCACTCCGGGCGCGATGAGTTTGGACGAGATTGCTCAAAACATCATCGCCCAACATCATCTGGCCTTTCATGATGAACTGCTGGCCAAGCGGGCGGTCGCGATCCTGAAAGCGCGTTTAAAAGATATTCGCAATGCCGAAGAGACCCAGGTGATGTTGGTCCGGGCGCCGAAAATCGGCGGGCTGGGCCTCGACCAAGATATTGCCAAACAGGTTGTTGCCTCATTGGAGACCCAAGCCAAGACGGTAAAAGATCGCGGCATGATCCGCCCGCCGGAGGTTATTGGTCCGCCCCCGCCGCCGACTATGCCGCCGCTTCAGTCGCAACAACCAGCTCCCAAACCACCGCTCTATCGTGATGCAGTGTCAGCGACCGCCCGCCCGGGCGTCTTACCCTCGTCGGCACCTGGACCGGTTAACAAACCAGCGCCAATTCCGCCGGCCATAAAGCGCCCGGCCGATATTCCATCGCCGCCGAATTGGCCAACCACAGCCCCAACTGTCGCGCCGGCTCCAAAGCCAGCGCCGATCGTCCGGCGCGAACGGATGATTGACCGTCCGGCGATTGCCGACATCACCCGCCCGATGAAAACCCTCGGTCCGGCCGAGGAAATGCGGACGATGACGCTGATGGAATTTCGCCGTCTCGGACAGGGGGCGAATGAAAGTACCGCCCGGCTACTGGAAAAATTCCGCCAATTGCAGAACGAATCGTATACGCTTTGGGCCGAAGCCCTGAGCGGCTGGCGGCAAAGCGAAGTCTACCAATTGTATCTTGATATGGGCCGCCAGAGTCTTGAACAGGCGATGAGCATCAGCGAAGTCATTAAACAGCGAGCGACGGCCAATCAGTTCTATCTTTCGGAGCATGAATTTACCGCTCTGGCCGACTTTAACCGGCAACTCCAATCCTGATGGTCCCGTTAGTCCCGTTAGAAACTCTCGTAACAAAAGTATCGGCTGGTCGTTTTTGCTTGGAAGCCATGAAAGAAGAAGTTTCTAACGGGATTAGAGCGACCTACTTCAAACATTATGCGCCTGTCAAAAGAAGCAATTAATACTTATACACTATAACGGGATGGCCAACCAGTATATTGTCCCGCAATTCATCGATGTGGAAGATAAGATCCTCGGCCCCTTGGCGGTCCGACAGTTCATTATCATCATCAGCGGGGTGGGTTTGATCGTCGGCGCCTACCAGCTTGTCTACAAACTTGCCAACCAGTTTAGCGCCTTCCTTTTCTCCAGTTTCGGGATCGTCCTGGCGATGATCGCCTTTGCTTTCGTTAAGGTCAACGGTCGCCCCTTTCACCAGTTTCTCCTCAATGTTCTCCAGTCGTTCAAGAACCCGCGGATGCGGCTGTGGAATAATGAAGCCGGCGAGCGATTAGCCTATCGCCGCGAACCGCCTCCCCCGCCGCCGATTCCGACCAAACAGCCGCTGACCCAAACGAAATTAGCCCAATTGTCGATGTTAGTTGACACTGGCGGCGCCTACCACGAAGACGAAGAATTGCTCTACTGGGGCCAAACCCTCGATCAAGCCCGTCCACGCCTCCGGCGGGATCCCGCCAACGGCGGTGATAAGAAAAACACCGCCTAAATGCTTATTACTATGGTCCCGTTAGAAGGCTTGCTTATAAACAAGATACCAAAAGAATTTTTTCTTACTTCACATATGACCTTCTAACGGGATGGCCGCACCGAAAGAAAAAAAATTCCGTCGCCAGAAAACCGCTGTGTCCACCCAGCAGTATTTGGATATTTTGGAAATTCGCGACGATACGGTCGTGATGAAAGACGGAACCATCCGGGCGGTCCTCTTGGTGGCCTCAATTAACTTTTCGCTGAAATCCGATGAGGAACAGGAGGCGGTCATCGGGGCCTATACCTCATTTCTCAACACCATCGATTTCCCGCTGCAAATCGTCATCCAGTCCCGCCGCCTTGATATTGATAATTACCTGGAGACCATCAAAGTCATCGAAAAAAACCAGACCAATGAACTCCTGAAACTGCAGATCAGGGATTATCGGCAATTCGTGACCGAGTTCGTTGAACAGGCCGACATCATGACCAAGCGCTTCTACGTCGTGATACCCTATTCACCGAAAGTCGACCGGCCGGCAAAGGTCTTTTCCCGCCTGTTCGATATTTTTCGTCCGACCTCGACGATTCACCTCAAGCAGAAGCAGTTTGACGAATTCCGCCAGGAATTGTTCAAGCGGGTTGATAACACCATGAATTCACTCGACGCGGCCGGCCTGAAATCCGCCATCCTCGACACCCAGTCGCTGATCGAGCTGTACTACAACTCCTACAATCCGGAAACCTCCCGCCAACAAAAACTCGAAAGCACTGATAAACTGAATCTCGAAGACGTCTCGAGCATCAAACAAGATGGCAACCAACGTTAACCTCTCCAACCCGCGCGATTTCCGCAACCAACCCGTCCCCCAGCGGGAACTGCCGGCCCGGCCGAACGACGAACGCGAACTGATCGAAGCCGAGCGGATTTACCGCCAGGGCGTCGTCACGGTTCGCGACCTGATCGCCCCGGCCGCCTTTAAGGTCGATCCGAGCTTCCTGCGCCTGAACGGCCGCTTCGTCCGGACCCTCTTCGTCGTCACCTACCCGCGCTATATCTCCGTCGGCTGGTTCGGCCCGATCATCAATTTCAACAGCCCGCTCGACGTGGCGATGTTCTTCTACCCGATTCCTTCGGAAATTATCTTGAAACAACTCAAGAACAAAGTCGGCGCCCTTGAAGCCCAGTTGTCGGCCGATGCCGAAAAAGGCGCGCCGCGCGACCCGATGCGCGAAACCGCCCTGCGCGATATTGAAAAACTCCGCGACGATCTGACCCAGGGAACGGAACGATTCTTCCAGTTCGCCCTCTACGTCACCATCTACGCCGACACCGCCGAAGAGCTGAACAACACGACCAGCAAAATTGAATCGCTGTTCGGATCGCGCCTGGTCTATTCGAAGCGCGCCTTTTTCCAGGCCGAGCAGGGTTTTACCTCGACGATGCCGGTTGGTCTCGATCAGATCCAGGTGACCTTTAACATGAACTCCTCGCCGATCGCCTCAAGTTTCCCCTTCGTCTCGGCTGACTTGTCGAGCGATAACGGCATTCTCTACGGGATTAACCGCCACAACAATTCGCTGATCCTGTTCGACCGGTTCAGTCTGCAAAACGCCAATTATACGGTCTTCGCCACGTCCGGGTCCGGTAAATCCTACGCGGTCAAACTGGAAATTTTGCGCGCGATGATGTTCGGGACTGATATCATTGTGATCGACCCGGAACGGGAATATAAGTACCTGGCCGATGCGGTCGGCGGAACGTACGTCAATATTTCGCTCAACTCGGAAACGAAGATTAACCCCTTTGATCTGCCGCGGGCGACCGGTAACGATGAAACCACCGCCGACATCATCCGCTCGGCGGTCATTACCTTGAAGTCCATGTTCCGGCTGATGCTCGGTGATTTGAATCATGAGGAAGACTCGATTGTCGACCGGGCCCTGCTAGAAACGTACGCCAAGAAAGATATTACCCCCGACGCGGATTTAAATAACGTTGAGCCCCCCGTCATGAGCGACTTCCAGGAAGTGCTTGAGGGGATGACTGGTGGAGAGCGACTGGCCGAGAGGTTAAAGAAATTCACAGAAGGAACCTTTGCCGGCCTGTTCAACTCGCCAACCAATATCGAACTCAGCAATCAACTGGTGGTTTTCTCGGTCCGGGACTTGGAAGATGAGCTTCGGCCGATCGGCATTTCAATCATCATCAGCTACATCTGGAATGTCGCCCGGTCGTCGTTAAAGAAACGGATCCTGGTGATCGACGAAGCCTGGTGGCTGATGCAGCATGAAGACTCGGCCAAGTTCATTTACGGCCTGGTCAAACGCTCCCGCAAATATTACCTTGGCGTAACGACCATCACCCAGGACGTCAATGATTTCCTCCGGTCACCCTACGGTCAGGCGATTGTCAACAACTCGGCCTTGCAGCTTTTAATGAAACAATCGCCATCATCAATTGATATTGTCACCAAGACATTCCTCCTCACCCAACAGGAACGGTATCTCCTCCTCGAGGCGGGCGTTGGTGAAGGAATTTTCTTCGCCGGAACGAAACATGCCGCCATTAAGATCGTCGCCTCCTACGCGGAAGACCAGATCGTCACCACCAACCCGCAACAGGTCCTCGATATCGAAAAAGCGAAAAAAGAATTCGAACAATCGGTCGCCGCCGGGGCGATGACCGGCGCCGGCGCGATTGCCAGTTCACCGGAGGAATTTTCAACCTAAATTATGTCCCGCCGACTTTTGTTCATCATTGGGGCGGCCGTTCTGCTCATCGGCGCGGCAATTGCAGTGATTCTCCTTGTCAATCGAAGTCCGGCGCTCCAGAACAAGGTATTACAGCTGGCCAACGTCAATTCCAGCAACGCCAATGTCCAAAATTCCAACACCCAACCGGTGAACACCAATACGGCGGTTGACAATGATCAAGTCGTTCGAGAATACGCGGCCCGAAACTTTGCCGAGGCCTTTGGCAGCGGCAGTTCGGAAGATAACTTCAGTAATTGGGAGAAAACCAAGCCGTACGTAACCGACAGTTTCGGCGCTTTTCTTGACCGGACGCTGGCTCAACAACGCCAGATAAATCTGACCGGGCCGTACCACAGTTATTTAACGCAGTCGTTGGTGGTAACGACGACGAAAGTCGCGCCGACGACCGCGGCGATGACGATCGGCACCCAGCGCCAAGAAACGATTGATCAAGATACGAAGGTCTATTATCAAGACCTCTTGTTGGATCTAGTGAAAGTTGGCAGTGACTGGAAGGTCAATGCCGCATCGTGGAGGCCTTTGTAAAATATATGCACAAAACCCCGTTAGACGGAACTTTGGCTGCCCCCACTTCCCTTGTAGACATGAAACGGTTTATTCATTTTACCGTCTAACGGGATGGCCGATTACGATAGCTACGCTTTGCCCGAAGTCTCGGCTGATCAAGATTATTCCCGTCAGCTTGAACAGGCGCAGTTAGCCGACCGCCAGCGTCAGCAGGCGATGGCCAACGCTGACAAAAAACGCCAACGGCGCTTATCGCAGGCCGATCGTCAACGGCAAAACCAGGCGGCCGGAGCGTTGTCCGTCGCCGGTGAAGCGCAAACCGTTGCTCGTACTGCCTATACGAAGGTCTGGCAACTTGCCGAAGAGGGTATTCAGGATTTTGCCCTCTCATTTGCCGACCTGATGCTCCTGTCCGGACCGGCGGCGGTCACGATGTTTCTCATCCGCCTGATCGGCGGCAACGTTTTCGGCGGTTCGGGGACGGTCACCTACCGCGAGATGAGCATTCCGCGTATTCCCGGATATTCAGTTCCGGAAGGGACCTATCGGGCTGGTAAAGTATTTTTAATTGGAGTTGTCTCGGGATCGATTTACTTGGTCATTTTTTTCCTGGCAGTCGCTATTGCAAACCCCGGGCTTATTCTCAAGTTTGGTCTCTGCTCGGCCTTCGGCGGGATTATATCCTTTTTTGGCAGTACGGTATGTTCAACCTAATGAAAAAAATTTGGCCGCTTGGGTTCGTTGGCATAGTTCTCGCGGGTAGTCTATTGACCTCGACGCACGTTGTCCTGGCTGATGCGACGAAATTTACACCGGAAATTCCTATTCCAGGAACCGATTTTTCCGGTGAAGAGCAAACGGTTGATAATGATTTATTCGGGCGATACGTCCGGGCTATTTACATTTACTTCATCTGGATCGTCGGGATCATCGCGACCTTTATGGTGATTTACGCCGGGGTCAAATGGGTGGCCGCGGCCGGCAACCAAGCCCGCATCCGTGAGGCTCACGAGATGATTAACAACGCGATTATCGGCGTGATCATCGGACTGACCTCGGTGGTGCTGCTCAATTTGTTAAGTCCGAATTTTACCACTCTGAGTATTCCGGGGACAACCTCGGTCACAAAAAAATATTTTGACGGCGCCCTCGTCACTCGGGTCTGTGATCCGGTCAAGGATGGCTCGGAAGCCCAATTACAATGCGGAAATGTAAAAAAAATCGGGGAAAAGAAAGATCGTAATGATGTAGTCCAAGACGAATATTGCCTGGGGACGCTATGTGGTACTACGGCAGTTTGCGAGATCTCCCAAAATCCCTCAACCCAATTCTATGCCCGGGGGAATGGCTGTACCAGTCGATTGGAGGTCGAGCCCAATACGAATCCAACTTTTCAATCAGTGGATCATATTCGGGCCAGTGCTGTAAAGCGGGACTGTAGCCTGCTTGACAAAAGTACAACGACCTATTTTGTCGGGACTCGTTGCGGTGGACGAACGAACGATTTGTCCGGTTGCTATATGATAGGCTCAAAGGCTACAATCATTGGGACGGTTGAACCCTTTATTGCGGTCAAAAATATGCAATGCCCACTCTAAACACTCTATGAACCCTAAGCTCCAACGCGCTCTCCTGATTGTCGGTTTTGTCCTGGTGACGATTGGCTTTCTTGCCGCAATTTTCTTCGTCTTCTTCCGCTCAGCGCCGCTGAACGGCAATACGAACCAAGTGGGCGGAAACACGAACGGCCTGCCGGGCATCGGAAACGGCAATATCAACGGTGCGGTGATCGGCAACACCAATGTCCTGCCAAACATTAATTCCGCCCCGATTTCAACCGCGCCGACCCTGATCGCTAACGGCGGTCCGACGGCGACGGAAACGGTCGTGCCGGCCTCGGCCAGCGGGGTAACGTCGGTTGGAGCGGAGGGCGGACTGCAATACTATGATCAGATCAGCGGAAAATTCTATCGTCTTGGTCCGGACGGGCTCAGCAAATCGGAACTGACCGACGCGGTCTATCGCGGAGTCGATCGTCTTACCTGGTCACCGGGCGGCGACCAGGCGATCCTCGAATTCCCCGACCAGTCGAAGATTCTGTACAATTTCACGACCAAAAAGCAAACGACCCTGCCGAAAGAGTTGAATGATTTCTCTTTCTCGCCGGCGGCCGACCAGATCGTTTCGAAATATCTTGACGGAGTCGATCCGACCAACCAATGGCTGATCGTCAGCAAACCGGACGGCTCGAATTCACTTTCAGTTGAGCATCTCGGCGCCAATGCCGATAAGGTCGCCTCGGCCTGGTCGCCGAATAACCAGGTGATCGCCACCTACGAGAAAACGGTCAACACCGACCAGTCGGAAATAATTTTCCTCGGCGCCCAGGGCGAAAATTTCCCCTCAGTGAATATCGAGGGCCGCGGGTTTACTCCGAAATGGTCGCCGGACGGCCGCCGCCTGCTGTATTCAGCCTATAGCGAAGTGACCGACGATAATCCCCATCTGTTCATCATGAGCGGCGCCACCTCGACCTTAGGCAGCGGCCGGCTCGATCTCGGCCTTGATACCACTGCCGACAAGTGCGTCTTCAGCGGTGCCGGATCGACCATTTACTGCGCCGTACCGTACTACCTGAACCCGGGTTCCGGACCGCAACCGGAGTTATCGGCCGGGGTGCCGGATAATATTTACCGGATTGACCTGACGAGCGGCCAAGCTGAACTCATCGCCCGTCCGGTCGATAGCCAGCTCAATCAACGCTTTAGCGCGACCAATCTTCAATTAACGTCTGGCGACACCTATTTGTTCTTTACCGACGCGGCCACCGGGTCGGTTGAGAAAGTCCGATTGCGGTAATATTATGCGTCTTGTTCAGCTCAGCCGGCGCCAGGTAGCCCGTTTCCTTGGTGTTTTTGTGATCTTGTCAGTCGGTTTATCGTTTGCAAATATTGCCAGGGCAGATTGTTGTTTCTACACTAGTATCCCAGTTGGCAGCACTGATCCCTTAGCCCAACGCTGTACGACAACGACGGCGACGGCCTGCCCAGCCCAAGGAAGTTTTAACGGGATTCATATCTCCGCTAACTGCGGAAATATTTCCCTTTGCACGCAAACCGGTATTTCCTACACCCGCGGTAGTTGCCAAACTGGCAGTGCGTGCCTCGTCGACTCCCTTAATATTCTGTGCGCGTCACCAAGCACCTTCGACCAGGCGAACGCTTGCCCGCAAACGACGACGGCTAACCCAGGCACCGGAACGTCAGGCACCGCCACAGCGCCAAAACCGAATATTGTGTTCGACCCGGAAATAAAGATTCCATTTTTTTCCGGCGAGGCGATTGATGGAACAACCTTCGCGAAGTATGTACGAGCGATCTTTATTGGATTTATCTATGCCGTCGGGGTCCTGGCGGTGGTGATGGTGATCTTTGGCGGGGTCAAATGGGTCGCGGCAGCTGGCAATCCGGCTCGTATTAATGATGCCAGAGAAATCGTCAATAACGCCATCATCGGCCTGGTCATCGCCCTGACGTCAGTCGTCTTGCTGTCCCTGCTCGACCCAAAACTCGTGAATTTTGAAGGGTTCAGCGCGACCACCCAGTTGGAAGTGAAACCGATCCCGTATGAAACCGACATAGTTGGAGGTAAATTTGATGAAGGACAAACCTGCAAAACTAAAAATGGTAACCCGGTCCAACAGGAATCAACCTGCGTCGTGGCTGATAAGCAGATGGTCTGGCCGGTTGTGGGCGTGACGCAAACCATCAACAGCCGGGTTGGTCCGCGTGATACCGGCGGCGTCGGCAGTAGGTGCCATCCGGGGACCGATTTCTACACCAATAAGTCGACTGGCCATACGATTGTCGCACCGCACGATGGGGTAGTAGACAATGTGACGGCTAATGTTGCCGGTGAATATTCGATGGAACTTCACGCGTCCAATTTCTATACAAAATACATCCACGTTAAGCAGCCCAAGCGAATCAATGGCCAGCGCGTGACGAAAGGTGAATTACTCGGGTATTCCGGCGGCGACCCGAATGATGGAAAAGCGATCGCGGCTTGGAGCGGAGGTCCTCACCTCCACATCGAACTGTATACCTCTGATAGCGAGCTACATGATATCGTTCCCTGTCTTCAGCGTTAATGCCAAAAGCCACAACGGTCTACCGATGTTCAAACTGCGATGGTCAGTTCCCGAAATGGAGCGGCCGCTGCAGTGAATGCGGCCAATGGGGGACGCTCGTACCCGATGTAGCCACCCCAGCAAAAGCCGGAACTACAATGCCCGCCGGTGCAACAGTTGCGTTGCACGACGTCAGCCGATCGGCTGAAATTGCCCGGCGCGATACGGGCTGGAAAGAACTGAATCGCGTTCTTGGCGGTGGTCTGGTGACTGGATCGCTGATCTTGCTTGGCGGCGACCCGGGGATCGGGAAATCGACCCTGGTCTTGCAGACGGCTGAACAACTCGCCGCCCGCCGGACGAAAGTATTGTACGTCAGCGGCGAGGAATCGACCGAACAAATTGCCGGTCGCCTCCGCCGACTGACCGACCAGCCGGCGGCGATTGATTTTCTCCCGGCGACCATTTTAGAAACCGTTTTGGCGACAATCAAGAAAACTAAACCCGAGCTGGTGATTATCGACTCAATCCAAACCATCAGCTCAACCGACGCCATCGGGGAACCGGGAAGCGTCCAGCAGGTCCGGGCGGTCACCGCCCGCTTGATGGAAGTCGCCAAGACCACCGGGGTGGCGATTATCCTGGTTGGCCATGTCACGAAGGATGGCTTGATGGCCGGACCAAAAGCACTGGAACACCTCGTTGATGTAGTTCTTTATCTCGAGGGCGACCCATTGTCGCCCTACCGGTTACTGCGATCGGTCAAAAACCGCTTTGGGTCGACCAACGACGTCGGCGTCTTTGATATGCAGGATCGGGGGTTGATCGAAGTGGTTAATCCATCGCAGGTTTTTTTGGCCGAACGGCAATCAGCGCCGGGCGCGGTCGCGACGGTTATTCTTGAAGGGAGCCGACCGTTTGCGGTTGAGGTCCAAGCTTTGGTTAGTCCGACAGTTTTCGGGATGCCCCGTCGAACTGCTTCCGGGATTGATATTAACCGTTTGCACGTTCTCGCCGCCGTGCTTGGGCGTCGAAGCGGTTTGAAACTCGGTAGTCAGGATATTTTTATCAATGTCATCGGCGGCCTGCGGATTCAAGAACGAGCCGCCGATCTTGCCGTCTCCTTAGCGATCGCTTCGGCTAGTAGTGATATTGCCATTCCCACCAGCGTCGTAGCGCTCGGTGAAGTCGGGTTGGGCGGTGAACTACGACAGGTTCCACAGCTCGAACGGCGGTTGCAAGAAGCAAAACAGCTCGGATTTACCCGGGCGATAGTTCCCGCGTCGGCTAAAGTGAAAGTCCCGGCCGGGATGACGCTTGACCGTTGCGGCTCGCTCAACGAAGCGTTAAAAATCGCCATCCCGAAGACCGGTCACTCGCGGTGAGCGGTCGCGGTTTCGGGGTGAGCCTGGTGCGCGGTGAAAGATAGACCGCGCCGATTGAGTTCAGCCGCCGCTTGTTGCGCCAGTGGTAAAAGGTCAGTGTCGGTTAACGAGGCTAGCCGCCAATCCGGCAGGCCGGATTGGCGCAGGCCATACAGTTCACCACTGCCGCGGATTTGCAGATCGCGTTCAGCCAATGTCAGGCCGTCAGCCGTGACAGCCACAAAGTGTAATCGTTCAAGAATGGTTGGATCATTTCGATCTGTGTTGAAATAGCAGGTACTCGGTCGCTCACTTCGGCCGATTCGGCCACGGAGTTGATGGAGTTGGGCCAGGCCGAACCGTTCCGCTCCTTCGATAATCATGACTGTCGCCTCTGGCACGTCGATGCCGACCTCAATCACGGTTGTAGTCACCAAAATATCGAGTTTGCCGGTTCGGAAATGGTCAAGAATGTGTAAACGCTCGTCGGGAGCTAATGATCCGTGGAGGACGCCAATGCGGAGTCGCGGCCAGGCGATCCGGAGTCGTTCATATTCACCAGTCGCTGACCGAACGCCAAGCGCATCACTGTCAGCGATGACTGGCGTGACGACGTACACTCGTTCCTGGCGCTTGACGGCGTCATTTATTGCGGTTGAAATTTGTTCGCGCTGGTCGGGCCCGACCACAACACTTTTAATTTCAACGCGACCCAGCGGTTTGAGGACAATTCGCGAAACCTCTAATTCTCCAGTCAGCCACAGCGCCATCGTTCGGGGAATTGGCGTGGCGGTCAAGCTAAGGTAATGGGGAATTGGCTGATGAGTCTGGCGTTGAGCTTGCAGTAGAGTTTGGCGGTGACGGACGCCGAAGCGTTGTTGTTCATCGACGACGACCAAACCGAGGGTCGACCATTGTAAAGATTCATCCAGCAAAGCATGCGTTCCGACCACAATGTTGATTTCTCTGCGGCTGATGGCCGAGTTGAATTCTTGGCGCGGCAGGGTGGCGGTCGTGGTGTTGAGCTGGATTGATGAACCAGCCAGGAATCCGATAGTAATTTCTTGCCCCGCAAAAAGTTTGGTGAGGGTTTGGAAATGCTGTTCCGCCAGAACAACCGTCGGCGCCAACCAAGCCACCTGGGCCTGCGCCTGAACGGCGGCATAGGACGCCAGGGCGGCGACAACGGTTTTTCCCGAACCGACATCGCCTTGGACCAGCCGGGCCATCGGTTTCGATTGGGCCATATCCTGAAAAATCTTCCAAGCGGCGACGCGCTGATCGTTGGTCAAGGTGAAGGGGATGTTTTGGACGAGCTTTCTGACCGCATCTTCGGGAAAAGGAATGAGCCGAGCCCGTTCTGATGACCACGCTTGTCCCGATGCCTGTAATTCCATCTGCCAGGCAGTTAATTCATCGAATTTCAACCGACGCAGGGCCTGATCGAGTTTCGCGGGGTTCTCGGGGAAATGGATGTCGTGGAGGGCCGTCTGGCGGTCGACCATGGTGTATTCTTCGGCCAGATCCTTCGGCAACGGATCGGTCACCAGGTTGACCAGAGCCATGGCCGCCTTGATGACGGTGCGGAGTTGCCGTTGTGAAAGTCCGTCGACACTGCGGTAGACGGGGACGAGCGTCGCGTGCGTCGGGTCAGCCGAAGGTCGTTCAAAAGCCGGGTTGACCAATTGCAGCCGTTCGTTTTTTGCCGTGACCGTCCCGGAAACATAGATTCGATCACCGACTTTCAGGGACTTCGCTAGGTATGGCAAATTAAACCAAATCAATGTTAATCCGTTTTTACTTGTGTCGCTGACTCGCGCCTCAGTGATCGTCATTCGGCGTCGCCAGGCCCGTCGGGAGACAATCGCTTCGATTTCGACGAGGAGCGTGACGTCCATTCCGCTTTGCACCCGGTCAATGGTCATAACCTGGCGCCAATCCTCATGGCGAATCGGCAGATGCCACAAAGCATCCTCAAGGGTGACGATCTCGAGTTGCTGGAATTTCTTCGCCAAGGCCGGTCCAATCCCTTTGAGGCTGGAGACAGGGGAATGAAGGGAGGGCATAAGGGTATTGTATCAAAACAACAGCTCTAGGTCTGCGTGTGTCAAGGCTTATTCACCAAAACACAGCACGGGTTTGCCACCGCCATTGGCGGGGTCCCGCCGCCTGTGTCTTTGTATAGTGGCGGGAAAACCCGCGCTGTGTTTGTAATCTATTATAAAAAAAGCAGCCCACCAGCGGTCAGTGACATAGTGGGCTTCAAGGATTGTTGGCTTACCTAGCGAGGGCCGATGAGCCACCCAATAGTATTGGTGACTTTGATTGGCTCGACTAGGCTACCCTCGGCGGTAAACACGAGACCTCCATCAGGGTACGGGTGCGAATGGATACACATCGTTGTCCCGGATCGGACGTCCCTGACGAAGACCTCGCCTGAGGGGTTCTTAAAAACCCGCAATTGGCCATCCTCGTAAAGGGTGGGGAAGTCTTTGTTGTCGGGCGTCTTCTTTGCGGCTCCAGTCTGCGCCATCAGGCACCTCCCGTTAGGGTTAATTGTAATTGGTGACGTGATTGTTTCTTCTTATTTAGATGGCTACATACAATAACAAAAAAATAACATTACGTCAAGCCAGCTTGCATAAAACCACCGCGGCTGGTATTCTGGCTGTCACGGGCGCTCGTAGCTCAGCCCGGACCCCGAACAATCCCTCGCCGCGCTCGGGATGTACGGGGCAGGTGCCGCATCAGCCCAACGATCATTTCTTTTTCCATCATTGTGTGCCCCCGCCTGGGCGCTCGTAGCTCAGCCTGGATAGAGCATCAGCTTGCGGAGCTGAGGGTCGTAGGTTCAAATCCTGCCGAGCGCACCAGGCGGGGGCATATGTTTCCGGCAAAGCCGGATCCGGCTCCGCCGGACAAATCTCACAGATCCCGCACCTGATCCTGAGCTTGCCGAAGGAGCATGGTGCGGTGACTGCCGGGCGCACCAACAAACGTGAAATATCCGCCTCCACCTCCCAGATAACTAAACAGCTTTGATTTCCCAGCTTACATTTATTACGGGAAATGCTGCAAAGGCCGAGCAACTCGGTAGGCATTTGGAGTTTCCTGTAACGCATCGCAAACTAGACTTAGAAGAGATTCAATCGCTCGACTTGACCAGCATCGTTGAGCACAAAGCTAAAGAGGCCTATAACATTGTAAGGTCTCCGGTACTTGTAGAGGATACGTCCTTAACGTTTAGTGCCCTCGGGCAACTACCAGGCCCACTTATTAAATGGTTTCTTGCCTCGCTAGGCAACGAAGGGCTTTGTCAGTTACTGAACGGTTATGACAGCCGACAGGCTTTGGCCGAAGTGCGTTGCGCTGTCTACGATGGCAAAGAGTTGTTGACGTTTCTTGGTTCAAAGAAAGGCTCAATCTCTGAAACCCCGAGAGGTGGGGTAGGTTTCGGATGGGATTCTATCTTCATCCCCGATGGCCAAACGAAAACGTGGGATGAAATGACAGTGGATGAGCAGAAGGCAACATCAATGCGACGAATAGCCCTCAAGCAACTTGAGGCTGTGTTACGTGCGCCTCAACATCCCTAGGTAACACATGATAAATCTGGCAGACTATCTATCTCAGGCGGATGGTCGAGATCAGGTAGGACAAACTCCTCAGTGTCTATCAACCAGGTTCGAAGGTCCTCCGTCCGGGCGCACCAGGCGTGTTTCACGCGCCTCAACCCACCTCGAATCAAAGAACCGCTCAGTTGAGCGGTTTTCTGTTCCTGAATTGTGAGGGTGAAGCATCAGTCGAATGACTCCCCACCGGCTTGTCTACCGCGCTGGCTGGAGTTGAACGTCAGGAAAAGAAAACCCCACGAGAGACAGATGCTCTGGTGGGGATGTGGTTTAGGCGCTGATCACAGTTGCGGTGCTCTCAGGCACCAACAGTAGAACGTCGTTCGTGGAGATACTGTGCGGGACACACTTCTCAAAAGTGACGTGGTAGCAGGCCCCTTTCTGCCAAGTAACCAAGAATGTTGCCTGCATATGCTTACCGTCCTTCGTTGGCACAATGGTTCGCATATACCGGTATCCTATGCCAGAATTATGAAACGGCATGAAGATACTTGGAACGTGATCTGCGACGCAGGACAGGAAGGTCTTTAGATCACAGTAAGCAAACCCTCGCCTGGCGATTGCCTCAGTCATCAACTTACTGTCCATGCGACGCTGCATTGGAAGGGGTTGGACAGAAACACTCCGTGGTCTGAAGTCCCAGTCCACCTGATCGGACAGGACTGCAGCTACTTCGTACGCCTCGGGCCTCACGCCGGCTCTATTATCCCCGAACCACTGATGGCTGAGGTTAGTGCGCGGTGGGCCACCATTGATACGCACGAGAATCTGTTCCAGGCTTTCCTTCTGAGTCTGAATGACGTGAGACGGCGGCAAAAGGCGGTTCGCCCACTCCTTGGCCAGATGCCGCATAAGCCGTTCGTCTTTCATCGCAACCTCGATGGCATTCTCTGGCGCGCCGACATCCGCCAAGCATTCAACCATGTGTTTGAGAAAGTCGCGGCTTTCTGTCAGGGCACTGGTGACAACGGCGTCACTCTTCACGACAACCTCCTAGCGTGTTCGCCTCCTCCTACTGCGGTCTCAATATTGTCCGCAGCCTAAGGGGAGCGAAGCTGTGCCCTATTAGGGTCGCAGCCCTGAAACGTCGTGAACGTCTCGGGCCTGCGCCCCTCTGAGGTCAGGATGGTCGTGAGCATTTAGAAAAGAACTGTAGAAGCACCCTAGCAAAGGCGCAGGTAGTGTCAATATCGCCTCAACCTCTCTATGCAACCCCCGGTAAATCTGGCAGACTATCTATCTCAGGCAGATGGTCGAGATCAGGTAGAACAAACTCCTCAGTTTCTACTAGCCAAGTTCGAAGATCCTCTGCCCGGGCGCACCAAAAAGTATTATACTAGGGTCAGCTGTCCATCAGGGCCGTTTTTCGATACAATAAACCCATGATCAAAGCCATAAAAAAATTCCTCTGGACGGTTGGATTTCTGGCCATTGGAGTGATTGTCGGCCTAGCCTACCTCGGCTTCATTCCCGGCCTGTCGAACCTCTTTGGTTCAGCGACGCCCCGCGATCTTCAAGCCGCCTACAACGCCGCCGATCTCGCCTCTGCCCAGCGGAAATTGGATCAGGAAATATTGGCGAATGAAACAGCGCCATCGCTCAAAACGATTCGCAATGGCGGAGTTTCCACAGTTGATACCGTGCTCAACGGCCGCGAATTCGCCGCCCACCTTGAAGCGATCCATCCGGTCAAGGATCTACAGATAGTCTTTCACGATGACGGGACATTTGAGGCATCGGGCCGGATCGATAAACCGCGGATTCTCAAATATGTGAAACTCCTTGGCTATACGAAGGTCACCGATATTGATGTTCTCGGGACGGTCAATAAGTTCCTGCCCGGCAGTCCGACCTTCTACCTTCGCGGTCGCGGGGCGATTACCAATGGTGTTCCGTCGATGGATCTTGATGAAGCGAAATTGGGCCGGTTACCGGCCTCAACGAGCGGTTTAGCCAAAGCCCTGGTTGAATACGCGAAACTCAACCTCGACAAGATTCCTGGCCTCGATATTACGACGATGAAAATCGTCGCAAGTGGCGTTAGCGTCATCGGCGATGTCCCGGCCGCCGTTCCGGCGTTGTAGAAACTAAATCTTCAACGTCCGCGAGATCTGGTCGCCGGCCGGTTCTTCTTCGCGGTCGGTTTCTTCGAGGAGATGCTCACTGAGGAGCTCACGAACCTTCAGCGGGTTTTGGGATTCTAAGGTGACATCAAGTCCTGGCCGAGCGCCCTTAAGTGTCAGGTAGAGCTTTTTGATCTCCGGCGGGCGGTAGAGAATCCAGAAACTTTTAATATCGCGCCAGGTGTAAAAACCGCGGCTGACTTCAACCCCTTCTTCTCGGATGGCAATATTGACCATGGGCGGAATCCGGCGAAGACGAAGAAGGATGATAAAGCCGGCGAGGATGATGACGAAGATGAAGGTGTAGTTTGCGGTCAGAATTGCAAACAGCACCAGGGCGGCCATAATTCCCAAAAAGCCAAAATACCAGTTCCGACTGCGATCGTGTCGGTGGAATTCGGGGAAGTCCCAGGCAAGCAGGACGTCGCCGCGTGGTTCGCGTGGGTCGGCCATCCCGTTAGAGGGCGCTAGTGATAAGTTGGATCATATTTGTTTGGGAAGTTGGACTTCTACGAGGGTCCCTCTAACGGGACCATAGGTCTTTAGTATAGCATAAAGAAGCCTTTTCGGTGGAGGCCAAGAAGCACTCGTAAGGATTATATACGATCTTTATGATCAGAGAAGAAAATGGTTTTTTTCTTGAGGCCGAGTTTTGTGAGGCGTTGGACGATGTAAGCCTGCATGGCTTGTTCAGTGGGAAAACGCATGGTCTGCCGGCCATCAATCGCGACCCAGCGCTTCACCTGACGCAAGACGTCCATTTTGCTAAAAACAATATGCGTCACGCCATTGATACGAATGGCCCGTTCAAGCGATGTCAGATTCAGCCAATTGCATTGTCGCGGACGGCCGGTGGTCGCGCCGTATTCATCGCCAGCCCGGCGAATTTTTTCGAAAATAGGATCCCGCGGCTCGAAGCGCTTATTCCCGACATAAGTCTCGTAAATCTTGGCGACGCCCCAGACTTGCCGCACCGCCTGGGCCGGTATGCCGTTCAGAAGAGCGCCGGCCACGGTGCAGTGACTTGAGGTTACAAAGGGGTAGTCACCCCAATCGATATCCAGGCCAAACCCTTGGGCGCCTTCGGCGAGGATCGCAATCTTTTTTTGGTTGTGAAATTCCTTATAGACGTCGATGAGATACGGACGGAGGGCGGGAATGTCTGCGGCCCGCTTGCCTAACCGAGCATACTTGTCTCGGTACGCCGGCCCAATTCCTCGACGAGTGGTGCCAATGGCGGCCTCTGTACTTTCTTCACGACGATGGGCGGGCAGGATAACGTGCGCGTTCGTCGCGACAAAAACTTTCCCGGCCGTGGCAATGCCGTCGGCCCGGAGCCGCCGAATTTCTTTGATCAACTCGGTCGGATCGACGACGCAACCTGGGCCGATGATTGAGCGTCGGCCGTAAAACACCCCGGCCGGGACCTGGTGGGTGACAAACTTTTTACCCCGATGATAGATCGTGTGGCCGGCATTATTACCGCCGTTATATCGCAGAACGTGGGTGTACTTTTTGGTGCGACAGAGGTGATGAGCTACTTTGCCCTTGGCGGAATCTCCGTACTGGAGGTCAACGATGATGTCGGCCGTTATCACGAAAAGAGTGTAGCATACTTCGCCTGAAGAAAGCAGTGTTTACCGCCGCCCGTCCCACTCAGCCAAGAATTGATCGACAAACTGATGCATGAACCGGTCACGATCCTCGGCTAGTTGCTTACCGGTGGCTGTATTCATCATATCTTTGAGGAGAAAGAGCTTTTCATAGAAGTGATGGAGGCTTGAGCTGGTACTGTTTTTGTACGCTTCGAAACTTTGATGCATTTCGGGTTTGAAGTCGGGGTCGTAGAGCAATCGACCGCGCGAACCGCCCCAGGTGAATGTCCGGGCAACGGCAATCGCGCCGATAGCATCCAAGCGATCTGCGTCCTGAACGACTTTCCCCTCAAGCGTCGACATTCCGTTTTTTACCCCGGCGCCTTTAAAGGAGACATTTGCTACTATATATTGGATCTTCTTGACGATCGCCGGTTCAACTCCAAGCGAGGATAGCCATTCGCCAGCGACTTTCGGTCCAACCGTCAGATCACCGTCGTGATCTTTCCAGTCGGCAATATCGTGCAGTAAAGCTCCTAGCTCAACAATAAACATATCAGCCCCTTCAGCTTGGCCGATTCGTTTGGCATTCTCCCAAACACGTTTCATGTGCCACCAGTCGTGGCCAGAGCCCTCATTGCCGAAGACCTGACGCACATGATCGGCGGTTTTTTGAATGACTGATTGTTGTTCGGGGGTGAGGCTCATGCAAAAGAAAGTATACCACTGATTCAGGTGACTTGTTTTTCTCTGGCGGATATTGTATATTCAGCAGGATTCTGACAGTTCTTTTTTTACGGAGGCGTGGCTGAGTGGTCGAAAGCGACGGTCTTGAAAACCGTTAGACCTGAAAGGGTCTCAAAGGTTCGAATCCTTTCGCCTCCGCCAATAGACAAAGATTATGGAGAGGTGGCCGAGTGGCTCCCTCGATGGGCTCGGGATAAATTCCGGCGGCAGGTTGCTAACCTGTTATACGGGGTTACACCCGTATCGAGAGTTCGCCCGGTCATTCGACCGGGCGCCAGGGGCTCATCCCCTGGCGAATCCCATCATACTCATATATGATTGTCTATATTTTGAAACTTTCAAACGGTGACTTATATAAAGGCCTTACTGATACTATTGAACGGCGCTTAGAGGAACATCGTGAAGGCAAAGTCTCGTCTACAAAAAACTATCGGCCAATAAGATTGATTGGCTATGAAGTATATTCTAATGAACATGACGCGCGACGTCGAGAAAAGTTTTTAAAAACTAGTGAGGGTCGCCGGCTCTTACAACAGCAATATCGAGATGCGATCAGTGAGGACAGCAAGGCTTGATCAAGTTCATTCCAGGGCGGAGAGGTGGCTGAGCGGCTGAAAGCGGCAGGTTGCTAACCTGTTATACGGGGTTACACCCGTATCGAGAGTTCGAATCTCTCCCTCTCCGCTCTGGAATGAATGCTTCATAAAGAATCTCTCCCTCTCCGCTCTGCGCTGATGTTTATGAAAGCTGCCCGGCAGAGCCGGGTCCGGCTTCGCCGGAAAGGCGGCAGGTTGTCCCGCCACAGGCGGTGGCACTTAACTCATGTGGCCCGCCAATAAAATTAACCCTTCGCCAGCGCCACCGCGCTGATTTTTTGTACCCCAGCCGCACGTAAAACAGCCGCACATTCCTTTATCGTTGAACCGGTTGTTATCACATCATCAACCAGGATCACTTCCCGGGGCATCTTGGCAACGGGCCGCCCGCGAAAAGCCCCGACCACATTCGTGATTCGATCCTGACTGTTCAACTTCACCTGCGGCGTGGTCGCGCGATGGCGTTGAAGGAGATTCATAACTGGAATTCCAGTGGTTGAACTTAACGCCTTGGCGATGAGTTCCGACTGATTGAATCCGCGGCTCAGCCGACGACGCCAGTGCAACGGAATAGGAACAATCACGGTGTCTTTTGCCACCCCATTAAGCTCAAACCGAAGGGGTTCTAACAGAGACGGGAATATTTCAGCTGGCGCAGTAAGAAAATCATATTTTACTTTCTGAATGATCGTGCCCAAAACTGGAGCGTCGTATTCACCGCGGCAAATAACTCGATCAACACAGTCAATGGAGAGTGGGTTTTTCAGAACAGTGAGGGATTCTATTTCTTCCTGTGCAGCCGGACATAGCCAAACACCCTCACGTCGGCAATGAAGACAAAGCGGCGGGAAAAGGAAGCTGATGATGGTGTTGGCGTAACGATGCATAAATATGACCTATCTCCATTGCTGGAGAGGCCAAGCCCAGCCCCACATTGGCAAAAATATTGATTAATGTCAATGGTATTTCTGCTTGGTAGTCCGTTCAGTAAACAAAAATACTCTGGCCAGCCAATGTGGGGCTGGGCAAGCCACCAAAAAACTCTGCCCTACTTCGCCACGCTCGCCAATCGTTCAAGGACAATCTTGTCCTTCACCAAACCGATTTTCACCGTCTGCCCTGATTTGATCTGCCCGCTGAGCAACATCCCGGCCAGGACATTTTCAATCTGTTCCTGAATAATCCGGCCTACGGCGCGGGCGCCGTAATTCGGACTAAACCCAAGTTCGGCGATTTTCGTCCGGGCCTTTGGCGAAAGTTTTAACTTCAGTTTCTGTTGCTTAAGCCGTTCCTGGAATTCACCGATTTGGAGATCAACGATTTGTTCAACCGAGTCCATCGCCAGCGGCCGATAAACGACGATTTTGTCGATCCGATTCAAGAATTCCGGACGGAACATCTTTTCCAGGTCGCCGAGAACGCGCTCGCGGAGTTTGTCGTAATGCTCGTCCATTTTCTTACGGTCGTCAGCGGCCACGGCTTCAAAGCCCATCGACTGGGCTTGGTTGAAACTCTGCAGGCCGATATTCGAGGTCATGATGATGATGGTGTTCTTGAAGTTGATCTTTTTGCCGACCGCGTCGGTCAGGAAACCCTCATCAAGAACCTGCAAGAGCAGATTGAAAACGTCCGGGTGAGCCTTTTCAATTTCGTCGAACAACACCACTGAGTATGGCTTGCGTTTGATCACGTCGGTGAGCTTCGTGCCGTCCTTATACCCGACATAGCCAGCCGGCGCGCCGATCAGCTTGCTGATGTTGAAGCTTTCCTGGAATTCCGACATATCAATCCGAACCAGGGCGTTCGGATCTTCAAAGATTGTTCTAGCGATTTCCTTCGCCGTTTCGGTTTTCCCGACGCCGGAGGGTCCGAGGAAGATAAACGAACCAATCGGACGGAGTGGATTGCCGAGACCGACGCGCGACCGGCGGATGAATTCGGAAATAGCGTGGATGGCTTCGTCCTGGCCGATAATCCGGCGCTTGAGGAGCGATTCGAGTTGGAGCAAACGGTCGCGTTCGGATTTGACCAAGTCATGAAGCGGCACGCCGGTCATCCGGGCGACCACGTGGGCGATGTCCTGGCGGTTGACGGTCCCGACATAGCTCCCGGGGTTCTTTTCTTCTTTGTCCCGGAGTTTGTCGATTTTCACGACCAAAGCTTCTTCGGCGGTTTTCAGCTGAAGGGCGCGGTCGAATTGTTCCTGGGTGACAGCCTCATGCTTTTGGGCGTGGATTTTTTCCAGTTCTTCCTCGAGGGCGCGGATGGCCTTGACTGCCGGACTGCTTCCTTTACTGACCTTCAGTTTTGAAGCCGCTTCGTCGATCAGGTCGATGGATTTGTCCGGTTGATAGCGGTCTTGGATATACCGCGCTGAAAGTTCGACCGCGGCGGTGATGGCTTCATCGGCGATGTGGACGTGGTGGTATTTTTCGTAGTTCGACTTGATCCCTTTCAAAATGGCGACCGTTTCTTCCGGCGACGGTTCATCGACGATAACCGGCTGAAAGCGGCGTTCCAGGGCCGAGTCGGATTCGATGTGCTTTTTATACTCCTCTTGAGTCGTCGCGCCGATGGTCCGGATTTGGCCCTTGGCCAGGGCGGGCTTCAGCAGATTGGCCGCATCCATCGATCCGGAGGCTGACCCGGCGCCAATGATCGTATGCAACTCATCAATGAACAGAATGATATTTGGATCGGATTTTATTTCGTCGACGATTTGCTTTAGGCGCGATTCAAATTCGCCGCGATACATCGTCCCGGCCACGACCAGACCCAAATCCAAGGCCAGCACTTTCTTCCCATGGAGCGCTTCAGGGACCTGGTCCTGCATGATTTTTTTGGCCAAACCCTCGACAATCGCCGTTTTTCCGACGCCCGGATCGCCGATTAGGACCGGATTGTTCTTCGTCCGGCGGGAGAGGATATGAATAACGCGGTCAATTTCCGCCGCCCGGCCGATGACCGGGTCGATGGTTTTTTGGGTCTGGGTGTTCGTCAAATCAGTCGTGAAGAAATCCAGCGCCGGAGACTTGTCGGCTCCCGGCCGGACCGGCGCGGCCGGAATCGTGACCGGTTCCTCGGTCGGGCCTTTGACCTGGTCGAAGAAGCCGGAGATATCGGGGAAGCGCGACGTGCCTTTCAGAATGACCAGGAGTTGCCGCTTCGCTTCCTTCGCGTTGATCTGATTTTCTTTCATGATCTGCTCGAGGGTCGCGTCACCGATGTCGAGCAAGCCCCAGAATAGGTGCTCCGTGCCGACATACTTATGGCCGTAATTGGCGGCGACCAGGACGGATTTTTCCAAGGCCCGTTTGGCTGGCAATGAGAACTTCAGGTCGTCTAGGACCAACGTTTGGCCCGGTTTCAGAACGGGTTCATTGCGAACGCTGATCAAATCGCGCAGAGCGTCGAGTTTGACGCCGCTTTTGCGGAGAATTTCAAAAGCCACCCCGCCTTTCGTTTCGGCCAGGCCGAACAATAAATGTTCGGGATTAACGTAGCGATTTTTCAGTTCCAACGTCAACTCAGCCGCGTAATGGAGCGCGTGGCGAAGACGGGAGGTGAATTTGTCGACGATGTCGGGGTGCAGGTCGTCCATGGTGGGCGTCATAGCTTCTGCAAACTGTACCGAAAAGTTTGGAGATTGTCAACCCGGTACTACAACAATTACTGAACAAAGACTTCGGGTTGTTTCTAAAGAATACGGTCAGACGCGATTGATCTTGAAAGCGGTGTTTGTTGTAGTACCGGGTCAACACGAGAGGATATGCCTGTTTGTGCGGGCGAGAGAGCCCGCACTCGGGGATTTTGGAATATTGTTATCATCGATACACATGCATACGTTAGCGCACCCGCTCGAGGATGCGCCGTCCGGAATTACCTTATTCAATTTTGGCAACCGGTGTGGCCCCGGCCGCTTGCCGCAAATCCATGAAGAGCTGAACGGTGAAACAGGCGACCATCGGGCCGATGATGATATTGGTCATGACCGACTGCAGGATCGAGGCGCCGTTCGGAAAAGTTTTAGCCAAGGGGCCGAGGAGGGCGCTGATGATCGCGACGACAATACCGATCAGAAATCCAAACAGGAAGAACCGGCCGAAGACCGCCCACCAGCGACCGCGAACGAGGGCGGCGCTGCGCTTCATGGCCGACCAGTTGGCGATGTTATCAGTGACGACCAGCAGGGTGGAAAATTGCCAGCGAACCGAGAGATACAAAATCGGAACCAGCATGACCAAGCCTCCGATCAGGAAGGCGAATCCGCTGTTAAGCAGGCCGCCCGACGACACAGTGGCATCGGTCAATATCTTGAAGACGCTCGCGCCGGCGAAGAAAATGATGGGGACAGCCAGCACCAGGACCAGGGCGAACAGCAGTACTCCGATAAGCGCTCCGGTGGAAAACACGCGTCCAACGAGATGGACCGAATCGCGATAGACGATAAAAGGATTAGTCGTTGTCGGTTGTTTCGTCAGAAAATAATAGATGGCGGTGGCCATCCAGAGGGCGACGAAGATGGCGACGAGAATGGCCAGGAACGACCACCCGGTCACCAGGTTATTTGGATCGCGGTTGGCGGGCCCGCTCAAGCTCAAGAGGATATCGGGGATAACCCCGATCACGGCGATACCGGCCAGGGCGGGGAAATGCTGATTGAACACCGTCCACGCCGCCCTGATGAGCCGGCCGGTTGGGCGCAATTGGAAAGTTGGTACTGTATTGTCCATGCAAAAGCCGGTTATTTCGCCGCCGGACCGCCCATCGCCCGGAGGGCGGCGATTCGTTCAGCGATCGGCGGATGAGTGCTAAAAAGTTTTGCCAGCCCGCCGGACCGACCGAAGGGGTTGCTGATATACAGGTGGGCGGTCGCGCCATGCGCTCCGGGCATCGGGGAAATGTTCGTCAGGTTAATTTTTTCCAGGGCGCGAGCCAAGCCCTCCGGATAGCGGGTCAGCAAAGCGCCCGACGCGTCGGCCAAGAATTCCCGTTTTCGGGAAACCGCGAATTGGATCAACCGGCCGATGAGCGGGGCGAAGATGAGCAAAACTAATCCGACAATCATGAAAATACCCTGAGCCTGATTTCCACCACGGTCATTTCCACTCGACCGCCCGCCGCCAAAGAGACGGGCCCGCCAGAAGAAGTCCGACAACAAGGCCAGGATTCCGACCATGGTGATGACCAGGGTCATAAAGCGGACGTCATAGTTCTTGATGTGCGATAGCTCATGAGCGATGACGCCTTCAAGCTCCTCGTTCTCCAGGCCTTCAAGCGCGCCGCGGCTGACGGCGATCGAGGCGTGTTGCGGGTCGCGTCCGGTGGCAAAGGCGTTGATGTGCGGGGCATTCAGCAGATAGACCTTCGGCATCGGCAAACCGGCGGTGATGCAAAGATTTTCAATCATCCGGTAGAGATAGGGGTTGTCATTCTTCGCCATCGGACCTTTCGCCCCGGCGCTGAGCAACGCGATCCGATCGCCGGAGTAATACCCGATCAGGCTCATGCCAACAGCGACCACGATGGCGATGACGATCCCGGTTGGCCCGGCCTGATAGGCGTAACTGAACGCCCAGCCGATCAATCCGACCAAGAGAATAAACGCCCCGATCAGGATGATCGAGCGGCGTTTATTCGAAGCGATGTAGCTGTATGTCGTAGCCACGGAATGAGCTTATAGCTAACAGCTAGAACTTTACCGCGACCGGCTGTTTTTCGTTATCGTTCTCGACCGCGAAGAACTCGCGGCTGGTGAATCCTAACCAGGAACCGAACATATTGGTCGGGAATTGTTGGAGGCGGGTGTTGAAGTCGCGGACGTTGCCGTTGTAAAAGCGGCGGGCGGCCTGAATTTTATTCTCCGTGTCGCTCAATTCATCCTGCAACTTCGCAAAGTTTTGGTTGGCCTTCAGATCGGGATAGGCTTCAGCCAGGGCAAAAATTGATTTCAACGCGCCGGACAGCATGTTTTCCGCCTGGCCCTTGGCGGCCGGGGTGGCGGCGCCCATGGCCGCGCTCCGGGCTTTGGTCACGTTTTCGAACGCGGCGCGTTCGTGGGTGGCATACCCCTTGACCGTTTCCACCAAGTTAGGGATCAGGTCATACCGCCGCTTGAGCTGAACATCGATGTCCGACCAGGCTTCCTGGACCTGGTTTTTTAATCGAATCAATCCGTTATAGGCGCCGATCACCCACAGCAAAGCGATGGCCAGCGCGCCGCCGATAATCCAAATTTCCATAGGCGTAAACTTCAGTTAATTAACGAAGGTATTGAAGAACGGTGGCGGCGGTAAACGCGTCGAGCGGGGCGAGATTTTCCTCGCCGAGCGCGTCAACCCGGTCGCCGACCGCCAGGGTGGCGAAATCGATGGTGGCAACCTCGGCCGGGGTCGATGATTGATTGACGGATTGGAGAACGGTCGATGCTCCGGCCGTGACGTTGTACTTTTTCGTTTTGTTTTTTCCCGCTTGATCGATATAGGAGAAGTCGACAGTCATCGTCTTCGTCGCGGGGTCAAGCGCCGTAATTGTGCCGGTAATCATGGTGTAGGCGCGCGGTGTGACGGCGGCGATCCGGGCCGGCTGTTGGTTGATTGTCGTTTGCCTGGGAGTCGGCCGGTGGAAAATGAAATAGAGGCCGAGACCGAGAGCGACAACGGCCACGTTGATCAACGCCAGGCGTCGGGGAGGTAATGGTTGGGGAGGTGCTTTTTCGGCCATTTGCCCTAATAGTATACACGAGAAGGTCGGTTTAAGGAACGAATCGATGTATAGCCATTCGCCGGAAATAAACAGTTGCGAAAAAAATTAAAATATGGTATAGTATGACCTAGGCTTGAACAAAAAAAGAGTATATACTTGGGCCTTAGAGCAGAGACAAAATTACTAATGCAACTCTTTTGTGCGCGAGCGTCATAGACATTCAGTAACTCCCGCCATCAAGGTTTCGATCACTGGACTCCTACTCCTAGTCGGCCTGTTTGTTATTCCACAGTTCTCGTTCGCCGCGATATGTAATTTTCAGGGCGTCCCGACCGGTTTTTGTGAGTCGCCAGGGGTGACCCCGTTAGTTGGCGCCCCAGGTTCGTCCCCGACCTTCCTCAATGGCTCATCGGCGACACAGACGAAGCTCGGCTCGTTCTTGATCGGGCCGCCCGGCGGGTCAGCAGTACTTTGTCTCAATAGCGACACGTCAAAATCAATTCACGACGCGAGCAACACGGCGACGTGCATTGACTCGTGGGTCGATGTTACCAGCGCCGGTTTCTATGTCCGCCGCCAGCAAAACACCACCCCGTCAAATCCGTTGGATCCAAGCACCTACGGGACCGCTGACCGCGGTTTCGCGACCGTCATTGCAAAGGGCGCGCCATACAACCAAGGTCTCTCGACAGTGGTTAAAGTGAATACCGCCAGTACCGCGCCGGTGAGATACGCCGTCTATGCGACTGACAGCGGGGTGAACACGCGGGGCGCCGCCCAATTGTCGGGTAAAACCTACATCTCAAAAAGCGGACAGGGTAATGCTGTTCTCAGCGATTTGTGTTTGAACGGCCAATGCATTCAACAGTGGAGCGGCGCCTTCCTGTTCGGCAATGCCGGGATTATCCGTCTGCAGAATACCTCGACGCTTATTTCAGACATTGGCAATGCCAGCGTCAGCGGCGCGACCCAATTTAGTCGGGGCCTGACGATCGGTCGGCCGTCGGCGATCACCTCGCCGACCTGGACCTACGGCGACGGGCAATGCACGAGTGAAAATGGAGAAGATTCATCGAACAGCCCCAATGACTGCAACTGAGAAGCGTCAGAATATATGGCGGGATATCGCCGTAACACTTGGCGTGGCGATCACCGTCCTGGCCGGGGTTCGGTCGATTCCGGCCAAGGCCCAGCAATATTTAACGCCAAACGGAACCGCTCCGGAATCGAATACGGTTCCGGTCGCCCCGCCGCTCAACAGTTCATCGAGCATCCAGCAGAAAGCCGGCTCACTCATCATCGGTCAAAACGGTGGTTCAGCGAAACTTTGCCTGAACGCCGGTTCAACCACTGATGTTTCGAAATGCGTTCAAAGCTGGGCTGACGTCGCCAATTCAATCGGCGGGCCGTTTTTAAAGTATAGTCCAACGCTTGCTCCAAGTTCCCCGCTCCTCCCCGATTCCTATCCATCGGATCCCGGCTTCGTCCGGGTTCAGGCTCAATGCTCGTTGGCTGGATGTCCTGGCGGCAGTCAACAACTGTATTCTTTTTTAACCACTGCCACCACCAACGCTGGAAACTTCGCTCACGGCTTGTACGCGACGGATAGCAACACCGCCGCCAGCTCAACCACTGATTTTGCGGGGTATTTTTCCGGTCGGCTGTACATTTACAACACCATCGGCAACGGCGACCCGCCCGGCCAACTATGCTTGAATGGAGATACGGCAATAGATTGCATCGACCAATGGACCGACATCTCGCCGCCGTCGACGTTGTTTCTCCGCCTGCAGAGCGCCAATCCGCCGAGCCCGGATACCGGAAGCATCAGTATTACCGGCACCGCCTTGCTTGGATCAGCGGTGATTGATGCGCCGACCTCCAGTACCGGTACGGCGGCTACGTGCGGTGACGGATATTGTTCGACGGCTACTGAGAACCAAACGAACTGCCCGATCGACTGTGCGCCGATTGTCCAGCTGGTGGGCTTCTCTATCCCGAATGTCGGCGGACAATACTGCAGCCTGAATACCTCGCTGGCCTGCACCGCATCACCGGATACCTGCGGCGCCAGCGGTCCATGCGTGAATATGACCGGGGAAATAAGAGTCACAACGCCGTCTGGCCAATTGCCGAGCGGGTCGCAGGTCAGCGTCATTGTTGTTCGGGCCCAAGGCGCGGCGCCGACCTTTGTGCCGTTGCAGGGTTCGACCTATACCAGGGGTACGGTCTTTGGAGATTCAACGATTATGTATGCCGGGAAACTGAACCAGTCGTTGATTAACTCCCTCGTCGATCGAGATGTCGTTTCCGCGTCGGGAATATATTATTACCGTGCTTTCGTCGGCAATCTCTATCCCCGGTATGGTACGGTCTATATGCCGTCGGCGAGTGATGCAACTGTGACCTATTACAAACTTACGGTCACGCCGAGTCCGGCTGTCGGCGGTATCCCGACCTCGACCGTGCCTGACAGTCAAATAAAATGCGGCGCTTCGCCGAACACCTTCTGTACCGGGTTTTATCGGGCCGGTTCGGTCGTCGTGGTTGCCCCCCAACCGAACGTAGGATATACCGCCGCTTGGACTGGTTGCACTCTCATTTCGGCCGGAAATTGTAGTGTCACGATGAATACCGATGTGACAATTGCGGCCACCTATACGTTTACTTCCAACTACACGCTGACGGTCAACAAGGGTGGAACCAGCACGGGGACCGTGTCGAGCTCTCCAGCCGGGATCAACTGTAATAGTGCTTGCGGGAGCGCATCAAATACATTTTTCACCGGTGAGCTGGTTACACTGACTGCCACCAAGAAAAATATTGATGACACTGTTTCCTGGTCCGGGTGTACGCCGATCAGCGAATTCCAATGTCAAGTCACCATGTCCGCGAACATAACGGTGACACTTTCCATAAATATTTACGTCCCCCCCGGTCCCCCGCCCACGCCCGGCTGCTTTGCCGCCGGCACCATGGTCGACACGCCGAACGGTCCGCGCGCGATCGAAAGCCTGCGTCCCGGCGATCCGGTCTATGCTTTTGACGAAGCGACCGGGCGAACGGTCATCAGTCGGGTCACCAGAACCTACGTCCATCCCCGGCTATCGTATGGACGGCTGACGTTGAGCGACGGGACGGTGCTTGAGGTAACCGCAAATCACCGTTTCTATAACCCGCGGGCTCGCCGCTGGACGGAGATCGGCCAATTCCGTCCCGGCGACGTCGTCCAGAAGGGGCACGGCCGGGCCGCGCGCGAACTGACGATCTGGTCGGCTGAATTCACCAGCCGGGTCGGAACCGTCTATAACCTGGAGATTGAGCGGTACCAAAATTACTACGTCGAAGGCGTTCTGGTCCATAATAAAAAAATATAATCATAAATTTTCGCCCGGGATTGATCTTATGAAATTCGCCCGTCTGGCAATATCAATCGTAAGTCTTGGCCTGATACTGGCCATTGGTTTGGTTGTGGGACCGAGGCCGCGTGTTTTCGCGCAAACCTTCATCGAACCGCCGGCCGCGCCAACCGGCGGGAACTCGGCTCTCTGGCTGACCGCCGGGGCGACGGATGAACGGAAGCTGGGGTCGCTTCTCATCGGACAAAAAAGCGCCACCTGCGATCCGGCCGATCTGCTGAACCGAAGTGATTGCAGCAAGTTGTGTCTGAACTCCGCTGATATAAATGGCGCGTGCATTTCCAGTTGGGGCGATGCCATCAACCTGGCTGGCGGTCCGTTTGTGCCGTTGCGGATTACCGGACTGACCGCCGCCAATCAAAGCGATCCCACCAGATATTTTGCCACGATGACGGCGGCTGATTATGGAGCGTCATCGATCCAGGGGTCCGGACCAAATCAGGCCTATTCGCTCATCGCGGAGGCGAATAATGACGCTAGTATCAACGCCGGGTATGGATTGTTCGCCGGCGATGGCGGGGCGACGGCAAATTTCGCCGCTCAATTCGCCGGCCGGGTCGGGATTGGGAATACCATCCTGGCCAGCGGCGCGGCCGGCCCGGCCGGGCAACTCTGCCTGAATAGTACCGCGCCGTACGTTTCCGGCAACGCCTTAGGCTGTATCGACGCCTGGGGCGACCTGTCCATCGGGGCGCTGACCGGATTCGTGAAATTGCAGTCGGCAAATCCGCCGACCCCGGAAGCCGGAACCGCGGCGGCGAACAAGGTCGGAAATTTCGGAGCCGTGGTATTCGGCCATCCGCCGGTCGGCCAGCCGGCCAAGACTTTCTGCGGGGACGGAATGTGCAGTACGCATCTCAATGAAGGAATTAACACTGATGCCAATTATTGTCCGATTGATTGCAGTCCGCCGAGTCAGCCGGCGAATGTTGTTCTTAACTCGAGTGGCAATAACCTTGTAACTCTTTCAATCTTCAGCCAAGCTCAATTACCGTCCGGTAAGGTGCTTTTACTGTTGGCACGCTCAACCAATCCATCTTTTATGAACGATGTACGCTCGGCCTTTATTCCCCAAAATGGGGTGACATATTCTGTCGGACAAGTGATCAATGGTGTTACGATAGCTTTTTCACAACAGGTCAACCAATCTTCCGGGACGACGATTTTTGATAGTATCCCGGGCCCCACTATCCCGGTAACGTACTATTACCGGCTCTACCAGGCGAATCTTTACCCGATCTACAACCAACAACCCCTGACGCTTCAAGCTACCACGACCCCGCCATAATCTTTTTATGAATCAGCCTTTTATACGTAAATCTCCATTTTCAAACCGAACCATCAACCGGCTCTTGATAGCTGTGGGCGTGGTAATCGCGATTGGTTCGGCGTTCTGGGCGGCGCGGGTGACCCAGGCTGAGTTCGAGGTGCCACTGGTCGATACGACCGATTTCGTGCCGACCGATTTCCGGAGTGTTTGGATGTATAACCGGCAGGTTGATATTACGTCCACCCAATCGTTCAAAAACTACGAGGGTTATGCCGTCGGTAAGCCGACCCAGAGCGAAGACGGTTCATCGGCGCTCTATAGATACGTCGAAAAAAACAACGGTCCGCTCTGGGTCAAAATGTTTCCCCAGGGGACGAAAATAATTTCGTCCAACTACCAACTCAACGCCGTCGGTGGCCAATACGACAACTTCGCTGGCTATGCCAATATCGTCGTGGTTGGTCGTCAGGATACGTCGGCGGTGGCCAAGCGGCAGGCATATATGCTGTATCTGGAAAATAGCCCGGTTGATATAGTCAATTACCCATCGTCTGACCCGGCGGGCGTCGGGCGGGTTATTCTGGACAATTATACTAATCCGGACAATGCCATCACTGCTTCTTTTCGTTATCCCGGCTCGACGTTGGTAGACAACAGCGCTATCCCACTCAATTCGGAATTGTACGCGATCGGCATGGCGGCACGGTTTTTTTCGCTAAATAATCTAGCTGGCGGTGAGCACGGCTGGTTGGCGAACCGGCACCAATTTTTTAGTGCCGAGTGCGCGACGAAATTTTATAACGACACCTCGGCGTCATGTTCTTCGGCCTTGGAAAAGTCAGGGCAGGAGTCCTGGACCCTTTTTCAATTAACTGGCGCGAACGTGCCGGGCACAGACGATAACATTACCGGCATTACCTATGTCGATGAAAAAACCGTTTACGTCACGACCAGCACTTTTCCACTCACGGATGGTCATCCAAAATCCCCCTATGAGCGCGACTGTTCGGGTTCGCGGACGAGTAAGCTCTTCCGCGTCATCGGGAATGTGCGGCTGGCGGGCAATTGGGTGAAAATAGCCGAGCAACCGAACGAATGTTTTTATGGCTTGACCGCGACCGTCTTCGATCAACCGGCGGCGAATAACGGTCCCTTAAAAACGGAAGTCTGGGTCGCTTCGTCGGCCGGCGTTCGCTGGATAACTGATGATGCTGGCACGTATCCGAGCACCCTCGTTAAAGCCACCGCCGATCCGGTGTACGGCGTGGTGGCAACCTATGAACGGTCCGGCAACGGACAGCAGTTGCTTTTGAACGGAGATTTTCAGTCGTGGACACTTGGCCTCAGCGGAGCGAATGCGACGAATCATGACAACGTACCTTCCGGCTGGTTCATAATCGATCCTACCCAAACATGGGTGCTTAATCCGGATGCTCCTGACGGGACGCCGGGAGAGTGTAGCACTCAAAAACTGAACATTGAGCAATTCCCCCGCGGTGGAACAGATTGGGCGGTCAAGAACGAGCCCGGATTGCCGTTCTCTACGTCGACAGATTGCACCGGGACGGTTAGCCAGTCGTACCTCTCTCGGCCTCACGAGGTAAGTCAAGTAGTCAAATTAACGGGGATCGAAGGGACGCGATATCGAGTCAGCGGTTCATATAAGGTGAATGCGACCACGTCGACGCGGAATATTTGGTTGAACAATCCGCCGGTTATTCGGCAGGGAGGAGTAATAACGAGATGCACCGGTCGTACAAGTGCCGGGTATACCTATGACTGCCCATTTTCAAATTTACAGGAAATGCATACCCTCACCGGAGCTTCTGACCCCGGTATGACCGATTACAAAAATTTTTCTTTTGAGTTTACCCGAACGTTCAATCAACTCGATAAGCCCATCCAATCGACGTACAATTTTTTTCCGCGGACGAATTACGACGCGATGTATTTTGAGATTGTGTGCAGTGCAACTTACGGAGTTCGCGTTGTCTGCGACAATCTGAAAGTTGAAGAGGTTGACGATCCGGTACAACCGTTTCAATCTGCGGTCAAGGTTATCGCGGTCGGTCGAGACGGGCTGGCCTTGCGCAATAACGACGCGGTCGGCACGCCGACCAGCTGGGTGATTGACGACGCGAATTTACTGGTCCCGCTGACTGGGTCGCGGGTGACCCTAAACTCGATCGTCAATGCGGGCGGGGATCATATCTTCGCCGCCGGGAGCGGTACGACGCTCTTTCAGCGGTCGTTCGGGAATGTCAGCGGCTATGCCTGGCTGGGCGCGGCCCAGCCAGGAACGACCGGTCTCGGCGGTCTCGGTTGGCTGGCGACAGGTTGCGCCAACCTGAAGGACGCCAGTCAGCGATCTCTCTGCCAGCGTCAACCGGAATCGTTTGGTCTGAGTTTAGATTTAAATTCTTCCGGAATGATCGCTCTGACCGGACGGGCCTGGCTCGGGAAACAGTTGTCCGGCGGTACAAACAATGACAACGAAGGACTTGATCTTGGAGTTTGCCAAAACTCAGCCCGCCCGTCGAATTTTGGATCGAATTTTCCTTACAGCATGGATCTCGGCACATGCTCGGCTAATCGCTGTACTGGCGATTCAAGCGTCATCTGTACTACCACACCTGATTGTAAGGCTTGCAATACCACGACCCGGACCTGCCGAGCCGATGCAACCAAAGCCTGTTCGAGCAACTTTGATTGTTATGGACGTTGTGCCGGCGATCAGGGATATATCTGCGTATCTGACAATGATTGCAGTGCTACAAAAATTGATGTTCTCACGGCTCCGTCGACCACTAGTAGTCCTTTAGCCGGGAATCCGCCCATTAACCTTCAATGCAACGCGACGGGCGGTTCAAGCTCTTCGAACGCCTGCACGGCGGCCGGGTGGTTGACTCTCAACGCGGATGATTTAGCCGGCGCGAATACGCCGCCGAGCCTGCCGGGTTTTGGCGTTGTATATAATCAATCAAACTGCACCACAAGTGCGACCGACCCGACGCCTCGCGCGAAATCCTGCACCACCTCAAATGACTGCATCGACATCGCCGGAACGTACTGTCTGCCTGGTGCGCTGAGCGGCTGGGGGCGCTTCATGACGCCGGCAAATACACAGAGCACGAACTATCAGGCCGGCCAGGGTTGGGTCAAGTTCCGTGGCCCGGTCAGCAGTCCGCCGGCCAACACAAAAATATATGCCGCCCAAAATTGCAAAGGACCATACGTTCTCAAATGCAGCAATAACCCGGACCTAAACTGCACCGTCGGCAATGAGACGGCGACTTGCGGGATCAGTACCGCCAAATGCGTTAATGCCAGTAGCTGTTCATTCGGCTATGACCAAACATTGCAGTCCTGCCGTCCGGCGGCGAACACCTGCACCAATTTCTGTGGCGGGAGTACTGCCGTGGCCGCCGGGATCGTTCAACCCTGTACCTCCGACGCCGAATGCAGCAGTCTGTGGAACAGTAACGAATCTTGTAAACCGGTCGGGTATTGCTCGAATACACCGAGTGCGCCGACTACAACATGCACCACCGATTCAGCTTGCGGGGCGGGAAGCTTCTGCATGTTCGGCGCGCTCTGCAATGTCGGGGCGGCCAACTCATGCAATTCCTACGGGGTGGACTTTGACGAAACGAAAGGAAAATTCCAGGGGTTTGCCTGGAGCGCCGAAGACGGGTGGCTCGATTTCCGTAATGTCCAGAAGGGGAGTGCCCGATATTTACAAACCCGACTCGGCGATATTTATACTCGTGGCAATATTAGTTCGGAGAGTGGCGCACTGTGCGCCGGGACCGCGACTTACCTCATCACCGCTTCGGGCACGATCAACAATTTCTGTTCAGACCTGACCGGGCTAACGCCGACCGGTATTAGCGCCATCCAACCGGGCATCACGGCTATTCCATTCTCCTCGGCCAATAACGCCTTCACCAATGCCCTTGGTCGTTTTGATCTGACTGGTATTGAAACGGTCATCTCGGGCGGCCAGAATAAGTATCTCCAAACGGTTACCGCGCTAACACCTGCCGCCGATGGCTCAGTATCGTTTTCCCTTGACGCGAACGGGCAGATTCTCGACGGCACCGGACAGGTCGGCCTGAATAAGAATGTGTACACGGTCGACTGCACCGGATTCCCGACAACTGACCCAGCAAAAAACACCTGTCGGCTGACACAGGGTTTGAAGATACCCAACGCCGGCTCGGGCCGAAGCGGCGCCGGAATCCTCGTAGTCAAGGGGAATCTCACGATTACCAATAATCTCCAGTATGTCAGTTCATTGGTTGACGACTTGCGTCGGCTGGCTTCGCTCGTGATTGTCGTTCGCGGCGATCTCAATATCGAAAACCAGGTGACCCACCTGGTCGGCGCCTATTATGTTGACGGCACAGTCTACACGACCCCGACCCTCACGGCACCCTCAACCGAGAACCACTACCCGCTCACCGTTCGCGGCTTAATGATCGCCCGGAAATTCGTTTTCAATCGAAAATTCGCCGGGACGGTTGAAAGTCCTCTCCCGTCGGAACTCTTCATTTTCGACGGTCGTCTGCAGTCGAATCCCTTGCCCGGGATGGTCGATTTCGCCAGCGCCCTGCCCAACAC
>Ga0082335_1002392_pt1 | contig 35288 bp, 35 predicted proteins | sample Subgrocontami58m_FD_72375 | JGI IMG/M metagenome (GOLD analysis project Ga0082335, IMG submission 72375) | Subsurface groundwater microbial communities from S. Glens Falls, New York, USA - GMW37 contaminated, 5.8 m (SPADES assembly) (version 2) ... | reverse complement strand
TTCTCGACGTTGGTGAAGTAAGTGCTGCGGACACCGTTGAACTCCCAGTACACGTTGAACTGGGTGGCGGTGGCGAGCGCGGTGCGGATGTCGTTGAAGGAGGCGTTCCAGCTTTGGTCAAAAAGGAGGGTGTTGCTGGCGTCCCACATCTGGTAGATGAAGCCCGCGTTGCCGCCCGTGTTGCCTTCGTCAATGGTCAGCGTATCGGTGCCCGCACCACCATCAACAGTTTCAGAAAAACCATTCCCAGCATTCAGTGTGTCATTACCTGCCCCTCCAAGCAAAGAATCATTCCCATCCCCACCCAGCAAAATATCATTGCCGTTTCCGCCATCCAAAATATCATTACCACCCAATCCGTTCAGTGTGTCGTTCCCGCCCAGCCCTGAGATCGTATCATCGCTTTCCGTGCCGTTAAGAATGTCGTTATTGTTAGTGCCTTTTAAGATTGCCATAAAATACTACCCCGTCTTTACAGTTGAGTTGGTTGATAGAGCGACTACGTAATCAAACTTGCGCGGGACGGAGTTTTAAACTCCGTCCTTAACGTTTCAAAACGCCTATGGGTGCAAAAAATGTTACGGAACGGGTAACAAACCCGTTCTGGCGGCCGACTTTATCCGCTAATTCCCTCAGCCAAAAGTTCAAATCTGTAAGCAGTCTATGCCGCTATGCCGAAATATATTCCAAATTCTAGTGATGTATTAACCAATAGCTAGGTAACTTTTCACACTTTTATGTGGCTTTTATATATTTCATTGTAATAATTTGATTTTATTGAAATTATATATTTACAATTTTGGTGAAAATGGAAAATAAATACCTCACACGGTATGGGATTTGCAGTCAATGCAGTTAAGTTGGGGGCTTTTCCGTCTGCTGCCGGAACGGGTTTGTTAACCGTTCCGTAAGGTTTTTTTGAAGTGCTGTTAATCAATTAAAACATTATGGAAGGGGTAGCAAATGCGTTCCAGCCGCAAGCGTTAGCTGGTTTTGCGCGGGTTCCCAAGCTGGAGCTTCACTAGCATTAAGTTAAGAAAAAATGCTGCTAAAGCAGATGGTTATGTTGATAAATTCCCACTACCCCCTTTTTCAAAGGGGGGAATCAATGACTTCGCCATTAAGTTAAGGAAAATATGTAAATAATCAGTTGGTTACGTCCTATTTATGTAGACATTTTTCGGGTTAGCGGTAGCGTAACCCGATAACATCCGAACGGCAACCGTTGGGTTACGCTATCGCTAACCCAACCTACATAATTACGCAACACCATGATTTTATTATTTATTAACTTAACGGCAGTGAAGCTGGAGCTTGGGAACGAGGCCACCATTACCATTCATTAATCCCCATTATTTTGGAGTATGATTTGACCTTACCTACAGCATCCCATGCGCACTAATGGAGCGTAAACCATGAATACAGTCCTCAAGCCACGTTTTACTGCCGATGATTATCTACAGTGGGAAAGCGGGCAAAGCGAAAAGCACGAATACTTGGCGGGCGAAGTGTTTGCAATGGCCGGGGCGCGGCGCGAGCATGTCGTGGTCAGCCTGAATATCGCCGCCGCTTTTAAGCAAGCCCTACGCGGAAGCGGTTGCCAAACGTATATCGCTGACATGAAATTACGGGTCGAGCAAGCGGACGCTTTTTTTATCCTGGCGTGATGGTGTCCTGCTCGGCGCAAGACCACCGCGCCGGGCTTTATTTGTCCGAACCCAAACTGATTGATGCCACCGCCGCATTTGACCGGGGCGGTAAATTCGCCGCTTATCGCAGTCTGCCGTCGTTACAAGAATACGTCATCGTCCACATCGCCGACCGCCGCGTGGAATGCTTCCGCCGCACTGCCGACAATGGCTGGTTGTTGCAGGATTACATCGGCGAACAGGTTTGTCAGTTTACCAGCATAGGAGTCTCGATGGCGTTGGTTGAGGTTTTTGAAGATGTGTGGTGGTTGAAGGCGGGGATGCTGTGGGGTAGCCAGAGCAATGGCGCTATACCCAAAAGCCGTCTTTCCGGCATCCGCTAGAGCGTGAAAATCCCTACCGCCCCCATACCCAAGGCCACATCGCCTTCAACGTCTCCATCGCCGCTTGGCGGTCATCATGCTTTTCCGGTCCCGGCAAATCGGCATAGGCAATCAAACAAGGGGGGCCATTTTTTGGCATCATCGCGCACCTTCTCGCCAGCCGTCCGCCAAGCGTTGCGCCGCCCAGAGGTCGCGGGCGTTTTCGGCAAGTTGTTCGGTTAACGCTAATATTTCCGGGCTAAGCGTTAACCTTGGAGGTGTCGATGGGGTTGGGTAGGTACTCATGCGTGCCACTCTAAAGGTTTGGCACGGAAAATCACCCGCCAGTCGGATAATTCTTGGCTCATGTATGCTCGTTGCGTTTGGCGTTGAGGGCGAGGCATTTCACTTGATCGCGTATCATAAAATGACGGATTCAACGCTAAACCGCACCCCTAGTTTTCATACGGCCTTAGCAAAGCTTCAGAACAAAAAATCGGAGGGATATTTTTATTGGCGGGTTTGCAGGGCTTACACTCTGCTATTGACTAAATGCGGTTACAAATTGCTTGCATTTCAGATAAAACAAAAATGCCTTATAGGCTTAAATCTATAAGGCATTGAATTTATGGTGGGGCGTGAGAGACTCGAACTCTCGACCCAAGGATTAAGAGTCCCTTGCTCTACCAACTGAGCTAACACCCCAAGATCTTGAAGGGGGCAAATTGTAATCGAAATCGTCTGGCTTGTATATGCGCGTTTCGATTTAGATGTGTTTAGGCATTTCCAATTAAGGTTCAAATGGCTTCAAAAACAGGTTTAATGACCTTCCGATAACGCCAAAACCCTCAACAGCACCGCTTCACGCCTTGCCATTGCCCATCTTGCCATTGTTTAAAAAACTCCGCCTTACTTAAGGGCGGGTTTTCCGCATCGGCATGGTGCCGGGCGTAATGGCGCAGATACCGTTCATAAGCGTCATCGCCAGACAATTGGCGCACACCACGCCAAAACACTTTGAGGTGCTTCAACATTAGTCCCTCACCCATTCTTCAACTAAACGGCTAGGGATGTGCGGCGACTCGGTCAACGGCGGCACGGCTTTTCCGGCTAGGTAACGGCTGCACACCCGCAACATATCAAACACAATTAGCCATAGCAGGCTGACAAAAGCGATACTGATATAAGCGTCCAAATGCAGGTTAAAAATCAGTTGCGGGGCGGTGGCGGCCTTTTCCGGCGGCAGGCTGCCACTGGCCAATTTGTCGGCCATGTCGTTGGCGGCGGCGAAGAAGCCGATACGAATATCCTCGCTGGTAAGTTTTTGCCAGGTGGCGGTGCTGGTGATGATAATTAGCCATGCCAGTGGCAAGCCCGTCACCCAAGCAAATTTCAGTTTGTCGGATTTCACCAGGATTGCCGTTGACACGCATAAGGCGATCGCCGCGAGCATTTGGTTGGCGATGCCGAACAGGGGCCAGAGGATGTTCACGCCGCCATTCGGGTCGATCACGCCGATGTACAGGAAATAGCCCCAGCCGGACACCACCAACGCGCTGGTGATGAGCGCGGACGGTGCCCATGACGTCTCGCCCATTTTCGGCCAGATATTGCCGAGCATGTCCTGCAACATGAAGCGCCCGACCCGTGTTCCGGCATCCAGCGTGGTGAGGATGAAAATCGCCTCGAACATAATCGCGAAGTGGTACCACACCGCCAACATGCCTTGCCCGAACGCGCTGCCGAAAATGCTTGCCATACCCACAGCCAAAGACGGTGCGCCACCGGTACGCGCAAACAAGGTCGTTTCGCCCATTTCCTTGGCCAGTATCTGCATTTGCTCGACTGAAACCGGAAAGCCCCAAGACGAGATTTTCGCCACCGCCTCTATGGCCTCCTTACCGACGACACCCGCCGGGCTGTTGATGGCGAAGAACACGCCAGGATCCAGCACGGTGGCGGCGATCATCGCCATCATCGCCACGAAAGACTCCAACAACATACCGCCGTAGCCGATGGTGCGGATGTCACGTTCGTTTGATAACAGTTTGGGGGTGGTGCCGGATGCGACCAAGGAATGGAAACCGGAGATCGCCCCGCAGGCAATGGTGATGAACACGAACGGGAACAATTTGCCGCCGAAAATCGGCCCGGTGCCGTCGATGAATTGCGTGACCGCAGGCATTTTCACGGTCGGTTGCAAGACGATGATCGCCACCGCCAGCAAGGTGATCGTGCCCAGTTTCATGTAAGTGGACAAATAATCACGCGGCGCGAGCAGCATCCATACCGGCAAAATCGCCGCCGCAAAACCATAAGCCATAATCCACCATGCCAAAGTCAAGCCTTCATGGTCGAACCAGGTGCGCATGACCGGATGATGGTCTATCCAACCGCCCGCCGCCACCGATAACAACAACAAGGCCACGCCGATTGCCGAGGCCTCCAGCACTTGCCCAGGACGGAAATGGCGCATGTAAAAACCGATGATGATGGCGATGGGGATTGTGGCCGACACGGTGAATGTCCCCCACGGGCTGTGTTTCATGGCATTGACGACCACCAAACCCAGCACTGCGATCAGGATGATCATGATCGTAAACGTCGCAAGCAATGCCGCCGTACCGCCCAGTGCGCCAAGCTCGTCCCGCGCCATTTGTCCCAGGCTTTTGGCGTCACGGCGGGTGGACACGAACAAGGTCACCATATCCTGCACACAACCGCCCAAGACCGAGCCGAACAAAATCCATAGCGTCCCTGGCAGATAACCGAATTGCGCCGCCAAGGTCGGCCCCACTAAAGGCCCGGGGCCGGCTATCGCGGCAAAATGGTGCCCGAACACGATCCATTTATTGGTCGGCGTAAAATCATGGCCGTTGTCCAGCCGTTCTGCTGGCGTGGCGCGGGTTTCATCCACCGCCAACACTGTCGCGGCGATCCATGCGGCATAAAACCGGAACGCGATCGCATAGACACATAAGGCGGCGGTGACAAACCATAAGGCATTGATGCTTTCGCCCCGTTGGATGGCAATGCCACCGATTGCCGACGCACCGATGATGGCTATGGTTAGCCAGATAAGTGTTTGTTGGAGGTTTTTCATAGGAGTTGCCCGTAGGTTGGAATTCTGAAAGTTACCGGAGCGTAACTTATTTGATCAATGTTCTGTGGAATTGCGAGGAGCCAAAGCAATCCGGCCCTTTGTGTGGCTTAAGGCATAGTTTACGATGAATGCCCGGCCTTTTGCACCCCCCCTTTGAAAAGCGGCCGTTTAGCAGGCTCCAGCAGGGAAGGGGGCTGTTGGCTCCATTGGAATACTAGCGGAATGCCTTAAGGTGGGTGCCGCCGCCGCTTGGAAAGCGTGGTGAAAGCCAAATTGTCCAAATTTGCCGCCCCAAAAGGGGCTGTCTTCCTGTCCGTCACCCATTGGGCTGTGGCGGCCTGGCCACACAAGGCACACGAACAGTGCCGGGCTAGGCAGCCCCGCTGTGAAGGAAAACTGTTGGTGGTGCCAGGAAAGCGACCCTGCTCAGTCACCCCCAAAGCCAGGATAATTGGCTGGCGACGGCTTCCTAAAAAACGGGAAGTGAGTCATGCTGAAGGTTGTGCCCACCAGCCCTGGAACAACGGCTTATTCGTACTTATGGGGAAGAAAATTATGAAGAAAATTATATTGCCGCCCTTTCCTTACACGCTGTAACATGCCCGCTTCCCATCCATCCACGGCTGATTGTTTATGAAAGCAGGTAGCGAAACCATTAAAAGGCGTTATGACCGTATAGCCCCGTATTTTGATATTTTTGAATCAGTTATCGAAGGCTTATTGTTTAAGAGATTGCGCAAAAAGCTCTGGGAGCGGGTGGAGGGCTATCATGTCCTTGAGGTCGGTGTCGGCACGGGCAAAAATTTCGATTATTACCCGGGTTATGCCCGTATCACCGCAATCGATTTTAGCCCGGGCATGCTTAAACAGGCGGAAAGGCAGCGGGAGCGTAAAAAAGTTGTGGTGGATTTGGAACTGATGGACGTGCAGTCTTTGTATTTTGCCGATAACAGTTTTGATACCGTGGTCGCAACTTTTGTGTTCTGTTCCGTGCCCATGCCCTTAAAAGGTTTGAAAGAATTGCACCGTGTTTGCAAACCAGGAGGGCAGGTGTTGCTGTTGGAGCATGTGTTAAGTTCAAGGCCGTGGATGGCATGGTTGATGAAAAAGTTGAACCCCTTGGCGCTACGTTTGTTTGGGGCGAATATTGACCGTAATACCGTCAAAAGCGTCAAAGCCTGCCCGTTCGTGTCAGTACGGGTGGATGAGGGTAGCGGGGATATGGTTAAGTTGATTGAAGCCAGGAAGTAGTTTTCAAAAGGGACAACATCCTTGGACGGGATATTGTCCCTAAGGCTGTTAATGTTTGTTTAGGTTTTCATACAAGCGTAAATATGCTTGCGCACTTTGCCGCCATGTAAAATCTTTACGCATGGCATTGACCTGCATCTTTCGCCACTGCTCAGGCATGTTATAGAGCAACATCACCCGTTTGATGGCTTCCAGCAAGGAGCCCGAATGGGCATCATTGAAGACGATGCCGCTGGCCGTGCCATTGGCCAGGGTTTCCGTTGAGGTGTCGATGACGGTATCCGCCAAGCCCCCCGTTTTCCTGACGATGGGGATGGTGCCGTAGCGTTGGCTGTACATTTGGTTTAAACCGCAGGGTTCAAAACGGGACGGCATCAGGAAAATGTCCGCCCCCGCTTCAATCAGGTGCGCGAGGCTTTCATCGTAACCTAGCCTGATGGCGATCTTATCGGGGTATAGCTCCGCCAAATGTTGCAGGCGGATTTCGACGCTTTTGTCGCCACTGCCCAGCAAGACGAACTGCATCGGCATATTGACCATTTCCGGTAAACAATCCAGCACCATGTCTATGCCTTTTTGTTCAACTAAGCGGCTAATCAGGCCAAACACCGCCACATTTTCATTAACGGGCAGTTGGACACGATGTTGCAATTCCGTTTTGTTGCGGACTTTGTCATGAACAGAATCGGCGTTATAGCGTTGGTGGATATAACCATCGGTCTCGGGGTTCCATTGGTCGGTGTCAATGCCATTGATGATGCCGATCAAGTTGTCTTTACGGTGGCGTAACAAGCCTTCCAGGCCATAGCCAAAAGCCGAGGTTTGGATTTCCTGTGCGTAGGAGGGGCTGACGGTGGTGATGCAGTCGGCATACGCCAGGCCGCCTTTAATGAACGACAACATATTATGGAATTCCAGGCCTTCAGGGTTCCACAACTGTCCCGGGACATTCAGCGTGACCATGCGGCTGGCGGAAAACAGGCCCTGGTAGGCAAGGTTATGTACCGTGAACACGGTCGCAGGACGGTCTTTCTCCAAAGACAAGAGGGCTGGCACCAAACCGCTTTGCCAGTCGTTACAATGGACTATGTCGGGTTTCCAGTGTTGGCCGATTTTGTCCATTGCGCAAATCACCGCAATCCGGCAAAAAAAGGAGAAACGTTCGGCATTGTTGGGCCAGGGGTTGCCTTCTTCGTCCGTATAAGGGTTGCCCGGATAATTAAAAAATTCATGGCAATCGACCAGCCAGACCGGAATGGAGCTGTCCGGAAGGCGGGTTTCCAAAATCTTAATGTCCATGTTGTCCACACGCATAGAAAACAAGGTGTGGACATCATTGTTGAGCTTAAGCCCCTGGTAATTGGGTATGATCAGGCGGACATCTTGTGACAATTCCGCCAAAGCTTTCGGCAGGCTGCCCGACACATCGGCAAGCCCCCCGGTTTTAATTAAAGGATGTGCCTCGCTGGTGACAAACAGTATTTTTTTCATTATAGCTTCCTGAGCGTGATCGGTTTTTAGAGTTTTAAGATCACGCCTCCTAAGGGGGGTAAGGTCAGGTTGATGGAGTGGGGGAGGTTCATCCACGGTTTGGGTTCTGACGTAACCACACCGTTACCGGCGTTGGTGCCTGCATAATAGGTCGAGTCGGAATTGAAAATTTCCGTGTAGACACCTTCCTTAGGCACGCCAATACGGTAGTCTTGGCGGGTGACCGGCGTGAAGTTCAGGACGATGCATAATTCTTCATCGCCACTTTTGCGCCGGAAACTGATGATGGACTGCTGGACATCATGGCAGTCTATCCACTCAAAGCCCAGATAGTCAAAGTCATGCTGGTATAACGCCGGTTCGGATTTATACAGCTGGTTCAAATCTTTGACCAGGGTTTGTATGCCTTGGTGATACTCATATTCCAGCACATACCAATCCAGGACTTTGTTAAAGCTCCATTCGGTGCCTTGACCGAATTCACAGCCCATGAACAACAGTTTTTTGCCCGGATAGGTGTACATCAGCGTGTACAGCAAGCGCAGGTTGGCAAAGCGTTGCCATTCATCCCCCGGCATTTTGTTCAATAGCGAACCTTTGCCATGCACGACTTCATCATGGGAGAAAGGCAAGGTGAAGTTTTCGGTGAACGCATACAGCAAACCAAACGTGAGCTGGTCATGATGGTGCATGCGATGGATAGGATCCAGGCTCATATAAGCCAAGGTGTCGTGCATCCAGCCCATGTTCCACTTCATCGAGAAACCTAAGCCGCCCGTCCAGGTAGGGCGGGTGACTTGCGGCCAAGCGGTGGACTCTTCGGCCATGACGACGACGCCAGGGTGCTGTTCGTGCATGACCGCGTTCAGTTCCCTGATAAAGTCGATGGCTTCCAGGTTCTCGTTGCCGCCGTATTTGTTGGGCACCCAGTCATTGTGTTTCCGTGAATAATCCAGGTACAACATCGACGCGACCGCATCGACGCGTAGGCCGTCGAGATGGAATTCTTCAAGCCAGAACATGGCGCTGGCAAGCAGGAAGTTCCTGACTTCATTGCGGCCATAATTGTAGATCAGCGTGCCCCAATCACGATGCTCGCCTTTACGCGGGTCTTCATGTTCATACAGGGCGCTACCGTCAAAACGGGCGAGGGCGAAGGCATCTTTCGGAAAGTGCGCGGGTACCCAATCGAGGATGACCCCGATGCCCTGTTGATGGCATTGGTCAATAAAATAGCGGAAATCGTCGGGGTTGCCATGGCGGCTGGTCGGTGCGAAATAGCCAGTGGTTTGGTAACCCCAAGAGGCATCTAGCGGATGTTCGGTTACAGGCAGCAGTTCGATGTGGGTAAAGCCCATTTTTGAAACGTAGGCTATGAGCTGTTCGGCCAATTCCCGGTAGTTTAAGAAATTGCCTTGGTCGTCACGTTGCCATGAGCCCAGATGCACTTCATAAATCGCTATGGGGGCGTGTAACCAATCATAATTGCTACGGTCTGTCAGCCATTGTTGGTCATGCCATGTGTAGTCGCCTTCGTTGGCGACGATGGAGGAGGTGCTAGGCCGGAACTCAAACTGTTGCCCGTAAGGGTCGGTTTTCAGCAAAAGCTGGTGGGTTTTCGCATTTAGGATTTCGAACTTATAAAGGCAACCGATGGTTAATCCAGGTATGAAAATCTCCCAGATACCGCTGCCCCCCAAGTTGCGCATGGGATTGCAACGCCCGTCCCAACGGTTGAAATCGCCGACGACGCTGACGCGGCCCGCATTGGGTGCCCAAACGGCAAACAACACCCCGTCAATGTCGTCGATGGTGTGTAAGTGCGCACCTAGTTTTTGGTAAATATGCCAATGCTTGCCTTGGGCAAATAAATGTTGGTCAAATTCGGGCAATTGCGGCCCGAAGGTGTAGGGGTCGTGGTTTTCGTGGGCGTCACCGTCTTTGTCCAGCCAAGACAGGCGGTAATGCGCTGGCAATCCATTGTTTTTATCAATATATTCAAAAAAATCCGTGCCGGGTATCCGGTCAAGTTTAGCGCCGTTATCAGCAAAACTGACGGATTCCGCATGGGGTAAATAGACTTTAATTTTTGTCTGGTCATTAACGGTATGGCGTCCCAGCACGGAAAAAGGGTCATGGTGTTTGGCTGCTATAATTTTTATAGAATCGGCGTCAAGTGTATTGATTGCTTGTTTTTTCACTTTGCTTTGCCTCGATTTAGTAGAATAATGGTCAAGTAAATGTTACCAAAATAAAACAATAATTGTGAATCAATTCCACTTGGAGATGAAAATGTCGGCATCAAGTCCAAAAAAGCACGATCTTAACATCCAGCACTTAACCCGAAATACGATTGCCTTGATTCTTGCGGGTGGGCGTGGTTCTCGGTTGATGAATATGACCGATTGGCGGGCCAAACCCGCTGTGCCGTTTGGCGGTAAATTCCGTATCATTGATTTTCCTTTGTCCAATTGCGTCAATTCGGGGATCCGCAAAATCGGTGTCCTGACGCAATACAAGGCAGATTCACTGATTAGGCATATCCAGCAAGGTTGGGGGTTTTTACGTGGTGAGTTTGGGGAATATGTCGATTTAATGCCCGCCCAGCAACGCCATGACGAAGACTCTTGGTATAAAGGCACGGCGGATGCTATTTTTCAGAACATCGACATCCTGAGGACACGCAAACCAGAATATATTCTGGTATTGGCGGGTGACCACATTTACAAAATGGATTATGGTTCCATGTTGGCGGATCATGTCGAGAAAAATGCCGACTTGACTATCGGGTGCATTGAGGTGTCGTTGGAAGACGCCACTGCCTTTGGGGTGATGGACGTTGATGCGAACCGCCGGGTCAAGGCTTTCGTTGAAAAACCCGCCAACCCGCCCGTCATGCCAGGCCGCACCGACACCGCCCTGGCGAGTATGGGCATTTATATTTTTAATGCCAGTTTCCTGTTTGAACAATTGCTGAAAGATGCCGACACCAAAGGTTCGTCGCATGATTTTGGCAAGGACATTATCCCGTCCGTGATTGACAAATATGTTGTCAACGCCTACCCGTTCTTGGATTTGCAAAGCGGTGAGCAAAGCTATTGGCGTGATGTCGGTACGATTGATGCTTACTGGGCCGCCAATATGGAATTGATTGGCGTCAACCCCAATTTGAACTTGTACGACAATACGTGGCCGATCTGGACGCATCAGGCGCAAACCCCGCCCGCCAAATTTGTTTTCGACGATGATGACCGGCGCGGCCAGGCGGTGGACTCCATGGTTTCAGGGGGTTGTATTGTCTCCGGTGCCAAGGTCAGGCATTCGTTGCTATTCACCAATGTGCGCGTAAACTCTTATACTACCTTGCAAGATACGATCGTTTTGCCTGACGTGAACATCGCCCGCCATTGCCGTATTACCAAAGCCATTATTGAAAGGGGCTGCGAAGTCCCCGAAGGCACTATCATCGGCGAAGATAGGGCCGCCGATGAAAAACGCTTTCATGTTAGTGCCGGCGGGGTTGTGTTGGTGACGCCTGATATGCTGGGCCAACGTTTGCATTATGTCAGATAAATAGCCCGCGCATTTTAAGGGGCTGGCTAAGACAGGACGGGCTGGTTTTTTAACGGGTAACCAACGGGAAACATTTGTGAAATTAGTATTATGCTGGCATATGCACCAGCCTGAATATCGAGATTTACAGACTGGTGAATTCAAGTTGCCGTGGACTTACCTACATGTCATTAAAGATTATGTGGACATGGTCGCCCATATTGAGGCGGTGCCTAGGGCGAAGGCCGTCATTAATTTCGCGCCCATCTTGCTGGAGCAGATTGAAGAATATGCCAAGCAGATCAATGTCTACTTACATGACCGTGTGGCCATGACAGACCCGTTGCTGGCGGCATTGGTCGACGTCAGCATCCCGGCCGACCCTGAAGAACGTTTGCGGCTGATTAGGGAGTGCTTGCGGGCTAACCGTGAACGGCAGGTCAACCGTTACCCCGCTTACAAGAAATTGGCGGAAATGGCTGATTGGCTTGAGCATCACTATGACGCCTTGATGTATGTCAATTCACAATACCTTAGTGATTTGCTGGTTTGGTACCATCTGGCCTGGATGGGGGAAACGGTAAAATTGACCGATAGCCGGGTCAAACATTTGCTTGATAAAGGGTCGGGCTATACCTTACATGACCGGATTGAGATAGTCGAAGTCATCGGCGATTTGTTGGCAAATGTGATCTGCCGCTATAAGGTGCTGGTAAAAAAAGGCCAGCTTGAATTGTCGGTCACCCCTTATGCGCATCCGATCATGCCGCTCTTGCTGGATTTGCAGGTCACCCAAGAAGCCATGCCCAACTCGCCTATGCCCGAGTTATCAGCTTATCCCGGGGGTGAAGACAGGGTGGCTTACCATCTTGATAAAGGCATACAAGTCTTTAAACGCTTTTTTGGTTTTAAACCCAAAGGCTGCTGGCCTTCCGAAGGTGGCGTCAGTGCCAAGACTTTGAAAATATTGGGGGATTTTGGGTTTGAATGGACGGCGAGCGGCGGCAGTGTCCTCGGTAACAGCTTGCATCTTCCTGAAAACGAAAAACCACTGAGTGTCCATTACCCGTTCAAACTTAAAAAAACCAATATCACCTGTTTTTTCCGGGATGATGGTTTATCCGATCTGATCGGTTTTGAATATTCAAAATGGCATGCCGATGATGCGGTGGCGGACCTGATCCGCCATTTGGAAAATATCGCCGCCAATGAGCCGTGTGACACGGTGGTGTCGATTATCATGGATGGTGAAAATGCTTGGGAATATTTCCCGGAAAACGGTTACCATTTCTTGAGCGCTTTATATAAACGCTTGGCTTTGCATCCGGCAATTGAATTGACAACCTTTTCCGAATGCCTAAAAAGCAAGGTGGCCATTAAACCCTTATCGCGGATGGTGGCTGGCAGTTGGGTGTATGGCTCGTTTTCAACATGGATAGGTGATGCCGATAAAAACCGTGGTTGGGATATGCTGGGCGATGCCAAAATTGCGTTTGACCAAGCCGTGGCGGCCAAGCGCCTATCGGCCAAACAGCTTAAGGCCGCTGAGATACAACTGGCGGTTTGTGAAGGTTCCGATTGGTTCTGGTGGTTTGGCGATTATAACCCCGGTGAAGCGGTCAGCAATTTTGAAAAACAATTCCGCTTGAATCTGGCTAACCTACACCGCTTGCTAGGCGAGCAACCCCCCTCTTATTTGTCCCTGTCATTCACACAAGGTTCTGGAGCTCCGGCAATGGGCGGGGCGATGCGTCCAGGCGTTGAATTTTAATTTAAACACACTGTAACTCGAGACACGCTACCTTGAAACTTTCAGCGCATGATATTTTAAACAAACGCCGTGCTGGCGTACTATTGCACATCACGTCTTTACCCGGTGCTGGCCGTACCGGTGACTTGGGGCAGGATGCGTATTATTTTGTGGATTTCCTGCATAAAGCAGGCATCACTGTTTGGCAGACCTTACCTTTGGGTATGACCCATGCTGATGGCTCACCTTACCAATGTTTGTCCGCCCATGCCGGCAACCCCGAACTGATCAATATTGACTGGCTAGTCAATCAGGGATGGTTAAAGCTGTCCGAAAAATGCGAAGACTGCCAGGAGACTGACAAGTTTAATAAAAGCTGCCTGGTCACTAAAGCTTATAATGGTTTTATAGGGCGTGCTTCCCAATATGATAAAGACGGTTTTGCAAAATTTTGCCAGGAAAAAGCTTTTTGGTTGGATGATTTTGCTTTGTTTTTGGCTTTAAGGGTTGAATTTGACCGGAAATGTTGGAACCAGTGGCCTGATTGTTTCAAGGAGCGCGACAACAAAGCGATCAAGGAAGCCCGTAGCCGTTTAAGCCATTCAATTGATTGTATAAAATTTGAACAATATGTTTTTTTCCGCCAATGGATGGCGTTAAAGGCATATGCTAACGAAAGGGGCGTGTTGATGTTTGGCGACATCCCTATTTTTGTCTCTTACGACAGTGCCGATGTTTGGGCTAACCGCGATGTTTTTAAACTCGATGACTCCGGTGAAATGTCAGTGGTCGCCGGTGTCCCGCCGGATTATTTTTCCGAAACCGGGCAACGTTGGGGGAATCCGCATTATAACTGGACGTTTTTGAAAAAAACGGGTTTCAACTGGTGGCTAGAGCGCATGCATACCCAGTTGGAGCAGTTTGACATACTGCGTATCGACCATTTTCGTGGTTTGGAAGCGGCTTGGGAAATACCCGCCAGTGAACCTACTGCGAAACAGGGTGAATGGGTGAAAGCGCCGGGTAAAGCCTTATTGAATGCGATCAAAGCCGATTTGGGCTCCATTCCCTTAGTTGCGGAAGATTTGGGCATAATCACTGACGAAGTCATTGAGCTCAGGGATGAATTTGGTTTGCCAGGCATGAAAATTTTGCATTTTGCTTTCGGGGGCGGGGCGGACAATCCTTATTTGCCCAATAATTACATAAAAAATTGTGTTGTTTACACGGGCACACACGACAACGACACGACCATAGGATGGTCTGGACAGTTGGGTGTCGATGAGAAAAAGCATGTGTATGAATACTTGGGCAACCCTTTGGCCACCCTACATTGCGCACTGATCCAGGCGGCGTTGGCATCTGTGGCAAATCTTGCCATCATCCCCATGCAGGATATCTTGGAACTAGGTTCTGACCATCGTATGAATACCCCGGGCACTACCGAAGGCAATTGGCGGTGGCGCTTCCAATGGGAGCAGTTGACTCCAGAACGTGCCGACCGGTTGGCGCATTTGGTGGAATTGTTCAACCGGAATTGAATGCTAGCTTTCGATTAAACCAGTTTTTTCTGACATAAATTATAGGGTTACGGATCATATCGCGTCCACGAAAGGGCTTTCATGTGCTTTTCGTGGGCTTCCTGATTTCCTGCCTTAAGTTGCCGCGCACTGGCTTCACTTCCCCGTAGACGTTCCCCGCCTTCCATGACTGAGCAAGACAAACTTTTCAAATATATCACCCGAGTCGAGGATTTTGCCTTTGATGAGCGTGTCGCCCACGTCTTCGATGACATGGTTTCACGGAGCGTGCCTTTTTACAACGAAATCCAACGTATCCAAGCTGATTTGATTATGGACTTCCTGCCAGATGCCGGGGTTGTTTGTGATTTAGGTTGCTCAACGGGAACCACCATTGGGCACCTTATCGGCCATCTACGCTGCCCTGATAACGCCTTGTTCATCGGTTTTGACAATTCTGAACCCATGCTTGAAAAAGCTAAAGCGAAATTGTCGGCGCACACCGCCACTGGGCAAGTATCCCTAAGGTTGGGGGATTTGGGTAATCTTAGGGATTTACCGGATTGCGATGTTGTGATCCTCAATTGGGCTTTGCAATTTGTCCGCCCGATTGACAGGGAGCTATTGTTAAAGGCTATTTTCCACGCACTTAAGCCGGGCGGCATTCTGTTGCTATCTGAAAAAATTCTCGTTAAGGACACCCTGTTGAACCGCTTGTATATCGACCATTATTTGGAATTCAAAAAATCACAAAGCGGCTATACCGACATTGAAAACCAGCGCAAACGTGAAGCGCTGGAAAACGTGTTGATCCCTTACCGATTGGATGAAAATATGGCGTTATTGGAACGGGCCGGGTTTACGCACTGGGACACTTTTTTCCAGTGGTTTAATTTTGTTTGTATGATTGCGGTTAAGGGGTAGTTTTGGAGACAGAAATTGTTTGCGCTTATATTCGTCGCTGAAATGAGAAAATTGATGGCCGGTTTAGTTGTGTCCCCCCTGGGCTTGATCTGTTTATGGCGGGGCTTGTTGGCAGTAAAAAAGGAAGGCCTAACTTTTCAGGATCAACCTGGGCTTATTTGGCAACGGGGGGCACTGCCAGAAAATCTGAGTTGCATAGCTTTTTAGGCTTATACGGGCTTATTTTTTCGGATGCAATCAGTTCTTCAAGCAGTTTCAATTGCTTTTCAATGTCAAGATTCATGTCAATACCCCGAAAATCTGGGAACGCGTAATTCCACCATCCAATAGTCAATAGCTGTTCAATGGTTCGTTCAGGAAATCTAAATTTGATCAGCTTAGCTGGCGAGCCGCCGACAACAGCATATGCTGGGACATCTTTTGTCACAAGTGAGCCAGCACCCACGACAGCCCCAGTCCCAATTGTGATGCCTCGTCCGAGCGTGACATCTGCGCCTATCCACACATCGTTTTTGATGATGGGCGCGGGTTTGGTCGAAGCATGCCCGGCGGCCATAAAACCTTTTCCAAAATCCTCAACCGCTTGAAAGAGCATCTGGAAATTTGGATCGTAAGTAAAAGATGAAGTGGACAGACGTCCTAACGGATGATTTACGCCCATGACTTTAACCCCAGTCGCTATGGAACAGTATCTTCCGATTTTTATATCCATTGGCAGTGATGACCACGAATAAGAAAATGATCCCATTGACCAAACGTGATGGCCAGTCAGATAAGCGACATATGGCTCAATTTGCACATGTGGAGGCCAACGGAGCTCCTGGGCCGCTTTAAGTCTTGACGTGTTTGTCAGGTATTGGAAATAAATCCGGTTTTCTGCCAACCAGTTTAACTTGGGCTCATCTAGCAATATTGTGGTCATAAATTTATATGTTTGAAAATCAAATTATTAACTGGCTAACCATGTAATCTGTGGAATTGCATATTAACTAGAATCAATATCATGCAATGTGCCACCTACATCAATGACCCGTATCCCTGGGGATTTTTGCTCTGCCAATTCCAAGTGTCAGCGACCATATCGTCCAGTTTTTTTTCCGCTTGCCAGCCTAATTCTTGTAGCGCCCGTTTAGGGTTGGCGAAACATTCCGCCAAGTCCCCGGCCCTACGTCCGACTATTTGATAGTTTATGGCCTTACCTGTGACGCGCTCAAAAGCTTGGATCATTTCCAATACACTATAACCCCGGCCGGTGCCGAGGTTATAGGCTCTGCAGCCACCCGGGCCAAACGCGTCGCTGTCTAATGTCTCAATGGCTTTGATGTGGCCTTTGACCAGATCAACGACGTGGATGTAATCGCGGATGCCGGTACCGTCAGGGGTCGGGTAGTCGTTACCAAACACTGACAATTGCGCCAGTTTGCCGACGGCGACTTGGGAGATATAGGGCATCAGGTTATTGGGGATGCCATTGGGGTCTTCGCCGATTAAACCGCTGGCATGCGCGCCTATCGGATTGAAATAACGCAACAGGGCGATTTTCCACGGGGACGGATCTTGGTTGATGTGGTCGGCCGCGGATAAGTCCCGCAAAATGTCCTCGATCATCGCTTTCGAACGGCCATAAGGGTTGATCGCGCCTAAGGGGAAGTCTTCGGCGTATTGCGGGGTATCAGATTCGCCGTACACCGTTGCCGAAGAGCTGAACACCAAGCGCTTGACCCCCGCCGCCTGCATGGCTTCGGTTAGCACAAGTGTCCCATAGACGTTGTTGTGATAATACAGGTGGGGTTTGGAGCAGGACTCGCCAACCGCTTTTAAGCCGGCAAAATGGATGACCGTATCAATTGGGTTTTGGTCAAAAATTTCGTCCAAGGCGGCTTTGTCACGAATGTCGGCCTGATAAAACTTCAAATTTTTGCCGGTTATTTGCTGGACGCGTGCCAATGACTCGGTTTTGCTGTTGGATAAATTATCGGCCACAACGATGTCATATCCGGCTTGCAACAGTTCGACACAAGCATGGCTGCCAATGTAACCCGCGCCACCAGTCACCAGGATTTTTTTCTTGGACATCATTTGGGTTTCCGGATTTTAAGTTTGATCAAATGGACGCGGCGGTTGTCCGCGCGGATGACTTCAAAACGCAGGTCACCGACGACAAGGCTTTCACCTTTTTTGGGCATGTGTTCAAGCTGGCTGACGATGAAACCACCAACGGTGTCATACTCATCAGTGGCCAGATGTGTCGAAAAGTGTTCGTCAAACTCTTCTATCGGTGTCAAGGCCTTAATGATGTATTCATGCTCGTTGCGCTTAAAAATATAACCTTGGTCTTCATGGTCATCGTGCTCGTCTTCAATATCGCCGACGATTTGTTCCAGAATGTCTTCAATGGTCACTAATCCGGCGGCTTGGCCATATTCATCAACGACTATCGCCATGTGGTTGCCGTTAGTGCGCAACTCTTTGAGCAATATGTTCAAGCGTTTGCTTTCCGGGACCACGCAGGCCGGGCGCATGATTTGCTGGACGGTGAGCTGTTTGTTCTGCAACACATGGTTGAGGAGGTCTTTGGCCAGCAATACGCCAACCACTTTGCTACGGTCATCTTCAATGACCGGATAACGGGAATGGCAAAATTCGATGACAAGCGGAAAGATGGCCTCCAGTTCGGCTTCTTGGGGGACAACCACCATTTGTATGCGCGGTATCATGATGTCCCTGACGCGCATTTGTGACACTTGCAAAACCCCCTCGATCATCGCCAGGGCGTCAGTGTCCAATAAGTCATTTTCGCGGGCCTCCCTTAATATTTCCTTGAGGTCTTCCAGGTCTTGTGGCTCTCCGCTGAGTAAGTGGCCAAGCTTTTCAACCCAGCTTTTATGCGGAGAGTGTCTACTAGGAGGGTGGTCATCGCTCATGGTCTATTACCTGTAAATAAGGATTAGGAATATTCAATTTTTGCAAAATGGCTATTTCTTTGTTTTCCATCTCTTCGGCCTCATCATCGTTGATATGGTCATAACCCAACAAATGCAAAATGCCATGGATAACGATATGCGCCCAGTGGTCAAGCAACGGCTTGTTTTGTTGCTGTGCTTCCGTTGCCAATACCGGGGCGCAAATCACTAGGTCGCCGAGCAGATTGGACTGGAAACCTTCAATGTCAGGGGCTTCAAAAGGAAAGCTGAGGATATTGGTCGGGCCTTGTTTGTGGCGATAGTTTTCGTTAAGTCCGGCGCTTTCTTCTGTGCCCACGATACGGATCACCATTTCGGTGTCTTCCCCAAGATTTGCAAGGGTTATATCGGCCCACTGTTGGAAACTGGCCGCATCCGGCTGCCCTTCGGATTCAACAATACGCTGGATTTCAAGTTGGTTCATTTGGCTTGGTTTTTTTGTCGTAGGCTTCGTAAGCGGTGACGATGCGTTGCACCAAAGGATGGCGGATGACATCGCGGTTGTTAAAAAACGTGAAGCTGATGCCTTCGACATTTATCAGCACTTCCAGCACATGCCGCAAGCCGGACATTTTTTCGGATGGCAAATCGACTTGGGTGATGTCGCCCGTGACCACGGCGGTTGAGCCAAAACCGATGCGGGTCAGGAACATTTTGATTTGTTCGACGGTGGTGTTTTGGGCTTCATCGAGGATGATGAACGCGTCGTTCAGTGTCCGCCCGCGCATGAAGGCTAGCGGCGCAACTTCGATGATGCCCCGGTCGATCATTTTTTCGACGCGCTCATTGCCGAGCATATCGTATAGGGCGTCGTACAAAGGCCGCAAATAAGGGTCGATTTTTTGCGCCATGTCACCGGGCAAAAACCCCAGTTTCTCGCCCGCCTCAACCGCCGGGCGCACCAGGATGATTTTGCGGACTTTTTCAGTTTGCAAGGCTTCAATCGCACAGGCCACCGCCAAAAAAGTCTTGCCCGTACCTGCCGGGCCAATGCCAAAATTGACGTCATGGCTGACGATTTTGCGCAGATATTCTTGCTGGTTCGCCCCGCGGCCTTTAATCATGCCGCATTTGGTCTTAATGCAGACATTGGCGGGAGGTTGTTCCGCTTGGGCTTCGCTGAGGATTTCGTCTATCGACGCATCCTGCATGGCGAGATGGATGGTTTCTGCGGTCAGCAATTCTTTCTCGGTGCTGTCGAAGAGCTTTTGCATAATGGCGCAAGCGGCTTTGACGGATTTGTCCACGCCCGTGACCTTGAATTGGTTGCCCCGGTTGGCGATTTCGACTTGTAGGCGGGCTTCAATCTGGCGCAAATGGGCATCAAGTTGGCCGCAAAAATTGGATAATCTGGCGTTGTCGTCAGGCAGTAACGCTATTTCTTGTGAAGTCATAGACATGATTAAGCGGCGATGGTCTTATCGGCTGAGAAATCCACCATCCGGCCACGTAAGGAATTGGGTAAGGATTCGGCGATCAGGACATCAACAAATTGTCCGGCTAAGCGGGGATGGCCGATAAAATTGACCACGCGGTTATTTTCCGTACGCCCCTGCATTTGTAGGGGATTCTTTTTGGACTGGCCTTCCACTAAAACCGTCTGTACGGTATTGACCATGCTATTGCCAATCGCCGCCGCCATCTCATTGATACGGTTCTGGAACTGTTCCAAGCGCTGCTTTTTAACCGCCATCGGCACATCGTCAGGCAAGTCGGCGGCAGGGGTTCCAGGCCGTGCGCTGTAAATGAAGCTGAACGACAAGTCAAACCCCACTTCTTCAATAAACGCCATCGTTTCATTGAACTCTTCATCGGTTTCGCCTGGAAAGCCAATGATAAAATCAGACGATAAGGAAATGTCCGGGCGTACGGCGCGCAATTTGCGGATTGTTTCGATGTAATCGGCGCGGGTGTGCCCGCGTTTCATTTTTTTCAGAATGGAATCGCTGCCGCTTTGCACAGGTAAATGCAAATGGTTGACCAATTGCGGGATTTCCGCAAAGGCTTCGATCAGGTTGTCGGTGAACTCGACCGGATGTGAAGTGGTGAAACGGATACGGGCTATGCCGTCTATCGCCGCGACATAATGCAGCAACAAGGCAAAATCGGCGCTGTCGCCATCGTCCATCACGCCACGATAGGCGTTGACGTTTTGTCCTAACAGATTGACTTCACGTACGCCTTGTTTGGCCAAAGAGGTGATTTCGGCGATGACATCATCAAGCGGCCGGCTGATTTCTTCGCCGCGCGTGTAGGGCACAACGCAAAATGTGCAGTATTTGCTGCACCCTTCCATCACCGAGACAAAGGCCTTCACGCCTTCGGCGCGGGGTTCGGGCAGGGCATCAAATTTTTCAATTTCGGGGAAGGAAATATCAACGACGGGTTGGTGTTTGTTGCGGACTTGATCGAGCAGCTGCGGCAAGCGGTGCAAGGTTTGCGGGCCGAACACCATGTCGACGAACGGCGCACGTTTTTGGATATCCGCGCCTTCCTGGCTGGCGACGCAGCCGCCAACCCCGATAATCACGTCGGGGCGTTTTTCTTTAATCATGCGGAATTTGCCGAGAGCGGAAAAGACTTTTTCTTGGGCCTTTTCGCGGATGGAGCAGGTGTTCAGCAACAGCACATCGGCCAGCTTAGGGTCATCAATCAATTCAAAACCGTGTGAAGCATGGAGCACATCCCGCATTTTGTCGGAATCGTACTCGTTCATTTGGCAACCGTTGGTTTGGATATACAGTTTTTGGGTCATATTGGTAAGGTAAACATCATAAAATCACCGGATAGGGCAGGCGCTTATAATCAGCCAGCTGGCCTTGCCAGGTTTTTTAAGCATAAAAACAAGGGTAATTCACTAAAGGGTCATTATAACCTGAACGTCACTTGAACAAGCAACATGTCTCATGGAATATAAAGGGCAGGGGGGTAAGGACGGGCCGGAAAATAATTTTCCGTTATTGTTTATTTTATGGTTGGCCTTCTTCAATATCCATAGCGGGTGGGGCAATCTTCTGCTCAACCCCACAAACCGCCTTGTTCAAGATACCTAAGTTCCTCTCTTCGACAATTTGGATGCCCATCACATAAAAAATAGGCATCCATAAGGGGTTGATCAATATGCCTCCCAATACACTTTTCCAGGTGCGTTTGAGGTTTCCCAGTAAATTATAAGAATCGATTAACGGCGGCATGGGATGCTCAGAAAATACCGTGGCGATTGGACGTAACACGGCCTGGTCATGCCGTCCAAGTTGCACCATGGCCTCTTGGAGCTTACGTTCCATATCATGGTAATTTTTGCGGGCAAAACCAGAAGAAACCGCAAAGGTCAGCGCGACCAGTGGCAGAAGTACGGTTGGCGGTGCTAACGGTGCAAACGTAGAGGACAGTATGACTAAACATAAGCCAAACATTAGGATGTCTTCGCCGCGTTCGACATCCTTATCAATCGCCTTGACAATTGCGGCGACGGGTTCGGTATCCTGGTCTTCCAAATAACGTTTAGGTTTTGACATGGGGCATACTCCTTATAAGGGCATATGGGTTTGGTATATCCATATGGCGAGGAAATGTCAAATATTGGCCGCGGTAAAAAACATTGAAGGCTGCGGTTTGGTTTAGAGTGGTTTAGCCCGCACCATAAAACCCCTGTTGGCGCCAAGCTTCGTAGCTGATGATGGCGACCGCGTTCGAAAGGTTTAAGCTTCTATTGTTCGGCATCATGGGGATTTTTAATCGCCAGCCAGGATCAATGTTATTGAGTAGTTCAGCGGGCAGGCCTGATGTTTCTGAACCAAACAACAAGACATCCCCAGCTTGGTAAGCCATTTTGTCGTAAGGTTGGCCACCCTTGGTGGTGCAAGCCAGGATTCGCTTGCCGCCCATGGCGTTTACAAACGCCATGTAATTGGGGTATTTGGAAACTTTGGCCAGGTCGTGGTAATCAAGGCCGGCGCGGCGGAGATTTTTCTCCTCCAAATCAAACCCCAAAGGCTCTATTAGGTGTAAGCTAAAACCGTTGTTGGCCACTAAGCGGATGATGTTGCCGGTATTGGGTGGGACTTGGGGTTCAAAGAGGGCGATATGGAACATGTTTGCGTCCTGAAACAAGCGGGCTTATAAAGGCAGTATCGGTCAAGTTCTTTTTGGGCACGGGATGTTTGTCTATGTGCCTGTTGATCGTGGCTAACCAGCCCGAATTCTAAAAAATAATTTCAATGTGGCATAACTTGTCTGAACAACTTTGCCATTCTCAATAGGAGTTAACAATGTGGGTACTTATTTTTATAGCGGCGTTGCTGTTTGTTTTAGGTAGTGCGCTGATCCTGTTGCGCTCGGCAAATACGCCGAAAATACCTAAGCAAACCAAATCCCAACCTTACAACGACGATGATAGCGGGTGGTAGGTTAAGGCGATAATTGCCGGTTCCGTGACGCCTCGGCCCGTTGGCAATAACTGTCTGATTGCATCTCAACCAATCTCGATACCGTGCGCCTGAATTCAAATGCGCCGTCACCTTCGGTGTAGAGCGCTTGTGCTTGGACTTCCGCACTACAAATCAGCTTGATGGTGTGTTCGTATAGCACGTCTATTAACGTTACAAAACGTTTTGCCTCGTTGCGTTTTTCCGGGCCCAAGCGGGGGATGGCGGCGACCATAACGATGTTAAAGCGCTTTGCGATAGCGAGGTAATCCGCAGAACCCAAGGCTTGCCCGCATAATTCGTTAAACGACGATAACAATATGTCGTTATGGACAGCGGCCAACCGGAGTTCACGTCCTAGCATCAGGATGCTGTCGGGTTGTGGCAGCGCCCCTTCGGTTAATTTACGGAAAGACCGCTTGACAAATTCATGGGCGGGTTTGGCAAAACCTTGTGCCTCGATTTCCTCGGCGGGAGGGCAATAATACGTGGTTTGTTGCGCAGAAGACGGGTAATTAAGCCGGTAATCCTGATCGGCGGCCAGCTCGATGATATTGGCCGCATTTTGTAAGACTTCCACGAAAGATAAAAACTGTTCACGCTGCAATCCGCCTTGGTATAAATCATTGGGATGGCGGTTGGAGGTGATCACGACCACCAGTTCCAGTTCAAACAATTTGCTGAATAGCCGGCCTAGAATCATGGCGTCGGCTATATCGGAGACATGGAATTCATCAAAGCACAATAAACGGGCTGAAGAGCGGATATGTTTTGCAAGGGCCGAAATGGCGTCGGTTTTATTTTGTAGCCGCCAAGAATGGATAAATGCGTGAACTTCCTGCATGAAGGTATTAAAATGCACCCGACGTTTTTGTTGAATCGGACAAGCCTGGTAAAACAAGGCCATCAACATGGACTTACCGCGCCCAACATCGCCATATAGATATAGGCTCGGGCAATGCATGTGATTGCCCGATTCCTTGACCGCTAACCAGTCCAAAATCTTTTGCATATACTCCAAAGTTTGGACTTGGGCTTGGTCATATTGGATATGTTTTTGCTCCACCTGAAGGCTATATTGTTCTGCCAATAGGGCTAGGGCAGGGGGGGGCGGTTCTTGCGTTGGCAAATCAAATTGTCGGAAGATTTTTTTTAGCATTTTTCCTAGATGGATAACAAAAACACTGTCGCTTATTTTGTGGTTTATGAAAATAATTGATCTTAGGGTAGCATTAATTGCTACAGCAAACTATCGGCAGTTATTTAAGGCCGAAAATAACCATTATCCCCGTCAATTTAATGTCACCCTGCGCCGTGGGCGCTAGTCGTTAACATTCCGCTTTATTAGCCAATTGTGATATATTCACGCTTTTTTGCTCCTTTCATTCGGAGTTATTTATTTTATGATTAAACAGCGAACCTTAAAAAATACCATCCGTGCCACAGGTGTGGGCTTACATAGCGGTGAAAAGATTTATTTGACACTACGCCCGGCCGAACCCGACACAGGAATTAGATTTCGCCGCGTTGATTTGGCAGAACCCGTGACTATCCAGGCATCCCCGGATAACGTCGGTGAGACCGTATTATCAACCACCTTGGTTGCAGGCAACGTTAAAATCTCTACCGTAGAACATTTGCTATCCGCTTTTGCCGGATTGGGTATTGATAACGCCATCATAGATGTCAGTGCCGCCGAAGTGCCTATCATGGATGGTAGTGCCGGGCCCTTTGTGTTTTTATTGCAATCGGCCGGTGTTGAAGAACAGGATAGGCCTAAGCAGTATATCCGCATCAAACGCCATGTCCGGGTCGAAGAGGGCGATAAATGGGCGTCATTTGAACCGTTTGATGGCTTCAAAGTCACCTTCACGATTGATTTTGAACATCCGGCATTTGAAGAGGATGTGAAATCGGCGACCATGGATTTCTCTTCAACTACGTTTGTGAAAGAAGTCAGCCGGGCGAGAACCTTTGGGTTTATGAAAGACATTGATATGTTGCGGCAAAACAATCTGGCTTTGGGCGGCAGCCTGGAAAACGCCATCGTTGTTGATGACAATAAAATTCTCAATGAAGAAGGCTTGCGTTGCGCCGATGAATTTGTCAAGCATAAAATCCTTGATGCCATTGGCGATCTCTACTTGTTAGGGCACAGCCTAATTGGTGGGTTCACAGGCTATAAATCAGGCCATGGCTTGAATAACAAGCTATTGCGCAAATTGCTCGAGGAAAATGACGCTTGGGAAATGGTCACTTTTGATGACGAAGGGGACGCCCCGATTTCCTTTATGCGGTCTGCCCAATCGCAACGCCCAGAAGCTTAAAATCCCGCCAAACAGAGTTCGGGGCGTGTTTAGCGTCCCAGGACTTATATTCACTCCCCCTATAAAAACGTTTAGCCAGCATCTTTTGCCAACGTCTGTAAGTTAAGCAAAGACGGGTCACAGGGCAAAAAAAACCTCCTTATTGTTATCCCATCAAAATAGGCAACGATAAGAAGGTGAAGGGGGGTCGATGAAAAATACAGCTATGCCCTGCTAACAAAGCATTCGGTGCCAGACGGAACATGCTTGGTTAAACCGTAATTGTTACGATAAAGTTCCCTTGCCCCATTAATTTTTTCTGCCATGCAGTATGGACTGCAATTTGCTAAGCCTAAAATTGCAGGATATAAAAACCCATGTCCACGGATATTTGGTTATCCTTATTTAATTCCACTGTCATTTGTCCTTGCTTATCATGTCGGTTTTATAATCCAATCAAAACCGATTGGCCCATCCCTTACATTTAAGGGGGTAGGCCGAAATTAAATATCTAATGTTTTAATACAAGCACAAAAGCTAATAGGTTATGAAAATCAATATCTTTGATGCTTCCCAAGCTGAAGGAAGCAAATTGGAAAGATTATGGTCTTAAAATTGCCTTTATGTTTGTTTTAATGGACACCATCGGCAAGCCTATTTGACCAAACCTAGGTCATAAACCCAATTATTGCAACAAATCGAGGCGTTACTATGAGAATTGGAATACCTAAAGAAATTAAAGACCAAGAGGGCAGGGTGGCGATGACACCTGCGGGCGTGCAATTTGTCCGTGAACAAGGGCACAACGTCGTCGTCGAAACCGATGCCGGTGTGGCGGCTGGATTTACCAACCGGCAATATCAGGCCGCTGGGGCGCAACTGGTGACAACTGCTGAAGCTTGGGCGGTTGATTTGGTGGTTAAGGTCAAAGAGCCGTTACCTGCTGAATACCAATATCTTGGTAACCAAATGGTGTTTACGTTTTTCCATCTCGCAGGCGTAACCCCGACCTTGACCGAAGCCCTGTTGACTAAAGGCACCACAGCGATAGCCTATGAAACTTTGGAAGACGGAAATGGGCGCTTGCCAATACTCGCACCGATGAGCGCGATTGCGGGCAATATGGCAACGCTGATGGGCGCATATTATCTGGCTAGGTTCAATCACGGCAAGGGCTTGCAACTGGGTAAAGTTTTGGGCAAGCGCCATGGCAAAGTGGTGGTGGTTGGTGATGGCGTGGTCGGACAGCATGCCGCGCAAGTGGCTTGTGGTATGGGTGCGGAAGTGTGGGTGGCGGGGATTGATCCGGATTTTATGGCAAACCTGAAAACCAACGTTTTGCCCGAGGCGAACTTTTTCTTATCAACCCCTGATAGTCTTGCCAGGCATATCGCCGATGCCGACTTGGCCGTCGGTGCGGTATTGTGCCGCGGCGCCCTGGCTCCAAAAATCATCACCGAAGCGATGGTCCAATCTATGGGCGCAGGCTCGGTGGTTGTTGATGTCAGTATCGACCAAGGCGGTTGCATCGCCACATCCAAACCCACTAGCCATTCCAACCCGGTGTTTATCGAACATGGCGTTGTCCATTATTGCGTCACCAACATGCCCGGGGCTTACCCCAGGACCGCCACCGTTGCCCTGGAAGATGCCACTTTGCCCTATATCATCGGCATTGCCGCTAAAGGTAAAGAAGGCTTAATGTCTGACCCCTGCTTTGCCAAGGCAGTCAACGTCATGGATGGCAAAATCACCTGTAAAGCGGTTGCCGAGGCGTTAGGGATGATGGATGTGTGGGTGGATTTAAGAATTTAAATAAAGACGGAACGGGTTACATTCCCGTTCCGTAACATTTTTTGATTTGTATATGCCGGGCAAATGATACACCTGAGTTGATTAGGTATATCTTATGGCGAAATTGTATGCAAATGGCTGGTTTTTATCGGTCTACAATATAGCTTTTAGGGGTGGCCAGCGACACTCCGGTTTCCCCGTCATAAATATACGTCGTCGCGGTAACGTCTTTACCATCAAATTGGCCTTGAATTACCGACTTATTTTTTGTGGTCACAACCAATAATTCACCGGTGCCGTTATTGTTCATATCTGGCAAAATTCCTGTACCGTTAAGCTTTTGGCTAAATGTTTTAAACCAAGGGGTTTTGTTTGCGGCGGAGAGGTTCACGGCGTAGACATAGCCAGCGTTGACCTCTTTTAAGGATGGCCATCACGCCGGTTTATCAGCCCCGCACATTCCCCAACATTGGACCTGGCCATCCTTGACCCTAAACAGCCGCTTTTTTAGCCTTCACGGCGTTTTGCTGTTTTCGGGATGTGTGACCGAGGCCGCACAAATAAACGGGCTGAGACTTCGCATAATTAGGGTCTGCCTTATGTAACAAAGCCCCGTGCGACAATGCCGACGCACGGGGCTTTTTTGCATAGGGCGCATTATGCGAAGTCTTAGGGCTCGCTTATTTCTATTTTTAAATCGGCCGCGTTCATTACGTTAGTTTTTTGATGTTCCGTGGTTTTGAAAGTGGCTTTTATTTCTTCTTTGCTGGGCATGGTTTTTACATTCCACCGAATGATTCTTATCCCCGCCGCCGTTAATGCCCTGTCTTTTTTTGTGTCGGCCTCCTTTCTTTTTTCTTGGTTGTGGCTCGAGTCGTCAAGCTCTATCACCGCGTTTATTGATGCGTCTTTTTGGCATATGACAAAATCCGCGCTCATCCTGTTTATCCGGTTGTTCCATTCGTGGAATTTATAGCCCTTTTTTACCCCCATGATTCTGGACAGTTGCACTTGAGCCAGCACCACATTGTCAGGCAAGGCTTCAATCAACCTGAAGTACAGGGTTTGTTCGGGTTTTGATAGGGGTTTTTTTGCGTAGTATGGCCATTCGGTTTTATGTTTTTTACTGCCTAGCATTTTTGCTGCTATCAGTAGAATTGCGGTAAGTAATGAAATTAATAGTAGGGTTTTCATGGCCTTATTTTTTCTTTAGGAAGATTTGTTCTTTCTTTTCCCAGTAGCGTTTCTTTTCCTCTGTTTTTGCCTTTTGTATTTCCATGTCAATAATTATGGTCATTCTCTCTAGCTCGAGGATGTCTTCCAGTCGTGAGGCTACATAGTTATCAATTCCTGAATCTCTCTTTTTTATATTTGTTATTGCGCTTGCTTTTATTCCTATTATTTTTGCTAGCTCATAGTCGCTGTTGATTTTTAACTTGTTTTTTGCTTTTTCAAGCCATTCTGTAGCGTTCATTTTTTTTACCTCTTCCCTGACTTTATTTGGTTAATTCACATTTGACAATATTTCACGCTTGACACTATTTGTCATTTGTGAATATTCTATGCTTCACATGTGTGACATAATTTTTTTAAACTATGCCGCATTTGTTGACTTATATGTGAAAAATTACCAAACCATAGAGGCAAAGCTATGAAAACCACGAAACCCGATTTTGTCCGTTCGTTGACCCCCGAACAGCACCACCACCTCCTTTTTTATTCCCCAGTTTTAGAAAAACTGGTTATCCCTTTTTTACCCGATGGCCTTTGCCCTCATCCTGTCCAGCCATCGGTTGCTGTGGGGCAGGGTGAACTATTATGAAAACCCATGAACCCGCTTATCGGCAGGTCGATTGGACGGCCTTCACCGACCATTGCCCCCAGTGTTACAACCCGCTTCCTCAATTGCGCCCTGTTGTCGGCCGCCCGATGGTCTACTGTTCCGATGCCTGCAAAATGCGGGCTTACCGCCTGCGTTCCAAACCGTTACGAAATCCGAAGGCTGAACCTGTCGCCGTTACGAAATTAAACCGTACTAAAAAAGCTGTTACGCAATTCGCTGCGGTCATGTGCAAATGATGCCCCCGATTTTTGGATTTTCCGCGCCAACGACGACGAGGCCACGAGGAGGAAATGGCGCGGTTCTAACGCATGGCTCCGCCGTCAAGAGTCCACATACTATAACCAGTGGACTCTTGATTCATGGTGAATCAAAACAGGGCTTTTCGGCATGATCGACAAGCTCGTTTTGCGCTGTGATTTTCACAAGGTCGGCTATCCTGCCCGCTGGCCTAATTTTCACTTGGTGGAGCTGGGCGTCCCTCTCGAACAATCGGTCAACCGTGACGGCCAGGTGTTCAGGACACGCCATCCATGGGAATCCATACCGAGTTCCTACGAAAGCATGGCGTTTAAGATTTTCGACAACCGTTATGACGGCCTCGACCAGTTTTACATCGAGATCCAGGCCAGCCCCGCCAAGCTGATGTTAGGCCATAACGTCTTTGGTTCGGATGATTTTTACGACTGTTGCCAGACCCTTATCGACTTGCTGTGCACCACGTATCCTGAACTGGTTCCCTATCTTGATTTTGATTCGTGGTGCCTCCGTCACATTGACATCACCTATTCCAGCCGCGCCAAGGATGACCGTGAGGCGAGGGCGTTTATCAATGCCCTGGGCAATGTCAGCTTTGGCCAGACCAAAAGCCGCACGGGTTACGACGGCACCGCCTACTTCGGCAAGAAGAATAGTCGCCTGAAGAAAATCAAGGTGTACCTGAAACCTGCCGAAGTGAAGGAAACCATCCGCCGCAACGTTTCCAAACCGGACGGTGAACTCCTTAACGAAGTGTACACCCCGGAACTTCTGGACTATTCCACCGCGCTGATCCGTTGGGAAGTCTCGCTCTACCACCGCTATTTTGAGCGTCTGGGCATTTCCCTCCGCCTGGATGACATTTTTCACAATAATTCTTTCGCACCAAATCACCTACAAACATATTGGCAGCTTGCCACGTTGGATTTGTTCACCGCACTTAAAGGCCAGACCATGAAAATCGTCAAAGACACCGACATCCAAGACCAGCTCCGCGCCAAGTTTGCCAAGGTGGGCAAAACCGGGAAGGTTTCCACCGCTCTCGCGGATGCTGCCTTCCGCACTTACCGCGAGATTCGCCGGGATGGTTGGTCGGTTGTCATTGATTTGATGACTACTTCTTCGGGTCAACGGGGCACTTTTAACCGCCACGTCAAAATGCTGACCGAGTGCGGCCTCTCCCGTGCCGCCCTCCAGAACATGAACGGCCTGAACGACGGCGCGGACATCATCCCTTTTGTGCGTTTTATCGAAGTCGACTTCGGCGCGCAATTCCCCGGCTGGTATCAGCCGGAACCCCCACGGCACGTTTACCAGCGTGCGCCCTTACTGCGCTTAGTCGCTTAACCCTAGGTAATAACAATGGCCCATATACCTGTAAAAGTTTTAGATGTGATTGAAGAGAAGGAAAACGGTGTTTCTACTTTTGTTTTGGTTTGTGAGGATATCCGTCCTGCACAGCACAGCGTCAAACTGAAGAAAGCCTCCGCTGCATCCATCAACCAGCTGGTGTCCCTGAAAGGCAAGAACGCCATGGTGCCCCTTACGCCGTACCTGATGAACGGTTCCGCCGGTTTCTCGTTTAAAAATGACCAGATTTTTGAATTGCCGCCGTCCAAGGCCGGTACGGTTCAGAATCTGTCCCCCAATGCTTAGGCCTTGGCCTGACCCATTTGGCCATTGGCCAATCCGCCCGGGCGGTTTCCCGGTGACTTTGAAAAGGTGTTAAACATGAATATTCAAAAACGTGTGGTTGGTGGTGTTGTGGTGGCTTCGGGTGTTGCCGGTGCTTTGGTCTCCGGTTCGGCGTCCGCCGCCTTGCCCGATGCGGTGACCAGTGCCTTGGCGACCGCCGCCACTGATGGTGCAGTCCTTGCCGGTGCCGCTCTGTTGGTGGTCGTGGCGATTGCCGCCATCAAATACTTGCGCCGCGGCGCATAAACCCAAGCGGGGTTAACAGCCCCGCTTATCCCTTCGGGCTTCGCCATGAACCTCTACCAAAATTACTGTTACCCCGATATCCAGACCGTTGCCGACAATTTGCAGTCCCAGGCGTTTATCCCCGGCTATGGCCTGATCGCGTCCGCCTCGCCCGTCTCCGCCACGCAAATCAGTCTTGGCCTGACGCTGGCCGATGGCTCCAGCTCGTCCGTTGTGCTGACCTTTCCGGCCTGTTTCCAGTTGGGTTTCCAAAATTCTTACTCGGGGATATCGCTGGCCGATTCAATCGAGCTGTCCGGCCTGTGCCTGCTGATCCTCGCCACGGCCTATTCCATCAAAATCTTACGTAGGGGCATCTGATGGACTTTTACGCCATTGTCTTCTTGGTCGTGACCATCCTGGGTTATTACATCACCTTGGGCTGATAACATGAAAACATACCGTTTTGCGTTTCTTTTCATGTTGTTGGCTTTGTCGTTTGATTCGTTTGCGACGAATGGCACGGCTTGCCCTGCTGTAGACCCTACGTTTACCATTTCTAGTTGTCGCATTACGTCCCCTGTGACGGGTCCTTCTGGTAGTTCGCCTGATGAGGCTATTAATCTTAAGTATGGCCCTACCATGTACAGTTTAATATCTCCTTGTACGTTAACCTCCAAATCTGCAACCCAGCAATTGTTTGGTTGTAATATGCAAAGCTCCAGTAATCCTGGGGTGGTTGCGTTTTCGCCAGTGGTAACTTGCTATGGCGCTTCTTCTTGTCCTAGTACGTACACGTTAAGCGGAAATTCTTGTATTTCGACGGCTTCGACGGTTTGTGATTACACGCCAAAAACGTGCATAGACGTGACCAACACCATTACCAACCCCCTTCCTGGAACCTCCGGCGCAACGTCTTGCCAGTACAAAGTCGAGGTGGCTTATAACCAAGCCTGTCCCGAACCTTCTGTTCTTGCCGCGGGCAACATGTGCAATGTCCTGAACTGTTTGGGACCCAACCATTACCAGTCGTTCGGCTATCCCGGCGCAACCTGTGCCGAACCGCCGATCAGTTGCCCGGCAAACCAACATAATGTCTCCGATTATGTTTGCGCCCCCGACCCCCTGCCGGACTGCACGCTCTTGGGTGCCCACATGCACAATGACACCCTCGACCCTTATAACTGCGTGTCCGACCCGCCTATCGACTGCACCCTCACGCCCCATCAGCATAATGTGGACAACTACACCTGTGCGATGGACGACCCCGTCACTTGTCCGGCTGGCCAACACAATGTAGATCCATGGACATGCGCCATTGATGACGCCCCGCCCCCTGGTGACGGTTCCGGCGATCCGCCCCCTGGCGATGGTTCTGGAAACCCTCCGCCTGATGGTTCCGGTTCCGGTTCCGGCGATGGCACTGGCGACGGCACAGGGTCAACGGGTGACGGTACCGGTTCTGGTTCTGGCACTCCGACAACGTGTGGCTCCCTCGCTTGCGAGTCCACGATGCTGGCCATGTCCGGCAAAATCGGCGATGTCCTGGCCGCGATCAACACCACCCGCTCAATCGAACTGGCCGGCATCCTGGACACGTCCAAGAAAATGGATGCCAAGACGGCGGTGATCGCCGCCATTGCCCAACAGGCCTTGGATTACGTCATGGACTTGATCGTCAAGGAAACGACCCAGATTGCCCAAAATTCCGACCTTTTGGCCAAGACCGATTCGTTGGTCAATGAGATTAAGGGCATATCCAACAAGCAGGATTTGTTTAGCGACAAATTCAGCCAAAAAATGGACGCCATGGCCAACAAGTTTGACCAAATCACCGCCAAACAGACCGAGACCAACACCAAGCTGGATGACCTGGCCACCAAGGCCTCCGAGTCATTGCAAAAACAGGACACCACCAACACCAAGTTGGACGGCATTAAGGATGAATTGGGCACGTCAAACACCAAGCTGGAAAGCCTCAAGGATGGGGTAGGGCAGACCAATACTAAGCTGGGTGAACTCAAGGACGGGGTAGGGCAGGGTAACACCAAGCTAGGCGATATCTCGTCTAAATTGGATAACCTGTCCTGGCTTGAAAAACTGGGCAAATTTGACGCCTTGGGCGATTGGTTCCTGGGCGTCATTGATGCCATCAAGGACGCTGCCGACGTGTGTACGAACCATCCTGACTGGCTGATTTGTCCGGCAACTCCGCCGGAAATTGACCCGCAGGATCTAGGCACCAAGGAAATCACCACCAACGTTTCCCCGGTCATCTCGGCCGAGGGTTCGTGTCCTGCCGACCGGGTCGTGCATCTGAGTTCAACCGGGCAGGATATCCATTTCTCTTACAGCCTGATTTGTGACTTTGTGTCGTATCTGCGCTATTTGGTGCTGGCCGTCTCGTTCTTGACGGCAGGCTTTATTTTGACGGGCTCGGGAGGGCGTTTCTGATGGGTGCTGTTTTTTCGTGGGTGGTTTCGCTGTTGACCCTGATTCCGGGTCGGGTGCTTTTCTCGCTGGGCTTTGGTGTCCTGACGTTTACGGGCTACAAGGTCGCTGTCGATTCCATTGTCTCCAGCGTCGTTAACTCGGTGAATTCCTTGCCGACCGAAATTTACAACATTGCCGCCCTGGGCGGTTTCGTCACGGGTTTTGGGATTGTTCTGGCGGCGATTGTCGCCCGTGCCGGTTTGTTGTTCCTTGACCGTTTTGGGAAGATCAGCTCATGATTGAATTGATCACCGCATCCCCCGGTGGCGGCAAGACCGCCTACGCCGTCAATGAACTGCTGGGCATCGTTGACGAAGGCCGCCCGATATTCCAGCATGGCGTCTCCGAATTCAAGCTCCGGCATGAACCCGTCAAGTGCGAAGACCCGCACTGTGTGCCGTGCCAGTCCTTGCCCGTGGATGCCTTACGGGCGTTGGATTGGCATTTGTGGGCACCGCAAGGGGCGATCTTGCTGTTTGACGAAGTGCAGAAGATTTACCGCCCGCGCTCCTCGTCTTCCAAAGTGCCGGACTCCATTGCCGCCTTCGAGACCCACCGTCACCGTGGACTGGACTTTATCTGCATCACCCAGCACCCGTCCTTGATTGATTCCAACCTAAAGAACTTGGTCAGCAAGCATATCCATCTGACGGGCACCTGGCTGCGGCGTGTCAAATATGAATGGGGTGAGTGCCACACCAATGTGCTATCGACCACCACCGCCGTCAAGACCACCTATAGGCTCCCTAAAAAAGTTTATCCGCTCTACAAGTCCGCCGAAATCCACACCAAGCTCAAGCGGGCGATACCGCCGCAGTTTTATGCGGTTTTTATTTTGATAGCCTTGGTGGCCTTGGGCGTTTACCGCCTGGTCAGCTCACAGGCCGACAAGGTGCAAACCTACCAAACCGTGCCGGGTTCGTCCGCGCCCGGCAGTTTCCCCACCCCCCCAACGGGCACCGCCTTTAGCCCGGCCATGCCCCAACACCCGCAAAGCTTTGACTTTGTCCCCACCGTCATCAACCACCCCGAATCCGCCCCGGCCTATGCCCAGATCGTCAAGGTGACCGACTTCCCCAAGCTGGCCGGGTGCATCAAGTCCAAGGACAAATGCACCTGCTACACCCAACAGGCCACGCAGTACCTGGTTAGCCCCCAAGAGTGCGCCGACTTCATCGCCACCCCGCGCTTCAACCCGTACCACACCCACGACGGCGACCGTGTCACTTTGGCTTCCAGGAATGACAAAGGCTAAGTGACGTGCAGAACCCAAACCCGACCCGCGAATGCGTAAAAGCGTCGGCCGTAGGTCAAGCGTAGCTATCTAAACACTTAAACCGTATGCGGCAGCATAGGTTTACACGTCGCCGGAAAGGATGGCCATCACGCCGGTTTATCAGCTTCGCACATTCCCCAACATTTAACTTTGCCATCCTTGACCCTAATAGCCGCTTTTTGGCCAGCCGGAAGGCGGGTAATATTTATTGTTACAGTAACGGAAATTGTTTGTCCTGTTTGGAAAACGGCGTTCCGAAACTGTGAACCCGTCCCGAAAATGACTTGCCTGAGACTTCGCATAATTAGGGTCTGCCTTATGTAACAAAGCCCCGTGCGACAATGCCGACGCACGGGGCTTTTTTGCATAGGGCGCATTATGCGAAGTCTTAGGGCTCGCTTATTTCTAT
>Ga0082335_1002390_pt1 | contig 35312 bp, 29 predicted proteins | sample Subgrocontami58m_FD_72375 | JGI IMG/M metagenome (GOLD analysis project Ga0082335, IMG submission 72375) | Subsurface groundwater microbial communities from S. Glens Falls, New York, USA - GMW37 contaminated, 5.8 m (SPADES assembly) (version 2) ... | reverse complement strand
CGTCCGCCGCCTACCAGCGGCAGATCGTCGCGAACGCGCAGACGCTCGCCGGCGCGCTTCTGGCTGCCGGGTTCCGCCTGGTCAGCGGCGGCACCGACAATCACCTGATGCTGGTCGACGTGTTCTCGAAGGGCATCACCGGCAAGGTGGCGGAGGTCGCGCTCGGCCGAGCCGGCATCACCGTCAACAAGAACGCGATTCCCTTCGATCAGAATCCGCCGATGGTCGCGAGCGGCATCCGCGTCGGCACGCCGGCCGTGACGACCCGCGGGATGCGCGAGGGGGAAATGGATGTCATCGCGGACCTCATCACGCGCGCGTTGCGGACGCCCGAAGATGATCGCGCGCTCGCGATGGTGCGCGCGGAAGTCGAAACGCTGTGCCGGAAGTTCCCCCTGTACCCGGAGTAGCAGGCCTGAAGGCCTGCGCTACGACAGAGGCTGTCTCCACGGCGACAGAGGCTGTCGCCGCGGTGTTCGCGCGGGGTGGCGCGCTCGACCGTGCCATGCCCGATTTCGAGCCTCGCGCGGGGCAGGTCGAGATGGCGTCGGCGGTCGCGCGCGTGTTCGAGGAGGGCGGTGTCCTGCTCGCCGAAGCAGGCACCGGCACGGGCAAGACGCTCGCCTATCTCGTCCCGGCCATCCTCAGCCGCGAGCGCGTCCTCATCTCCACGGGCACCAAGAATCTCCAGGAACAGATCTTCTTCAAGGACATCCCGGCGCTGCGCGGCGCGCTCGGGATCCCCTTCACCGCGACGTGCATGAAAGGGCGCGCGAACTACCTGTGCCTGCACAAGCTCGATCAGCTGAATGACGGCGTGGGCCCGGCAGTCCACGACGTCTTCCTGCCGGTGATCCGCGAGTGGTCCAGGCGGACCGAGGTCGGCGATCGCGCCGAGCTCGAGGATCTCCCGGAGGACCTGGCGTTCTGGAACGACGTCGCGGCCACCGCCGAGACCTGCCTCGGCACCGAGTGCTCGCGCTACGACGACTGCTTCGTGACGAAGATGCGCCAGCGCGCCGCGGCGTCCGACGTGGTGATCGTCAACCATCACCTGCTCTGCGCGGACGCGGCGGTCCGCCAGAACGCGTTCGGCGAGGTGATTCCGGCGTGCAGCCGCGCGATTCTCGACGAAGCGCACCAGCTCGAAGACATCGCCACGCAGTACTTCGGATTCAGCGTCAGCAACCACCGGGTCGAGGAGCTGGCGCGCGATACCGAACGGCTCGCCGTCGACGACCGCGACGCGAAGGCCGAGCTCGCCAAGGCCATCGAACGCCTCCGCGACCACGCGCGCACGTTCTTCACCGAGGTCGCCTTCGCGCACCGCGGCGACGGGCGCGCCAGGAACGAAGAGCGCGTCCGCGCCACGGCCGAATCGCTGGGGCGGACGCGCGACGCCGCCGCGCATCTCACCGGCGCGCTCGACATCGTCGAATCGACGCTCGCGCTGCTTCGGACGGTCCGGCTGAAGCCGGACCCTGCCGATGGCGGTGACGGTCGTGGGTTCGGTAGTGTCCGCCTTCAGGCGGACCGTGAGGGCGATGAGAAGTACCGCGAGGACGCGGCGACGCTGGCGCGCCGCGCCGGGCAACTGCGCGACGACCTGCGCTTCCTCCTCCGCGGCGGGGACGACGACTACGTGTATTTCGTGGAGCTCCGGGGGCGCGGCACCTTCCTGCGCGCGTCGCCGATCGACGTCTCGTCGATCGTGCGCGAGCTGCTGCTCGATCGCATGCAGACCACCGTCCTCACGTCGGCCACCCTCACGGTGGACGGCAGCTTCGACTACGTGCGGGCGCGGCTCGGCATCGGGCGAGCCGGCGAGATTCGCCTGCCGTCCGAGTTCGACTTCCGGCAGCAGGCCATCCTCTACCTCCCGCTGCGCATGCCGGATCCGCGCGCGGAGAACTTCGCCGTGGCCGCCAGCCGCGAGGTCATCGAGATTCTCAAGCGGACCCGCGGCCGCGCGTTCGTGCTCTTCACGAGCTACGCGACCATGCGCGCGGTGCAGGCGATGGCGGAGTTGGCGCTCGACTATCCCATCCTCGCGCAGGGCACGGCGCCGCGCTCGCAGCTCCTGAACCAGTTCCGGGCGACGCCGCACTCGGTGCTCTTCGCCACCTCGAGCTTCTGGCAGGGCGTGGACGTGGCCGGCGAGGCGCTGAGCTGCGTCATCGTCGACAAGCTGCCGTTCGCGTCGCCGGGCGACCCAATCACGGCGGCGCGCATCGACGCGATCCGCGCGCGCGGCGGCGACCCGTTCGGTGAGTACCAGGTGCCGCTGGCGATTCTGGCCCTGCAGCAGGGGCTCGGCCGCCTCATCCGTCACCGGCGGGACCGGGGCGTGCTCGCGGTGCTCGATCCCCGCCTGCGGACGAAAGGCTACGGACGACGTTTCGTCGCCTCTTTGCCACCCGCGCCCATCGTGCACGACCTCTCGCAGATCGACGCGTTCTTTTCGGTCCAGTCCCCCCCGTCCAGCAGCGAACCAACCGGATCTTCGACATCGTCATAGTGGCGCCTGAGCGACGCCAGGTCGCGCCTCATCGCCCGCCTCGCCGGGCGGTCCAGGCATGACTCCTCGTCCGCCAGAGGGGCGGATCGGGGTAAACTAATCCCTACGCGAGAGTTGCTCTCATTTTCTCAGGAGGATTCCATGGTCCGCCGATTGAACAGCCGGCATGCGTGGCTGGTGGCGTGCGCCGCTCTGTTCGCCCTGGCGATTGCGTTGCCCGCCGCAGCTCAGTCAACCGGGATGATTCGAGGCGTCGTCAAGGACGCGGCCGGAAAGACGGTTGAAGGCGCGAAAATCAACATCGACGCCGAAGCAAGCAATCGGCACTTCGACACGAAGTCCGACAGGAAGGGCGAGTTCGTGCAAATCGGCCTGCCGCCGGGGGCGTACAAGGTCAGCGCGGAAAAAGACAAGGTGATGTCGGCGACGGTCCCCATCACCGTCAGGATCGCGGCGGCGGCCCCCGTCACGTTGGTCCTGGGCACTGCCGGCGGCCTGACGCCGGAAGCCGCGGCGAAGAACGCCGAACTGAAGAAGACCTTCGAAGAAGGCGTCGCGGCCAGCCGCGCGGGCAACCACGACGAGGCGATCGCGAAGTTCCTGCACGCCGCCGAGCTGAACGACAAGTGCTACGACTGCTACTACAACATCGCGTACTCCCAGTCGCAGAAGAAGGACCTCGACAAGGCTGAAGAGGCGTACAAAAAGGCGATCGAGATCAAGCCGGATTACGCCGAGGCCTACAGCGGGCTCGCCAACACCTACAACGCTGCGCGCAAGTTCGATGAGGCGGCGGCGGCGAGCGCCAAGGCCATCGAGCTCACCAGTGCTGGTGCCGCGGGCGGCGGCAACGCCGATGCGATGTTCAACCAGGGCGTCATCCTGTGGAACGCCGGCAAGATCGCGGACGCGAAAAAGCAGTTCGAAGCGGCCATCGCGGCGAACCCGAATCACGCGGAGTCGCACTATCAGCTCGGCATGGCGCTGGTCAACGAGGGCAACCTGGCCGCCGCGACGACCGAGTTCGAGGCGTATCTGAAGCTTGCGCCAGAAGGGCCCAACGCGGCCACGGCCAAGGGAATCCTGAGCACGTTGAAGAAGTAGTGATCGACGCCGCAGCGCTCCGTACCCGGCTGGCAGACGTCCGTGCTCGTATCGCGCGGGCGGCCGGCCGGGCAGGACGCGACCCCGCCTCCATTCGGCTCGTCGCCGTCTCCAAGACATTCCCTGCCGAGTTCGTCCGCGCCGCCGCTGAGGCGGGCCAGATCGATTTCGGCGAGAACAAGGTCCAGGAAGCGCTCCTGAAGATGGACCAGACCGCCGATCTCGCGATCCGGTGGCATCTGGTCGGCCATCTGCAATCGAACAAAGCCAGGAAGGCCGGGCGCTTCGACCTCGTCCACTCGGTCGATGACGCCGGGCTCCTTGCAAGGCTCGACGAGGCGGCGCACGCGGCGGGCCGGCGCATGGATCTGCTCGTCCAGGTCGATCTCGCGGGCGAGCCGACCAAACACGGCGCCCGCGAGGAGGAGCTGGCCCCGATCTTCGCCGCCGCGGGCGCCGCCCGCGCGGCGCGGATCGTCGGCCTGATGCTCTTGCCGCCGGAGGTGGATGATGCCGACGCGGCGCGATCGTATTTCCAGGGCCTTCGAGCCGTACGGGATCGGCTCCTGGCGCGAGGCGTGGATGCCTCCATGCTGAACGAGCTGTCCATGGGGATGAGCCACGACTTCGAGGTCGCCGTCGAGGAAGGCGCCACGCTCATCCGTGTCGGGACGGCCATTTTCGGGAGCCGAACCTCTGTTTGATCCAGCTCTGTCGCCGGAAGGGGTAGTGACCGATAAGGCTGAGCGGGGAGAACGATCACGTATGAACGTCAGTCCACTCGACCTTCGCCAGCAGCGTTTCCGGAAGACCTTCCGCGGATTCGACCCGGTGGAAGTGGCGTCGTTTCTCGCCGCCGTCGCCGACGACTACGAGCAGGCGCTGCGCGTCGCTGACGGGCTCCGCCAGGATCTGATGCGCATGGAAGCGGTGCTGAACGAGCACCGCGAGCACGAAAAGAACCTGAAGAACACGCTGATGACGGCGCAGAAGCTCTCCGACGACATCAAGGCGAACGCCGAGCTCGAGGCCAAGCGCGTCATCCGCGAAGCCGAGGGGCGCTCGGATCTCCTGCTCGACAAGACCCAGGCGCGCCTCGAGGACATCCAGCGCGAAATCGACGGCCTCAAGCTGAAGCGGAAGGACGTCGAGACGTCGATCGAGTCGACGATTTCGACGCTGCGCAACACGCTCGAGTACGTCCGCGAGCAGGAGACGCGCGAGCGCGAGGAGAAGATCCTGTTCCATCGCCCGCGTCACGCCGAGCCCGCGGCCGAGATCCGCGACGCCCATGAAACGCGCCGCGTGCAGGGCCTGCCCTGAGGGACCTTCCCTGATTCGTGAGACCGGCGCGGGCGTCGAGATCGACGTCCGCGTCATTCCGCGCGCCCGAAAAACCGCATGCTCCGGCTTCCGCGACGAGTCGCTCGTCGTGCGTGTTGCGGCGCCGCCTGTTGAAGGCGCCGCCAACGACGCGCTGATCGAGTATTTCGCCGACGCGCTGCGCGTGCCGCGGCGGGCGATCCGGATCCTGAGCGGCGACCGCGGCCGGCAGAAGCGCGTGGCGATCGCCGGCGTGACGGCCGACCGGATCCGCGCGCTCGCGGTACAGTAAGCGCTGTGCTCGCCGACTTCCTGATCCGCAACACGTCCGACGTGCTGACCTGCGCCGGCACGGCGCCGTTCATCGGCCGCCGCCAGGCCGACGCCGGCTCGCAGCCGCACGCCGTCGTCGCCTCGCGCGAGGGCACCATCGTCTTCGTCGGCAGCGAATCGGCCTGGCGGCGCGACGGCGCGCTGACGAAGGACGCCGTGGTCGTTGACGCGGGTGCCGGCGCCGTCGTGCCGGGGTTCGTCGATCCCCACACGCACGTGGTGTTCGCCGGCGACCGGCGCGACGAGCTGCGTCGTCGTCTCGGCGGCGCCACCTACGCACAAATCGCCGCCGACGGCGGCGGCATCCTCAGCAGCGTCCGCGCCACGCGTGCGGCCACGGACGACCAGCTGGCGGCCGACACGCGCCGCCGCCTCGACGAGATGCTCCGCTGCGGCACCACCACGTGTGAGGTGAAGAGCGGGTACGGGCTGGCGACCGACGCGGAGCTGAAGACGCTGCGCGTCGTGCGCGCGCTGGCCGCGGACCACGACATCGACATCGCGCCGACGTTCATGGGCGCTCACGAGATCCCGGTCGAGTACCGCGATCGCCGCCGGGCGTACATCGACCTGCTCGTCGGCGAGATGATCCCCGCCGTGGCCCGCGAGCACCTCGCCGAGTGGTGCGACGTGTTTTGCGAGGGCGGCGTGTTCAGCCCGGAGGAGTCGCGCGAGATCCTCGAGGCGGGCCGTCGCGCCGGCATGCAACTGCGCATCCACGCCGACGAGCTCGGGCCAAGCGGCGGATCGCGTGTCGCGGCCGAGCTCGCGGTCCGGTCGGCCGACCACCTGATTTTCGTCGACGAAGCGGGCGCCGCCGGCCTTGCGGCCGCCGGCGTCGTCGCCACGCTGCTCCCGATCGCGTCGTTCTACTTGAAGCTGGGGCGGTTCGCGCCGGCCCGCATGCTGATGGAACGCGGCGTCGCCGTCGCGCTCGCGACCGACGTCAACCCGGGCGGCGGGTTCTCGCCGTCGATGCCCTTCGCGATGGCGCTCGCCTGTTTCAGCATGGGTCTGACCTTCGAGGAGGCGCTCGTGGCGGCGACCGTCAACGCGGCGTATTCACTCGATCGGCACCACCGCGTGGGCAGTCTCGAGGCCGGCAAACAGATGGATGCCGTGGTCGTCGCGGGGCCCGCGATCGATCTGATCCGGGTCGGCGCCGAGACAATCCGGGCGGTGATCAAGAAGGGACGGCTCGTGGTTCGACAGGCTCACCACGAGCGCTCGTCCTGAGCCTGTCGAAGGACGAGGTCATCATGTCTCTTGTCGACCTGTCGGTCCGCGATCTCCTCGCGGCGTTCAGCTCGTCGGACCCCACACCCGGTGGCGGGTCCGCCTCGGCGCTGGCCTCGGCGATCGGCGCGTCCCTGCTGGCGATGGTCGCGGGGCTGCCGAAGACGCGCGGCGCGTCGGATGAGGATCGCGCGGTGCTGGCGGCGGCGGCCACGGCGCTCAACCTCGTCCGGCAGGAACTGACCGACGCGATCGATGGCGACGCGGCCGCGTACGATCTGGTCGTGGCCGCCTACAAGCTGCCGAAGGCGTCAGCCGAAGAACAGACGATCCGGAAAGCGGCCGTTCAGCGGGCGCTTCGCGCGGCGACCGACGTGCCGCTCAGCGTGATGCGCCTCTCGTCACACGCACTCGATCAGGCGAGGCTCATCGCGGCTCATGGTCATCGCGCGGCCAGGAGCGACGTCGGCGTCGCCGTGGTCCTGCTCCGCGCGGGGCTGCACGGCGCCCGCCTGAATATCGAGATCAACGCCGGCGCCGTGTCTGATGCCGCGTATGTCGATGCGGTGAAGGCGGAGGCCGGTGTGCTGTCTGAACGCGCGGGGCGAGCGGCGGACGCGGCCGAGGCGTCACTTCGGCAGTAAGTCGTCGGGCTTCGGCGCGTTCGCGGTGAATGTGTCGACGTGCCAGTCGACCGTCCACGGATACTGATATCCCGGGAAGAGGTCGATCGGCTGCACGTACGAGCCATCGATCAAGGTGTGGTGCGTCTCGTTGCGGCGGATGGTGAAGCTGTCGTCGGTCACCGGGAGTGAAAACTGCGCGCCGAGCTCCATCACGCGGTTGTGAAGCTGGGACACCGACAGATCGCCGCCGAACTGCGAGGTCTGCGTGACCGCATCCTTGAACTTGAAATAGCTCAGCCAGGCCTGCGACGCGTGCCAGCCGGCATTGGCGAGAAGGGCGGCGACGGCCAGCTTGAGGATCGTCTTCATGTTCAGTGAATCTGGTGCAGCATCCGATCCCAGCGCGTGCGGGTGAAGAAATGCGCGAACACGGAGACGAAGCCTTTCAGCGTGGCGCCGGCGCCTTCGTCCTGATAGTCCTCGCGCTCGGCCTCGTACGACCAGTAGAGGACGAGCGCCTTGCCCTTGATGTTCTCCCGCGGCAGGAAGCCCCAGTAGCGGCTGTCCTGCGAGTTGTCGCGGTTGTCGCCCATCATGAAGTAGTGGTCCGCCGGTACGGTGACCGGGCCGTACCGCTCGCGCACGTCGAACGGCGTCACCTCGTGGAGCTCCGAGGTGGCGGCCGGCGACCGCAGGAAGTGCACGTACGGCTCGTCGAGGGCCTTGCCGTTGATGTAGACCTTCTTCTCCCGCACTTCCACCGTCTCGCCCGGCAGGCCGATCACGCGTTTGATGTAGTCGCGATCCGGCTCCTCCGGGTACTTGAAGACGATGATGGCGCGGCGCTCGATCGTGCCGATCGGGAGCAGCGCACGCTCGAGCCTCGTCTCGGTGGGGCCGAACACGAACTTGTTCACGAGCAGGTGATCGCCGATGAGCAGGTTGTTTTCCATGGAGCCGGTCGGGATCTTGAACGCCTGCACGACGAACGTGCGGATGAAGAGCGCGAGAATCACCGCGATGACGATCGACTCGAAATACTCCCGCAGCGTCGATTTCTTGAATGTCGCGTCAGCCATTAGCCCTCAGCCCTGAGCCCTCAGCCCTCAGCCCTTTTCAACTCTCCGTATCCGTTCCCATCTTCAGCACGGCGAGAAACGCTTCCTGCGGGATCTGCACTTTGCCGACCTGCTTCATGCGCTTCTTGCCTTCCTTCTGCTTCTCGAGCAGCTTGCGCTTGCGCGAGATGTCGCCGCCGTAGCACTTGGCGAGCACGTTCTTGCGCATCGCCTTCACCGATTCGCGCGCGATGATACGGCCGCCGATCGCCGCCTGAATCGCGACCTCGAACATCTGGCGCGGAATCAGCTCGCGCATCTTCGAGGCCAGCGCCCGCCCGCGCTCGTAGGCCGTGTCGCGGTGCACGATGATCGAGAGCGCGTCCACCGGGTCGCCGTTCACGAGAATGTCGAGCTTCACGAGCGGCGACGGCCAGTACCCGGTGACATGATAGTCGAGCGACGCGTAGCCGCGGGAGATGGTCTTCAGCTTGTCGTAGAAGTCGAGGACGACCTCGTTGAACGGCAGCTCGTAGGTGATGAGCACGCGGTCCGACGCCAGGTATTCCAGCGTTTTCTGCACGCCCCGCTTGTCCTGGCAGAGCTTCAGGATGCCGCCGACGTGCTCGGCCGGCGTCAGGATCATCGCCGTAATCACCGGTTCTTCGATCACGCTGATGCGGCCCGCGTCGGGCAGCTTGGCCGGGCTGTCGATCTCCTGCACCACCCCGTCGGTCGTCGTCACCCGGTACAACACGCCTGGCGCCGTCGTTACCAGGTCCATGTCGAACTCGCGCTCGAGACGCTCCTGGACGATTTCCATGTGCAGCAGCCCGAGGAAGCCGCAGCGGAACCCGAAGCCCAGCGCGACGGAGGTTTCCGGCTCGTAGAAGAACGACGCGTCGTTCAGGCGCAGCTTCTCGAGCGCGTCACGCAGCTCCGGGTACTCGTGGCCTTCGACCGGATAGAACCCGGCGAACACCATCGGCTTGAGCGGCTTGAAGCCGGGGAACGGCTCGAGCGCGGGGCGGAGGCTTTCCGTGATCGTGTCGCCGATCTTCGCGTCGCTGATCTTCTTGATGTTGGCGACGAGGAATCCGACTTCGCCCACCGCCAGCTCGTCGACCGGAATCGATTTCGGCGTGAAGATGCCGACCTGCAGCGACTCGTAGTCCTGCCCTTCGGCCATCAGGCGGATCTTCATGCCGGGCCGCAGCACGCCGTCGATGACGCGCACGACGATCACGACGCCGCGGTACGGGTCGTACCAGGAGTCGAAGATCAGCGCCTTGAGCGGCGCGTCCGGATTGCCGGAGGGCGGCGGCAGGCGGTGGATGATCGCTTCGAGGATCTCCGGCACCCCCGTGCCCATCTTCGCGCTCGCCAGCAGCGCGTGGTCGCCGTCCAGGCCGATGATGTCGGAGATTTGCCGGCGCGCTTCTTCCGGCTGCGCGCCTGGCAGATCGATCTTGTTGATGACCGGGATGATCTCGAGGCTGTTCTCCACGGCGAGGTAGGCGTTCGCCAGCGTCTGCGCCTCGACGCCCTGAGACGCGTCCACGAGCAACAGCGCGCCCTCGCACGCCGCGAGCGACCGCGTCACTTCGTACGAGAAATCCACGTGTCCCGGCGTGTCGATGAGGTTGAGGACGTACTTCTCTCCGTCCGTCGCCGTGTAGTGCAGGCAGACCGGATGCGCTTTGATCGTGATGCCCCGCTCGCGCTCCAGGTCCATGGCGTCGAGGACTTGCGCTTCCATCTCGCGCGCCTGCAAGGCGCCGGTGATCTCGAGGAAGCGGTCCGCGAGCGTCGACTTGCCGTGGTCGATGTGCGCGATGACCGAGAAGTTCCGGATGTGGCGCGGATCCAATGTCTAACGTGCTTCCACTGCGACGTACCGCTGGGGATACTCGGGGCCGACGTAGTCCGCCCGCGGACGAATGAGCCGGTTGTTCGCGTACTGCTCCAGCACGTGCGCCGTCCAGCCCGCGACGCGACTGACCGCGAAGATCGGCGTGAAGAGATCGATGTCGATGCCGAGCGAGTGGTACGTCGACGCCGAGTAGAAGTCCACGTTCGGGTACAGCTTCTTTTCCGCCATCATCAGCGCCTCGATGCGCTGCGACATCTCGAACCAGATCGGCTGCCCCGCGCGCTGGCCGAGATCGCGCGACATCTGGCGCAGGTGCGTCGCCCGCGGATCCTCGGTGTGGTAGACCCGATGGCCGAACCCGGCGATCTTTTCCTTGCGCGCCAGCTTCGCGCGCACGACGCTTTCGGCCTTCTCCGGCGGCGCGCTCTGGCCGATCTCGAGCAGCAGCCGCATGACGTCCGCGTTGGCGCCGCCGTGCAGCGGCCCCTTCAGCGTCCCAATGGCGGCCACGATGGCCGAGTGGATGTCGGTGAGGGTCGCGGCCGCCACGCGGGCGGCAAACGTGGACGCGTTCAGCTCGTGGTCGGCGTGGAGGATCAGCGCGACGTCGAAGGCGCGCGTCGCGAGACCGCTCGGCCGCTCGCCCGTGAGCATGTAGAGGAAATTCGCGGCGTGACCCAGCACGGGATCGGGCTGAATCAGCCCTCCGCCCGCGTTCATGCGCCCGACGACCGCGACGAGCGAGCTGAGCTGCGCGGTGAGCCGCACGGCCTTGCGATAGTTGGCCTGCGCCGAGCTGTCGGACGCGTCGGGATCGTAGTGGCCAAGCGCCGACGTCAGCGTGCGCAGGGCGTCCATCGCGTTGCCGCTCGACTGGGCTCGCGACAACCCTGAGGCACTCGAAGGGTTGCCGGCGGGCAGCGCCTTCGCGAGGCGCAGAACCGCTTCCGGCAGCGGCCGCGCGGCGACGAGCTGCGACTGCAGATCGCCCAGCTCCGCGCGCGTCGGCAGCCGCCGGTGCCACAACAGATAGCAGACGTCCTCGAACGTGGCGTGTCTGGCCAGATCGTGAATGTCGTACCCGCAATACGCCAGCACGCCACGATCGCCGTCGAGATAACAGATTGCGGACGACGTGGCGACGGTATCTTCAAGGCCCGCTTTGGGCTTCGCGGCCGTGCTCATGACTTTCAATCATACCCCGGCCGCCCGCCGCGACGCGGATGTCGCCGACCGATACGTCAGGCCAAAAACGACGCCGATGATGATCGCCTCGATGACCCCCGCGCACGCTCCCTCGACCGCCAGCTTGCGCCCGTACCTGTAGATGACGTCACTGCTGATCGAGAAGGCGCCCAGCTCGAATATCGCGAGGACGATCCCGAACCGCAGGCCTTCCAGCAGGCCGTTCCCGCCTTCATGACCCTTCGCGAAAATGTCTAGTGGATTCTGGAGGACGTGGGAACCGTTGTCTGGGCCGGGGGCGGTACCTCGGGTGGGGCGCCCTGCGGGCCGAGCTCCGCGTAACGCAGGAACATCTGGCCCCACTCGGTCGTGTCGCACCAGCGCTCGAACACCCGGCGATCGACCAGCGGCCAGCGATAGAAGTCGTGGTACACGTCGCTCGCCAGGATGAACCCGTTCACGAGCGGCGTGTGGAAGAACAGCTTCTGGAAGCGCTTCAGCGGGCCGAACCAGATCAGATCGCCGCCGCCCACGCGCACCAGATTCTTCCCGACGTGGAACGTCCAGTTCTCCCGCGCGGCGTCCAGGTCGCCGACAATCTCGATGTCCTTCGGTTCGCCGACGCCGAGCCCCGCCTCGTGCGCGAGCCGGATGTAGTGGAGCGCCATCGGATCGAATCCCATCATCTTCGCCGACACGGCGTCGATCGCCACCTGGTCGGCCGACGCCAGCATCACGTTCTTCACCACCGGATGCATCGTCCGCGGCCCGGGACCGTTGCCCGCGGTCGTGCCGTCCATGATGGCGAAGAGACCGGAGTGAATCTCCTTCTGGATGGCGAGCAGGTCGACCAGCGTCTCGTGGATCCACGAGTGCGTGTAGTGCCGCCGCGTGTTCAGGAGCCCGCCGAACGCGTTCTTCATCGCGCCGGTCGTCGTGGTGTAGATGTGGCACTTCGTCGTCGGCAGGTGGACGATGTTCTTGCCGAAGAAGTAGTCGGGGATGTGGATGCCCTCGGGGAAGATGCGGTCGAGGACGCGCATCTTGGCCTTGGGCCGGTAGGGCACCCACGTCATGTCCTCGTCCTTGAAGTTGTAGAGGACGGGGATGCCGTAGCGTTTGAAAATCGGGACGTAGTGGTTCAGGTCCTCGCCCTTGAACGCGTTGGTGACGACGGTCTTGTTCTGGACGCACACCTGGTCGGTGAACCCGCGGCGTGCCAGCGCCTGGATCGTGCCTTCGAGCTGCCACGGCGTGGTGTTCGCCGCCGGAAACGGAAAGTGCCAGGAGATGTTGTCCTTGAGAATCGTCGTCTTGCCTCGGGCGAGCGCGTCGGACACGCCGGCGAGCTCCACCAGACGATCGATGTCGGAGAGGATGGTATCGGGAGAAACTCTGAGGACCGCGACCTTGGGTTTCTTCATGAACCCTGGCGGCCCGGCTGGAGCCCGGCTGCGACGACCTCGGCGCCCGCGTACTGCTGGACGATCGACAGAAGCCCGGTGTAAAGGAATCCGACCTGGAAGAGGACGAGGAACGGTATCGTCGCGTAGATCCCGTTGGCCAGCGCGTAGAACACCGTCGCGGTGAAGTAGAGGCCGAGCGCCAGTTCGACGAGCGGCTGCACGGCGACCGACTGGCGGTACTTCTTCCCCACCCATTCGTCGCTGTCGCCTTCGATGTGGTACTTCGGCGTCCGCGTGAACTCGCTCTGCTTGTTGAAAAGCGCCTCGACGACCGCGCGGGTGTTGTTGACCGACAACCCGATGCCGACCGACATCAGGAAGGGCACGTACTTCAGCCGCGTGATCCAGTCCTTGTGGAGCTCGCGCTGGCAGACCAGGTAGAAGTTGCAGAACGAAAACGTGGCGGCGAAGAACAGCGGCACGTCGATGAGGATCATCTCGTACCAGCCCATGTTGTAGCGGATCACCATCGACGGGAACATCAGGATGGAGAGCAGGCACATCAGGATGTAGTTGAAGTTCGCCGTCAGGTGAAAGAAGGCTTCGGTCTTCACGCCGAAGGGCAGATCCGATCGCAGGATGCGCGGCAGGAGCTTGCGGCAGGTCTGGATCGAGCCCTTCGCCCAGCGATGCTGCTGCGACTTGAACGCGTTCATCTCGACCGGCACCTCGGCCGGCGCGATGACGCCCGGCACGAACACGAACTGCCAGCCGGCAAGCTGCGCGCGGTAGCTCAGGTCGAGATCTTCGGTCAGCGTGTCGTGCTGCCAGCCGCCCGCATCCTCGATCGCCACGCGGCGCCAGACGCCCGCGGTGCCGTTGAAATTGAAGAACCGGCCGCCGCGGTTGCGCCCCCCGTGCTCGAGGATGAAGTGGCCGTCGAGCAGAATCGCCTGAATCTTCGTCAGGAGCGAGTAGTCCTGGTTGATGTGGCCCCACCGCGCCTGCACCATCCCGACCTTCGGCTCGCGGAAGTGCGGCATCAGCCGGACGAGGAAATCGGAGGTCGGGATGAAGTCGGCGTCGAAGATCGCGATGAACTCGCCGCGCGCGACCTTCAGCCCCGCCTCGAGCGCGCCCGCCTTGTAGCCGGTGCGATCGGCGCGGTGGAGGTATTTGATGTCGATGCCAGCTGCCGCGAAACGGCGCACGGCCAGCTCCGCGATGCTCCGCGTCTCGTCGGTCGAGTCGTCGAGCACCTGGACTTCGAGGAACTCGCGCGGATACTCGATGCGGCAGACCGACGCGATGAGCCGATCCGCGACGTACATCTCGTTGTAGAGCGGCAACTGGATGGTGACGACCGGCAGCGGATCGAGCGGCAGACCCTGGACCGGCTCCTTGTCCCGGTTGCTCATGTAGAGGTACACAAGGTAGTACCGATGCCAGCCGTAAATCGCCAGAACGATCAGGACGAAAAAGTACGCAGCGAGGGTGAGGGCTTCGGCAGGAGTCATGTTTTGGCGGTTGAGAGAACTCCCATCAGGGCAATCACTTATATTACTGTTGGGTTCGAATGACGTCAAACAGGCAACTCAAGGATCTGCTCGAGCGGGTGGCGACCGGCGCGCTCGATACCGAGACGGCGCGCGCGCAGCTCCTCGAGGCGCTGCGCGCCAGGCCGTACGAGGACCTCGGATTCGCGCGCGTCGATCACCATCGCTCCATCCGTCAGGGGTTCCCCGAAGTCGTCCTCGGCCTGGGCAAAACGCCTGCCCAGATCGCCGCGATCGCAGCCGAGATCGTCCGGCGCGGCTCAACCCTGCTGGTGACGCGGGCAAACGAGGCCGCATACGCCGCCGTTCGCGCGGAGGTGCCCGATGCGACGTATTACGCTGATGCCGCGGTCATCACATTTCGTCAGGAGGACGTGAACCCCGGCCACGGCACCATCGTCATCGCCGCCGCCGGAACGTCGGACCTGAACGTCGCCGAGGAAGCGGCGCGCACGGCCGAGCTGATGGGCAACGAGGTGGCTCGTCTCTACGACGTCGGCGTCGCCGGGCTGCATCGCCTCCTCGGCGAGCGGTCGCGCCTCGCCGCCGCGCGGGTCATCATCGTGGTGGCCGGCATGGAAGGCGCCCTGCCGAGCGTCGTCGCGGGTCTGGTCAGCGTGCCCGTCATCGCCGTCCCCACGAGTGTCGGCTACGGCGCCAGCTTCGGCGGCATTGCGGCGCTGCTCGGCATGCTGAACAGCTGCGCGTCGGGCGTCTCGGTCGTCAACATCGACAACGGCTTCGGCGCCGCGACGGTCGCGTCCCTGATCAACCATTTGTAGGGATTCGGGCTTCGGGGTTCGGGATTCGGATTTCTAACCCCAAATCCCAAATCCCAAATCCCGAATCCCTAATCACGAATCCCTTCCGTACGGTAGAATCAGAGGTTCCCCGCCTACTCTCCGGCGCGGTCAGCTTCACCTATGCAACCAGGCGCTCTGCGGGCCCTCGAATTCGATCGAATCGTCGAGGCCGTCAAGGACTTCGCGCTCACCCCGATGGGGGCCGAACGGCTTGCACGCCTGCAGCCGTCGACCGATCCGCGCCGGGTCGCGCAGCTCCTCGCCGCCACGACCGAGACGGCACGGTACGTGACGGCGCATGGCGGCCTGTCGCTGCGCGCGTCGAGCGATCTGCCCCAGACGCTGGCGGCGCTGACGGTGGAGGGACGCGCGCTCGAAGCCCTGCGACTGCTGGCGCTCGTGGCGTTTCTCGATTCGGTCGACGAAGCGCGGACCTCGATCCGGCGCGCGCCCGGATCGTTTCCGCTGCTTGAAGCCGCCAGCGGCGGCGCGGCGTCGTTCAAGGGCGAGTCGGCCGAGACGCGCGAGAAGATCGACCCGTCGGGCGACGTGGTGGACCACGCCAGCGCCGAGCTGAGAACGATTCGCGAACGGCTCCGCAAGCAGAAGTCGCGGCTGCGCAGCACGCTCGAGTCGTACCTCCGCGGCAAGGAGACGGCGAAGTACCTGCAGGACCAGGTCGTCACCGAGCGCAACGGCCGCTACGTCCTCGTGGTGAAGGCCGAGCACCGCGGCGGGATTCCCGGCATCGTGCACGGGACGTCCACCAGCGGCGCGAGCCTGTTTCTCGAGCCGCTCAGCACGGTCGAGATCAACAACGACATCGTCGCCCTCGAGGAACAGGAAGGCGAGGAGGTGCGCCGGATTCTGCTCGCGCTCACCGACGCGTTCCGCGTGCGGGCGGCGGACATGCACCGCACGATCGAGGTGGCCACCGAGCTGGACGTGCTGCAGGCGCGGGCGCGCTTCTCCGAGTCGATTGACGGGATCGAACCGGCGCTGTCCTCCGACGGCGCGTTCGAGCTGCAGGCCGCGCGGCACCCGCTGTTGAAGAACGCGGTCCCGGTCACGATCAAGGTGATCCCGCCGGCGGCGGTGCTGCTGGTGACCGGTCCGAATACCGGCGGGAAGACGGTGGCGCTGAAAACGGCCGGGTTGCTCGCGCTGATGGCGCAATCGGGACTGCGCATCCCCGCGGCCGACGGATCGCGCGTGCCGGTGTTCCGGTCGCTGTTCGCCGACATCGGCGACGAGCAGTCGATCGACGCGAGCCTGAGCACCTTCTCGGCGCACATCGCGAACATCGCGTCGATGGATCGCGGGCTGGCGACGCCGGCGCTCGTGCTGCTCGACGAAGTGGGCTCGGGCACCGACCCGATCGAGGGCGGCGCGCTCGGCGTCGCGATCGTCGATCACTTCCGGCGGCGCGGCGCCACGATCATCGCGACGAGTCACTACGACGCGCTCAAGACCTACGCGTCGACGACCGAGGGCGTGGCGAGCGCGGCGTTCGGCTTCGACGCCGAGACGTTCGCGCCGACCTACCAGCTGCTCTACGGCAGCCCGGGGCGCAGCCTGGCGCTCGAAATCGCCGGGCGGCTCGGCCTGAATCCGTCGGTCGTCGCCGCGGCGCGCGAGAATCTCACCGCGCGCGAGGCGCAGCTCGCCGAGCACCTCGCGAAGATCGACCACGACATGCGGGCGCTCGAGCACGAGCAGCGCCTGGCCACGCGCGAGCGCGAGACGCTGCACGCCGCCGAAGCGCGCATGCAGCAGCGTGAAGACGCGCTGCGGCAGCGCGAGGAGACGTTCCGCCGCCGGCTGAACGCAGAGCTGGAAACCCAGGTCCGCCACGCGCGGCGGGAAATCGACGATGTGATTGCGGAGCTCAAGACGAAGACCACCGCCATCGCGCACGAGGCTGCGCGGCAGACGGTGTCGACGGGCGACACGGGCGCCGTGCGCAGCGACGCGCGGGCCGCGGTCGACAACGTCGCCCGGCGGTTCCTCGAGCAGGACACCGAGACGAGGATCGCGCCGCTCGCGGCGGGCGCACGCCAGCCCGCCGTCGGCGACCGCGTCATCGTCGGCGGACTGGGACTGGAAGCGGTCGTGACGTCCATGCACGACGGCACGGCGGACCTCGACGTGCGCGGCAAACGCATGCGCGCGAGCCTCCGCGATCTGCGCGTCGTCGGAAGCCAGCCGGCCGTGGCGCGCGTCAGCGTCAACGTGGAGCTGCAGCCGCGCGAGACCTCCGCCGTGGATCTGAACGTGATCGGCTGCACGGTGGACGAAGCCCTCACGCGCGCCGAGCGGTTTCTCGACGAGTCGCTGCTGACCGACCAGCGCGTGGTGCGGCTGATTCACGGCTACGGCACCGGTCAGCTGAAGCGGGCGCTGACGGGCTTTCTGCAGCGGCATCCGCTGGTCGCGCGGTTCGCGACAGCGCCGCCCGAACACGGCGGCGGCGGAGTGACAGTGGTGGAGCTAAAGGATTGAAAAGGAGAAGTTGGTAAATGGGTGACTTGGTAACTTGGTAATTCAACGTACCCATTTACCAACCAACCAACTTACCAATTGCATGGGCCTCTTCCCGCAGCAGTTCATCGACGATCTCCGCCTGCAGGCGAACATCGTGCAGGTCGTGCAGGAGTACGTCCCGCTGAAGCGCGCCGGCAACAGCTACAAGGGTCTCTGCCCGTTCCATTCGGAGAAGACGCCGTCGTTCAACGTCATCCCCGAGAAGGGGTTCTTTCACTGCTTCGGCTGCAACGTCGGCGGCGACGTGTTCAAGTTTCTCGAGCTGCACGAGAAGATCGGCTTCCAGGACGCCGTGCGGCTGCTCGCGCAGAAGGTCGGCGTCGCGATCCCGGAGGAAACCGAAGGCGGATCCGACGACGCGCGGCGCGACTCGGCGCTGCGCGAGGGGCTGCTCAAGGCGCACGAGATTGCCGCCGCGTATTTCCGCGAGCAGCTCGCGGCGCCCGCGGGCGCACGCGCGCGGCAGCAGCTGGAGGACCGCGGCGTCAGCGCGCAGACGATCGACCAACTCGGGCTGGGCTACGCGCCAGGCTCGCGCGACGGCCTCAAGGTCCGGCTGCTGACGCAAGGCTTCACGCAGGGCGTGCTCCTGCAGAGCGGGCTCCTTGCCCAGCGCGAGAACGGCGAGGTCGTCGAGCGCTTCCGGAACCGCCTCATGGTGCCGATTTGCCGCGATACGGGCTCGATCATCGCCTTCGGCGGGCGGCAGATGGACGCCGACCAGGGCGGGCCCAAGTACCTCAATTCGCCGGAAACGCCCATCTACTCCAAGGGGCGGACGCTGTACGGCCTGAACCTGACGAAGACGCAAATCCGAAACGCCGCCTTCGCCGTCCTGGTGGAAGGGTATTTCGACTTCGCGCAGCTGTTTCAGTCGCAGGCCGCGCCGGCGGTCGCCTCCTGCGGCACGGCGCTGACGACGCACCAGGCCCAGCTCCTGCGCCGCTTCACGTCGAAGGTGGTGTTGAGCTTCGATCCGGACGCGGCCGGCCAGGGCGCGGCCGTGCGGTCGTGCGAAATGCTCGTCGCGGAAGGCTTCGACGTCAACGTCGTGGTGCTGGACAAGGGCGAAGATCCCGATACGTTCATCCGGAGGAAGGGCGGCGACCAGTACCGCGCCAGACTGCGCAGTTCACGGCCGTACCTGGAATATCTGCTCGATCAGGCGGCCGAAGGGCTCGATTTCGAGCACGACGACAGCCGCCGGCAGTTCCTCGGCAAGATGCTCACGGTCGCGGCCCGGATCCCCGACGCCGCGGCCCGGGACCAGTTCGCCGACCGGATCGCCCATAAGGCCCGCATTACGGAAGACGTGGTGCGCTCGGAAATCCGCAAGGCCGCCGTCAACCGCCGGACGGCCGTCACGACCCGGGAGCTGCCGACGTTCGGGCAGCTGAAACAGGCGGAGAAAGCACTGATTTGGGGTTTGATTCACAATACGGGTGAGGCACTCGAGGCTCTCGCCGAGCTGGACGACGAGGACCTGGAGGGTCTGGCGGGGCGCCATATCCTGGAACTGGCGCGGAGCCTGCACGACGAGCCGCAGGACCTCTTGCCCTCGACGCTGTTGCAGCGTCTAAGTACAGTGAACGCCCAGCTGGTCACGAGCATCGCCGCCAGCTCCATCTCACCGGCTCCAGCCGCCGCCTGCGCCCGCGCGCTCAAACGGCTCAGGTGGGAGCGCGAGCGCGCGGCTCTTCAGCGGGAAATCGATCGTCTACAGGAACTGGGCGCCACTCAACACGGGAACGAGATTAATAACTTATGGCAGCGGAAAAAAGAATTACTCCATCGCATCGAGGACCTGACGTAGCCGGAGGGCCGCCGCACCCGCACCTGTCGATCGAAGAGAAGTACGACGAGGTCCGGCAGCTGATCAACATCGGCAAGGAGAAGGGGTACCTCCTCTACGACGAGGTCAACGAGCTCCTGCCGTCGGAAATCACCTCCTCCGACGAGCTCGACGATCTCTTCAACACCTTCGGCAGCGCGGGCATCGAGGTCATCGACTCGGACCAGAAATACCTGCGCGACGACGTGAAGCCGATCGATCGGACGGCGGAAGGGGCCGAGGAGCTGGAGCTCGACCTCACGCCGGGCGCGCTCGACAAGACGAACGATCCCGTCCGGATGTACCTGCGCGAGATGGGCACGGTGCCGCTCCTCACGCGCGAGGGCGAGGTCGAGATCGCGCGCAGAATCGAGCGCGGCAAGCTCGCGGTCATCAAGTCGATCTCGCGCACGCCGCTCGTCGCCAGGCAGGTGATCGAGCTCGGCGATCACCTGCACACCGGCGAGCGCACCATCCGCGAGCTCGTGATCTTCAACGACGAGGAGATCACCGACGAGCGCATCATCGAGCGCTCGAAGCAGGTCCAGCGGCAGATCGACGCGGTCCGCAAGGCGCGGGCCGCCTACGAGAAGCTCGAAGAGAAGCTCGCCGACACGCCGCGCGGCGCGACCACGCGGGACAAGCGGAAGTACCGCCGGGCCCGGTGGGCCGCGATGCGCGCGCAGATCGAGGTGTCGAACTACATCCGGAAGATCGAGTTCACCGAAGCCGTGAAGCGCCGGCTGATCGAGGCGATGAAGGACGCGGTCGAGAGCGTCAAGGCCGTCCAGCGCGAAGTGGACGCCTACGACCGCCAGCTGAACCCGAAGAACAAGAAGCTGAAGCTGAAGGAAGAGGACAGGAAGAACATCCTGCGGCAGATCAAGGAGCTCAAGGCCAGGATCAAGACGCTGACCGACGGTCTCGAGCAGTCGCCCGACGAGCTGAAGCAGACGCTGGACGTCATCCTGCGCGGCGAGTACCAGGCCGAGCAGGCGAAGAAGGAGCTCGTCGAAGCCAACCTCCGCCTCGTCGTCTCGATTGCGAAGAAGTACACGAACCGCGGGCTGCAGTTCCTCGACCTGATTCAGGAGGGCAACATCGGCCTGATGAAGGCGGTCGACAAGTTCGAGTACCGCCGCGGCTACAAGTTCTCGACATACGCGACATGGTGGATCCGCCAGGCAATCACCCGCGCGATCGCGGACCAGGCGCGCACCATCCGGATCCCGGTCCACATGATCGAGACGATCAACAAGCTGATTCGCACGTCGCGGGCCCTGGTGCAGGAGCTCGGCCGCGAGCCGACGTCCGAGGAAATCGCCAAGCGGATGGATATCCCGGTGTCCAAGGTTCGGAAGGTCCTGAAGATCGCGCAGGAGCCGATCTCCCTCGAAACGCCGATCGGCGAGGAGGAAGATTCGCATCTGGGCGACTTCATCGAAGATCGGCAGGTGGTGTCGCCCGCCGAAGCGGTCATCAACCTGAACCTCAAGGAGCAGACCGAATCGGTGCTGAAAACCCTCACGCCGCGCGAGGAAAAGGTCATCAAGATGCGTTTCGGCGTCGGCGACGGCAGCGAGCACACGCTGGAAGAGGTCGGTCAGAGCTTCGCGGTCACCCGCGAGCGCATCCGCCAGATCGAAGCGAAGGCGCTGCGCAAGCTCCGGCATCCGTCGCGAAGCCGCAAACTTCGCGCGTTCCTGGAGGGGCGGACCAGCTGACGCTGGAACTGAAAAGTGAGAACTGTGAACTTGGAGCTCGAGAATGCGGATTTCGTTTTGAGTTTCCAGTTTTACGTTCTAAGTTTACGTGGGCCCATAGCTCAATGGTTAGAGCCGCCGGCTCATAACCGGCCTGTTCCAGGTTCGAATCCTGGTGGGCCCACCATTACGAATGTGCATTGCAGATTGCAGACTGCAGATTGATGATTTGGGCTCCGCTTCGGCGGGGCCTTTTTTTTGGCTCAACACAACATGAACGCCGACCTGGAACGACTCATCGCCCTGCAGCGCCTCGACACGGCCGCGGACGCCGCCCGCCGCACGCTCGCCGACGAGCCCGAGCACGACAAGGCGCTCGAGGCGCGGCTGGAAACCGCGAAGCAACACCTGGCCACCGCCAAGGAGCGGCTGGCCGACAACCACACCGCCCACCGGGCGCTCGAGAAAGACGTCGCGATGCACCAGGGCCGCCTGTCGAAATTCCGCGAACAGGCGATGGCGGTCAAGACCAACCAGGAATACCAGGCGATCCAGCACGAAATCACCTTCGCCCAGGCCGAGATCAAGAAGCTCGAAGACACGATTCTGGAACGGATGCTGGAGGGCGACGACCTGACGGCGGCGGTCAAGGCCGCCGAAGCGCAGCTCGCAGCGGAGCAGAGGGCGATCGAGGCCGACCGGCGCGCGACCACCGCGGCGCACGGCGAGATGGAGGCCGCGCTCGAGCGGATGGCGGGCGAACGCGCCGGGCTCGTCGCCAGCCTCGACACGCAGCTGCTCTCGATGTTCGAGCAGGTGGCGCGCAAGCGCAACGGCGTCGCCGTCGCCGAGGCGCGCGACGGCATCTGCATGATCTGCCACGTCCGCCTGCGGCCGCAGGTGTTCAACACGGTGCGCCGCAACGACTCCATTACGCAGTGCGACACCTGCAACCGCGTGCTGTACTTCGTCCCCGCGCCCGCAGCGGCCGCGGGGACCGACGGCGTCAGCCAACCCGCCTCGTGACCCTTCGACGTCGCTCAGGGCAGGGCCGATGATCGTCGCGTATATCGACGGCGGCGCGCGGGGCAATCCCGGCCCGGCCGGCTACGGGGTCCGCGTCGAGCACCCCGACGGATCGCTCGTCGAAGAGTTCGGGGAATCGATCGGCGTGGCGACCAACAACGTCGCGGAGTATCGCGCGCTGATTGCCGCGCTCGAGTGGACGCGCGATCACGGGCACACGGCGGTGCACGTCCGGTCCGATTCGCTGCTGCTCGTCCAGCAGATGCTCGGCAACTACAAAGTGAAGAACGCCGGCCTGCAGCCGCTGCACGCGAAGGCGCGCCTGCTCGCGCACGCGATCGGCCGCGTCACTTTCGAGCACGTCGGCCGCGCGCTGAACGCACACGCCGATCGGCTCGCCAACACCGCGATGGACGGAGCTCGGCCGCAAGCCTGATCGCAGGTGTCGTCAGCGGGCGCGAATGGCGCCGGCGATTCGCCCCGAGCCCAGCCCGTCGCGCCGGTACGAACACAGCGTGCCCGGATGGCTGGCGGTGCACAACTCGGCGACGTGAATCTGGCGAGGCGGAATGCCGGCCTCTTCGAGCTGCTGCCGCGTGGCCGCCCAGCTGTCGAAAAACCAGTGATTCGCGCGCGGCGCGTGTGGCAGGCCCGGCATCGACGGATTGCCGTCGGTCGTTTGGGGAGAGGCGAGGCACCAGCGCCGCAGCCCCGCCTCGGCGAAGCCGCCGCGCGCGAACGCCTCCCGCACGTCGACCCCCACCTCGTAGCAGCACGCGGCGATCGACGGCCCGATCGCCGCCACCAGATCGGCCGGGCGGCTGCCGAATTCACGCGCGAGCGTGGTGACGGCGATCTGCGGCACGCGCGTCGCCAGACCGCGCCAGCCGGCGTGAACGGCCGCCACCGCGCCCGTTCGACGATCGGCGACGAGCAGCGGGACGCAATCCGCGGTCTGAATCGCGAGGGCCAGCGACGGGTCGTCCGACACGATGACGTCCGCCTCACGACGGCGATCGGGATCGTGGGCGAGGCCGCGCCGCTCGACGGCCACCGCGGCGCCGTGGACCTGCCGGACGCGGACGAGCTGTCGCGGTTCGACGCGCATCGCGCGCGCCACCTCCACCCAGCCCCCGGCCTGCTGGTCCTCGCTCGCGGCACCAATCGTCCAGGCGCGCGTCGTAAAGAGGTGATTGGCGAGCGGCTGAAGCTCGCGGCAAACCAGCGCCGGGCCGGCGGCGGCTTGCACCCACGCGAAACCGTCGTTAGGCTTGGGCAGCATCCGTCATTCTCGTAACGATGGCCCGCATCATCGGCCTCGGCCTGGACGCCACCGACATCGATCGCATCGCCGCCACGATCGAGCGGTACGGCGAGCGCTTCCTGCACCGGATCTTCACCGACGGCGAGGTCGCGTACTGCACGGGCCGGCGTGTCCCCGCGATCAATTTCGCCGGCCGGTTCGCCGCGAAGGAAGCCACGATGAAGGCGCTCGGCACCGGCCGCTCCCGGGGCGTGCTGTGGCGGGACATCGAGGTGGTTCGCGGCGGCGGCCCGCCGCAACTGCAGTTGCACGGCGGCGCGGCACGGCGATTCGCCGCGATGGGCGGCCGTTCCTCGCTGCTGACCATTACACATTCAGACGAGCTGGCGCTCGCGCAGGTCCTCATCCTCGGCGATTGAGGCAACCGGCGTTGGCATCTGGCGCGACCTCGTGCGCCCCTTCGCGCGCCCGGCGCGATCGCCCGCCGGCTAACCCACGTCCGTCCTGTCGTTTGCTGGCGCGCTCCCGTAAATCTCCCTTCGGCATCCGGCTTGATCCATCCCGACACGCCTGCTATCAGCAGCCGCTCGATGCGAGCGGCTAACAAGGAGTGCCCCGTGACGATCAAGATTACGCCAAACGACAAAGGCAACCCTCCCGGCAAGCTCGCCGACGCCGAGCTGCACTTCAGCGAGGGCCCGCTCGAGGGGTTGAAGCTGATCGGCTTTTCGGTCTGGGAACGGCGCGGCGGCAACGGCCGCAACGTCACGTTCCCGGCGCGGTCGTACGCCGTCAACGGCGAGCGCCGCACCTTCGCCCTGCTGCGACCTGTGGTCGACGTCACGGCGCAAGCCAGACTGCGGGAGCTGATTCTCGAGGCGTTCCAGGATTACGAGGAGCAGGCGGCGATCGCCAGCTGAAGCCGGCTGAATCTGGTAATTGGATAATCGGGTAATCGGGTAGTCGATTGATCAATCGGGGAACGGATTGGTCACTTGCCAATCGATTACCAGATTACCCAATTACCCGATTACCCGATGGCCTGATGCCCCTATTGGATGACCGGCAGCAGCCTGGCGTTTTCCTGCGCGCGCTTCGGCGGGAGCGTCCATTCCTCGCGGAGGCCCTTCGCGTGCTCGGCCTCGAAGAACGAGCGCTTCATGCCGCCGTCGATGATGTCCCACGGCAGGACGGCGTCTTTGCTGCGGTCGCGGAAGATATAGAAGTCGCCGTCGACGCCCGCCTCCGCGACGGCCGCGCGCCAGTTCTGTCCATTGCGCTCCGCCGCCACGATGGCCGGCGCGACGCGGCGGTCGCCGAGCGACAGCAGCGCCTGAAAGTACGAGTGCCGCTCGGACTTGATGTTGAAGTACACGTTGTCGATGTCGGCGGTCAGGCCGCGCAGCCGTTTGATCTTCCGATCGATCACGGCCGGATCTTCCATCGGCAACCACTGATACGCGGTCCCGGGCTTCGGAATCAGCGGGTTCACGCTGCCGACGATGCGTCCGATCTGACCTTTGGCCCGAGCGTGCTTCAGCATGCGCTCGCGAATCTGAAGCGTCAGGTCGCGAATGGCCACCAGGTCCTCGTCGGTTTCGGTGGGGAGGCCGATCATGTAATACAGCTTCAGGTTCTCGATACCGCTCGCGAAAATCAGGTCCGCGCGATCGAGGATCTCGTCGTTCGTGACGGTCTTGTTGATCACCCGGCGGAGGCGATCGGATCCGGTCTCCGGCGCGATCGTAATCGTGCGCTCGCCGCTCTCGCGAAGCACCCGGACGATCGGCTCGGTGAGATCGTCGAGACGCAGCGACGCCGGGCTGATCGCATAGCCCATCTCGAGGAGCCTCGCGAGGATCCGCTCGATGTCCGGATGATCGCAGAGGGCGATGGACACGAGCCCCACGCGGCTGGCGTGGACGCGCGCGGAGGTCGCCAGCTCGAGGATGCGCCCGGTCGGGAACGCGCGAACCGGCAGGTAGTTGTAGCCGGCCCAGCAGAAGCGGCACAGGTTGGCGCAGCCGCGGACGATCTCGATGAGGAAACGCGATCCGAATTCCGTGTCGGGCGTGAAGATGCTCGTGACCGGCGGGTCGACCGCGTCGGTCGTCTTCAGCGCGGCCTTGCGCACGGGCACCGGGGCGTCGACGCCCGGCTCGACGGCCCAGCCCGACATCGTGCCGTCCGTGGCATATTGCGGTTCGTAGAGCGACGGCACGTAGAAGCCACGCTCGGTGGACAACAGCCGCAGGAGGTCGGCGCGATCCGTCGCCGCCGCGAACGCACGGCGCAGGCCTGGCACGAGCACCTCTCCCTCGCCCGCCGCGATCACGTCGGCAAAGGGCGCGAGCGGCTCCGGGTTCACGAACGTCACCGCGCCGCCGACAACCACCAGTGGGTGCCGCGTGGTGCGCTCGGCCGCATAGCTGGGCATGCCGGCCAGGCGCAGGAGCGTCAGCACGTTCACGTAGTCCCACTCGAAGGACACGGAGAATGCGACGACGTCGAAATCGCCGACCGGCGTCTGGGACTCGAGCGTCAGCAGCGGCGCTCTGGACGCCGACAGCTCGGCGAGCTCCTGCTTCGGCGGAAGGAAGAACCGCTCGCAGACGATGTCGTCTTCAGCGTTGAAGAGGCGGTACACGGTCTGGAAACCGAGATTGGACATCCCGACCCAGTACGTGTTCGGGAACGCCAGGGCAACGCGCAGGCGATTGCCATGCGGTTTCTTGACGTAACCGACTTCTTTCGAAAGGGTTTCCCGTGCGCGTTCGCGTTGTTCCCAGGATGTCATGCGGTGGTCCGGCCTGCCCCGAGCAAAGTCGAGGCGTCCGGCCGTTGACGCTCAGACGTCGGCGTTCTCGCGTGCCGTGGATCTATCTACTCTACCATCGAGAACGCCGCCCGCCCGGCTGAGCCGCCTTCGCTTGGCTTCGGCGGACCGCCGGAGCCGTGCGTCAGCGGTTCGGACCCGGCCACGCGCCGGCTCAGCCTTCCTGCCGGCGCAGGAAGGCCGGGACGTCAAAGGTCGAGCTCAGGTCGAAGTCCGGGTCGACATCGAGCTTACGCATGTCGTCGAGGTCGGCGGCGGGCTCGGCCGTCGCGCTCGGCGCCGCCATGGCGGGCGGATTGGCCGTCGGCGCGGCTGGCGGCGCGCCGGCGGAGACGACGATCGGCAGGTCGAGCAGCGGCCGCCTGGCGATGGTCAGCCGCGGCGACACGCTCGCCGCGGCGGCAGCGGCGCCGCTGTCCCCGCGCAGGCGCGCGTGCTCGGCGTAGTTGGTCATGTCCACCGGCGTGTGCCCGGCCGAGGAGGCCGGCCGGGTGGCCGCCTGCGGTCCGAAGCCGGTCGCAATCACGGTGATCTTCACCTTGCCTTTCAACGCCGAATCGACCACGGCGCCGAAGATGATGTTGGCGTCTTCGTCGGCCGCTTCCTGCACGATGCTCGACGCTTCGCTCACCTCGACGAGCGACAGGTCGGGCCCGCCGGTGACGTTGATGATGACGCCGCGGGCGCCGTTCACCGACGCCCCCTCGAGCAGCGGGCTCGAAATCGCGCGCCGCGCCGCTTCGATCGCGCGGTCCGGTCCCTCGGCGACGCCGGTGCCCATCATCGCGAGCCCCATGCCGGCCATGATGGTCTTCACGTCGGCGAAGTCGAGGTTGATCAATCCGGGCACGAGGATCAGGTCCGAGATCCCCTGAATCGCCTGACGCAGCACATCGTCGGCCGTCGCGAAGGCTTCGGTCATCGGCGTCGTGCGGTCGATGATCGTCAGCAGCCGCTCGTTCGGGATGGTGATGATCGTGTCGACGCAGTCGCGGAGCGCCTCGAGGCCGCGCTCGGCCTGCAGCTGCCGTTTCTTGCCTTCGAACTTGAACGGCTTGGTGACGACCGCCACCGTGAGCGCGCCGAGCTCGCTGGCGAGGCTGGCGATCACCGGCGCCGCGCCGGTCCCGGTGCCGCCGCCGAGGCCGGTCGTCACGAAGATCATGTCGGCGCCGTCGAGCGCCTGGATGATCTTCTCCGTGTCCTCGAGCGCGGCCTGCCGGCCGACGTTGGGGTCGGCGCCTGCGCCGAGCCCCTTGGTCAGCTTGCTGCCGATCTGCAGCTTGATCGGCGCCGCGTTGACGGCGAGCGCCTGCCGATCGGTGTTGGCGACGATGAACTCGACGCCGTCGAGTCCGACGCGGACCATGCGGTTGACGGCGTTGCCGCCGCCGCCGCCGACCCCGATCACCTTGATGCGGGCGCCCACGCTTCCGTCTTCCTCGAGCTGCAGCCTCAGGCGTTGGGCTGCGCGCGCCTCGTCGGCATCCCTGTAATCATCCATTCGTCGTCTCCTCAGAAGAATTCTTTGAACAACCCGCGCAGCCGGCCGGCGACGCGAACCAACGCGCCCGCGCCGACCGGCACGCGCGCCGCCTCACCCAGGACGTTGCGGTATCCGTAGAGCACGAGGCCGACGCCCGTCGCGAACGTCGGGCTGTTCACGTGATCGGCGAGGCCGCCGACGCCGGCGGGGCAGCCGCGCCGGATCGGCAGGTCGAAGATCTGCTCGGCGATTTCGGGCATGCCGTCGAGAATCGCGCCGCCGCCGGTCAGCACGATCCCCGAGTTGAGGCTCTTCTCGTAGCCGGCGCGGCGAATCTCGTCCCACACGAGATGAAAGATCTCCTCGGCGCGCGGCTGGAGGATTTCGGACAGAATCCGGCGCGCCATCACGCGCGGCTTCCGCCCGCCGACGCTCGCCACTTCCATCGTTTCGTCTTCGTCCACCATGCTCGAGAGCGCGCACCCGCACTTGCGTTTGGTCTTTTCCGCGTCGGGCACGGGCGTGCGCAGCCCGACGGCGATGTCGTTGGTGAAGTGATCGCCGCCCACGCCGACGACCGCGGTGTGCCAGAGACTGCCACGCTCGTAGATGGCGATGTCGGTGGTGCCGCCGCCGATGTCGACGAGCGCGACGCCGAGCTCCTTCTCGTCCTCGGTCAGCACCGACTCGCTCGCCGCGAGCTGCTCGACCAGCGTGTCGGCGACCGTCACGCCGGCGCGGTTCACGCACGCGACGATGTTCTGCGTCGAGCTCTGGCTGCCGGTGACGATGTGGACGTTCACCTCGAGCCGGGCGCCGGTCATGCCGATCGGCGCGCCAATGCCGTCCTGCTCGTCGACGACGAAGTCCTGCGGCAGCACGTGCAGGATCTCGCGGCCCGTCGGCAGCGACACGGCCTTGGCGGCGTCGATGGCGCGCCGCACGTCCTCGCGCGTGATCTCGCGGTTCTTGCCGGCGACCGCGATCACGCCGCGGCTGTTGAAGCCCTTGATGTGCGGCCCCGAAAGCGCCAGATGCACGGAGTCGATTTCGACACCCGCCGTCAGCTCGGCCTCTTCGATGGCCTTCTTGATTGACTCGACCGCAGCCTCGAGGTTCACGACGACGCCGCGCCGGATGCCGCGCGATTCGGCCACGCCGAGGCCGACGATGTCGAGTCCTTCGCCGTCGAGCATCTCGCCCACAACGGCCGTCACCTTCGACGTGCCGACGTCGAGACCGACCAGATACCGCTCTTTACGCGCCACTGACCCTCCGATTCAGGACGCAACGGCCGCAAAGACCGCAGAGCCAGAGAGCTCTCTGCGTGCTTTGCGCGCTTTGCGTTCCCATATCACTTGGCCCGCGCCGGCTTCCCCGCCGGGCGGACGTAAATCCGATCGTCAAACCTGAGGTCCACGTAGTCGATGTCGGACACCCGTTCGTGCAGCGCCGAGGCGAGATCGAGGTACGCCTGCAGCCGCCGGAGGAACTGGTCCTCGCCGAGCTGGATGACCGCCGCGTCGCCGCTCAGAATCACGGCCGCGTTGTGCAGGTCGGTCACGTCGATCTGCGACAGGCGGCGGGCGACCTGAGGGGCCGGCTTCAACGCCGCGACGACGCGAGCCGCGAGCTCGGCCCGCGCCTCGTCGGTCATCGACCCGCTCTCGCCCGGTGACGCGGACAGGCCGTCGACGATCGGCAGATCGAGATCCGCGTACTGCGGTCCGTGCTGATCGATGATCACGCCGCGCTCGTCGACGAGATACATGTCGCCGTTGATGCGACCGATCCCGATCGGCTGCCGCTCGGAGACGACGACCTCGATGGTGGACGGCAGCGACCGCCGCAGCGCGGCGTCGCGGACCCAGGGCGAGGCGAGCAGCCGCCTGCGCCACTGGTCGAGATCGGTCCACACCAGACTCTGGCCGCGCAGGCCGCTCAGCATCGCGAGCACTTCGCCCTTCGACAGCCGCTCGTTCCCGTGGACGAGGATGCGATCGACCTGCAGCACGTGCGCGCCCGCGGCGACCGCCGACGCCCGGTAGACGCCGTACGCGAGCAGCAGCGCCGCGAGGCCATACCGCAGCAGCGGCTTGGACAGCGAACGCCAGTTGCGCTTCCGGTGCGCCGGCTTGACGTGCGCGCGGCGGAAACGGCGATCGGAAGGCGCGGCAACGGCACTCATCGCGGTCCGACCTGTCCCAGCTGCTCGATCAGTCGCTCCGGCAGCGTCCCGATCGAGCCGGCCCCCAGCGTGATCACGATGTCGCCCGGCTTCGCCACCCCGACAATCGCGGACACCACGTCGTCGAGGCGGGGCACGACGTCGACCGGCGCCCGAACGCTGCGGCGTACAGCGGCGGCCAGCGCCTCGAGCGTGACGCCGGGAATCGGATCCTCGCCGGCGGCGTAGATGTCGGTGAGCACGATGTGATCCGCGGCCGAGAGCGCCGGACCGAACGCGTCCATCAGCGACGCCGTGCGCGTATAGCGGTGCGGCTGAAACGCCACGACGATGCGGCGGTGGAACGTGCGCGCCGCCGCCAGCACCGCCGCGATCTCGGTGGGATGGTGGCCGTAGTCGTCCACCACCAGGATGCCGTTCGGCTCGCCGCGCACGTCGAAGCGCCGTTCGGCGCCGCGGAAATCCTTCAGGCCCGCGGCAATCCGCTCGAACGACAGGCCGAGCTCCATCCCGACCGCGACGGCCGCGAGCGCGTTCTGCAGATTGTGCCGCCCCGGCACCGCGAGGGAGAGCGTGCCCAGCGTCGTCGGCGCGTGGGCCGGAGCGTCCGCTCGTTGCGGGCCTGCCGAACCACGCGCGCGGCACTGCACGGTCGCCGTCACGCTCAGCGGACCCAGCGTGACGTCGGTGGCGGTCACGTCGGCGTCGGCCGACTCGATCCCGTAGGTCGTGACGCGACGGGTCATGCGCGGCATCACCGCCGCGAGGTTCGGGTCGTCCAGGCACGCGACCACCGCGCCGAAGAACGGCACCGTGTTGGCAAAGTCGACGAACGCCTGCTGGAGGTCGTCGAAGCCGCCGTAGTTTTCGAGATGTTCGTGGTCGATGTTCGTAATCACCGCCATCGTCGGAAACAGCTTCAAGAAAGAGCGATCGCTTTCGTCCGCCTCCACCACCATGAGCTCGCCGCGGCCCAGCCGCGCGTTGCTGCCGAACGCGCTCAACCGCCCGCCGATCACCGCCGTCGGGTCGAGGCCCGCGCGCTCGAGCACCAGCGCGATCATCGACGTCGTGGTCGTCTTGCCGTGCGCGCCCGCCACCGCGATGGCGTATTTGAGGCGCATCAGCTCCGCGAGCATTTCGGCCCGCGGAATCACCGGAATCTGGCGGCGCGCCGCCGCCATCACTTCCGGGTTCGTCGGCCGCACGGCCGACGAGATCACGACGACGTCCGCGTCGCCGACGTGGGCCGCGTCGTGCCCGATCGCGATCCGGATGCCGAGCGTGTCCAGTCGATCGGTCGCCGCGGACCGCGTCTCGTCCGATCCGCTGACGACGAAGCCGAGATTGGCGAGCAGCTCGGCGATGCCGCTCATGCCAATGCCGCCGATGCCCACAAAATGAACGTGCCTGGTCTTCCCTAGCACGTCCGCGTCCCCGTACGGGGTTCAGCGTTCAGGGTGCAGCGTTCGTTCGGTTCGAGGTTCTCCGTTCTGGAACCCAGAACGAGAACGAACCCTGAACCTTGAACCCTGAACCTTGAACCCGTCCCCGTCCCCGTCCCCGTCCCTGTCATCGCGCCACCAGTTGCAGGGCGCGCTCGACGATGACGCGCGCGGCCTCCGGTCGCGCGAGCGACCGGGCCGCGGCCGCCATGCGCCGCCGCCGTTCCGGATCGCCGGCCAGCGCGAGCACCCGCGTGGCCAGCGTGGCGCCCGAGAGGTCCAGCTGCCGCAGCACCTCGCCCGCCCCGCTGGCGGCCAGCGCCTCGGCGTTCCTGCGCTGGTGGTCGTCGGTGGCGGTCGGCAGCGGAATCAGAATCGCCGCCTTGCCCGCCGCCGTGATCTCGGCCAGCGTCGTCGCCCCGGCGCGGCAGACGACTAGGTCCGCTTGTCCGAGTTGCCGTCCCATGTCGTAGAGGAACGGCTCGACGTCGGCCTGAAGCCCCGCCTGCCGGTAGGCGGTGCGCACCATCTCCACATCTCGTTCTCCCGTCTGGTGGACGAGATGAAGAGGCGGACGACCGGCCGCCAGCTGCGGTGCTGCCTCCACCATGGCCACGTTGATTGCGTGCGCGCCCTGAGAGCCGCCAAAAACTAGGACCCGTGTGACGGACGCCTGGTCATTGCGCACCGACTCCTGGTGAGGTCCAACCGTCGCGAAAAACTCGGGCCGGACCGGGTTGCCGCTGACGAACGCCTTGGCACCAAAGAACGTCTGCGTCGAATCGAACGTCACCGCCGCCGCCTGCACCACGCCGGAGAGCAATCGATTGGTGAGCCCCGGCACCGCGTTCTGCTCGAGCAGCATCGTCGGCACGCCGCGCAGCGCGGCGACCAGGACGACCGGTCCCGAGCTGTAGCCGCCGACGCCGATCACGAGATCGGGCCGCCGCGCCGAGACGATCCGCCAGCCGTCCGCGAGGCCCAGCGGCACGAGCGCCGCGCCTTTCACTCGATCGAGTAACGACTTGCCCTTCACGCCGCCGCTGCGAATCAGGTCGAGCGGAAACCCTTCGCGCGGCACCACCCGAGCCTCGATGCCGTGCGCCGTTCCGGCGAAGGACACCCGGGCGTCCGGCCGCTGCGCCTGCAGCTCGCGCGCAACGGCGATTCCCGGATACAGGTGACCGCCCGTGCCGCCACCCGCGATGACCACACGTAGTCCCACTCATGCCTCGGTTGACGCGTGCTGCGACACGTTGAGCAGAATCCCCATGCCCACCAGGTTGATCAGCAGCGACGATCCGCCGAAGCTGACGAACGGCAGCGGAAGCCCTTTCGTCGGCATCAGGCCCAGCACGACGCTGATGTTGATGAACGCCTGCACCGCGACCATCGTCGTCAGCCCGAGCGCGAGGAACGCGCCGAAGGAGTCCGGCGCCCGCAGGGCGACGCGCAGCCCGCGCCACGTCACGACCGAGAAGCAGAGGAGCACGGCGGTCGCGCCGACGAGCCCGAGCTCCTCGGAGATGGCCGAGTAGATGAAGTCGGTGTGGGGCTCCGGCAGGTAGAACAGCTTCTGCACGCCGTTCATCAGCCCCTTGCCCCACACGCCGCCGGTACCGACGGCGATGAGCGACTGAATGATCTGGAAGCCGTCGCCGAGCGGGTCTTCCCACGGATTGAGAAACGCGAGCGTGCGCCGGCGCCGGTACGCCGAGCCCATCACGGCGATGTAGATCACGGGCAACGCGACGAGCGTGACGCCGACGATGGAGCGGTAGTTGAGGCCGGCCGCGAACACCATCACCGCCGCGATGAGCAGCAGCGACATCGACGTCCCGAAGTCGGGCTCCGGCAGGATCAGCGCGACGAGCCCCAGGACGACGAGGGCGATCGGCAGCAGCGCGTAGCCGATCTCGTCGATGCGGTGCTGGCGGCGTTCGAGCAGCGCGGCGATGAAGAAGATCGCGACCAGCTTGGCGAGCTCCGAGGGCTGCACGCCGATGCCGCCGACGCCGAACCAGCGCCTCGCGCCGTTGACGGGAACGCGGAAGTACACCGCAACCAGGGCCACGGCCACCAACGCGAGGCACGACCAGATGAACACCGGCTCGCGATAGAAGCGGTAATCGATGCGCATCGCGACGTAGAGCATCGCGATGCCGAGCACCGACCACATCCCCTGCTTGATCAGGAACACCGAGGCTCGGCCGTAACGCTCGAGCGCGACGGGAGCCGATGCGCTGTACACCATGACGATGCTCAGCGCGACCAGCAGGATGGTCGCGAAGAACAGCACCTTGTCGGATTTCAGTTTTCTCGCCATGACCTATAAAGCCGAGCTCTCTTTCGTCCGAAACATCCCTCGAACACGAACCGAGGATCGTCGTGAGCGGTCAGCAGTCATCAGTCGGCCTCGGGCAGAGGCACCAGCTTCCCAGGCCGGGGCAGCCTGGGTTCCCAGCAGCCAGTCCTCCACCGCAAGAACCGACTGACGACTGCTCACCGCTCACAGCTGAAAGCTGAGAGCTAATAGCTGACAGCTGACAGCTATTAGCTCTCGGCTTTCAGCTTTGCGACCTCCTCCTTGAACCGCCGTCCCCGTTCCGCGTAGTCCCGAAACATGTCGAAGCTGGCGCACGCGGGCGCGAGCAGCACCACGCCTGACGGTTTCGCCAGCGCGTAGGCGCGCTCGATCGCGTCGCGGAACGTGTCCGCGTCGTACACGTCCACCGCGCCGGCGAGCGCCTCGCGCACCAGAGGCCGCGCCTCGCCGATCGCGACGACGGCCTTCGCCCGCGCGTGCAGCGGCTCTCGCAGCAGCCGCAGGTCCCCGCCCTTGAACCGTCCGCCGATGATCGGCACGAGGTCGCGATCGAAGCTCTCGATCGATCGCAGCGCCGAAAGGACGTTGGTCGCCTTCGAGTCGTTGACGAACCGCACGCTGCCGACATCGGCGACGAGCTCCATCGCGTGCTCGAGACCGTGGAACGCGTCGACCGCGGCGGTCATCGCGCCGGGCGCGGCGCCCGCAATCGCGCCCACGGTCGCGGCCGCCATCACGTCGTTGACCAGGTGCGGTCCGAGCAGGTGAATCGCCTCGAGCGGAACGAGCCGCTCGGTCGTGGCGCCCCGGCGATCGGCGATCCATCCGCCGTGGACGACGGTACCGTCGCCAATCGCGCCGCTCCGGGCGAACAGGCGCTTCCCGGCGCGTCCGCGACGCGCGAGCTCGAGCACCGCCGGGTCGTCGGCGTTGACGACCGCCCAGTCGCTCGCGTCCTGGTTCTCGAAGATGCGCGCTTTTGCCGCCGCGTACGCCTCGACGCTCGGATGGCGATCGAGGTGATCCGGCGAGAAATTCAGCATGACCGCGATCCAGGGATGAAACGTGTCGATCTGCTCGAGCTGAAAGCTGCTGGTCTCCACCACGTGGAACGTGTCGGGCGTCGAGAGCGGCACCTGGGCGCTGAGCGGCGCGCCGATGTTGCCGCCGACCGTCACCTTGAAGCCGGCCGCTTCCAGCATCCGTCCCGTCAGCGCCGTGGTCGTCGACTTCCCTTTCGTGCCGGTGATGGCGATGACGCGGCCCTGCAGCCAGCGCGACGCGAGCTCGATCTCCGCGACGACCGGCACGCCGTTGTCGCGCGCCGCCTGGATCGCCGGCTGGTCCGGCGGCACGCCAGGGCTGAGGACGACAAGGTCCGCGCCGGTGAACGTCCCGCGCGTATGACCGCCGAGCTCGAAGGTGACACCCAGCGCGCGCAGCGGCTCGGCGTCGGGCAGTTCCGTGCGCATATCGGACAACGTGACGCGCGCGCCGCGGCGTGCCAGCAGCTCGGCGGCGGCCAGGCCGCTGCGCGCCGCGCCGACGACAGTCACGCGTTTGTCTTTGACGTCGAATCCCAAATCCCGAATCCCCAATCCCGAATCCCCAATCCCGAATCCCGAACCCCGAATCCCCTCAC
>Ga0082335_1002387_pt1 | contig 35333 bp, 33 predicted proteins | sample Subgrocontami58m_FD_72375 | JGI IMG/M metagenome (GOLD analysis project Ga0082335, IMG submission 72375) | Subsurface groundwater microbial communities from S. Glens Falls, New York, USA - GMW37 contaminated, 5.8 m (SPADES assembly) (version 2) ... | reverse complement strand
CTCGGGGGTGCCGCAGTCGGTCCGCAGCGCTCCCGACCGAGACCGCGTCCGCGTCGGGTGCTCCCGCCAGCGAGGCGCGTCGTTAGAGCGGAGTTATGGTGTTAGCCGGCTGCTTGCTCCAGGGACCGAACTGAGATAAGGTCATGATCGTCCACATGGCGCAAATCATCGGCAGCAAGAGTGACCAGCGCTTGGGTCCGACCGGAGGCCGCGACGAACTCGACCTCGAACGCGTTCGGTCCGTAGACCTCCACAATCGCGCCAAGGTCACCGCGACGAAGCCCGGCATCCGGGATGTCGCGCGTCAATACAACAGTGTCAAGAAGGTTGAACATGGTTCACCTCGGCAAGGCGGTGACGAAACGCGGGAACTGCTCCTCCGAGCGGACAATCCACACGGTCCTGACCGCAGCTGAACGCCCGGATGGTCCAGTTAGGATACCATCGAGTTCGAACTTGCGCCCGTAGGGGCTGGGTTGTCCGGACGCGGCAATTCCGGTCCGGGCAAGCGTAAGAATGTCATCTCGCAGTACTTCCCACTGATCAGCGGTGTAGCCTAGGGCGACAAAGAGTGCCGCCTTGAAGCGGCCCACGGGGTGAACTGTAGACAGAAGGTAGTCTCGGACCTTGGCGGGATCGACCACCGCTCGGTCGGCGTTCACGAGGTTCATCGGTTAGACAAAGCTCCGCGCAAATTCGTAGCCGGCTACAAGATATCGAGTTGATATCTGGCGTCTTATAAGACCCCTACTGCGGGGTTCAGTACACCAACCATACGCGCAACCCCTTGATATATCAAACTGTAAGCCGCCATAAACACCCTCAACTCCCACCGCAAATCGCCACCAAGCACCGCTTGACCGCGCAATTCCGGAGCCTAGAATTGAGCATGTAACACCCAATCTCCAGGCCATGCCCACAGTCCGTCCAGCCGCCGTAGCCGGCATGTTCTACCCCGCGTCCTCGAGCGAATTGACGCGCGAGGTGGACACTATGCTCGCGCGTAGCGTCGCCACCGCGCCGACTGCGCGTTTTCCGAAGGCGCTGATCGTTCCGCACGCCGGCTACATCTATTCGGGCCCGGTCGCGGCCGAGGCTTACGCGAAGCTGCGTGCGGCGCGCGGCACGGTGCGCCGCGTGGTGCTGCTCGGTCCTTGCCATCGCGTGCCGGTGCGTGGCCTTGCGTTGCCCGAGGCGACGGTGTTCGCGACGCCGCTTGGCGAAATCGCGATCGATGAGGCGGCGGTCAAGGCCCTTGCCGATCTGCCGCAGGTCGTCAAGAGTTCCGCGGTGCACGCCGAGGAGCATTCGCTCGAAGTGCAGCTCCCGTTCTTGCAGCGCGTGCTCGGAGATTTCACTCTGGTGCCGCTCGTCGTGGGGGATGCCACGCCGGCCGAGGTGGCCGAGGTCATCGAAACGCTCTGGGGCGGACCCGAGACGCTCGTCGTGATCAGTTCGGACCTCTCGCACTATCACGCCTACGAGCGCGCGCGTGCGATCGACCGGGAGACCGCGCAGGCGATCCTCGGCTATTCGACCGACATCGGCCACGAGCAGGCGTGCGGTGCGACGCCGATCGCGGGCGTGCTGCTCGCGGCGAAACGGCGCGGGCTCAAGGTCGAGCTGCTCGATTTGCGCAATTCTGGCGACACAGCCGGCGGCAAACGCCAGGTCGTGGGCTACGCGTCGTTTGCGCTTTGGGACGCGGAGCCCGAATTCAGCGCGGCGCAGGGGCGGACGCTGCTCGCGATCGCGAGGAACAGCATCGAATCGGCACTCGGGACGGCGAAGCGCGCGCCGCTTCCGAACGAAGCCTGGCTCGCTCAGCCGCAGGCGAGCTTCGTGACGCTGACGCAGGACGGGGCGCTGCGCGGCTGCATCGGCAGCCTCGAAGCGCAGCGACCGCTGGGCGAAGACGTGCGTGACAACGCGCGCGCGGCGGCGCTCTCCGATCCGCGCTTTCCTGCGCTAAGCGCCGAAGAACTCGCGCGCACGCGCATCGAGGTGTCGCTCTTATCCGCGCCGAAGGAGATCGCCTTCGCCGATCACGCCGATTTGATCAGGCAATTGCGGCGCGGCGAAGACGGCCTGATTCTGGAGTGCGGCGGCGCGCGCGGGACGTTCCTGCCGCAGGTGTGGGAAAGCCTGCCGGAGCCAGAACAGTTCATCGCCGAACTCAAGCGCAAAGCCGGACTGTCCCCAGCGGTGAGCACGGCCAAGTGCCGCATCCGGCGTTACCGGGCGCTCAAGTGGAAGGAAGGTGCAGCATGACAGTCGCCGAAAGCCAATATCCTGCCCGCTGGTGGCACCTGCTCGATGACGGCAGGATGCAATGCGACCTGTGTCCGCGCGACTGCCGCCTGCACGAGGGCCAGCGTGGTCTGTGCTTCGTGCGCATGCGCCAGGGCGAGCAGATGCTGCTCACCACCTATGGGCGCTCGTCCGGATTTTGCGTCGATCCGATCGAGAAGAAGCCGCTGAACCAATTCTATCCGGGATCGAGCGTGTTTTCCTTTGGTACCGCCGGCTGCAACCTCGCCTGCAAGTTCTGCCAGAACTGGGATATCTCCAAATCGCGCGACATGGACAGACTCGCAGACGCCGCGAGCCCGGTAGAGATTGCGCAGGCGGCGCAACGTATGGGCTGCAAGAGCGTGGCCTTCACCTACAACGACCCGGTGATATTCGCCGAATACGCCATGGACGTGGCCGATGCCTGTCACGCCGTGGGCGTGCAGACGGTGGCGGTGACAGCGGGCTACATGCACGATGCGCCGCGGCGCGAGTTCTATGCCAAGATGGACGCGGCCAACGTCGATCTTAAGGCCTTCACCGACGAGTTCTACGTCAAGCTGACCGGCGCCCACCTCGCGCCGGTGCTGGATACGCTGAAATATCTGAAGCACGAGACTGGGGTGTGGTTCGAGATCACCACGCTGCTGATTCCAGGCAAAAACGACAGCGACGCCGAACTCGAGGCGATGTGCGCCTGGATCGCGAAAGAACTGGGGCCGGACGTGCCGCTGCATTTTTCCGCCTTCCATCCGGACTGGAAAATGACCGACATACCGGCGACGCCTACGGCCACGCTGACGCGCGCGCGCCGGATCGCGCTCGGGCACGGGCTGCATTACGTCTACACCGGCAATGTGCACGACACGGAAGGCGGCACCACCTTCTGCCCGCACTGCGGCAAGGCGGTGATCGTGCGTGACTGGTACAACATCCTCAGTTATCGCGTCGGCGACGATGGTCGCTGCCTGGAATGCGGCAGCGCCATCGCCGGCCGCTATCAGCACTTCGGCGAGGCTTTCGGCTCGCGCCGCATCCCGGTGCGGATGGCGGCTACAGTCCTGTAGTCCACTCCGGACGGAGCTGGGCTGCGTCCGGTTGCTCCAGGGCAAGGCGCATTTTCGCAAGCAGGCGGGCCTTCACCGCGCATTGTTCAGCGCTGCGCCAAGTTCCATTGTGCCCTTGTAACGCGGGAAAGAGCGTTCTTCCTGACACGATACGCCGCCGACGGCGTGGTGACAGAGCGTTCGCGGATGGCCGGTGGGCGCCTGTCGGTTGTGGCGGCTGCTCACGACACATCGGCGATCTTGAGTCCAGCCTTTTGTGCTGCCGAAAGTTGCCTATGGTCGGCCGCAACAAAGACATCCGGTTCGACTGCGAGCGCACATGCCACATGAAGAGCATCCAGTGCCCGAAGTGGATCCGACTCCAGCAGCGAAATAACCGAGACCACAATGTCCGATGTGATCTGGCAGATGTCGACATCCGCCAGATCCGACATCGCGTCACGCTTCAGCTTGCGGTAATCCGCTATAGGGAGTTTCTTTTCCCGTACGAGGCGCGATAGCGTCGAAATCAGTTCCGGCAGACAAATGACACTGACGACGAGACTATCTGCCCGTTGGCACAACGCCATAACTTTGTCCGATCCCTGTTCGGCGATATAACGCTTCGCAAAAGCCGAGGTATCCAGAAATACCTTCACGCCGACTTGTCCCGATCGCTCAGTATCTCCCGGCTCAACGACAAGCCTTTAACCGTCAGCGGTGTGACTTGTCTTTTCCACGATGCAACCCCGGACCGGATAGGCACAATTTCGGCAATGGGCTTGCCGTTGCGGAAGATTCGAACCGTATCTCCACCTTCGACGGCATCAAAATAGTCCTTGGCGTGATTGCGCAACTCGGTAAACGTGGCGTCTTTCATAAAGCCTCCTGTACATACATGTTCATTATGATGTACATAATTTGAGATCATGTCAATGGCCGGGCGTTGCAGGCGCGTGGTGCTTGCCAAGCGGCAAAAACTGTATGAAAATACAGCCTCCGGTCAAACACGGGGCTCGCCCATGGAAGCGCTTACCGCCAAGCAGCAGGAAATCCTGACGCTGATTCGCCAAGCCATCGAAACCACCGGCCTCCCACCCACGCGGGCCGAGATCGCCGAGGCCATGGACTACAGCTCGCACAACGCGGCCGAGGAGCATTTGCGCATGCTCGAGCGCAAGGGCGCGATCGAAATCGTAAAAGGCTCGGCGCGCGGCATCCGGCTGAAGGACGGCGGCGGCATTCCGCTCATCGGGCGCGTCGCCGCCGGCTCGCCCATCCTGGCCGAAGAGCACGTCGAGGCGCATTACCAGATCGATCCGGCGCTGTTTAATCCGCGCGCCGACTACCTGCTCAAGGTGCGCGGCATGAGCATGCGCGATGCCGGCATTCACGATGGCGACCTGCTCGCCGTGCATAAGACCAGCGAAGCCCGCGGCGGGCAGGTCGTGGTCGCGCGCCTCAACAATGAGGTGACGGTGAAGCGCTTGCGCCGCCGCGGCGCGATCATCGAGCTTCTTCCCGAGAATCCTGAGTTCGAGCCCATCATTGTCGACACCAGGCGCGAGGAATTCGCCATCGAAGGCCTGGGCGTGGGGGTCATTCGCGCCGGTCGTGCCTTGTAGACCTTTCGTTTATGCCTGCTCAAGCCATTGTATTCTTTACAGGTATTGCACAAAATCAAAAACTGTATAAAAATACAGGTCAACGCTGGAAGCTTGGCGTCCGTTGATGCACTTATTGCTACCGTAACCGAAGGAGATTTCCATGGATGACAACAAATCGAAAGCACTCGCGGCCGCCCTGTCGCAGATCGAAAAGCAGTTCGGCAAGGGTTCCATCATGCGCATGGATTCGGCCGCAATCCAGGATGACGTGCAGGTGGTCTCTACCGGTTCGCTCGGCCTGGACATTGCGCTGGGCGTAGGCGGGCTGCCGCGCGGCCGTGTGGTCGAAATCTACGGGCCTGAATCTTCCGGCAAGACCACGCTCACCCTTCAGGTCATCGCCGAGATGCAAAAACTGGGCGGCACCGCCGCCTTCATCGATGCGGAGAATGCCCTCGACCCGCAGTATGCGCAGAGGCTCGGCGTGAAAGTCGAGGATCTGCTGATTTCCCAGCCAGACACAGGCGAGCAGGCGCTGGAAATCGCCGATATGCTGGTGCGCTCGGGCAGCGTCGACGTGGTTGTCATCGATTCGGTGGCCGCGCTTACGCCTAAGGCCGAGATCGAGGGTGAAATGGGCGAGCCGCAGATGGGTCTACAGGCACGCCTGATGAGCCAAGCGCTGCGTAAGCTCACTTCCAACATCAAGCGCACCAACACCCTGGTGATTTTCATCAATCAGATCCGCATGAAAATCGGCGTCATGTTCGGCAATCCTGAGACCACGACCGGCGGCAATGCGCTCAAGTTCTACGCCTCGGTGCGCCTCGATATCCGCCGCATCGGCTCGATCAAGAAGAACGACGAAGTGATCGGCAACGAAACGCGGGTGAAGGTAGTGAAGAACAAGATGGCGCCTCCGTTCCGCGAGGCCCTGTTCGACATTCTCTATGGCGAGGGCATTTCGCGCGAGGGCGAAATTCTGGAACTGGGCGTGAAGCACGACATCGTCGAGAAATCCGGCGCCTGGTACGCCTACAACAAGGACAAGATCGGCCAAGGCAAGGACAACGCGCGCGAATACCTCAAGGAACATTCCGAGCTTGCCGCCGAGATCGAGGCCTTGGTGCGCGAGAAGGTCGGCGTCAATAACCCGGCCGCGGCTGCTGCCCCCGCCCTGACTGTTGTCGGCGCGTAGCGAGACCTAGGCGACAACCAGCGGAGCATCATCCCTCTCGTGACCGCTCCGCTGGTTGCTCTTATGTCTTCCACGCAAAGGGGCTCGTGCGAGGCGAGCGCGGTGACCAGCGTGTTGCGGGTCGATGTTCGCCGTCGTTTTTCGGTATCCCGCCAGGACCGCTCATGAAAAGGGAACCGTCGCTGCGCGAGCGGGCGCTTGCGCTGCTCGCGCGACGGGAGCATACCCGCGCCGAGCTGGCGCGTAAGCTCAGTCCCCATGCGGAATCGGCCGAGCAGGTCGAGGTGCTTCTGGATGAGCTCGCTGCGCGCGGCTGGCTGTCGGAAGTGCGTTTTGCCGAGTCACGCGCCAACACACTCTCGCGCAAATTCGGCAGCCGTAAGATAGAGTACGACCTCAAGAGCCGCGGCGTATCGGCTGACGTCGTGGAACGCACCTTGGAACGCGCGCGCGAGCAGGAACTCGCCAACTGCCGCGCGGCATGGCTGAGGAAGTTTGGCATGCTGCCGCAAAACGCCGCCGAGCACGGCCGGCAGACACGCTTTCTCGCCGGGCGCGGATTTTCGGCCGAAGCGGTGCGCCAGGTTCTCAAAGCGAAAGACGGGGACTGAGAGGCTATTTCAGCGTAAGCGAAACGGTCCCCGACATAGGGGCAAGCGGGAAGGTATTGCCGCATTTTGAGATGAAATCCAATGTCTGCTAGCGAACATTCCCACGCGGGCTGGCGCGAGGAAAAGCGCTCGGCCTATCTTTACCGCGCCATGGCAGAAGCGGAGGCCGGCACGCCGCGCGCTGCGCTGTTCCGTGATCTCTCCGTCGAAGCCGAGAACCAGGCAGGAATCTGGGCGCGTCAAATCGAGGCAGCCGTCCCCGAGTATGCCCCCGACCTGCGCGCGCGCATGGTTGCCGCCCTGGTACGTCGTCACGGCCCGCGCGCGCTGCGCTCGGTGCTGGTGGCGATGAAAGTGCGCGGCTTGTCCGTGTATTCGCACGCCGCGCCGGGCCATCCGGTGCCGACCACGCTGGAGGAGGTGGGCAAACGCCACCGCGGCGTAAGCGGCGGCGGCAATTTGCGCGCGGCCGTATTCGGCATCAACGACGGTCTGGTATCGAACGCGAGCCTGATCCTGGGCGTCGCCGGCGCGTCCGCCGGCAATTCGATCATTTTGCTCACCGGCGTGGCCGGACTCTTGGCGGGCGCGTTTTCGATGGCGGCAGGCGAGTACGTGTCGGTGCGCTCGCAGCGCGAAATGTTCGAATACCAGATTGGCTTGGAGCGAGACGAACTCGCGCGCTACCCGGAGGAGGAAGCGGAGGAGTTAGCGCTGGTCTACGCCGCACGCGGCCTGCCGCGGGACGACGCACTGAGACTGGCGAAGGCAATCATCGCCGATCCGGCAAAGGCGCTCGATACGTTGGCGCGCGAGGAACTGGGATTGAATCCGGAAGATCTAGGTTCGCCTTGGGGCGCGGCGATTTCGTCCTTTCTAGCGTTCGCCACGGGTGCGCTGGCGCCGCTACTGCCATTTCTTGTCTTGAGCGGCGCCGCGGCGCTCCCGCTTTCGATCGCGATCACCGCCTTGTCCTTGTTTGCCGTAGGCGCCGCGATTAGCCTGTTCACTGGCCGAGATGCTTGGCGCGACGGCCTGCGCATGCTCGCCATCGGCGGCGCCGCGGGCGGTCTTACCTACGCCATTGGCAGGCTGCTTGGGGTGAGCCTCGCCTGATGCGCTGCGGGCCCGGCGATTTCGAGCGGATATGGCGCTGCGTCGGCGCCGCGCTTTAGCCCTGCGCATCTACAACGATACGCGGGCTGGATCCGCATAGCCAGGGACGGTCTTGGCCCGCGAAGACCGAGGCGACTACTGGAGAATTTGCTGTATTTTTTCCCAGTCGTTCGGGTAGAGATTGAGCATCCCCGCCTTGTCGCGATCGAGCACGGCGAAATCGAGGTCCATGAACTCGGCCACGACGGCCTCCAAGTTCTGCTCCAGGACGCGCGACGACGGGTCCAGCCCGCGCACCACGCCCAGCCCGCTGGGCGCGGTGGCGACGGTGTCAATGCGCAAGTCAGGACGGTACTTCTTCAACAAGAGGACTAACTTCCAGATATCGCCGCTCCAAAAGCCGGTATGCCGCTCACGCTCTGCAGTGTATCGATCGAATGGATAGCAGTCGTGGATCAGGATGGTGGACTGCGGCGTACACAGCTTTTCAATCTGGATGAAGTCGCGCAGGGCGAATTCAAAGTGGTGCATGCCGTCGATGAAGGCGAGATCGAGAGGAAGCCCGTCGAGTTCGGACTCGACGTCGTGGGTGGCGAAGTATTCGTCGCTGGTGCATGTGTGGATGGTGGTGCGAGTGCCGAGCGGAACCCGGATGTGCGGACTGGGGTCGATGCCGATGGCGAGCGTTTCGGGTCGAACCCGCGCGATCGCATTCCCTACAGATACGCCGATCTCGATATAGGTGCGCGGCCGCAGTTGGGCATGGATCGCCGGCAGTAGGTCGAGGTATCTGGTGCCCGGCAGATCGATCTCCGCCATCAAGTGATACGCGAGTGCGAGGCTGGGCGAGCGCTGCAGCGCCTTTTCCGCGCAGGTTCGCGCGGCGACAGCGTCGCCCAGCATCCAGTGCACGGCGCCCGCATGGTAGCGGTATTCGCCGTTCGCAGGATCGAGCGCGCAGGCGCGCTCGATCAGGCCGAGTGCTTTGGGGTATAGGCCCGTCTTGTAGGCAACGAGGCTGGCGTAGTAAAGGGCCTCGGCGTTGCGCGGCGCGGCGGCGACGGCGGCGTCGAAGTGGCGCGCCGCCGCAGCATGATCGCTTTCCGAATAGGCGGCGATCCCTGCCTCGAATGCGGCGGGCCCCGATTTTGTCGACCCCGCTGGGTCAAACAGTTTCTTCAGAATGCTTCCAAGCATGTCCCACCAGAGCGTGAGTGCCGACCGCGTATGATACTTGGCCCCGTGCGGCGACGGCAGCACGATTTGCATAGCGATCAGATTCAGGCGAAAATTCAACCTTTTATCCCCGGATAGCGAGATGGGTCGGTGCGCGGCACGCGCTGGCCGACGCGAAATTATGAAATCAGCAGAAATCCGCAGCAGATTCCTCGAATTCTTCGCCGAGCGCGGGCATACCATTGTGGCCTCCAGTCCATTGGTGCCGGCGAACGACCCGACGCTGTTGTTCACCAACTCGGGCATGGTGCAGTTCAAGGACGTGTTCCTCGGCAAGGAGCCGCGCGCGTACAAGCGCGCCACCACCTCGCAAAGAAGTGTTCGCGCCGGGGGCAAACACAACGACCTGGAGAACGTCGGCTACACCGCGCGCCATCACACCTTCTTCGAGATGCTGGGCAATTTTTCCTTCGGCGATTATTTCAAGCGCGACGCGATCCACTACGCATGGGATCTGCTTACCGACATATATAAACTGCCCAAGGACAAGCTGTGGGTGACCGTCTACCAAACGGACGACGAAGCCTACGCCATCTGGGCCGACGAAATCAAAGTGCCGAAGGAGCGCATTACCCGCATCGGCGACAAGCCCGGCGGCGGCTCGGATAATTTCTGGCAGATGGGCGATACCGGCCCCTGCGGCCCATGCAGCGAAATCTTCTACGACCACGGCCCGGGTATCGCGGGCGGACCGCCCGGCACGCCCGAAGCCGATGGCGATCGTTATATCGAAATCTGGAACCTGGTGTTCATGCAGTACAACCGGGACGACGCGGGCAAGCTGCATCCCTTGCCCAAGCCTTCGGTGGACACCGGCATGGGGCTGGAGCGCATTGCCGCCGTGTTGCAGGGCGTGCACTCCAACTACGAAATAGACCTATTCCAGGATCTGATCAAGGCAGCAGCGCGCGAGACCCACGTGAAGGATCTGGCGAGCAATTCGCTCAAGGTCATCGCCGACCACATCCGCGCGACGTCCTTTCTCATCGTCGACGGCGTGATCCCGGGCAACGAGGGGCGCGGCTACGTGCTGCGGCGCATCATCCGGCGCGCGATCCGCCACGGCTACAAACTCGGCCAAACCGAGCCTTTCTTCCACCGTCTGGTCGAGGAACTGGCGCGCGTCATGGGCGCAGCCTACCCGGAGCTGACTAAGGCGAAAGAGCGCGTGACCAGGGTGCTGAAGACCGAAGAGGAGCGTTTTGCCGAGACGCTCGAGCACGGCATGAAAGTGCTCGAGGGGGCGCTCACGCGCGAAGACAAAATGCTCGACGGCGAGACTGTGTTCCAACTCTACGACACCTTCGGCTTTCCCGTCGATCTCACCGCGGACATCGCGCGCGAGCGCAGCGTCCGCGTCGATTACGCCGGATTCGAGGCGGCGATGCAGCGCCAGCGCGAACGCGCCCGCGCTGCGTCGAAGTTCTCGGTGGCAGCAGGCGTGGAATATTCCGGCCGGGCGACGGAATTCCATGGTTACGACACGCTCACCCTCGAGGCCAGCGTGGTGGCGCTGTACCGCGACGGCGCATCGGTGGAGGAGGTCGGTGCCGGGGAAACCGCAGTGGTAGTGCTCGACCGTACGCCGTTCTATGCCGAATCCGGCGGCCAAGTGGGCGATCGCGGCGACATCGCCGGCGAAAATGGCAGCTTCAGCGTAGAGGACACGCAGAAGATCCAAACCGAGGTGTTCGGACATAAGGGCGAAGTCAAGGCGGGTCGACTGCGCCTAGGCGAGCGCGTGATGGCGGCGGTGGACAGCGCTGCGCGCGCGCGCGCCGCGTGGAACCACTCGGCCACGCACCTCATGCACGCGGCGTTGCGCAAAGTGCTCGGGGCGCATGTGCAGCAGAAGGGCTCGCTCGTGGATTCTATGCGCACGCGTTTCGACTTTTCGCACAATGAGCCGATTGGCAAGGCGCAGTTGCAGCAGATCGAGGACCTGGTCAACCGGGAGGTGCGGCGCAATGCGGAGGTCGCGGTACGCGTAATGAAATACGACGACGCCATCAAGGCAGGCGCCATGGCGCTATTTGGCGAAAAATACGGCGACGAAGTTCGGGTCGTCGGCATGGGCGATTTTTCCACAGAGCTGTGCGGCGGCACTCACGTGCGCCGCACCGGCGACATCGGTTTCTTCAAGATCGTGTCGGAATCGGGTGTGGCGGCAGGCATACGCCGGGTCGAAGCTGTCACCGCCGACGCCGCGTCGGACTACGTGCGTGAGCAGGAGGCGCGGCTCGCAGCTGCTGCGGCCCTGCTCAAGGCCCAGCCGCAGGAACTGAATCAGAAAATTTCCCAGCTCGTGGAAACGGCGAAGACGCTGGAAAAGGAGCTGGCGCGCTTGAAATCGAAAGTCGCTTCGGCGCAAGGCGAAGATCTCGCATTGCAGGCGGTTGAGGTGAAAGGGGTGAAGGTGCTGGCGGTCGAACTCGAAGGGGCCGACGCAAAGGCGCTACGCGAAACCTTGGACAGGCTAAAGGCCAAGCTCGGCTCGGCCGCGTTGGTTCTGGCTTCTACCGAGGGCGGTAAAGTCAGCTTGATCGCCGGCGTCACCTCTGGGCTGACGGCCAGATTGAAGGCAGGCGATCTCGTGAATTTCGTCGCGCGCCAGGTCGGCGGCAAGGGCGGTGGACGCCCGGACATGGCGCAAGCGGGCGGTACCGACGCGTCCAAGTTGCCGGCGGCACTTGCGTCGGTGCAGACCTGGGTGCAGCAACATCTTTGATCGGCTCGAGCGCGAGCTTCGCGGGGTCAGTCAGAATCGCCGCAATGGCCTTTGACTTGCCAACTGTTGCGGATTCGTGCTTGAATCCGTCCTGGACACATTCGACATGAACCGCGTGCACGCATTTTGGTTTTATTACTTTTCCCAGCCGCTGGCGGAGGGATTGATCTAGGCACGCACCCAAGCATCCCGAAAAGAACCGCCAGAGCCCACAGCCTGGCGGTTTTTTTTTCCCTGGAGACCGAACCATGAGCAACGCTGTACGCGACCCAAATCCGCCGACGCCGGCAGGCGCCGTCGGCCGCCTGCGAGCCATCCCGCACCAAGGAGAAATGATGACCTATAAGCTTGATGACGTCCGCATCCGCGAAATCAAGGAACTCGCGCCGCCCGCGCACCTGATCCGCGAGTTTCCCGTTTCCGAGCGCGCTGAGAGAATCACCTACGAGGCGCGCCAGGGCATACACGGCATCCTGCATGCCGCCGACGATCGGTTGCTCGTGATCATCGGGCCGTGCTCGATCCACGACCCCAAATCGGCGTTGGACTACGCGCGGCGCCTGGCGCAGGAAAAGGCGAAACACGCGGCGGACCTGCTGATCGTGATGCGCGTATATTTCGAGAAGCCGCGCACTACCGTGGGCTGGAAGGGCCTGGTGAACGATCCGCACCTCGACGGCACCTTCCGTATCAACGAGGGCCTGCGTCTCGCCCGCAACGTGTTGCTCGAAATCAATGAACTGGGCGTGCCGGCCGGCGTGGAGTACCTCGACATGATCACGCCGCAGTACGTTGCCGACCTGGTAAGTTGGGGCGCGATCGGTGCGCGCACCACCGAATCGCAGGTGCACCGCGAGCTGGCCTCCGGATTGTCGTGTCCGGTTGGATTCAAGAACGGCACTGACGGCAATGTGCGAATCGCCGTCGATGCAATCAAGACCTCGCGCCAGCCGCACCATTTCCTCTCGGTTACCAAGGGCGGAATTTCGGCCATCGTCTCCACCAATGGCAACGAGGATTGCCATGTGATCTTGCGCGGCGGTTCCAGGCCGAATTATGACGCCGCCAGTGTCGAGGCGGCGGCGAAGGAACTGGCGGCGGCCGGTCTGGAGCAGCGCCTGATGATCGATTTTTCCCACGCCAACTGCGCCAAGAATTATCAGCGCCAAATGGATGTTTGCACCGACGTGGCCGCTCAGGTCGCCACCGGCGACGATCGCGTCATCGGCGTAATGGTCGAATCGCATCTGCACCCGGGGCGGCAGGATCTCGTGCCGGGCAAGCCGCTCGCCTATGGCGTGTCCATCACCGATCCTTGCCTCGGCTGGGATGACAGCGTCAAAGTGCTCGAACGCCTGGCCGAGGCGGTGAGGCAGCGCCGCCTGGTGCACGAGGCCCAAGATTAGCGCGGTGCTGCTTCGACTGAGCTTCGCACTCGCAATGCGCGGCAGGCGTCTTGCGCTTGCCCGGCCGGCTGTCGCTGCTGCGGTTCGCGGCGGCGCCGCCGCTTCCCGTCGGCGCGCTCGATAGCGGCGCAATCGTCGCGCCGGTACCGCGCGTTCTCAGAGAAGGGGCAACCCATATAATTGCGTCTATGCGAATCTACGCCGCGCAGACCAAGGTGCCGCTGCGCACGGCTTTCTTTGCCGCGCTGGGCCTGACGCTGGCATTCAGGTTCTGGCTCGCTCAGGCGTTGCCGATGACGGGAGATGAGGCCGAATTCGTCATGTGGGGCGCCTATCCCGATTTCGGCTATTTCGACCATCCGCCCATGATCGGATGGACCCTCGCGCTGCTGCTGCGGCTATCCGAGGCGCAATGGGTGCTGCGCTTGCCGGCGATTTTTCTGCCCGCGCTGGTCGCGTTCGCCATGCTGCAATACCTGCGGCGTGTGGACGAGGACAAGGCCTATCTCGCGGCGCTTGCTTTCCTGCTCGTTCCAGCCAACGTATGGAATGTGCTCATAACCACCGATACGCCGCTGGTGCTGTTCTCATTCCTGTCGGCCCTGTGCTTTGCCGCGGCGTTGCAGCGCGAGTCGCAAAGCTTGTATGCCGCGTGCGGCGCCTTTCTCGGCCTGGCGTTCCTGTCGAAATACTTGACCGTGCTGCTCGGGTTGGGTTATCTCGCATTCGTCCTGTCGCAAGCGCCTGGCCGACGCAGCTGGCGCGGGCTCGCGACCGTGGGGGTCGCACTGCTGCCGTTCCTCGCGTTCAATGTGTGGTGGAATTACAACCACTGTTGGGCCAACGTGCTGTTCAATGTCTACAACCGGCACGAGAGCGCCGGCTTCTCGCTGCGCACGCCGCCCCTGTACGTTGCGAGCGTGCTGTACATGCTGTGCCCGGTCGCTCTGTTGCAGTTCTGGCGCGGCCGCACCGGGCTGCGGCAACCGCTATCCGAACCGCGCACCCGGTTCTTCATGCTCGCCTGGACTGTGCCGCTCGGGGTGTTTGCCGCGCTTTCCCTGGTGAAGCAAATCGGGCTGCACTGGCTGCTGTCGTTTGTGCCTTTATTCTTTATCGCGGCGGCGCTCTTGCTCAGCGCGGCACAGTTGCGTCGATCGACAATTTATCTACTCGCGTTTTCGGCGCTGCATGTGGCAGCGATCGCAGGAGTGAGCCAGCTGCCTATCGAGACATGGAAAGGCAGCCGATATTATGAGGGCATCGTGTTCCACGCCAAAATCGCCGAGTTGCTGCAGCGGCTCGAGCCCTATGCGGGCAAGTACGAATTCGCCGCCGACGGATTTTCGCCGGCAGAAACGGCGTCCTACGCCTCGCGCAAGTATTTCTTCGTGTTCGGCACCGCCTCCTCGCATGGGCGTCAAGATGACATTCACACCGATTTCCGCACGCTCGCGGGAAAGAGCATCCTGATATTGCGCAAGAAACCGCCGCCTGCGGCCGAGTACACACCCTATTTCGCCAGAGTCCGTTTCCGCCAGTTCGAGCTGTACGGGGCGACGTATTACCTGGTGCTGGGCGAGGGATTCGACTACCAGAGATATCGCGAGGCGGTGCTGCGGCCCTTACGTGACCGTTACTATCGAATTTCGTCTTTTCTTCCCATGGGCCATTGCTTCTTCTGTGAACGCTATTTCCCCGATGAACCTTGCCCCACGCGTTAGCGGCAGCGCGTTGCCGATCCAGCTGCTGCGGCTGCTGCGACCTTATCAATGGATCAAGAACGGCTTTGTGTTCGTCGGGCCGATATTTGGCCGGGTCAACGGCGATTCTGCGCTGGTCGGCAGCGTGCTCCTTGCCGCGGCCGGGTTCTGTCTCATGTCGAGTTGCACCTACGTACTCAACGATGTGTTCGATCGCAAAACGGACCGCTCGCACCCGTTAAAGCGCACGCGGCCCTTGGCTAGCGGCGCTGTCGGCACAAGGGCGGCGCTCGTGCTTGCGCTTGCGTGCGGCATGGCGGGGCTGGCCCTGGGCGCGTCCGCGTCCGCAAACGTGCTGGGGACGTTGATCGCCTATCTGGGGCTCAATCTGGCCTACAGTGGCGGCCTGAAGAACGTTGTCATCCTCGACGTATTCATCATCGCGGCGGGCTTCATGCTGCGCATCTTCGCGGGCACCTGGGGCGTAGACATCGCGCCCTCGTACTGGTTGCTGCTGTGCGGACTGCTGCTCACCGTGTTTCTCGGGTTCGCCAAGCGCCGCGCAGAGTTGATGGTAGTCGATCGCGACACTGCCATCGGCGGCTGCCACCGTCCGGTACTCTACGCTTACACGCCAGCGCTGCTCGACAGCATGATCGCGATCAGCGCCACCGGGGCCATCGTCAGCTTTGGTTTGTACACCATCAGCCCCGATACGATTGCGCTCCATGGCACCGACAAGCTGATCTATACCCTGCCCTTCGTGCTATACGGCATTTTTCGTTACATTTTTCTGCTGCACCGACACGGCGCCGAGGATCCTGCATGGACCTTGTTGACCGACGCGCACCTGCTTGTCACCGGTGCCGGCTGGCTCGGCATCACGCTATGGCTGATCCGATGAGATCGAAGTATTGCCGCGACGCGGGCGGCTATATTCCCTCCTGCTCGCCTGGGACAAGCCGCTTGCACCGGGTCGTCTTGCAGCGTGTTCGGGCTCGATTTGAGCTTAACCTCCGCTTTCGGCATAATCGATGGACGCCGGGTTCGCAGGCACTGCTTGCTCGGCCCCGCCCGATCTGCTTGTCTCGGACTACGACCTGACCTTCATGGCTGATATTGCCGTACACGATCGCCTGGCACACCTGGAATACCTGGGCGATGCGACTCAATTCGCCTTGCAGATGCATCGTATGATCAGCTATTCGCCGCTATTCGAGAATTTCAACATGGCGGAAATCCGGCTGATGAGTCACTTTATGCACGTCTACCGCGCCGGGGCGGGTCAGGAGATCATCCACGAGGGGGAACAGGGCGATTACATGATGTTGACCCTCGAGGGCAACGTCAATGTGTTCAAACAAGACCGCTGGAACGCGCCCAAGCTCATCGCTTCGGTGGGGGCCGGAAAGACGCTGGGCGAAATGTCTATGATAGACGGCGAACCGCGTTTCGCTTCGTGCGTCGCGGCGGAACCCTGCGTGTTCGCGGTGCTGTCGCGCGAAAACCTGGCGCGCATCATTCTGGAACAACCTATCCTGGGGGCGAAAATCCTGATGGAACTGGTGCTGATGCTGTCGCAGCGCTTGCGCCAGACCAGCCTGCAGCTGGTGGCCCTGATGGACGATGAACCTCGCTGAACGGGTGCGCGCCGGTCAATGCAGACAAACCCCTACACTGTCACGCAGCAAATGTGACAAAATAAATGTTAAATAATGCTAGAGTGTGCGTCCGCGACGGTTCCGTAGACTAAACTGGCGCCGAGTGCGGGCAAGCAAGACGAGAGCAGTTGAGCGCAGGCCGGCTTGAACCGCCGATTGCGCGAACGAGCCGAGCAAGGCTTTTCTAGTATCGACCGGAGGAGGGGGTATGCAATTAGAGAATGCTCGTATCAAGGGGAGGAGGACATGAAGGTTAAGAGTGGCAGGGATTTCTGGGCCGGGACGATGTTCATCGCTGTCGGTCTGTGGTTCGCGGTGGTTGCGCAGAACTATCCGATGGGGTCGGCGGTGCGCATGGGGCCGGCGTACTTTCCCACGATCCTGGGCGGCCTGCTCGCGCTTCTGGGCGTGGCGATTACCATACGTGCGTTCTTCTCGAAGTTGGTAAATCCTCTGAAGATGTTCGAGTTGCGACCGCCCATGGTCGTCGCCGCCATCGCGATCGGCGTGGCGACCTACTTCGCCAGCGACTGGTTCAAGGACATGCCGATCGTGCTAAACGGACTCGTCGGGCTGTCGCTGTGCCTGTTCTTCGCCGCGTTCGGCGGGCGGGCGCTGTTCCTGATCCTGCTTGCGTGTCTATTTTTCGGCTATGCGCTCAAACCCCTCGGCCTGATACTTGCGATCGTGGTACTGATCGTGATCAGCGCATTGGGCGGGCACGATTTCCGATATAAGGAAGTCACGATCCTAACGGTGATACTGTCCCTGTTGGCGGTGTACGGGTTCGTCAAGGGTCTGGGCCTGCCGTTCAACGTGTGGCCGGGGGAATAGTCATGGACTTCAGTCTAGTTCACAATCTGGCCCTCGGTTTCGGTACGGCGCTGAGCTTCCAAAATTTGTTTTACTGTTTCATGGGCGTGCTGCTCGGCACCCTGATCGGGGTGCTGCCCGGCATCGGCCCCTTGGCCACCATCGCCATGTTGCTGCCGGTGACCTTCAGCCTGCCTCCGGTTTCGGCGCTGATCATGCTCGCCGGTATCTACTACGGCGCGCAATACGGCGGTTCGACCACTTCCATCCTGGTCAACCTGCCCGGGGAGGCCGCTTCGGTAATCACCTGTATCGACGGCTATCAGATGGCACGACAGGGGCGCGCCGGACCGGCGCTCGCAATCTCCGCCATGGGTTCGTTCTTCGCCGGCTGCGTCGCCACGGTGGTCATCGCGCTGTTCGCGCCGCCGCTGGCGGAGGTCGCGCTGAAATTCGGGCCGGCGGAATATTTTGCGCTGATGGTGCTGGGGCTGGTCGGCGCGACGGTGCTCGCGCACGGCTCGCTGATCAAAGCCATCGCCATGACCATACTGGGTCTGTTGCTGGGCTTAGTCGGCACCGACGTCAATTCCGGCATGGCGCGCTATACCTTCGGGCTGTCGGAGCTCTCCGACGGCATCGGCTTCGTGATTGTCGCGATGGGGATATTCGGCTTGGCCGAGATCATCAGCAATCTTGAGCAAGAAGGGAAGGGCGCGACCGAGGTGTTCGTACACAAGGTGTCGGGCTTGATGCCGACCTGGAAAGACTTGAAGAGCAGTTCGGGCGCGATTTTGCGCGGCACCGCGATCGGCTGTTCGCTCGGCATCCTGCCGGGCGGCGGGGCGCTGCTCTCTTCGTTTGCCGCCTATACCCTGGAAAAGAAGATCGGCGACCCGTCGATGTTCGGCAAAGGCGAGATTCGCGGTGTCGCGGCGCCCGAAGCGGCCAACAACGCCGGCGCGCAGGCTTCCTTCATTCCGCTGCTGACCCTGGGCATTCCGTCCAACCCGGTGATGGCGCTGATGATAGGCGCGATGATGATCCAGGGTATCGCTCCCGGGCCGCAGGTGATGACCGAGCGGCCGCAGCTCTTCTGGGGCATGATCGTCAGCATGTGGATCGGCAACCTGATGCTCGTGATCCTGAACCTGCCGCTGATCGGCATGTGGGTGAAGCTCTTGACCGTGCCCTACCGGATTCTTTACCCGGCCATCCTGCTGTTTTGCTCCGTTGGCGTGTACAGCTTGTCCAACCAGCCCTTCGACGTCATGCTGATGGCGATCTTCGGACTATTAGGTTGGATCTGGCGCAAGATGGAATGCGAGCCCGCGCCGATGATCTTGGGCTTCATCCTCGGACCGCTGATGGAAGAGAACCTGCGCCGGGCGATGCTGCTCTCGCGCGGCGACCCGTCGGTGTTCGCGACCAAGCCGATCTGCGCCGTGTTGCTCGGCATTTCCATCGCGCTGCTGCTCGTCACTTTGGCGCCTGCGGTGCGCAAGACACGTGAGGAGGCGTTCGTAGAGTAATAACGTTCCGCGGATTTCTACGAGTCGCGAAGGCAAGGGACGCAAGCAATTGCGTCCCTTGTTCGTTGGAACTTTCCGCACGTAGCCCAAGCCGCACGAGTCGAAGACCTATCCATCCAAGCCGATCCGCCTGGTCGTTCCCTATCCGCCCGGCGGGCCGCTCGACATCATGGCGCGCGCAAAGCCAGGCTCGCTCAATTTTGGCTCCGGCTCGACGGGCTCGACCGGGCATCTTGCCGGTGAGTTGTTCAAGACCATGGCCCACGTCGAAATGGTGCACATTCCCTATAAGGGAGCTGCGCCGGCAATGGCTGACCTGCTTGCCGGACAGGTACAGCTGATGTTCGACAATTTGGCCAACGCGCTGCCCAACGTCAAAGCGGGCAAGTTGCGTGCGCTCGCGGTGACCACGTCAAGGCGCTCCCCCGCAATGCCGGAGCTGCCCACCATCGCCGAGGCGGGGCTGCCCGGCTTCGACCTGAGTACCTGGTTCGGTATCATGGTCCCTGCGGGGACCCCGCCCGAAATAGTCGCACGGGCCAATGCCGAAATAGTGCGTGGGCTGAATGCGAAAGACATGCGCGTGCGCTTGGAGCAAATGGGGACCGAGCCGCCGCCCGGAAACACACCGGAGAAATTCGCGGCATTCATTCGCAGCGAAGCGGCCAAATATTCCAAGGTCGTGAAAGACTCCGGCGCCAAGGTGGAATAGCGCTCGCGCTCGTGCAGCCGCGAGAGCGGCTGGCAGGGCTCACAGAGCGCAGCGCAAACGCCGCGCCGCGCGCTTCGCCTGAGCGCGGGCGTCGCGCAAGGGGCTGACGCTTCGCTCAGCGCGCCGGGATCGACGGCATCGCCTGCAAGCCTAATCGGCGCGTTCGGCTTTTTCCTTGGCAAGCGTTCGGCCCGGCTGCCATAGCACGTCGCTGCGGCGCCCCGCGCGGTTCAGCACGCGACCCAGGACGAACAGCAGATCGGACAAACGATTCAAATATTTTCGCGTCGTGGTGCTCACGCGTTCGGCGCGCCCAAGCGATACCAGCGCACGCTCTGCGCGGCGGCACACAGTGCGGGCGAAGTGCGCGAGGCCGGCGGCACGCGTGCCGCCGGGCAGAATGAATTCCTTTAGCCGCGGCAGATCCCGATTGTACGCATCCAGCAGCGTCTCCAAACGGCTGATGTGGGCCTCGCTCATGCGGCTATGTCCGGGGAGGCAGACTTCGCCGCCGAGATCGAACAGATCGTGCTGAATGCTGCCGAGCGCGGCACGTACGCCGGCCGGTAGCCTTTCGGCGAGCAGCAAGCCGATCACCGAATTGAGTTCGTCGACCTCGCCGAGCGCGTGCACGCGCAGGCTGTCCTTGGCCACGCGCGAGCCGTCACCGAGGCCGGTTTCGCCGGCGTCACCGGTTCGCGTGTAGATCTTTGTGAGGCGGTGGCCCATGGTCAGGCCGGCGCCGTCGGCGCGATCGCGGGTGCGGCGCAGCCCTGCCAAAGCGTGTCGCCGCTTCGGGTATATATTCCCGCAATGTGATGGTCCATATCAGTCCTGGCAAGTGTCAATCCAAAATGGTACAGCAAAACTTCGTCCGGCCGCGCGGCGCGTGACGCAGGAGCACAGGCAGGCTTGGCGCATATGGCGGCGCGCAAGCGCTGGGCTGCGGGCTTGCTCCCGCAACGGAATCCGGCTTAAATGAGCGCATATATTGCGTCGTCCCAATTTTGGGTACAGTTGAATAGTAGTAAAATATCCGTCGTGAGGGCATCACGCGGGTAGCTTCGCGCCTGCGCCGACAGAGGATACTAGGTGAACTGGATAACGAAGCTGCGCAGCCGGCTGGCCGCCATGACCTCGGTCGAGTATTTGCCGGAACGCGTGTCCATGCTGTACCGGCTGTCGGGTACCGATGTGCCCGTCATTCTTATAGCCGCCGGCATCACCGCATTTTCCTTATGGGGCTACGTCGGCGCCAGCCTCATTGGCATCTGGTTCGTCTGGCTCGGCTCGGCCAGCGTGGTGCGCTATGGGATGGCGCGGATCTATCGCCGCCGCGAGCCATCGGCGCAGGACGCAGCGCGCTGGGAGAATTATTTCTGCCTGGCTAGCGCGCTCGTCGGGGCGGGCTGGGGGCTCGCACTGATGCTAATCGGCCATACCCCGACCTCGTTGCAGGAACTCACGGTCACGTTCCTTATCAGCAGCATCGCCATGGGCCTGCCGCCTTCGCTCGCGCCCAGCCCCAAGGCTTTCACCAGCTTCATGCTGCCCATCCTTACGCCCATGGTTGCGATGCTGCTGACATTTGGCGGCGGACTCAATACCTCTACCGCGCTGCTGATGCTGGTGTTTGCGACGGTGCTGCTGGGTCTGTATCTGTCGAACCATATGGCACTGATGGAAACCCTCGCCTATGGCCATGAGAACACGCTGCTGCTGGAGAAACTGCGTGTGGCCGAGAAATCCCTAACGACGGCGTTGGCCGAGCAACAGTTGATATTCGACACCGCCGCCGTAGGTATCGCCTTTGTCGGCCAGCACACCGTGCTGAAGTGCAATCGGCGTTTTGCCGAGATCTTAGGCTATGCGCAGGAGGAAGTCACAGGGCAGCCAACGCGCGCGTGGTTCCAATCTGACGAAGATTTCATGGCCGACAGCAGCCGCGCCAACGAGCGCTACGCCAACGGCCAGAATTATTCCTCCGAACTGCTTCTGCGCAGGAAAGACGCAACTCCGATCTGGGTGTTTTCGGACAGCGGCGCGGTCGACCCCGCCAATCCGGAGGCCGGCGTCATCATCGGCATCAGTGACATCACCGAACGCAAGCTGGCCGAGGCGGCGCTGCAGCAGACGAGGGAGCGACTCGATCTGGCAATGCAGTCCTCGGCCATCTCGATCTGGGAATGGGACACCAGACGCGGCACGGTATACATTGACGCGGCCTTGGCGCAGATGACCGGTGAAGAGCCGCACGAGCGTTACCTTACGCTTGAGCAGTTGGCGCCGCTGGTGCACCCGGACGAAATCGGTGCGGTGCGCCAGGCGCAATTCGAATGCATCAAGGGGCTGCGGCCTTTCTACCGCATGGAGCACCGCTTGAAGACCGCGAGCGGAGACTGGGTCTGGGTCTTGAGCCGCGGCCGCGTGGTCGAGCGCGACAGCGATGGCAGGGCCGTGCGCATGACGGGAACCAATGTCGACATCACGCAGCGCAAGCGCGCCGAAGTGGAATTGCTCTCTGCCCTGCAGCGCGAGAAAGAACTGTCCGAAATGAAATCCAAGTTCGTCTCGATCGCGTCGCATGAACTGCGTACACCGCTCGCAACCATACTGTCCTCGGCCGAACTGCTGGAACACTATTCGGACGGCCTTTCGGCAGACGACAAGCTTAAGATGCTGCACGGCATACAAAACGGCGTCAAGCGCATGAACGCCATGATCGAGGATGTGCTCATCATAGGCAAGGCCGAAGCGGGCGCCCTGCAATACGATCCGAAACCGGTGGATCTGCGCGACCTGTGCAACAAGGTGGTGGACGAATTGCGCGCAGGCGTCGCCAAGGAGCATGTCATCGAATTCGAACACCAGTTCGAACGCGGCAACCTGAGTCTGGACGAAAAGCTGCTGCGCCACATCATCACCAACCTGCTCTCCAACGCCGTGAAGTATTCGCCCACGGGTAGCGCTGTGACGCTGCTGCTGGCCGAGCGCGAGGGCCAGGCTCTGATTGAAGTCGGCGATCAGGGCATAGGCATACCGGTGCAAGACCAGGCGCGTCTGTTCGAGAGCTTTCATCGCGCCTCCAACGTCGGCAACCGCCAGGGCACCGGCCTCGGGCTGGTCATCGTCAAGAAAGCGGTGGAATTGCATGGCGGCACGATCTCGGTCGATAGCAAGGTCAACGCCGGCACCCGCATCAGCGTGCGGCTGCCGTTGCGAGATGTGCGAAAAGCGGCCTGAGCATGGCGCGCGTGTTGCTCATAGACGACGACCAGGCTAACGTCGATTTCATGCGGCAGTTCTTGCGCTTGCAGGGGCACGAGCTGGTGTGGGCTGCCGACGGCAGGCAGGGATTGGAAATGGTGCGGCAGTTCCGTCCGGACCTCGTCATCTGCGATGTGATCATGCCCCACCTGGGCGGTTACGCGGTGCTGGAGACCGTGCGCGCGGACCCGCACTGCTCCGACATGCCGGTGATCCTGTTCTCTGCCGCCATGAACGAGGAGGGGCGCGCGATCGGCCTGCGCAGCGGTGCGAACGAGGTGCTCGCCAAGCCTTTCGACCTCGAGCTGCTGCGCGCTGCGGTCAGACGCTGTTTGGGACAGGCGCAGCCGTGAAAAAGATCCTGCTCGTCGAGGACGAAGCCGCGATCCGTCTCAACCTGACGCTGATGCTCAAGGGCGAAGGCTATGAAGTGGACTCGGCCGAGAATGGCCGCGAGGGCATTGAACACGCTCGTAAATTCAATCCGGACCTGATCGTCAGCGACGTGATGATGCCTGAACTGGACGGCTTCGGCATGCTCGAAGCGCTGCGCGCCGACTCGCACTACGCCGACACGCCTTTCATCTTCCTCACGGCGCTCAATGACCGGACCAGCATGCGCCGCGGCATGAATCTAGGCGCCGACGATTTCCTGAATAAGCCGTTCACGCGCGACGAACTGATCGAGGCGGTGAATTCGAGGTTGAAAAAATACGAGAGCGCAACGCGCTCTCTTACCGAGCGCCTGGTCGCCGGAAGCGAGGAGCTTCAGCGTTTTTATCGGCAGAATATCGCCGGCGCCGATGCCGAGCGGCCGATGGTGTTCGCCGAAACCGCCGGCATGACGGGTAAGATGACCGTGGCAACGGTACTGTTCGCCGACATCCGCAATTTCACCACTTATTCGGAACGCCTCGCCGCGGGGCAGATCGCCGAGCTGCTCAACGCTTATTTCGAGGCGGTGTGCCAGCCGATCGTACGCAACGGCGGCCGCATCGCGAAATTGATCGGCGATGGCATCATGGCGGTGTTCGAGGCGCAAGCGGACGACGGCGAGGACAATCACGCCCGACGTGCCGTCCGCGCCGGGCTCGGCATCGTGGTCGCGGCGAACAACTTCGGCGACTGGTTCAAGCAGCGTTTCGATCTGGGAACAGTGCCCGAGTTCGCGACGGGCGTAGGCATCCATACCGGTGACATGATGGAAGTGCGCATCGGTCCGCCTGGCGCCGAGGATCTGACCGTCGTCGGCGACAGCGTAAATGTGGCCTCGCGTCTGGAGGGGCAGACGAAGGAGCTCGGCTGGCCGGTGGTGGCGAGCGCAGCCAGCGTCGAGATGGCCGGCGAGCTGGTCCGAACGGGCGAGTCGCGCGAGCTCGAATTGCGCGGTCGCAACGCTACGATCATGGCGACGGAAGTCACCGGCATCGGCGAAGATATTGCCGGGAAAGGGGAACCGATCGAGATTCCGGCCTCGGTACGCGCGGCTCTGGCGGAAAACGCAAACAAGACAGCGCGCGCGGCCAAGGCGGCACTGTCGGAAACGCTGCGCATCATTACGAGCGAACTGTCGCGTGCACTGGCCGCGGGGCGGCCTTTGATGATCAAAGGCTATCGCGTGCTGTCGAAGATCGGCGAGGGCGGCATGTCCAACGTGTTTCTCGCCGAGCGCGACAGCGACGGCACGCAATTGGCTCTGAAAGTCCTCAACGCTCGCCCGAGCGACGACAAGATGCTGCTGCAGCGCTTCATTCAGGAGGCGACGCTGGTATCCGATATCGACCATCCCAACGTGGTCAAGATATACGACAAGGGATTCACCGAAGAATATGCTTATATCGCGATGGAGTATTTCACCGGCGGCAGCTTGAAGGAGGTCATCGCGCAGGGCCTGACGCCGCGCCAGGCCCTGTCGCTCCTGGCGCAGGCCGCAGCGGCCCTGGCTGAAATCCACCGTCTGGGCATCGTGCACCGCGATGTCAAACCGGCAAACATGATGCTGCGCGCCGATGGCACCATGGTGCTGGCTGATTTCGGCATTGCCAAGCGCGCCGAGGGATCGATGGAAAAGACCATGCACGGAGAATTCTTCGGCACGCCCTATTACATTTCGCCCGAGCAGGCCAAGGGCCAGCAGGCGACCCAGCGCTCCGACATTTACAGTCTTGGCATCATCTTCTACGAGATGCTCATGAATCGGCGGCCGTACGACGGCGAGTCGATCGTCGATTTGATCTCGCAGCACGTGCACGCGCCGGTGCCGCAGCTGCCGGCGGAATTGGCCGAGTACCAGGTGGTGCTCGATGGCATGATGGCCAAGGATCCCGCCCTGCGCCTGCAGAACGCGGACGACGTACTTGCGGCCATCGACCGTGTGTGGACGCAGATCGCGCTGCGCGCAAGCGCAGCGCAAGATTCCCACTGAAGCGTGCCGATTGCGGCCGCGAACGGGACTTTGCCCCCGACAAGGTGATTTGGCCGATGTATGATACGCGTAAGTCCGCGCGTATCCGCGGCCATAGCAGCCAGTATCCGCCAGGTTGAGTCATGCACGCAACGCTACAGTTATTGGAGGTAACGGACTTCCCGGCTATCCATCGCAGACGCATCGAGACTCTGCAGGTGAACCTCGGCTACCGATGCAACCAGTCGTGTCTACACTGCCACGTGAATGCCGGCCCGGGGCGCACCGAGATGATGAGCGCGAAGTGCGTCGATGATGTGATTGCCTACCTTTGCGCCTCCGGCGTGGCAAGACTCGATCTCACCGGGGGCGCGCCCGAGCTCAACGTCCATTTCCGTCGCTTGGTGCAAAGCGCCAGGTCGCTGGGCGTTCATGTCATGGACCGCTGCAACCTCACCATACTGGAGGAACCGGGGCAGGAGGATCTGGCCGAGTTCCTCAGCGCCAACCAGGTCGAAGTGATCGCCTCGCTCCCCTGCTACCTCGAGGACAACGTCGACCGCCAGCGCGGCAGCGGCACATACAAGGCCAGTATCCGTGCGCTCAAGCGCCTCAACGCCTTGGGATACGCGCGCTCAGGCAGCGGTTTGGTCCTCAACCTGGTGTACAACCCGCAGGGGCCGTCGCTACCTCCGCCACAAGCCGAACTAGAGCAGGCCTATCGCGCTCACCTCGGCGCCGAGCACGGGATCAGCTTCGATCAGCTATTCACGCTCGTCAACATGCCGATACAGCGTTTCGGCAGCACCTTGGTGTCCAAGGGGCAATTCCTGCCCTATATGCGACTGCTGCGCGAATCCTTCCGCCAAGAGAACTTGGAATCCGTGATGTGCCGTTCGCTGGTGTCGGTGGACTGGGAGGGCACGGTGTACGACTGCGATTTCAACCAGATGCTCGGCTTGCCGCTGAAACTGGAGGGCAAGCCGCGCGCCAAGCTCGCCGATCTGATCGGTCGCGACCAAAGCGGCAACCCCATCGTCGTCAAAGACCATTGCTTCGGCTGCACCGCCGGACAGGGTTCGAGCTGCGGCGGCGCGCTCAGCTAGGGCGGAGTGCAGGGCAATTTTCGTACCCCTGGGCGCGCACGCTGCCGGCTGCAGCAGCGAATGCCGCGATGGTTTGCCGGCTGAACGCGGGCGCGTGGCGGGAGAAAGAGGCACTGATGAAATCCGGAAGGGTCCTGCTGATCCTGGCGCTTGTGTCGGCGATGCGCCACGCAATCGGCCTCAACAAGATCCTTGGCACCATCCACATCTATCCAACGCTGGCCGAGGCGAACAGGCATGCTGCCGGGGTATGGAAGCGCAATCATGCGCCGCAGAGGCTGCTCGCGTGGGCGGAAAGAATCCATGCATGGAGAAGGGGATGATTCCCTCTCATCCAAAGTGAAAAAGCTATCCGTCATCATCCCGACGCTCAACGAGGCCGACGCTATTGTCGCCACGCTCGAGTCCCTGCGTGGATTGCGCGATGGCGGCCATGAAGTGATTGTCGCCGATGGCGGCTCGGACGACGGCACGCTCGACCTGGTCCAGGGCCTCGTCGATCGGCTCGTTTGTGCGCCCGTCGGGCGCGCCGAGCAAATGAACGCCGGAGCGGGCGCAGCTAGCGGCGACGTGCTTTTGTTCTTGCACGCCGATTCACGCCTGCCCGATGCGGCCGATCGCCTGGTGCTGCAAGGCCTCGCGTGCGGCGGTCAGGCATGGGGCCGTTTCGACGTTTGCATTGTCGGCTCGCACCCGCTGCTGCGCGTGGTGCAATCGATGATGAACTTGCGTTCGCGGCTGACGCGGATATGCACGGGAGACCAGGCAATCTTTGTGCGCCGCGCCGCGTTTGCGGCAGTCGGCGGCTATCCGCGCCAGGAACTGATGGAAGACATCGCGCTTAGCGCGCGGCTGCGTCGCCTGTCCCTGCCGCTATGTTTGCGCCAGTGCTGCATGACTTCAGCGCGCCGCTGGGAAAGCCGAGGCGTGCTGCGCACCATTGCGCTGATGTGGTGGTTGCGCTTGCAATATGCCCTGGGCGCGGCACCGGCGCGCCTGGCGCGCGCCTATGGCAGGCACAATCATTAACTGTCGCGTCCTGGTTTTCGCCAAGGCGCCTGTACCAGGCCGGGTGAAGACGCGCCTGGTGCCCGCTCTGGGGGAAGACGGCGCCGCGCAATTGCACCGGGAACTGGTCGAGCGCACGCTGGAAACGGCTTCGATGGCGGGGCTCGGCGCGATCGAACTGTGCTGCGCGCCTGATACCAGCGACGCATTTTTTTCGGCCTGCGCGAAGCGCTACGGCCTGCGCTTGCGTGCACAGGGGGAGGGCGATCTGGGGATGTGCATGGCGCGCGCCCTGACGCGTGCATTGGCGAGCGGCACGCCGGGGCTATTGATCGGCTGCGACTGCCCGGTGCTGACGCCGGCTTATTTGCGTGAGGCCGCAGCCGCCCTTGCAGGCGGTGCCGACGCTGTGTTCGGACCGGCCGAGGATGGAGGTTATGTGCTGGTCGGTTTGGCGCGTATGCCAACTGCGCGGCTGTTCGAGAACATTTCCTGGGGAACGGCCTCGGTGATGCAAGAGACGCGCGCACGCTTGGGGCAGCTCGGTTGGCGCTGGCGCGAACTCGCGACACTGTGGGATGTCGACCGGCCAGAGGATCTTCCGCGGTTGCACCGATTGCCGAACATCAGCTCGACGCCGCGCTTGAAGGCGTAGTTGCGTTTTCCGCCAGTCTGCTTGGCCCGCTCAATTCCCGCTTTTCCGCGCGTGACTGATCCCGTCTGGCATCGTCGTTGGCCCCAATTGCAGCCAAGCCAGCCTATGGCTTCGTCCGAAAACAGCTGCCAGTCCGAATCTGTCGGACCCAATGCAATTGCACAAAAGAAACGGGCGAAGGGGACCGGGGATCCGGTCACCCTCGCCCGCGCGGGGAGAGGAGGAGTCCCCCGCGAAACCTGCTATAGCGCTCGCTAGCGGAAGAAATTCCCGCTGAAGGTGACCATCGGTTGGCCACCGAGGATGCAGGCGAGTTTCACTGAGGCCACCAGTGCGGCGGCACTCACAGACAAATAACCCGCTAGCACCTTGACTAGATCGAAGTTCATGGGCTGGTCCGAACAGAACATGGACTAAGTCTAATTAACAACATAATATTTGGCTAATCGATTTTTCAGATTTAATATATCTGCGCTGTGAATATAAGAAACATCGACCTCAACCTGCTCGTCGCACTGGACGCGCTGCTGTCCGAGCGCAGCGTGTCGCGCGCCGCAGTGCGCCTGCATTTGTCGCAACCCGCAACCAGCGCCGTCCTCGCGCGCCTGCGCGAACTGTTTGGTGATGCGCTGCTGCTGCGCAGCTCGCGCGAAATGCTGCCGACGCCACGGGCGCTAGAATTGCTTGGCCCGGTAAAGCGGGTACTGGACGAGATCGATGCTCTGGTTCAGCCGCGCGCGGCCTTCGACCCGTCCAGCGCGCTGCACACTTTCACCCTGTCGGCCTCGGATTACGTCGAATACGCGCTATTGCCGGCCCTCGTGGATTACGTCGAAAGCAATGCGCCCGGGGTGCGCCTTGCCGTGCGTCCGCTCGATCTGCATGCGATGGAGAAGCAAATGGCAAACGGGGAAGTCGACCTTTGCATCACCGGGATACAGAATGCCCCGCCCAGTTTGCATGCGCGGCCGCTCTACACCGAGCGCATCGTGTCGGTCGTGCGACGCGACCACCCCGGGGTGGGTGCACAACTGACTTTGGATACCTTCTGTAATCTGGAACACATCGTCGCGTCGGTGAGCGGCGGGTTCAGCGCCCGGATTGACGCCGCACTAGCCGCGCTCGGCCGCGAACGCCGCGCGCGCCTGGCGCTGCCGTATTTTCTGCTGGTGCCGGAGATCGTGGCGCGTTCGGATATGATCAGCACCTTGCCCGAACGCTTGGCACGCGGCTACGCCGGAAGACTGCGCATACTCGAGCCGCCACTCGAGATCCCGGGTTTTACCGTGGGTGAAATCTGGCACGAGCGCAACCAGCGCGAGCCGGCGCACCAATGGCTGCGTGAAGTAGTGTTGGGGTTGGCGCAGGAACCGCGGCGCGAGACTTCCGCGTCGGTGATGGCAGACCCGCTAGTCTGAGTAGAAGTTGCCGTTCCGAACTATCGGTCCGCGAGGCGCGCCTGCAGCTGCGCTGCCGGATCGGCGCTCTTCGCGCATAGGTTCAGGCGATGGTCACGCCGCCGTCCGCGACGATGCATTGGCCGGTGATGAAACTGCCCGCCTTGGATGCGAGGAACACGGCGATGCCTCCGATCTCGTCGGGCTCGCCCAGACGCCTGAGCGGTGTCTGCGCCTCGCGCGCCTTGCGCATATTTTCGTTCTCCCATAGCGCGCGCGCGAAGTCCGTTTTCACCAATCCCGGGAGGATGGCGTTTACGCGGATGTTGGACGGCCCCCATTCGCAGGCGTAGTTTCTCACCAGCGCCGTGTCGGCAGCCTTGGACACGCCGTATAGCCCGATCACGGTATTGCCCTTGATCGCCGCGATGGAGGACACGATGATCACCACGCCGTCCTTGCGCTCCGCCATCTGCGGAATCACCATGTTGCACAGCCACCAGTTGCTCTTGATGTTATTGCTCATGATCTTGTCGAAAGCATCGTCGCCGGCTTTTGCCGTCGGCCCGTACGCGGGATTGGAAGCGGCGTTGCAAACCAGGATGTCGATCCTGCCCCAGCGCTCGATGGTGGCATCGACCAGCCGCTGCAATTGATCTTTGTGCGCGATGTTGCATGGCAGCGAGATCGCCTCGAAGCCCTTGGCTACGAGTTCCGTTGTCACTTGCTCGCAGGCTTCGGCCTTGCGGCTGGAGATCACCACTTTGGCGCCCGCTCTCGCCATTTCCTCGGCGATGGACTTGCCTATGCCTTTGCTGGAGCCCGTGATGAGGGCGACTTTGCCTGTCAGATCGAACATGCTTTGCTCCTGATTAAGAGTCTATTTCAAAATGAGGGTCCGAGGAGGGGGCGGGACCCTTCCTTTCCCACCCGGCTCCCCTCATACTCCCCTAAATCGGCCCGTTGCAAAACTCATTTTGCAACGGGTTCTAAGCAACCTCTGAAAGCCCTCGGTCGGTGGTTTCTCGACCGAGGCGTTTCACTCAGATGGGGGGATTTGCAAAGGGGGCCCGGATGGGAACGGAAGGGTCCCATCCATTCCTTTGGCCCACCTTTGCAGCGTTTCCCTAAATCAAGGCGCGATTTTCGCACCGTTACAGCCTTCTTGTCCGACGCTCACACCGCCCCGCTCTTCTTCAGCAACGCGGCTAGCGCCTGCGCCAGTTTGGCATAGCCTCTTGCGTTGGGATGCGCGAGATCGGATTTGAACTCGTTGTCGCGCAGGATGGTCTTCAATGCCGCGTCCTCGTAGGGCAGGCCGAACTCCTTGGCGATATCGGCAAAAAATTCCGGTGGCGAGGGAAACAGTCCTGGTTTGGGCACGCCGATCAAGACCACGTCAACGCCACTTTGTTGGGCGAGTCGGATCATGGCGCGCAGATTCTCCGCCGCCTGTTTTTCGCTCAATTTCCGCAGGAAATCGTTGCCGCCGTGGCACAGGATGAGGAGCTTGGGCTGATAGTATTCCAGCGCCGAGGGTAGACGCGCCAAGCCGGCTGCGCTTACCTCCCCTGGCACGCCCGCGCTCCATACCTTGCGCCCGACGAGTTTCTCCAGCACCGCCGGGTAGCTCGATTCGGGTTGGGCGCCGGTACCGAAGGTGAGGCTGTCGCCGAAGGCGAGGATCGAGGCCTCCGCGGGCAGTCTGGATAGTTTCGGCGTGCCGTGGCCGCAGCCGGCGAGCGCAAAGGCGGCCAAGGTCAACGCGGCGAAGCGCGCGATGGCGCCCGCGCGCGCAAGCCCGCAGCCGCGAACGCGAATGTCGCTGGAGATGCTATCGATGAAATTCATGGCTGCAGTCCGGATGGTTGTGGGGTGGCGCGTCGTTGTTCCAGATGCTGTTCAGGACCGCGGCGGTCAGCGTTGTGCAAGCCGGCATCAAGCACTCGGTCGATCCTTTCCTCGTGCTCAGCCGGCGACGCGCGCGAGCAGACCGTCAAGTGCGAGCCTGTCGGTTGCGTAGATGTTTGTGCTCCCGAGCGCCTCATCCAGACCGGTGCGTTGGATCACGTCCTGCACCTGCTTTTTCGCTGCGCTCAATGCCAACGTAATGCCGTTCTGGCGCAATCGTTCCGAAAGCTTGAACAACAGTTCCGCTCCAGTCGCGTCCAGCTCGTTGATGCTGCCTGCCGCGAGCAGAATGAACTTCAGGTTCGATTTGTCGCATTCGATCTTGAGTACCGCGTCCTCGAGTGCGGCGGCAGTGACGAAATTCAACGAAGCATCGAGGCGCAGTATGCCGATCTGCTCGTGCACCGGCGGCAGGTCGAAACGTGCCGCGTCTCGCAGCGTGCCGTCCTGGTGCAGACTCACGATCGCTACGCGCGGTCGCATTCCGCGGTACAGGAACAAGCCGAGCGAGGCGATGATCCCTGCCAGGATCCCGTCCTGGATATTGGGGGCGAACAGCAGGGTCGTGACGAAGGTGATGACGGCCGCAATTGCATCATCGCGGTTGGCGCGCCATGCCCGGCGAAAGCTGTCGAAATTGATCAGATTGAACACCGCCAGCATGATGACCGCCGCCAAAACCGGTTTGGGCAGGTGAAACAGCATGGGCGTGAAGAACAGCAGGGTCAGCAGAACGACCAAGGCGCTGACCACACTGGAGATTCCGCTCTGTGCGTTGGCCTGGAGGTTCAGCGCAGAACGAGAGAAAGACCCGCTTACCGGCATGGCATGGCTGAACGCTGCAGCGATCTTCGCCAGGCCCTGGCCGATCAATTCCTGGTTTTCATCCCAGGGGCGTTTGGTCTGGATCGCGATGAGCTTGCAGCTCGACATGACTTCCATGAAGCTGATCAGGGCGATCACGAATGCGGCCGGCAGCAGTTGCGTGATCGTGTCCCAGTCCATGGTCGGGACGCTGAACTGGGGGAGCCCCTGCGGAACGGCGCCGACCACCCGGCCGCTGAGGCTGGCGAATCCAATGGCGTAGCTTATTCCCGTCAACAGCCCCACCGTGATCAGGACGCCGGGCAATCTGGGCGCAAAGCGCCTGAAACCGAGCAGCATGGCCACTGCGCTCGCGCCGAATACGAGCGAAGTCGCATGCATCAGATCGAGATTGGTGACCACGTGCCAGGTGTCGAGCAGGAAATGCTCGGTCTGCCTGGCCGACATGCCGAGGAGCGGCGGCAACTGGGATAGAGCGATGATGATGGCGGCGGCATTGATGAACCCCATCAGTACGGGTTGCGACAGCAAATTGATTGCGATGCCCATGCGCAACAGGCCGAAGCCGAGCTGGAACAGGCCGGACAACAGCGCCAGAAGCACGGCGTGGGCAATGAACGCATCGCTGCCGGGGAGCGCAAGCGGCGCAATGCTCGCCGCCGTAAGCAACGAGGTCAGCGCCACCGGGCCAGTCGACAACTGGGCCGATGAACCGAACAGCGCGCCGACGATCGAGGGCAGCAGCGAGGCATACAATCCGTAATAGGCGGGGACCCCCGCGAGCTGCGCGTAGGCGAGCGACTGGGGAATGACGATGAGCGCCACCGTGATTCCTGCGAGCACGTCGTCGCGTAGCGTTTTTCCGCATGGCCTGGGCCAGCGAAGAAACGGGAATACGCGCTCGAGGAGACTGTGGCCGGCGCTGGTCATTGTGGTCAAGAATAGGGTTTGAACTGATTATCTTAGCAAATGAGCACGGAACAACCCCCGCTATTTCGAAATATGAAATCCCATCCCTCCGTTCGATTGACACACCCGTATCCCGTCCCTAACATGGCTTCACCAGTCGATCTCCGACGCGCTCATGCACAGATCAACCGCCCATCGCGATTGCACGTTCCATGAATGACAATTTCCGCCTGCTCGATCCGGTGCGCCAAGTCGTGGTCGTCAAGGCACTGCGTGCCATCCTGCCCGCCGATGCCGTGCTGTACGAGGAGGAGGACACGCGGCCGTACGAATGCGATGGCTTGTCCGCTTACCGTGCATTGCCGCTGGTGGTGGCATTGCCCGAGAACGAGGACGACGTCTGCCGCATCCTGCGCGCCTGCAGTGCGATCAAGGTGCCGGTGGTGGCGCGCGGCGCGGGCACGGGTCTTTCAGGCGGCGCCCTGCCGCACGGCAAGGGTGTCCTGCTGTCGCTCGCCAAGATGAAGCGCATCCTCGCGCTCGACCCGGTCGCGCGCACTGCGCGCGTACAGCCGGGCGTGCGCAACCTGGCCATCTCCGAGGCAGCTGCGGCCTACGGCTTGTATTACGCACCGGACCCGTCGTCGCAGATTGCGTGCACGATAGGCGGCAACGTGGCCGAAAATTCGGGCGGGGTACATTGCCTCAAATACGGCCTCACCGTTCATAACGTGTTGCGCGTGCGCGGCTGCACCGTCGAGGGCGATGTAGTTGAATTCGGCAACGAAGCGCTGGACGCACCGGGCTACGACCTGCTCGCCCTGGTGACGGGATCGGAGGGCATGCTCGCAGTGGCCACGGAAATCACGGTCAGGCTGGTGCCCAAGCCGGTGACGGCGCGGGTGATCCTCGCCGCGTTCGACGACGTGGAAAAGGCGGGCAACGCTGCCGCCGCTGTCATCGCGGCGGGAATCATTCCCGCCGGGCTGGAGATGATGGATCAGGCGGCTACGCGCGCCGTAGAGGAATACGTGCACGCGGGCTACGACCTTGAGGCGGCTGCGCTGCTCCTGTGCGAATCCGACGGTACGCCGGAGGAAGTGGAGGAGGAAATCGCGCGCATGACGGCAGTGCTGAAGCGCTCGGGCGCCTACGATTTCCGTATATCGGAGGATGAGGCCGAGCGCCTGAAATTCTGGTCCGGGCGCAAAGCGGCATTCTCCGCGGTGGGCCGCATATCGCCCGATTACTATTGCATGGACGGCACGATCCCGAGAAAACGCTTGGGCGAAGTCCTCGTCTTTATCGCCGCGATGGAAAAGAAATACGGCCTGCGCTGCCCCAACGTGTTCCACGCCGGTGACGGCAACCTGCATCCGCTGATACTGTTCGACGCCAACGATCCGGATGAGTTTCGCCGCACCGAGGCGTTCGCGGGCGAGGTGCTGGAAAAATGCATCGAGGTGGGTGGAACCATCACCGGTGAGCACGGCGTGGGCATAGAAAAGATCAACCAGATGTGCGTACAGTTCACGCCCGGCGAGCTGGAGCTCTTTCGCGCGCTAAAACGCGCTTTCGACAAGGAAGGCTTGCTCAACCCGGAAAAGAACATACCGTCGCTGCGCCGCTGCGCCGAATTCGGCCGCATGCACGTCAAAGGCGCCCGGCTGCCGCATCCGGAACTGCCGCGTTTCTGAGATGCAGGAAGTCATCAAACGTTACGCCGACCGCATCCGGTCCGCTGGGGCAGATGAGGAGCCGCTGCGGCTGCGCGGCGGCGGCACCAAGGATTTCTACGGCGAGGCGCCGCAGGGCGAACCGCTCGACACGCGCGCCTATAGCGGCATCGTTGCGTACGAGCCGAGCGAACTCGTGATCACCGCGCGCTGCGGCACGTCGTTGGCAGAACTCGAGACGGTGCTGCACGCCGAGCGCCAGCAGCTTGCGTTCGAGCCGCCGCACTTCGGTCCTGACGCCACGCTCGGCGGCATGGTCGCCGCGGGGCTATCCGGGCCGCGGCGCGCAGCGGCCGGCGCCGTGCGCGATTTCGTGCTCGGCGTGCGCATGCTCGACGGACGCGGCAACGATCTTCGCTTCGGCGGCCAGGTGATGAAGAATGTCGCCGGCTACGACGTGTCGCGCGCAATGGCGGGCTCGATGGGCACGCTGGGTCTCATTTTGGAGGTTTCG
>Ga0082335_1002384_pt1 | contig 35348 bp, 23 predicted proteins | sample Subgrocontami58m_FD_72375 | JGI IMG/M metagenome (GOLD analysis project Ga0082335, IMG submission 72375) | Subsurface groundwater microbial communities from S. Glens Falls, New York, USA - GMW37 contaminated, 5.8 m (SPADES assembly) (version 2) ... | reverse complement strand
TCTATGTCTGGCTGAAGCTCGGCCACCTGAAGCCCAGCCAAAAGGGCGACTGCCCGGAAGGCATCGCCACCGACGAGGCGCTGGAGCGAGCGGTCGACGTCCGCCTCCTCGATCCGCGATTCGTGCCGGTCGGTCCCAATAATATGCAACCCGCCCAATGTGTGAATTTCGGACTGTGCTTCGGGCGTGGCCTCTGGTCCGCCCAAAATAATATCCACCCCGCGACCAGCCATATTGGTCGCCACGGTAATGGCGCCTTTTTTACCGGCTTCGGCAATCACTCCCGCTTCCCGTTCATGTTGTTTGGCATTTAACATTTGAAAAGGCAAGCCAGTTTGCGACAACAAAAAAGAAAGTTTTTCATTTTTTTCTATGGAAGTCGTGCCAATTAAAATCGGCTGGCCTTTTTTATGACGTTCTTGAATAGACCGAATAATAACTTGCCATTTGGCCTCCTCGCTCCCAAACATAACATCGGATAAATCTTTGCGCACCATGGGCTTATTGGTCGGAATAGCCACTGTTTCCAATTTATAAATATGATGAAATTCTTCCGCTTCGGTCGCGGCCGTACCAGTCATACCAGAAAGTTTTTGGTAGAGACGAAAATAATTTTGAAAAGAAATTGTGGCGAGCGTCCGGCTTTCATCTTTCACTTTAACACCTTCTTTCGCCTCAATGGCCTGATGCAAACCTTCCGAATATCTTCGACCCGGCATTAAACGGCCGGTAAATTCATCCACGATTATCACTTCACCTCCGTCGGCTGACGGATTGACGACATAATCTTTGTCCCGATGAAAAAGCGCGTAAGCGCGCAAGGCCGATTCCAAATGATGTGCCAATTTAACATCGCCCGCTTCATAAATACTTTTGCCCAAACGAGATTCAATAATTTTTAAACCGTCATCGGTAATAATGACGGCTTTCATTTTTTCATCTTTTTTAAAATGAATTTCCTCTTTCAATAATGGCATCAAACGCGCCAAAGTGGCATAAAGATCCGCTGACTCTTCGGCCGGCGCGGAAATTATGAGCGGTGTCCGCGCTTCATCTATTAAAATACTGTCCACTTCATCCACAATCGCAAAATTCAATGGCCGTTGAACTTTTTGCGCCTTATCCTGCACTAAATTGTCTCGCAAATAATCAAAACCAAATTCGTTGTTGGTGCCATAAGTAATGTCGGCGCTATAGGCCTCTTGACGAGCGCACGGTCTCAAAAAACGATGAGCTAGAGCATCTTCTGGTTCAAAAGAGGGATCAAAAATATAGGCCTGTTCATGAGCCAACGCCCCACAAGACAACCCTAGAGCGTTATAAACCTGCCCCATCCAAGAAGCATCACGACGAGCCAAATAGTCGTTGACAGTAATGACATGCGCGCCACGACCAGTCAAAGCGTTTAAAGACACGGGCAGAGTCGCTGTTAAAGTTTTACCTTCACCGGTTCTCATTTCCGCAATCATCCCGCGATGCAAGACCAGACCGCCCAAAAGTTGCACTGGAAAATGAAATTGTTTCAATTTTCTACGCGCCGCTTCACGAGTCAAAGCAAACATTTCTGGCAAAAGCTCGTCTAAATTTTTGCCTTCATTATGCTTGGCGCGCATCGCTTGAGCCGATGTTTTAATTTGCTCGTCTGAAAAATTTTCAAATTCTGGCTCGTAGCTTTCTACTTTTTTAACAATGGGCGCGAGTGTTTTTAAAAACCTCGCGTTAGCATCGCCGAATATTTTATTGAGCCAAGACATAAGCTAGAAACAGGCAGTTTTCTATAAGCTAACAGCTAAAAGCTACCAGCTAATTTGCGGTCGTGAGCTTTGTTTAAAATCATTTGTAATTTTTGAGCCGCCTCGGTAATAACCGCGTACATATCTTCGCCGTGCGCTTCCACATTATAATTCTTTTTCAAAGTTTCCCAAACCACCTTGCAAGTAAATTTATCACCGTGCTTTTTATGCAAGTGGTCAATTAATTCCACATGAGCAAGTTTGGCCGGTGTTCTTTTTTCCATCTTTTTAAAATGCTTGACAATATGTTGTTCCAAAGCCGGCGTCACCACCAACGAACTGCCGATAATTTGATAGTCCATAATTTATATAGTTTTAAGTTAGAAGTTTTTCTAGCCTTCGTAGCCGAAGCCACTTCGGCGGAGTAGGCAAGTTTTAAGTTAAGTACCAAAAAGACAAGAAGATTACAATAACTAAGACATTTTAGAGTATTTTGACTATTTTGGCAACTTTCTTTATTTACTCTCCAAAACTATCTCCGCGAGTTTGTGAGCGGCATCTAGTTGATAGAATTCCCACCATTTTGGTGAAGCACTTTCAAGCGCTTCACCTATTTTTTTTAATAAAATTTCTGAAGTAATTTCTGCCTGACGCAAAACCACCGCGCCATTTTGGGCGAGCCACTGGGCATTGGCGCCTTGATGACTGTCGGGCAATGGCACAAAAATAGTTTTCTTTTTCAAAGCAGACAGCTCCGTAATCGCATTCAAACCACACCGAGAAATCACGACCTCGGCTTCGGCATAAAATCGCGCCAACCCATCAAAAACAAATTCTTCTTGCTGATAATTTTCATTTTTAAAATCCACACCCTTACCCCGACCAGTTAAATGAATGACCTGAAACTTTTCTAAAAGTTGCGGTAAGCACATTTTTATTTTTTCATTCAAACCCAGCGCGCCAGAAGAACCGCCCATGACAAGAATTTTGAATTTTAAATTTTGAATTTTAAATTTAGCGACAGCATCTAAAAGAGATTGACGGATGGGATTGCCGAGATAGATGCCAATTTTAGGAGTGAAAATATGTTTCATATCTGAAAAAGCCACGGTCACAACATTGGCCAAATAACCTGTCAATTGATTCGACAAACTCGGCACGCGATCTTGTTGATGAATAATCACGCGACAACCAAAAACTTTGCCTAACCAAATTAACGGCACGCCCGTAAAACTGCCGGCATTGACAATGGTCTCTGGAAAATATTTATCTAAAAGTCGCGCCGCTTTCACTAAAACCCGAATAAAATTAAACGGCACCGCTAAATTTTGTAAGGACCAAAAACGGTCCGCTTTCACCACGGGCAAAGTTTCAAATTTAATGCCATAACTCTCCACTACTTCTTTAATTTGCGGTGTGTCCGTGCCAACCCAAACCAATTCACGCTCGGGCGAAAGTTTTTTTATTTCTTCGACCACGGCTAAAAGTGGCACGACCGCGCCCAAAGTCCCACCCCCACAAAACATAATGGGGCGATCTAGTTTTAAGTTAGAAGTTTTTCCGGCCTTCGTAGCCGAAGCCACTTCGGCGGAGTAGGCAAGTTTTAAGTTATCATTCATAAAATTAACGCCTCGATTCTCGCTTCTCTCCCCTCGTCTCTGCCAACGGGTAATGCCTTGAAACATTATAGATCATGCCGAGCGCCGTCAAATTGATTAACATCGACGAACCACCATAAGATACTAGTGGCAAAGTGACACCTGTCAAAGGCACGAGCGACAACATGGCTCCAATATTAACAAATGTTTGTAAAGTTAGCCAAATGACAATCCCCATAACTAAATTTCTTTCAAAACCAGGCGGTGCCTGTTGGGCAATTTTATACATACGATGCAACCAAAAACCCAACAAGACTAAAAATCCCGCGGTCACAAAAAATCCCATTTCTTCACCAATGACTGAAAAAATTGAATCATCCTCTGGGCGCGGCAAAAATAAATGCTTTTGCCGCGATTTACCCAGACCCAATCCAAAAAAACCACCTGAACCCAAACCAATGAGCGATTGTTGAATGTGATAACCCGCTCCTTGCGGATCGCGGCTGGAATCAAGGAAAGTTAAAATACGACTAGCTCGATATTGTGAAAATTGCATCAAGAGTAAAAGCGTTAAAAGCGCGACCGCGCCGGTCGCCACCAAAACCTTCGCGGGAGCGCCCGACAAAAAATACACACCCAAAGCTGTCGCGGCAATAATAATAACCGAACCCGTATCTGGTTCCAACAATAACAACAAAACAATCCCGCCCAAAACCGCAAAAAATGGAATCACGCCTTGTTTTAAATCATGCACGAGCTTAGCGCGGCTAGACAGCCAAGCGGCTAAATAAATTAAAAAAGATAATTTAACTACTTCTGATGGTTGAAAAACTAAAAACGAACTACCTAATTGCACCCACGAGCGCGAGGTGCCAAATTCCGCGCGCAAGCCAGGAATAAAAACCATAATCAATAAAATAAATGAGCCCAACAAAGCGAACCCGCCCCAGCCACGCCACGAAGCCAGTGGTTTTGAGGCCGTCATTAAAAAAACCACACTACCTAAAATTATCCAAAAAAGCTGACGCTTCACAAAAAAATAACTATCCAGATGTAGACGATAACCAGAAACAGAGCTGGCTGAAGCTAAAAATAAAAGACCCAAGGCCAAAATAACCAAGGTCATAATTAAAAATTTCTTATCTCCAGAAAGTATTTTTTTGAATAAAGGCATAGCTTAAAATATAGTCGATTTTATTCCAAATAGTAAGTGAAAATGGATTCCCGTTTTCCCTCGGCCCCGCATTTGCGAAGCCTCGCCTTTGGCGGGGCGTGGCACGGGAATGACGAAAATTAACCTAAAAAGCTATGTTATTCTGTCGATCAAGGCCAAAATTAAACCTAAAGAAGCCATCACCGCGCTAATAATCCAAAAGCGCATCACGATTTTGCTTTCTGGCCAGCCAATCGCTTCTAAGTGATGATGAAAAGGTGAAGATAAAAATATTTTTTTACCGCCGCGTAATTTTTTAGAAAGCAATTGAACAATCACCGAAAGCGATTCCAGAACAAAAAGCAAACCAATAATCGGCAAAAGCCAAACCGTGTTGGTGACGAGCGCGATTACGCCTAAAACAAAACCCAAAGGCATCACGCCAGTATCTCCCATAAAAAATCTGGCAGGCGGAATGTTAAACCATAAAAAAGCCAAAAGCGCGCCCACGATGGCAGCCGTCAGCGCGGCTAAGTCGGCTTTGCCCTGCAAAAAAGCAATAGCGCCAAAAGCAGCGTAAGAAAATAAAACAGTCCCGCCCGACAAGCCATCCAGACCGTCAATTTCGTTCACAGAAAAAGCGGTCGCGACCAAAATAAATAAAGCAATCGGAATGTACCAAAGCCCGACAAAAACATCGCCCATAAAAGGAATGTGGATAGAATCAAAACCCAGTTTGGCGACAAACCACCACGCGCCGACAGCCGCGATCACTGTATAAATTATCAAGCGATGGCGCATAGACAAACCGCCGCCATTGACGCCTAATTTACGCACATTCAACCAGTCGTCCACCAAACCAACCAAGGCCGTTGCAAAAAATACACCCAAAGGCAAATAAGTCTGGGCGCGCGACAAGAAATTTAAATTGGCTAAATATGAAACTGGCACTTGGCTTAAAATGACGGTTAAAATTAACAGCAAAGCAATTGTCCCCCAAATTAAAATACCGCCCATCGTGGGCGTACCGGATTTATGTTGATGCAAAGCCGAAAAAACTGGTGAAGTTTCAGAAGAGCGAATCGTTTTACCGAGTTTATGCTTGAATAAAAAAGCGGACAAGAACGGCGTCAAGGCCATAGCTATCAAAAATGAGGCCGTGGATAAAACTAAAATTTTAATGACATCAAACATATCAGGTAGTAGAAAGTCGCCAGTTGAAACTACTTCTTATCATAAATCTACTTAAAATAAAATAAGGCATATCAGGTAGTAGAAAGTCGCCAGTTTAAAAAATTTATAATTAAAATCATATTATAATTAAACATAGTATAAAGCTCATTTTCCATAAAAGCTATTTTTTAAATTTAACGAGTATGATTTTGGCGAATTTTCACTACCTGACATATCAGGTAGTAGAAAGTCGCCAGTTTAAAAAATTTATAATTAAAATCATATTATAATTAAACATAGTATAAAGCTCATTTTCCATAAAAGCTATTTTTTAAACTTGACAAGTATGATTTTGGCGAATTTTCACTACCTGACATACTTGAATAAATTCTGAATTATGAGTTATGAGTTATATAATTACTAATTAAAACCTTTGTAATTATACCTAAAAACCATCAAAATATCCAGTTATAAATGAACTATTTTACCCCCTCCTTAATCCTCCCCCTTTTAAAGGGGGAGGGCTGGTGGGGGTTAAAAACCCCTATATTCATTGAGTATTATGCCTCTTGACAAATTTTTGGATATATGCTATAATACTATTAACATAAGACACAAAAAATATTGTACCAATTTTACAAAGGAGTAATTCAAAATGAGTCAAAAGGAAAAAGCTTCAGCAATTCTATTGACTGAAATGATCGCTCAATATTTTCACGAAAAATACGGTTTCTGCAAAGAAGATTCATTGATTTGTGCAGGGCTGGTCATCACATTCCGACCAGAAATTCTAGAAGCTTTCACTAGTATGATCACTGGCACCAATTGATTTTAGTCCGACTGGTTCGCTACCCCCGCTGGGCGGGTAAAGAGCAGGATGATATCTATCACCTGCTCTTTTTTTATTTTCGAAAATTATATCCTAGCACCATTTCTACTGCCTGCCATAATTTTTCTTTCATCTCATTATCTTGCCAATGATTTCTAGCATCTACTGTTAAAATGTCTCCTTTATTATTTAAAGTAAGAGCGTAGCCCATTGGTCTTAAACCATCATCACCAGACTCCAATAATTCTTCTTTCAATTTTTCAGGACTAGTTTGCCACTGTTCTGGCTCGTTTAAAACTTTTCTATAAATATCAACAGCTAACTGAATTAATTTTTCTTTATCTGTTCCGCTTATTTCTAAAGATCTGCTATTACCTTTCCATTCAAAATTCCAAACGCCTTTTTCAATACGCTCTAGTCGTTGCTCTACCATAATTTATTTATGTCCTAAATATCTTTCCGCGTCCAAAGCGGCGCGACAACCATCGCCAGCCGCCGTCACCGCTTGCCGATACAGCCAATCCACGCAATCACCACCAGCGAAAATTCCTGCTTGTTTGGTTTTCGCGCTACCGGCTTCAGTTTTAATATAACCTCCCTCATTCAGTTCCACTTGCCCTTTCAAAAATTCCGTGGCCGGACTATGGCCAATCGCCACAAAAATACCGTCTAAACTTAACTCCGATTCAACCTTTGTGGTATTATTTTTAATTTTAACCCCAGCCACTTTATCTTGACCTAAAACATCACTGACGTCGCTTTCAAAATACCATTTAACATTACTAAAAGATTTTACTTCCGAGCGCATAATTTGACTGGCTTTCATTTCATTTTCCGTAGAACGAACAATCATATGCACTTCGCTGCAAATTTTTGCCAAATATCTTGCTTCTTCCATAGCCGCGTCACCACCGCCGACCACTGCCACTTTTTTTCCTTTAAAGAAAAATCCGTCGCAAGTCGCGCAAGAAGAAACGCCGTGACCAATAAGCCGTTGTTCGTTGGGTAAACCCAGCCAATTGGCGGCCGCGCCGGTTGCGATTATTACCGCTTCAGCTGTTTCGGTCAGACCTTTATCAGTCATAACTTTAAAAGGTTTTTGGCTAAAATCCACTGCTGTCACGATATCATCAATAACTTCCGCGCCGAACTTTTCTGCCTGCGCTCGCATAATACGAGTCAATTCTGGTCCGTCTATCCCTTCCGTAAAACCCGGATAATTTTCCACGATTGTGGTCCACGTAAGTTGCCCGCCAGGTTCTTTCCCAGTAATAACCAACGGCTGATAATGCGCGCGCGCCGCGTAAATTGCCGCCGTGTAGCCAGCCGGTCCCGAACCAATAATAATAATTTTTTTCATGCCGTTAGAGATAAGAAACGTTTGATTAAAATAAAGTCTAGCTGAAAAGTAATCCTACTCCATAACCAGCCAAAGCTGAAACCAGACCAATTATAGTTAATTCCAAACCCCGCCGCCACCAGGAACCAACTAAAGTAATGGCTTGGTACATACCCATACCAAATAAAAATATCCCCGCTAAAATTAACGCTAAAATAATCGAAACCTGAATGGGGAAAAAGAAAAATCCAACCAAGGGCACACTGGAGCCAAAAATAGCCGATAGCCCCACCACCAGAGACGATTGCAGGGCGCTATTTTTTGAAACTGGCGCTAATTTTAATTCTTCAGCCATCATAAAATCTATCCACCTTTTTTTATCGGCTGTTGTATGAGCGACCATATCTTCCAAAAGTTGTCCAGATAAACCTTGTTTTTCATAAATATATTTAATCTCTTTTCGTTCCATTTCTGGAATCGTTTCAACCTCATATTCTTCACGTTTTCTTTCGGCTGAATAATAATCGGCGCGCGCCCGGGTTGAAGTATAAGCGACCGCTGCCATGGACACGCTTTCCGCGATGGCCGCCGCCAAACCAGCCGCGATGACTAAACGAGTTTCATTCGAAGCCGCCGCCACCCCCAAGACTACCCCTAAGACATTGACCAAACCATCTTGGGCGCCCAAAATAAAATCCGATAATTTCGAACCATTGCTATGATGTTCATAATGATGCATAAAATTATTATAGCGAATATATTATATTTTAAAAGTACAAGAAATTTATCTTTGAGTTGGCATTATACGTACTTAATTCTTTTAAATAAATAATACAAAAATTCGCCCCTGCGGGAAAAGTGTATTATTAAATTAGCGGGCTAATCTCAAACTTTAAATTATTTATTCCGTTTGCGGTCTAAACTTGATAAATACTTTTTTCGTAAGCGTAAACTTTTAGGAGTCACTTCTAAAACTTCATCATCGCTAATATATTCTATCGCTTCTTCCAAAGACAAGACCCGCGCGGTTTCCAAAGAATCTTTATTACCCTCGCCTTTGGACCGCATATTAGATAATCTTTTAGTTTTACAAACATTGACTTCAATATCTTCATCTTTGTTATTTTGGCCCACAATTTGACCCAGATAAACTTCCACGCCCGGCTCAATAAAGAAAACCCCACGATCTGCTACGTTCAATAAACCATACGAATTAGACAAACCAGATTCTGAAGCGATTAAAGAGCCATGACGGTTAGCGTCAATTGAGCCCGGATTTTCTTTATAACATTCAAACAAAGTATTCATTATTCCTGTGCCTTTCGTATCTGTTAAAAATTCTCGACGATAACCAAAGAGTCCTTGCGTTGGAATAATAAAATCTAAATAAACATGATTGCCTTCAGTGTGCATATTTTTCATTTCCCCGCGACGATGACCCATTTTTTCTATAACCACACCGCTATAGGCCGTTGGCACTTCCACAAAAAGCTGTTCATAAGGCACCAAAACTTTACCCTCGATTTCTTGCGTAATCACGCGAGGATTGCCAACTTGTAATTCATAACCTTCCCGTCTCATTCTTTCAATTAAAATAGACAAATGAAGTTCGCCTCGACCAGACACGACTAAAGTATCTGTCGTGTCGCTATCTTCAACTTGTAAAGCGACATCTGTTTCTAATTCTTTATATAAACGCTCGCGTAAATTTCGACTGGTGCAATACTTGCCTTCACGGCCGGCAAACGGGCTCGTGTTAACCGACAAATCCATTTTAACCGTTGGCTTTTCAATTTCCAAAAGCGGCAAAGCCACGGGATTATCTTTATCGGCAATAGTTTCGCCAATCGTAATATCTTCAATACCGGCAATGGCCGCGATATCACCAGCCATGACTTCTTCTGTATCTTTCATCTGCAAACCTTCATAGGACATCAAGGCCGTCAGTCGAGATTGTTTAATTTGCCCCGAACGATCGATATGCGCCACGGTTTGACCAGCGCTAATTTTACCTTGGTAAATACGACCGATGCCAATTTTACCGCGAAAATTATCTTTGGCTAAACTCACGACCAGCATTTGCAATGGACCATCTTCATTGTGCTGTGGTGCCGGAATATATTTAACAATCGCTTCTAAAATTGGTTCAATGCTGGTCATTTTTTCCAAAACTTTATCTTCCCCAGCCACTCCCATTGAACCCGCCGCGTAAATAACAGGGAATTCTATTTGTTCGTTATTCGCGCCAAGTTCAAAAAATAATTCATAAGTTTTTTCCAGCGCCCAATTCGGTCGCGCGTCACGTTTGTCAATTTTATTGATGACCACGATTATTTTATGTCCTAAAAGCAAAGCTTTTTTTAGAACGAATAAAGTTTGCGGCATAGGCCCTTCTTGAGCGTCAACTAAAAGTAAACAGCCGTCAGCCATTTTTAAAACCCGTTCCACTTCACCGCCAAAATCCGCGTGGCCGGGCGTGTCAATAATATTTATTTTACATTCACCATAATTTATAGAAGCGTTTTTGGAAAAAATCGTAATCCCGCGTTCACGCTCCAAGTCATTGCTATCCATAATTAGTTCGCCACTGTCGCCACTTTTTAATTTAACTTGGCTAAATTTCAAAAGCGCGTCGACCAAGGTTGTTTTACCATGGTCAACGTGCGCGATTATGGCGACATTGCGAATTGACATCTCCCGAGTATAACTGTTTTTGCTAAATTATTCAAGCCCAAAAAATATTTACACTTTCAAGATTAAAAATTTTCTTTAACTAAACTAATTTTTTATAATTTACCCCGTTAGAGAATGCCCCGTGTGAGTTCTCTAACGGGGTTTACCACCTTGTATTTTTTGTTGATAAATTTCTCGGCCGAGAAATTTATCAACATACAAATTATTCACGACCGTGTAAAATTTGTATGTACTATTTACCGCATTATAGAAACGGCTACACTGCTTTTCTGGCAGATTTAAAAAAAATTCAACTTGTATTTTTTGTACAGTTTTATATTTGTACAGTTTTATAATAACCCTTAAATTATTTTAGCACTTTTTTCGCGGTCGCGAAAAAAGTGCTAAAATAATCCAAATCTTGACCTTAAATCTTAATCAAAAAAACACGCAACCAAGCCACCTGGAATATAGATATACTTAACAAACTCTTACGAAGCGGGTGGAGTTGTTGCAGAAGTCTCTGAAGTGGGCGCAGTTGAAGTTAGTGGCGCTGACTCGACTGGCGTGGCACTACTCGTGTCAGGTGTTGGCTCTACAGACACCACGGGTTGCTCGCTAATTACGGAAGTTTCAACCACACTGGTGTCAACCATAATATTTGTTAAGGGATTCGTTTCATTTAAAACTTGGCTTGTTGAATCGGGTATTGTCACGATCGCAGTTTGAGTATCTAGAATTGGCGCGGTTGAAGTTGTGCTACCAGTTGAAATGGTATTCCAATATTCGGAATTTACTAAAACATTATTATTCGAGCCAACCATAGAAACTTGCAAACTTGGCATTATAACAAATTCACTCTGACTTCTCGCCACGCCTAAAACTTGGACCATTTGCCCAGATTCACTTGGCGATTGAGATGTTAAACCACGCGCTGTATTTCCATTTTCAATTAATGGACCTGATGTATTGAGTTGTGTGTTGTCTGTTGGTGGTTGTTGGTTGGCGTTAGCCATCGCCTCCACTTGCGCTAAAAGTTGGTCAATAGTGGAAGTTGAAATTGTCGCGTCATTTTGAGCCAAGAAATAAATGGCGCCAGCTTGCAAATCTTTCAAATTTTTAACCACGCCAGAAATGGCCACTCGTATTTGCCGTCTGCCACCCCCTCCTACCTCCCCCTCGGCCATGGGGAGGGCTGGTAAAATTTTAGCCACCAAACCAATGGCTGGTTTATAATCAGTATCATTGTTGCCAGTACGACGAACAAGTTTTTCACCCGCGACCGCCACCGCGTCGCCCACTTGTAAAGTATTTGGTTCCGCTTCCCAGAAATTTAAAGTAATAGCGCCTTCAATGGCTAAATCTCCCCGCACTGAAATATCACCTTCCACTCGCAAATTTTTCAAAACTCTAACTTCATTTAAAATAGCCAACTTCCCTACGACCAACTGATCGGCAATAGCCACCTTGCCCGAAAACTTAACCCATTCTTCTACGGCAACTTTAACCGATGATGGAACAACTGTAGCTTCAGTTGTCATTACAGAATTAACGCTTGGCGCCGAAACCACGACCACTTCACCAAAACTAGACAACAAACTATCGACCGAACCCTCCACCAAAGTATATGGCGTGGGTTTAACAGATTTAACTTGTAAAAGTAAAGGTACTTCACCAACACAAGAACTGGTGGAGTTTTGAGTTGTTTGTTGGCTGTTGTTTGTTGGTTGTTGCGCCGCAGAGCAGGCGAAAGGTTTTAGTGCAATGCCTAAAGTATTTATAACACCAACCGAGGCTTTTTGTGCCAGACCAGTTGTGACCGAAGAAGTTAAAATATCACCGGGTTTAATCTCACCACCAGCCGAGGTTACCTTGACCATAACAATACCAGAAGTTGCGACCTTAACCGCGTTGGTAGTTGTTAGTTGTGAGTTGGTAGTTGGCGCAGTAGGCGCACCCATTTCAATACTCGCCCCAAGAGTTGTCACGCCCACCAATTTTTCCGAACCAATTTCCATAGCTTCTTTAACTAAACCAATATCAGAACCATCAAGAGCCACAACTTTGCCAGCTTCAATTGGTTGTTCACTGTCAAAAACTTGAGCAATAGCTTTGTCTAAATTTTTCTTTTGTAATTGCCCCAGTGTATCCACATAACTTTCTTCAGCTAAAATCGTAATACCCCGCGTCACAAACAAATCGCCTTTTTTAGCGTCAGCATTATGCAATTGACCCACCGATAACGAACTAGCAAAACCTGCCGAACCGTCTTTAGATATACTGACCACTTCCTCGCCGCCACCTAACATTTTTAGCAAATCGCCATCACCGTCTTGCGCCACCGTTAAAGCCGTACCCAGAAAAACTTTAGCTAAAATTGAGCCACCAATTTCTAAATCCGCGCCAACCTTAACCTTATTATCTCCCCCGCCTGCCGACAAAACCACTTTGCCAGATTCATCTGACACTTGAAACAAACTCTTGAAATTATTTTGCCCCCAAAATTGATTGTTAGCGGAAAGATAAGCGACATTAGAAAGGGTCCCAGCGCTATTTATATCTTGGCCATTAATTTGTAATTGTCCGGTCACATTCAAGACTCCCTGTACCCCTAAATTTTGGACTATTTGCACGCTGTTATTTTCTGGGTCATAAAAAGTTAAGTTCATTAAAACCGTAATTTTATCCACACTCATCCCGGGTTGCCAATTTTCCAAGGCCTTACCAACCACCCAACCTTTAGTAGTAGCTTTAGCGGCGCGACCAGTCATTATGGAAGCTGTTAAATAATCACCAACTTCAATGCTCTCTGAACCCGGATCAATTTTTACCGGTACACGTCCGGCCAAAGCCACTGGTTTTTGTTGCGCTAAAATATCTGGGCGTTTCCAATCGTAACCCAGAACTGGACCCGGTTTGCTAGAAATTACACCCATAAGTTTGCGACCAGAACCTATAACTGCTTTTTGCACGCCGAAATTATCACCATTCAAAGCACCGCTTATATTGACCGCTTCCACTACATCGCCTTCTTCCAACTGTCCAACAAAATTATACATTTCAGCGATGTCAGCGGGCGTGGAATAAACATTGGCATCAGAATAAACACTGCCATCGGCTGTTATTTTAAAATGCAAAGTATCCGCACCCGAACCGACCGTGCTGTCGCTTTCAATGGAAAAAACCGCTTGAGTGTTCGTGGACTCTTCGGTGTCAATATAAACTGCTTCTAAATTGGCCGCGTCAGTTTGAGCTACAGCCAAGCGACCAGTTGTTGGTGTTACCGTGCCAATACCCACATTGCCAGCATCAAAAATTGCGGAATAATTATTGGTGCCAGTTGTAGCTGTCGCATACAAAGCAACATTGGTCGAACTGCCCGCTCCGGGTGAATGAGTATTGCTAAATTGCGCGCCATAAGTGATTTGACCCGAAGTGGAATTAATACCCGATGTCGCTACATTTAAAACAGTTTGAGTATTAGAAGCGGCCGCGGTAGAAGTGGAAGAAAGCGCAACTAAATTACCCGTTGTCAAAGATGACGACGCGACTGACAAAGCATTGCCAGTTGTTAATGAATTAGTCACTACTGAAAGAGCGGCCGTTGTGCCGGTACCAGAAACATTTCCAGAAGTAAAACTGTTATAATCACCAGCGCTATATAAACCATAATTTAAAGTTGAACCGACAGTTTGGTTAGCTAAATACAAACCATAAACATTAGTAATGGCGCCCGCGCCTGAATCAACTGCTGTATCAATGTAGGCGCCATAAGCATTGGTGGTATTAGAACTACCGGTCAAAGAAATTTTAGTATGAATGCCATAGAGATTTGTTGTGGCTACGCCATTCGCATTTATGGCATAAGCCTGAAGACCATAAGCATTAGTATAGGAATTTGATGAAGGTCCATTTTGAGCTGTAAACTTACCGCCAACATTTTCCACCATGGTGTTATTTGAAAAAGCTGGTTGGGCCGACACAGTTAAGCCATAAAAATTATCTGTGGTGTTTCTGTTGCGTGTCGCTGTAATTGCAGTTTGCCCCTCTAAATTAACTTTAAAACTGCCATAAGTTGTAGTTAAATCTAAAATATTGGAAGCCAAATGCGCGGCGGTAGCTGTTCCATAAGCGGAGCCATCAGTGAAAGTTCCAGTGATTCCGGTAAAAACGGCGGTATCGCTATTCCAAGTTTGTGTGGTTTTAATTAATGGCAAAGAAGTAGTTTGCGTCCCGCCGGTAATTTCAAATTTGGCTCCAGGGCTAGCTGTATCTATGCCAACACGACTCCCCGAGGCAATCATGTTCAAATAACCACTACTGGTTGTTTGGAGGTCTGTATAAACTGTCCCGTCAGCTTGAGTTAATCTAATTTGAGGATTAGAGGCGTCCAAGACATCCAGCTTGCGATCAGGGCCAGTTGTGCCTATTCCCACATTACCAGCATTAGCATCTGTTGTTAAAGCGTAAGCAGTACCACTAGTCACAGTGCCCCCTGTTATTTTTAAACCAGTTGATGTAACCGTGCCAGTCGTTTGAGTAATAGCTGGCATATTGATATCAAGGCCAGTCCAAGTATTAGTACCGGCTAAAGTATTTTGAACCAAGGCGCCACCCGATATTGTTAAACCTTTATAAGCATAAGTACCGGCTCCAACATTGGTGACGGCGGGTAAAGTAGCACTATAACCCGTGACACTTTGACCGGTGGCGGTGTAGTTGGTGGAGAGATCAAGTGATTGTCCAGTAAGAGAGCCCGTTAAAGCTGTGGCTGAAGCTGTCCCAACCGACATAATTGTGCCAGTAGTTAAAGTCGGGTTAAAAGTTAAAGCGCCAAGATTACTAACTGATATAAATTTTGTTGTTCCACCATAAGGTGAAACTTCAAAAATGTTAGCAGTCTGTCCAGTCATTCCCCAAATTTTACCTGCCACTGTTCCCGTTGTTGAAGAAAGTGAAAATAAATTAGCAATTTTAACTTGATCGACTGGTCCTGCCGTTATCCAATTCGCCTGAATACCGCGATCAAAACCGCTACCCACAGATAAAAAACTACTATTAGCACTCATTGCTGTAAGAGCTCCAAGTGTAAAATTAGTGCTTGCGTTTATAGTCCCGCTAACGTCTAAACTTGTTGCTGGATTGGCGACCCCAATACCAACCCTGCCACCCGAAGCAGTTATATTTAAATAGCCAGAAGAGTTTGTTTGAAGGTCAGTATAAACTGTCCCGTCAGCTTGGGTTAATCTGATTTGTGGATTGGAAGCATCAAGGACATCTAATTTACGATCTGGTCCAGTCGTCCCGATGCCGACGTTGCCTCCATTAAAATATGAAATCTCTGAAGTACTGAGGCCACCTAAATTAATCACTGTTGTGCCGAGAGTTCCATTAGAAGTTGGTGTCTTAATAATAAAATTACCATTGCTTGCATTGCCTTGAAAATTAAGACCGGCCTGCACAAAAAAACCAAAAGTGTTAGTTAAAGTGCCATCCGTCCATCTGATAGTTGGTCCACTATTCGGAGTGCTGGCTAAGTAAGGCATAAATAAACCAGTCCCACCCGGATCGCCAGCTGTGCTGTCAAAAAAACCAGTGCTTGCCCGAATATCGCCAACAACATCAAGAGGTTTTCCCGGCGCCGTCGTCCCGATGCCGACGTTGCCGCCCAAGAAAGCCGCCGCATAATTATTGGTACCACCAGTTTGAGTGTTCACAGTTAAGCCGTAAGAATTGAGTGTGCCTGCCGCCACTGCTCCAGCTTGAATCAAGAGTCCATGAGAGTTTGTGAGAGTGGCAAAAGTTCCTGCTATCGGAGCTCCAGCAATACCGACAGTGGCCGCATCAGTAATAGTGGAAGCTCCTACAAATGAATAAGTGGGTTGGGTAATTAAAACTTCTCTTTGAGCTGTCAAGGCTCCCGTGGCCCATTGCCTGCCAGCCGTTGTCAAAGTCAAAGAAGGAATTTCAGTGGAGAGTGTTTGATTGGTATTGACCGCTCCGGTATATATTATTCCTTTCAACGCTCCTGTCGCGGTCGCTGTTTGAACCACTTCTAACTTCGCTCCGGGTGCCACCGTCCCGATGCCGACATTACCGTTCTCAAAAATACCAGCGTAATTTGTATCGGCGCCGGTGGCGCTAAAATAGGCAGCAATATTTGTATCCGGACCGCTTGTAGCTAAATTATCAATAAATTTTGCAGCGTAGGTCGTCTGGCCATAACCTGGCGTTACAACATTTGCGACTGTTTCCAAAGCAGCAGAAGGTGTGTCCGTGCCAATACCCACCCAGCCACCATTAAATATTCCGGCGTATCTTGTCACACCGCCTGAAGCTTTAAAGTAACCGCCAATAGAAACAGAGCCACTACTGCCATTACCATTATCAACATATACGCCATAAGTCGTTGGCCCATAGCTAGAACCTGTACCAGATGAGCTAATGTTCAAAATCTTTTGACCGTCAAACGCAACGCTGGTCGCAGTTGATGCTAAATTCACCAAAGAACCTCCTGTGATTGAGCTGGAAGACACATTCAAAGCATTACCTGTGGTTAAAGAGTTGGCTGTAATCGTGGCCGCGTTAGTGGTGGTGCCAGTATAGGTTTGACTGTATTGTCCAGTGCCACTATTCAAAGTTAGGTTCTGATTAGCGGCAATAGTCAAACCACCAGAAGCTGTAATCAATCCTGAAATAGTTGGCGTAGCCGTCCAAGAAGTTGGATTAACAGTTAAAGTCGTTCCAGCTTTGCCTAAGTTAGTAGCGGTGGAATTCACTGTACCCAAGTTTAAGATGCCAGCAGAATCTAAAGTAGTGGTGCCGGAAGTAGCGGTTTGAATAGTTAAGTTGCCTGAAGTGTTGGTCCAACTTGAAGTGCCACCTGAAGCCACTACTAAAACACCAGTGGAATTGCCTAAGTTAGTCGCGCCGGTGCCTGTCGCATTAAGGTTAGTAGTGCCTGTAATAGTTAAGCCGCCTGTGCCTTGAATTAAACCAGAGCCAGCGTTTAGTCCGACACCAACAATGGCGCCAGCTTGACTCACGGTAAAGTTAGAGGAAGTGATAAGATTCGTGCCAAAAGTACCAGAAAGATTAAGGCCATTAGTTAAGTTAGTGCCCGTGATTTTAAGACCATCTGTGACTGTGATTTGGTTGCCAATCGCAGTGTCATTGTTTTCTAAAGATAAAAGTGAAGCCACAGTTTGATCAGTTGTGGCTGAATCATTTTGTTTTAAGGCAATCCGAGCGGCGGTTTCCGTGTTGCCCGCGATTGAAGTATTTTGAGTGAATTGAAGATCCCAGCCAGCGATAGAACCAGTGGAGACGGCTGTCGTGCCTTGAAGGTTAGTCACATTAAATTGATTAGCCGACCAAGCCGTGTTGGCACCGGAATTATTAGTTGAAGTTAAATTTAAAAGTGAGCCCGTGGTTAAAGAGTTGCCCGTGAGAGTGGCGGCGGTGGTCGTGGTGCCTGTAAAGGTTTGGGTGAAAGTACCCGCGCCTGAGGCTAAAGCTAAGTTCTTGCCGGCCGCAATCGTGGTGTCGCCATTAAGCGAGACCGCCCCCGTACCCGTGCCAAAAGTACCCACGCCAGTTTGACTAAAGGCAGAATTATTTTGCACTGTCACTGTGCCATTAGAAGTTAAGCCGGAAGTAGCTGTAATCAAACCTGAAATAGTTGGCGTGGCCGTCCAAGCCGTCGGGTTAACCGTTAAAGTGGTAGCGGCTTTGCCTAAGTTAGTCGCGGTGGAATTAACTGTGCCTAGGTTTAAGATACCAGCAGAATCTAAAGTGGTAGTGCCGGAAGTAGCGGTTTGGATAGTTAAATTACCAGAAGTATTAGTCCAGCTTGAAGTCCCGCCTGAAGCTATGACTAAGACGCCAGTAGAGTTGCCAAGGTTAGTAGCGGCCGTGCCAGTGGCATTAAGATTGGCAGTACCGGTAATGGTTAAACCACCCGTGCCTTGGATTAAACCAGAACCAGCATTCAGACCGACAAACACGGCTGCGCCCGCGCCAGTCACCGACCATTGCGGATCGACAATAGCAACATCGGCCAGACTATTCCCAATCGAAACAGTACCAGTAGATGTACCAGTATTTATATTAGTCGCGAAATTTGAACTGGCATTTAAATTCACGGTCGCGCCTGTAATGGTTGCACCTAGTTGCCCAGTTAAAAGTTGCGCCACCGTTAAAGCGCCATTAACAGTCGTCGTTATACCAGCTTTAGAAATATTGACCGCCGAGCCAGTCGTCGTGCCGATATTAATCGCGCCGTCAGTTGAAGTACCAATACCAGCGTTAATATTAACCGCGCCGCCAACAGAAGTTAAACCTGATTCATTACCGCCAGATAAATTGAGCGCGCCACCCGTACCAGAACCAGTTGTTAAATTTCCTGGCTGAACCGCTAAAGCTTCACCCGCGTCCGTCGTCACATCTATTGTCGTCCCGCCAAGTTGAACACCCACAGCGGAAGAAATTGTGCCAGTAATATGTAAATTGGAATTCACATCAAATTCATCATTGGTATTGTCCCAAGTAATCAGCGCGTTAGGAATGGTCGTGCCCCGTTCAAAAATTATATTCATTAGTTCAGCGTCAGCGCTCGCGTTGTCAGAATTAATCGTCCAGTCTTCCGAATTGGTCGCGCCACCGGCAATGACACCAACCAAAGTTGTCGCTTGAACAGTATCAATATAAAGAGTGTTAAACTTTATACCAGCTGAACCCAAATTGGAATTCGCGCCGAGCGCTAAAATATCATCGCCGGCGGCGATATTAATATTACCAGAAGCTGGATTCAAAATTAAATCACCAGTTGTCGTTGTTTGTAAAGTTAGATCCCCAGAAGTATTATTCCACCCGCTTGCTCCACCCGATGTTAAAGTTAAAATACCTGTGGAATTGCCAAGGTTAGTGGCAGCCGTACCAGTCGCATTGATATTTGTTGTGCCAGTTAAAGTGAAACCACCCGTGCCTTGAATTAAACCAGAACCAGCATTCAGACCGACACCAACAATGGCTCCAGTATTAGACACACTAAACTTAGAAGCTGTGGCAACTTGTAAATCTAAAAGATTCTTGGTGCCAGAACCAATGGCAGTTTCTGTCACATTTAATTTAATCCCAGTATAACCAGAAGTGTTAGCGCCACCAGTAGCGGCGAGGTTAACTGTTGGGGCAAGATTCAAAAAAACTGGAGTCGCGGTATTACCACCAGCTCCGCCATCAGCCACAAAGGAGCGAGTAGCGGAATACCCTAAATCTGTCCCAGAAGTTGAAGTTAAGTTAGAACCAGTTAAAATCAAACCTGAAGTAGTAGTGTTTTGGAGGTCAGTATAAACCGTGCCGTCAGCTTGAGTTAAACGAATTTGCGGATTGGAAGCGTCAAGGACATCAAGTTTGCGGTCAGGGCCAGTTGTACCGATGCCAACATTGCCATTTTTCAAAACAGTCAAAGCATTAGCTTTAGCGACTCCAGATGTTCCAATACCTATTTCAAACAAAGCGTCTGTTGCCACCCAACTTCCAGCTGTTCCACCACCTATATTATATCTACCTAATACAAATGAATTATAACTGTCTGCGGTTGTAGCATCTCCCGTTGCGGTTGAACGAGCACCACTTGCAGTTGTGCCAGCTCCCATTGCGGTTGAATAAGTACCACTTGCGGTTACTCCATATCCCATTGCGGTAGAAATAATGCCACTAGCAGTTGTGTTGCTTCCCATTGCAGTTGAACTACTACCACTAGCAGTTGTGGCATCTCCCATCGCAGTCGAACGAGCACCACTTGCAATTGTATAGTATCCCATTGCGGTAGAGGCGCTACCGCTTGCAGTTGGGGCTTGTCCCATTGCGGTTGAATAATTACCGATATTAGCATTATTCCATTGAGTTCCATCTACATCCCCCGCTCTAAAAGCGGCTTTGCGTGGATACCATAACATTCTTGCGCCAGCGCCAAGATCTGGTTCAGTCCAACCTGAACCAAAAGTCCCAATTGCTAGCATAGCGCCATCATTTCCCAATTCTAATCTAGTTCGTGGACTGCTCGTCCCGATGCCGACATTACCATTTTCAAAAATCGCGGCGTAGTTATTCGTTCCCCCACTGGCCGAAGCATACAACCCAACATTAGTTGAAGTGGCTCCAGCGTGAGTGTTGGTGAAATAACCACCGTAAGTAGTTTGACCAGCCGTGCCGTTGATCCCCGATGTCGCTACATTTAAAACAGTTTGCGTATTAGAAGCCGCGGCAGTAGAGGTGGAAGACAAAGCAACTAAACTGCCTGAAGTTAATGATGATGAAGCCACTGAAAATCCAGCTCCGGTTGTTAAAGAATTTCCGGTCACTGAAAGTGAGGCCGTGGCACCTGTACCAGAAGTATTGGCTGAAGTTATATTGACACCAGAGGCGGTAGCAGTGGGAGTAATGGTCAAACCGCCACCTGAAGTTGTTTGAAGGTCAGTATAGACACTGCCATCAGTATAAGTTAAACGAATTTGCGGATTGGAAGCGTCAAGGACATCTAGCTTGCGATCAGGGCTAACGGTATTGATCCCCACATTGCCATTGCCCAAAATTGTCACAAATGTTCCCGCGCTATCGCCAACTTGTAAAATTTCATCGGCCACACCCAAATCAACCGTGCTCGTTAAATTAAAAGCGGAATTTGTGGTATTGCCAATTGGATAAGCTGATGTCAAATTTATTTGCCCGCCGACTCCAGTGCCAGTATTGGTTGTCGCAATCGTTAAAGCATCGCCCGTAAAACCAAAATTCCCCAAAGTGTAATTGGCGCCCGCGCCAGCCACTCCAGTTGTGGAATAAATTTTCAGACTGGCTGGCCCTAAAGCTAAATCTTTCCAACGCAATGCCGCTGTGCCTAAACTGTAAGTGTTGTCAGTACTTGGCGAAATATTACCCGCCGCCAAAGTCGCGCCAACTAAAGTGACATTGCCCTGATAATCAATTTTGAATTTTGAAACTCCGGCCAATTGCGCGTCAACTAAATTACCGGTAAAACCAAGCGCGGCATTCACGCCCAAATAAGTTGCCGTGGTTGTATCCCAAGAAGTTGTGCCTTGCGGTTGAAGCAACAAAGCTGGCGCTTTACCCAAAGGTGTTGATCCAAATGAATAAGGTAAAAATGTGCCGGCTAAACTCGTTGTCTTATAAATATCATCGGCGCTTTGAATGGTCGCGCCCGCGCCATTGCTTAAATTATTGGCCGTACCCAAGTAGCGGTTATAACTAGAATAAAATGTGCCACCGGTCACGCTTACATCATTGGCAGTTGCAGTTAAAGTTGAACGTCTCAAAGTCGCGCCACCCGCGCCAGTTTGCGACAAGCCAGTCGCTAAAGACGCGCCAGACATAACCACTTCTTCCAAAATTGGTGAACCAGTTGTCACGCTAACCCCTGTGCCGGCCGTGCCAGCGTCATAACTAATGTTCACATTTTTTATACTGGGACTTTTATCAGCCACGATAATGGCTGTACGCGCCGCCGTGGCCGCTGTCACCGACACAGTCACTCCGCTTAAAATAGCATTATCGCTGGCGGTGACCACATTGGCATCAACTTGCTTGATGGTTACATTTTCTGCTCCGCTCGCGCCAACAATATCCACATACTCTTTCATCGCGACAGTTTCAGTATAAATTCCCGGCATCACACGCACCAAATATCTTTTAGAAGCAGTGGCATCAGTAATCGCGGTTAAAGCGGCAGTTATGGTGGCATAATCGCCACCGGCTAGAGCGACTGTTTTAACTTGCTGATACGGCGTGGTTAATTGTGTAAAACTGGTCGTGCCGGAAACTGATAAGTTAGTCAAAGTTGTAGTGCCTGTCACGTTAAGCGTTTTTGTTATCGTCACCGGTTCTTTCAACTGCGCCAAACTATTAACAATAAAAATATCGCCAGCATCCACGCCAATAGTAGTCGTATCGCCAGAAAGAATCGTGCTACCCCCAACCGAAAAACCTTGGCCTACTGACAACATACTAGCTACGCCTAAATTGGTAAAAATCGCGGTGCCAGCAATATTTAAAGTCTGTCCGGTCAAACTGCCGCCGGCTATGACATTGCCAGTCGTAATTAAATTTTGGGCTCTTAAATCTTCAGAAAAACTACCGGAGGTGGCAGACATTGGACCAGCTACTTTTAAAACACCCGTGCTAATTTCTCCGGTCACTTGTAAAGCACCAGCGACGCTCGCGCCTGAAGCAAAAGTCGCGAGTCCTTGAGTCATTAAATTACCATTGATGATGGCATTAGCGGCAAAAGTCGCGTCACGGGCCACTGTTAAAAAATCTTTCAACTCACTCGCGCCCGATACCACTAGCCGTCCCGCTGTTAAAGTTTCTTTAACTTTAGCTTGGCCAGTCAAATTTAAATTGCCACCAGAAATAACGCCACCCTGAAGACTCGAGGCGGCTAAACTCGTGGCTTTAACCGCGCCTTGATTTGAAACACTAAAAATTATTTTTTCATTTTTATTTTTACCTTCAAGCAAATTACCCGCGCCTTGTTGCATTAAAACTATCGCCGCTTCCGTTGAGGTGACATCGACAAAAGCAGTTTTTTGAACTTCCAAACGGCCAGTCACTAAAAGCGATCTCGTTTCACCCTCTTCGGAATCGCTTAAATATTTAGTTGCTCCTTGTCCAATCGCTACCACATAACCTGAAGCTGGTTGCAATAATAAATTATTACTGACCGTTGTTAATGAAACAAAAGGATATATTTCTCCAGAATTAAAATTAACCAACTCGCCACTGGGACCAATCGCCACTAAAGTACTTTGATTAAGTTTATCCAGTAGTTTTGTATCAACACCTAAAGCTGTCGTCTCTTGAGCAGTTTGGCTTAAATCACCTACGGCCAATTCCAATAAATTACGATTGTAAGTTTGTAAATTACGAGTCAAATTTAAACCAGCTTCTGAAAATTGTTTAGCCATCGGATCGATAATATCTCCGGCCAGGCCTTTGTTCACGGCTTCATTTGTAGCTGTCGCTAAATAATCTGAACCCACCCCCAAAGAAGCTCTGACGCCACTGGCTACAATTTGTGATTGTTTTGTAAAATCTGCCAATAAGCTAGTTAGAACTTGACCACTTGTTTCAAGTATCTTTAAAGTTGCCTCCGGCGCCTCTAAAATAACTTCATTTAAAGTTGGTTCATAAATAATTGCTTGATTCACTAAAGTATTTTTTTTAGGAATGTTCAAGACTAATTCAAATGGTTGCTTAATCGCACGGCCTAAATTCGTGGTCGCTTGAGCCAACCGAGAAAAATCATCCTTAATTAACGAGAGCGAGGACGGCGTCACATAAACTAAATGGCTAGCGGCTAAAAAAACTATCAAAGTCGCGATGGCTAATCTTCTTTGCCTTGGTAAGGTTTGACCAGAAAAAATATTCTGATCATGAAATTTATTAACTAACCTAGAAATTTTAGGGTGAAACGTTAGCCTCGACTCGAAACTAACTGGAACTTGCTTGGTCGTAGTGACTTGCCCACCTGCATATTCTTCAAATTTATTATCTAAACCAGTTGCTTCATCTTCCGATATAGCATCACCTACTATCTCTTTATTAAAATCCACTACTCTCTTGGTTTTAAAATTTTCTAAGGGCTCACTGCCTTTCCAGGAACCCTTATGAAGCAAGGAACCGGTGTCAGCCGGATGCTCGATAATATATTCCGCTAGCCACTCTTTTTTCGTATACCAATTGCGACCAATTTTTTTCGCCTTTAATTTTTTCTGCCGCGCTAAAAGCGATAAATATTCTTGAGAATAATCACAATATTTAGAGGCATCAGTTAGAGTAATAAAATCATAACCTTCATAGGTTTTATCAATGCCATTGTTGGAACCCAACTGGACCATATAGTAATGTATATTTTATCCGATATCGTATATATTTAGATGTGGAAAACAATATCGGCAAAAAAATAGCCCGTTCCCGAAACTCACTTTTCGTCATGGCGAGGCTCTCTTCTTCTCGTCATTGCGAGGAGACGCGAAGCGGCAACGCGGCAATCCCTATCCTGAATGTCTCAAGCTAGAGATCGCCACGGTCGTTTCACTCCCTCGCGATGACATCTTCTCGTCATTGCGAGGCTTGGCGAAGCAATCCCTACCCTGTCAAGCTAGAGATCGCCACCCACCACGGTTCGCTCGCGATGGCTAATTGGGGGTTTCTCAACGACCTATAAGAAAAAGGCTTGACAATACAGTCAAGCCCTTCTAAAAATTAAATTGACTTACTTCTTATTTTTCAGAAATTCGTATATTGATTTAACCACCTGGGAATCCTCTTTCATCTCCTCCGTAAACAAGACATGATCCTTATTTATGCGCATTAAATCAACCGGACCATGAAGCTCGTTGCCAAGCTTAACCAAACTTAAATTTGGCTGTTGGTTAGGATTAGCATCAGCTGGCTGATTGTTTTGTATATTCTGATTGGCTTGAAGATAATAAATATCAGCCATTATCAACTCACTCGCGCTAGAACGCTTAATATGACCAAAATAAACCTGGCCATTGGTCAAAAATACGGCATTCCAGGGCTGTTGCGCGCGACCCAAAATACCCCAACCTAAAAACTTATCAAGCGCGCCAAAAATAAGGACTAAAGCTATCAAGATAATTACAATTATCGAGATAATTTTAACACCTCCCTTACTTTTTCCGATATGCATACTTGGTTCTTTACGACTAACTTCTTCCATAGAATTTTATAAAAAATAAACGATGGGTTAATTATCGCTTATAATTTAAATATCGGCAAGATATCGGATGTGGATAACTTATTATCGGATAAAATTTACCCCGTTAGAGAATGCCCCGTCGGCTTGCCGCGGGGTGCATTTTCTTCAGACGAACACGGGGTTTAATGCCCCGTGTGAGTTCTCTAACGGGGTTTACCTGATAATTTCATTATTTTATCATCTTCTCCGGAGCTGTTATACCTAAAATTGTAAGACCAAAATTTATCACTTCTTTAGTTGCCTTAACTAAACTCAATCTTGTCGCTACAACTACTCCAGAATCCAAAACTCTTTCATGCTCATAAAACTTATGAAACGAGGCGGCTATGGCCAAAACTGCGTTGGCAATCAAATGCGGTTGATTGGTTAGAGAGGCCTGTTTTATAACTTCAAAAAAATAATACGCCTGTCGAAATAAAATCAGCCCCTCATTAGAGAACTTACCTGAATTTTTTTCAACAGCCAGGCCCTCAATTTTTTCTAAAATAGACGCGATTCTGGCATGAGCATATTGAACTAAATAGACGGGGTTGTCTTGGTTGTTTTGTCCAAGCAAGTCTAAATTAATTTCGACTTGAGAAGTCGGTGAAAATGATAATAGGTAAAACCTTAACAGATCGACCGGCACAGATTGCAAGGCCTCTGTCATTAAAACAAAATTCCCTGATCGCTTGCTCATTTTAACTTCCTGACCGTCTTGCTGAAGTCTAATTAATTGTAAAATAATAATTTCTAAAATCGTTTTTGGGTAGCCCAAACCCTCTAAAGAGGCGCCTAAACGAACTGTATACCCAAAGTGATCAGCGCCTAGGACTGTTACCAGCTTATTAAACCCCCTGTCCAATTTATATAAATGATAAGCAATATCTATTAAAAAGTAGGTCATTTCACCATCGGCTTTAATTAAGACTCGGTCTTTATCATCGCCAAAATTTGTAGTTTTGAGCCAGAGTGCTCCCCCCTCTTCAAAAGTTTGACCGCTTTTTTTTAATTTATCTAAAACGATTTCTAATTTACCACTCGTCCGAATATCTTTAAACTCTGAAATCCATGAATTTATTTTAACCCCCATAGTCTTATTTATTACGGGTTTAATTTCTTGTTCCAATAAATAGCCGGCTAAAACTTGGCCGAATTCCTCATCTTCTAAATTCGCCTGCTCTTTAAATTTTTTTGCTAAATCGCCAATATATTCGCCCTTATAATGACCTTCCTCGGCTTTTATTAAACCCAGGAAAGCCTTCGCGGATTGTCCCAAAATTTTAATCTGATTACCCGCGTCATTAACATAATATTCCCTGTGCACCTTATGTCCAAAAACTTCCCATAAATTTGCCAAAGCATCGCCAAAAAAACCGGCGCGTCCATTGGCCAAAGTTAAAGGACCAGTTGGATTAGCGGAAATAAATTCCAAAAGTATCTTTTTAGGTTCGGTTATTTTTTCAATTTTAGCTGCCGCGCCGCCCTCAAGAAGTTCACTTATCCAAGCTAGTCTTGCCTCATCTACAACTTTAAAGTTGATATAACCAGCCACTGCTTCAACTTCATATGGCAACTGTTCACTATTTTTATACTTTTCTTTTAAAGCAGAGGCTAACCGCAAGGCGACCTCTTGTGGTGACTTTTTTAGCTCTCGGGCCACCTTAAAAGCAATATTGGATGTAAAATCCGCGAGCTCAAGCTGTGTTGGTTGACTCAGTAAATCGTCCACTGAAGGCAAACCCTCCAAGGTTAAAGCTTCCCACAGATCTTTTTGGATAATTTGTTTTACTATTTCCATAGAATAGAAAACATTATAGAGTATAAATTATGGCAATACTAGCTCTGGCGAAGAACTTAACACACAATTATCAAATCCTGGACAAATTCCAGGCCGGGTTAAAATTGTCTGGCTGGGAAGTTAAGAGTCTACGTCAGGGCGGAGCCAGTCTAAAAGACAGCGTGGCCACCGTCGTCTCCACCGGCCTGAACCTAACTAATCTCTTTATTAAGCCCTATGTCAAAAGTCGCGTGCAAGAAATGAACCCAACTCGTCCTCGCCGACTGCTTTTAACTAAATCAGAAATTTTTAAAATTGGTCAAATTTTAGGTCAAAATAAACATTATTTACTGGTGCCAGCTAATCTTTATACCAAAGGGGGGCTAATTAAGTGCGAATTGGCCTTGGTTTTAAAAAAGAAAAACTATGATAAAAGAAAAGATATTAAAGAAAAAGAGGTCAAACGCAGACTAAAAAAAGTCCTGCGTGGCTAAAAACTTGACTAAATATCATTTTTAAGGCAAAATAAACAAACGTTCTTTTATATGGGGATGTTTTAAATAGCCACTTTAATGTTTATAGTTTTTGGCTAGAGCGGCCGGAGCTTACGTCCGTTAAAATTTAGCTCACCAAAAAAAATGCCAACGCATTTTCACGCGTGGCCAACGGTTTAGCGTTGCGTCCCGCTCTGGTGGTCGCCTAATAGCGTCACCGGTTTTTAACTGGCCTGGCAGTTAAACAACCTTTTTCACAGGCTAACTGTGCCAATCTAACCGAAGTGGAGGTTGAACACAGGACAATAAACCACTTCTAGCTTTAATCGTTTTGTTTGTTATTAGATTGAAGTGAATTTCCAAACAAACTAACTCTAGTGAATCTCCCAAAACTATTTCTTTGAGTGTACGCGGGTGAAATCCCCGCCATCTCCACCACACTAAGCGTGGTCCACCCTTGCTTCGCTCAAACTTCACAGTGCAGGCACAAATTTGAAAGAACCTTTTTTTATTTAATTTTAATTATGTCATCAAATTTATGGAAAATCAAAGCAACTACAGACTGTTTTAGTACTATTAATAATTCTAAATCAACCCCAGAAGATATAGATGCGGCTAAAGAATCCCTAGAACGAATTTCAAAGTGGACTAAAGAAACTCTCAATCAGGAAAATGCCACTTATAATCCCTCAAGTCTTGAAGATATAAATATTGCGAAAGAAATAGCTAATATATATAAACGAGAAAAAAAAGAAGAACAATTAGAATTAAATCTGAAAGAAGAATCAAAAAAAACCAGCGAACATTATACCCCAATTGATACAGATAAAGTAACCAAGATTATTCATCCAAATGAACATGGAACGACTGCTCATGGAATTTCTATAGAACAACAGCGCGAAGACAAATAAACCATTAGATTGAAAAATGCTGGCGAATCTGCTAGTATTTTTTTATGTCCATACGACGTCATCGCCATCGCCACCATAAACCACGGGTACAAATTGCTCCGCGCGCGCGCGCCAATGGTTTTATTCGCGCCGCGGAAGTAAGGGTTATAGACGATGAAGGCAATCACGCGGGAGTTTTAAAACTTTCAGAAGCGCTGGCTTTAGCCCAAGAACGAGAATTAGATTTGGTGGAAGTTGATCCCGCCGCCAACCCGCCCGTTTGTCGGATTATGAATTACGGCCAATTCCAATATGAAGTTAATAAAAAAGAACAGAAAATAAAAGCCAAGCAAAAGAAGCAAGAAATTAAAGGCGTCCGCCTCTCCTATAAAATTGGCCAAAATGATTTTGATATCCGCTTACGCCAAGCTCAAGGGTTTTTTGCCGATGGTAATAAAATCAACGTAGAAATTGTTTTAAGGGGTCGTGAAAAACAACACACTGAAGTCGCCGAGGGTGTAATTAAAAGATTTATTGAAGCGCTAGGAGCTGGCATCGTCATTGAATCACCAGTTTTGCGCCAAGGCGGTCGTGTCGCTTGCCTTTTGGCAAAAAAAGGCGGCACCAAAGCCAATCCTGACAAAGAATTATCTAAACAAGACGAGGCCGAAGAAATAGGAGAATAAATCCCGTTAGAAATTATCTTCCAAGGTTGGTGATCGAACAAAACAATTGGTGGATAATAAATGTTTTAAAAAATTTCTAACGGGATAAAAAAAGTCCCGATAACCATTTTGATCATCGGGACACTTTCGCCCGAAATTTCGGGCATCATTCACATGGGTTAAAATTTGTCAGTGTGGTATATACCTGCTGAACAAACTTATTATTTAAAAATTCTTCCGCCACTTTTCCAGCTACAATTTTATCGGGGTTATCACTCCGTAAAATGTAGTTAGAAAGTGCTTTTGACAGATTGGCATCAACGGAGCCAAATAACTCAAGTTGAGCACTAATGCAACGATCTATCTGACGCGCTACTTTATTCGCGTCATGAATTGTAGCGAGGGCCTTTGGTATGACCCTGTTAAGATAGACGCGATACTCTTCCATCATTTTGTCACGAATCCAATTCGCGACATTATTGATGAAGTTGGGATCCGTCTCTATTGTGCAAGAGACATACCTATCGCCAGTTTTCGCGGGAACGAGAACATTGGCTCTTTCAAACCAATATTTTACCCGCCGGATGGCGATTTTTTCAAACTCCGTATTTGTAATAATTTCGGGCCCATGCCCACGGAGTTCGTGGTAATCCTGGGTAATAAACTTCGACATTGTTTGGTCTGAACTATATGACAAAACATAGCTCACGCCAAAAAGCCCGTTGCCGACCGGGGGAAAACTCATTTTCCCGGGCTCAATAAGAGTAGGATTTGACTGCAAAATTTCACGAATCGCACCCTCATAACGTAGCGCGATCAAGCGTGCCTTTTCCGGAATGTTTAAATTTCGAGAGCGTGGCCCATTGATAATCCTAACCGTGTTATAGTCAAGATATTGAGTAATCTCAATGGCAACTGTTGAGGTGTCCACCCTTATAATGTTAACCGGTTTGTTCACTTCCGAAATGTCCTGAGACAAAACTGGAATTGCAACTGCAAGTATTACGACGATAATCATCGCGACGAGATTTTTCATGACTCCTCCATTGTGAGTTATGTGTGAGTGGGTGAATATTGATATTTAATTTTACAATGTGCTTTTTATATCTTTTACCCTAATACAATCTTATTTTTTTGTCAAGCTTTTAATCTGTTGAAAACTAATAAATCCTTAAAAAACCCAATAAATTGCTACTTTTTCTATCAAAATACCATTTCTTACCAGCTAAATAATGTGTCCTACTAATAATATTCGGCCATGGCTTGATTTATTCCCAACAACCTGCTACTATTTCATAACTTCAATATTTTACTTCTCTCACTTACTAATTAATTATTATGGGCAAAGGCACAAGACCGCACCAAGCCACCGTTAAACGGTTGCGTATTACCAAAAATAAAAAAGTCGTTAAAAAAACGGCGGGGCAAAATCATTTTAATTCACGCGAATCTGGTAAAACCGGTATGGCCAAACGTCGAAGTATAAAAGTCGCTCACGTTAACTATAAAGGTCTGTCTGAACTTATTCCCGGCACAAAAATTAGAAACTGATTGTTAATAACTTAGAACTTAAAACTATAAACTTATAATTATCTGATATGCCTAGAGTCAAAAGAGGAACCATGCACGTGAAACGTCGCAAAAATTTATTGGCTAAAACCAAAGGTTATAAATGGCGTCGCAAAAATACTATTCGTCAAGCTCGCACCGCCGTGCTTAAAGCTGGCGTGGAAGCTTATCGCGGTCGTAAATTAAAAAAGCGCGATATGCGCTCATTGTGGATTATTCGTCTAAACGCCGCTTTGCGCGCCGAAGGACTTACCTACTCTCGCTTTATTCCAATGTTAAAAAATTCGAAAGCAATTTTGGACCGTAAAACTTTAGCTTACATCGCTTCTGAATATCCAGCCGTATTTAAAAAATTAATCGCCGAAGTTCAAAAATAATATTTTGTATTTTATAAAAAAGCCCCTCATCTTGAGGGGCTTTTGATTTTTGTATATTTTATTTCATACACTATGGGCTTATTCGCACGAATTAGCCCATAGTATATAATTTATAAAAACTTTAATATTTCTTTCACTATTAATGGCGCGTCCTTAGAAATATTATAATACACCATCAGTCCCGCTTGTTCTCTCTCTAAAATATCAGCGGTCAATAAAATTCCCAAATGCCTGGAAGTTGAGCGAAGAGACAATTTAATATTTTTTGCGATAGCCGTAACAGACGCAACTTTTTCCTTACGGATATAATTAACCGCGGCCAATCTCCGTTTATTCCCTAGGGCTTTTAAAATTCTTTCCAAGTCTCTTTCATTCATAAGTATTTCCTTTTCTTATCGGCTAATTCGCACGAATTAGCCGATAGTAATTAGACCACAATTTCATAATTATTTTTGATGCAATATTTTTTTCAACGCGTCTTCGGCTGGCCCAGCTTGAGCGGAACCTTTACTCGCTTTAATCATACTGCCCAGTAAAAATTTTATAACCGCGACTTTACCTTTTTTATATTGTTCAACCAATTCAGGATACTGTGACACAACTTGCCTCGCTAAAGCGTCGTAATCTAAAGTTTCAGCCGATAAATCTCCTAACTCCGTCGATATTGTTGACAGCTCGCTTTCTTTAGCTAAAGACACTTTTTCCACACCCGCCTGTAATTGACTAGAGGTAATTTCCCTTTTTATAAACTTTTCTAACAAATCCGCTAAATAGGGCAAGCGCGTTTCAAAAAAATCCGCCTCGAAACCACTCGTGAAGGCCTTCATTTTGTCCATAAGACCCAACCAACGACGAGCCACGGCAATTTTTTGATCCTCACCCACGCTGGCGTCGCCTTGGCCTTCCATTTTCGCTAACACTAAATCGACCGCTCGGTCAAACAATGGCTGAAAAATAACTGGGACTTTAGTTAGATCTTTATCAGAAAAATTATAACGGGTCTTAAAATCCGCGCGACTAGCCGACTCTTGTGCTTGCGCGCCGACCAAACTAGCAACTTGTTCTTTTATTTTTTCCAATTCAGTCGCTAAAATTTTCAAGGACAATAAATCTGGCTCTGGAAAATAACGATAATCTTTGGCTTCTTCTTTGTCACGCTGTAAAAAAGTTTCTTTCTTATTTTCATTCCAACCGCGAGTCGACATACTTTGAGGCGCATTATCCTCATTCCATAATTTACTTTGTCTTTTTTCTTCAAACTCTAAAGCCAACTGCACGCTCTTGGTGGAATTTAAATTTTTTATTTCGGTCTTGGGAAATAACTTAGTTTCATTTACTGGACGCAAACTTATATTGGCATCTACTCGTAAATGACCATTTTGCATATCCGCATCCGAGACGCCTAACAATCTCACCAACGCCTGTAATTTTTGCACAAAAATTCTGGCTTCAGCCCCCGACTGTAAAACTGGTTTAGTCACCAATTCTAAAAGTGGCACGCCGGCACGATTATGATTAATTAAAGTTGCGCCATTTTTTTCGTGAATTGACTTGGCTGTATCTTCTTCTAAATGCAAACGCTCCAGAGCAATTTTTTTTTCATCATCAATATTCAAAAAACCATGGACTGCTAAAGGTTTGTCATATTGAGAAATCTGATAACCTTTTGGTAAATCTGGATAAGTATAATGCTTGCGCGCAAAAACAGAAACTTCCGGCACTTCACAATTTAAAGCCACGACCAACCTTAAAGCTCGCTCCACCGCTTCTCTGTTCAAACTAGGCAAAGTCCCGGGCTGACCTAAACAAATCGGACAGACTTGTGAATTTGGCTCGCCCCCGCGAGACAGCTCATTGGGACAAGCACAAAACATTTTGCTTTGCGTTTTCAGTTCAATATGTATTTCTAACCCAATAATTGTCTCTAAATTCATAACTTTATTGTAGCTTAAGTGGTCTAAAAATTATAGATTATTATGAATGTTTCTGCCCTTGACAAAAATTTAACTATATGCTATATTTATATAGAAAAGTAACATATCTTTAATAACCCAATAAAAAGGAGTTTCTGATGAAAATTCTGGTCTTATATAGCGTTTTTAGTTTAGTCGCTTTCGCTCAAAGTATTCCAATGAGCATTGAAAACCCAACAGATTTATTTGGGCATTCATTCACGGCCAACATTCAAATTGTTGACAGCCTTGAAAAAGCTTTTAAGGAAGTTGGCTATAACTACTATTGGTTGGCGGTAAAATATGTACCGTTGATTGAAAAGCATGATCACCGACCAGATGAGATTGCTCCAACCGAAAATGGTAATTACATTGGTCTCTCTTATGTCAGACCAAGACAAGATACCGTCGGAAATAATATCTATGAGCATTATTCCCTCCCGTTTGAGGCAAAATTGTTTGTCTTTTCGGGTATTCTGAAAAGAGCCTGGGAATCTGACACGGCGTCGCACCCGTGGGTAGCAATGTTCACTATTGGCATCGGTCGAAGAGAAGGAATTATTGCGATGCATATTGGGGATAGCGTTCCCCATTCTTTCCCAGTCAAGACATCTCAAGAATTGGCAAAAGCGCTCTTAGAGTATCTGATAAAAATACCAGAAATGACGGTTGAAGAATGAAAACAATCTTAACTTTCTGGTTTATTTCATCTCTAGCAGTCGCCCAAACTGGACAACTGGTTGTTAATTGCAATGAGCCGGACCATACTCTGTGTCGGAATTTAAAAATTCTGGCCTTAGCGGTCCAAGCGGCAGAATTTTACCCGAGCTTTGATTATTTTTGTATCGTCAGGATCGGCGTCACCAATCCCGCGGGTGATGGGATTTTTCCCTGGAAAAAGGATTTAATCACTGTTGAAAAAATCCCAAAAAATAACTTCACCAAGAAGTACCTTATACCTTCGCACCAAGGGACTGAATTCTTTTTTATCCTAGGCGGTTCAAATATTGAACAAGAAGAATTCACGCTTAGGGTCAAAGTCAATTCACTGGCCATCACGATTATATGCGATGGCTTAGACAAAGAAATAACGTTAAATACAATCAATTCACTTCACGTAAACGCGGAGGTGCTTCTTAAAGTCATCAGACAATTGACTAGAGACGCCTTATCCGCACAAGGAGAAAAATGAAAAATATTATCTCTATGCTAATCGCCATCGTCGTCATTCTGGCCGCCTCAAATGGCTGCGGCCAAAGCAAAATGGTGCTAACAAAAGAAGCCACCACGGTTGACACAACTGGTTTATCCGCTGGAGCAAAAGCTTTTGCCAAAAGTCTTCCCGATGTGAAATATGGAAAACCTGAACCCAAGACACCAAGGACAACAAAGAGAATGTTAAAATCATCATTGCATTCAACAACTCGTCAACAACATGGACAAAAATTGATAGTTGATGCAAATTCAGCGGAATTTCTTAAAGATTTATCGCGACTGGTAGATTTTATTCAAGAGGAGATTCCTGTCAAAAAATCGCCCGAAAAACAGATCAAAAAAGAAAAATTCGGAATAGTTTCTATTGAAGTCTTGGCTTCATCACAGAAATTAACGAACAATATCAGGGCAGACATTACCCCACCGGATCCTTATCGCTTGAACCACATTTATCCGGAAAGAGAAGGTGTTTTCAATTTAACTGAAAATAACAACGTAAAAATACTTGGCATAATTTTCCATTTAAGCCTAACTGGCCCAAGCGGAACATATAATGCCGATTTCTCTGTCATAGGCGAAGAAACAGAAAGGTTTTCTGCTGTAGATGTTGCTTCAGGTCGAGCAGGACCTTCTCTTTTTAGAGTAAATTATGATACGGCAGAACAACTAGTCCTATCAATAATAGCCTCACTGCGAATGAAAGCCTTCCCCGAACCAGCTCTCCCAGAAAATATAACGACGGAGCTGTAATAACACGAAATAAAACGCAAACGCCCCGAGAAATCGGGGCGTTTTTTTTCTCTAGAAAATACCAGCTAATTGGTTTTTACTTTTATGCTTGGACCCATGGCCGTACAAACATAACACGATCCAAAATAAGTGCCTTTAGTTTCGCCTGGTTTGGCTTTTTTAATGGCGTCAATCGCCGCTTGAATATTTTCTGTTAAATCGGCTTCGCTATGACCAACCCGGCCGACCAACAAATGTATGTTGCCCGACTCGTCTGTTTTAAAACTTATTTTACCACTCAAAAGATCTTGAATAGTTTTAACGGGATTTTGACTAACCGTTTCACTTTTCGGACTTGGCATTAACCCCCGTGTACCCAAAATTTTTGCAATTGGCACGA
>Ga0082335_1002383_pt1 | contig 35350 bp, 22 predicted proteins | sample Subgrocontami58m_FD_72375 | JGI IMG/M metagenome (GOLD analysis project Ga0082335, IMG submission 72375) | Subsurface groundwater microbial communities from S. Glens Falls, New York, USA - GMW37 contaminated, 5.8 m (SPADES assembly) (version 2) ... | reverse complement strand
TCTCCAGAATCCTCACGCCCGATCAAGCCGCTTTGTTTTGGGCTCCACGATCCTACTGCTGCGTTCCTCTTCACCAACGTTCCGCGCTCACGCTCCCCCCAGATTACGCAGCGGTACACCAGAACGAGCAAGGAGTATTTGTCGGCGATGCATACGGAGTCGGATTTGCCGGAGTCAGTGCCAAACCAGCCACGGAAGCCTTGGAAACGGCGCTTGGCAAACCAGACCGGGAAACCACTGAGGAGTTAAAGCCACTCTCAAAAGCGAAGCCGCCGTTCGTTTCAGCCACACCAGGAGGCATCCAACTTGCGAATATGCAACCATTCCTGATGCTCACAGACAAGAACGACAAATTCATCGGATACGTCTTAGCGGACAAAGACGGGTCGGGGAGAGTTAGGGGCATCGGTCTTGTTGACGATGCCACCGGAAAGGCGTTGCAAGGAAAAGTAATGTGGTATGGCTCCGTTGGCTTTGGCTTTACAAAAAGCGCTTTTGGCGAGCGGTTGGCTGTTATCATGGTTGCCGAGCAGGGGGCGTGGCTCGGTGATATCTTCAATGCGCCCACGGCTCCAGGCCAGGCGAGTGCCACAAGCACAACGGGAACTGCTAAGCCTGGAACCGCTTCCGCACTCGGCAGTCGTTCATCCGTTACCAACGCGGAACCGCGTCCGAAAGAGTGGCCAAAGTATGAGGAAGAAATCAGAGGAACGATCGAGGTCAGGGTGAAGGCCCCGAAAGGCAGGATCTATTCCGGAAACAATTCAAAAGGCGATTTCGTTACATGGGAAGATGGAACCGCCTGGTCCAACGTTACGGTGAAAACATTCAGCCTCGAGCGGAGCGGCGATAAGGTGCGGGCGTGTTTAGAAATTGAGGACACTCCTGATGGATTCAAGCCCGGAAAGCAGTATTCTTTTTCGAGCGTCTCTCTGAGAAACGCGAACATGTCGGTGACCAAAGTGGACAAGCCGGTCAGCATAAAGAAAGCCCGCGATCTTAAAGAATCGCTCGCATCGGGGCTTGATCCCCTACCAGACGGGAACGCGTTTCGCGACATGTTCTTCTGTGACTGGCTCCCTGAGTGGGATCGGCGACCCTTTCAACCAGAGAATTCATTGCAGGTCAAAGCCAAAGACGGTCGTCTGCAGTACGTTCAATTGGCCATCACGATTCCAGTAATTCTGGTTGAGAATAATTTGCCCTATATCCTGGTCAGGAATCCCGCTGGCCATATAGGAATTGTGGATGGGTGGTACACTGATATCGACCTCGCGATCTTTGGTAGAGAAACAATCGAGCTTCCCAAAAAGCGAAATGAAAATCGGTGAGACAAGAACGCGATCACAACCGAAAGCCGAACAAAATCGGTCGAGACGAACTGCGGCGAGCCTTCGAGTTTCGGAGTGACCGATGAATAGTGAGATTGATCGAGCCGAGTCGAGCGCGCCTACCGTCGCGGTCGCTCACCTTTTGCGTAGGCCGAATGGCCCTTCACTACATCAACCCCACAAAAAGGACATCAAAATGAACAACCGATTCAGCGGTATTGCTACGAGCGCAGCGATGCTGATCGCGTCGCTGGCAGTCCATGCGGCAGACGTTCACACGAACGCTGTCCAGCTGATCAAGAAGATTGAATCCCAATTTCTGACGTTTCCGGGCGCACCGTACGCCCGCAAGATCGAAGGGGAGAACCAGCGAGTGAGAGGTGATGTTGCCAATTGGCAAAAGGAGATCGAAGAAGGCAAAGCTACAGACGGCGTGTTTGTGGGGCGAGGCTCCTTCGGAATGACGATGCTCCACAGCGCAAAAAAGGCACTTGGCGAGGCAGACCGTGAGACTGAGCAATTACTCACGCCTCTAAGGCGACTAAAAGATTCTGCCTTCGTTGTTGAAGACGAAGCCACGGGCGAGCCCAAGCTCATTCTTCCGACAGACCCTGCGAATGAAAAGTATTTGGTCGGAAAAGTTCTCTGGTATGGGCCTTATGGCCTCGGTTTTCTTGCAAAGGGGATGAACCCCAACATCCTGACAGTTCTGCTGTACTCAAACGGTACCGCGAGAGCGCATGGACAGCTTACCGGCGTCACACCCTCAAAAGAAACTCCTGCGGTAAGACAGAGCGACCGCGCCTCAACCCGGAGGTCGAAGGCATGGCCCAGGTTCGACAACGAATTGAGAGGCACGACGGAGATCCGGGTGAAAAATCCAAACGATTTTACGGTCAAGGTCGGTGTCCGCTCTGGAAACAAGGGGCGGGATTTTTCCGTTCTGCCTCAGAATTCCAAATCGGTTTACGTGCCTGACGGCCACTACGACATCTTCTTTCAGTATTCGAGCGATCCTGACGGTCTGTATCAGGGCGACAGTTTTACGCTTAACGGTGACGGCGTGGAGATCCAGATCGTCAAGGTCGCACGGGGAAATTACGGAATACGAAAGGTGAAGTAATGCGGTACCGTGTTTCAATCCCGCCTAACGAACCGCATGCAGGGAACCCGGCGATTGCGTCTTGGTTCCATGGCAGATCTCCGTGGCGCGGGGTCGCTGATCCCGAACGTTCGGCGTCATCAGCAGTCAACACCCAATCCCAACATAAAACAAATCGTTCAAAGCTCAGTGTGCTGATTCTCTCTATTATTGTCAGCACGTTACTCGTTCCAGTCGCGGCCAGCAACGTGACTTTCGCCAATAATAATAAGTCCGGCAAGCCAGCACTGGTCAAGCTTGTAGGTCCGACAGCGTCGTCAGTGTCAGTCGAGAACAGCACGGAGCAGTCGGTGTCTGTCGCTCCAGGGCATTACTTCGTCAAGGTGCGCTATAGCGCACCGGGAGCATACAGTTACTCGAAAGGTGACGAATTCGATGTCACCGAGACGGCCACCACAGCAGCAGACATCACGATCACGCTACAGAAAGTAGCGGTGGGAAACTACGGGTCGAAAACCATTTCAGAGGCCGAATTCAGCCCAGATGAGCCCGCGACCGATGCCGACGGCTCTGCCGAGAAACAGAAGCCAACTGCGCTCGCTGGCTCTGACACCAAGGGCGACGTTGTCTACTGGCAGAACGGCTCTATTTGGCGAGACATTACCATCAAGAAACTGGAAATCTCCTCAATGGGAGTTCCTCGGCTGGAGATTGCAAATGTGCCCAGCGGTTTTCGGAACGGCGTATTCACAAATTTTATCAGCGCCATATTGCGAGGAGAAAGCGTGCCACCACCCATCACAAACTCTGTTAGCGTGGCGAGATTGGCGCCTGCAATCGGAGCGGAGCCGCTATTCAGTCCACTCCCATGTTTGCGGCGTGAGTACGAAGATGCCCTCATTAGCAAGGTTCCGATTGACTACAATGAGAACGCCAAATTCAAGCCTTCGTTTACCGGTGTAACAACTTCAGGCGAGAAATTATTTTGACGCTTCAATATCACGATTACTCACATAGCCACCGACAAGGCCCAGGTACATGCTCTCGTCAGAAATAACACAGGGAACACGACATTCCGGAGCGGTTGGTATCACGGTTTTCAGGAAGTGGACTTCGGTCGCGACACTTCAAAGTAAGTGGTTATTGATCGGGGACCGAACAAAATCACTGGAGCGAACTCGGGCGGGCCACGGCAGTTGCCAATGCGAACGCGCTATGCTGCCCGCGTCGCTCAGTTCTGTCTCGGCGACAGAACGAACATAGAAACCCAGAAATCAAAGGAATAAACAACTGCCATGAGCCAAGAAAACAATCAAACCCCCTTGAAGACTCCTTGGGGGACACAAATGGGTTTAGGGTATGCCCTGCTCCCCGGAATGATCGCAGGCGCGATACTTCACTTTGGGGGAGGCTACGAGCACGGTGAACTCCAGTTGAGCAAGCCACTCGGACTAATCTCGATAATCATCACTTCCCTTATCTGGATGGGGACTCGGCCCGCGTGGAGAAAATGGGCCTGCATAATCGTTACCGCAATCGTCTTTGGTCTCCTCCATCGCACCAAATAGCGAACAAACCGGTTGCAGGAGACGGTGGGATCACGTCTCGATTGACAATCGGCCACCATCGGCCCAGCGTGCCTGAGCGGGAGCGTTAGCCGTCCACAGGCCATCGCACATCGAACGTCCAATCCACTATGAAAACCAAGCGTATGAGAGTCCCTCTAGTGCTAGTCGCCATCATCCTCACCGCGTTGAATTCCTTCAGCGCGCTGGCAGCGAGCAGAGTGGCGTTCGACAACCAGTCTGGTAGCCCAGCGCTCGTAAAGCTTGTTGGACCGACAGGATTATCGGTCTCGGTCGAAAACGGCACGAAGGAATCGATTTCGGTCGCCCCGGGACATTATTTTATCAGGATTCGCTACGGCAGACTCGGTGGCTATTCTTTCTCCAAGGGTGACGAATTCGACGTGAAGGAGACGGCCACAAAGTCCCCAGATATTGCCATTACGCTGCACAAAGTCGTGGCTGGGAATTACGGCTCGGAGGTGATTTCGCAGGCAGAGTTCGACGGTGCCAGCGCGGTATCCATGGCCGCCGGTTCACGTTGGCAAGAGAGCCTGCCGCCTTGGGTTGCAGCTGCACAGGAGCAGTTGAGCTTTGAAGTCAAGGTGGAGGTCAACACTATCAGCATGAGAACCGGCGGGAACGGTTTGATGTTCGTCGTAAACGGAGGCGTGACAAACAGAGGGACACAGAAATTTGAATCCACCGGCAAGCCAGCTATTCTTTTCACCGTTCGGACACCGGACAGTTCACCATTTGATGGCTTGTCACTTCGCCTCCCTCTGAGTTTCCAGCAGGCCGCTGACGGGGGATTTCTCACGACATCCTTCGGCTTGGGTGGTCGGGCCATGAAAGAGCCCGACCTGCTCGGATGTGCATCGGAGGTGCTTTCGTATAACGATGGTGGCACGACTCGTCGGCTCATCGTCGTCGCCCACGGGATGACACTCTCTAAAACGACGACCGACATGCTCGGGACGCACCGCAAATACTCCCGTCCCACATCGGTTGTCTGGCCATACGATAAGGAGTTCTTGCAGCGATTCAGGGACGCAGAAAAGGAGAGTCTGCTCGGAATCTGCGCGAGATTATTGACTGAGCAGATTGACAAAGGCGAGAAGCCCTGACGATCCCCGGTAACAGCCAAAGGAGTGTAGATAATCCGGAGAGAAGCGGGTCGAAGTTTGCTATTAAAGAGGCTTGATCCGCTTTACTCCGGATTGGCTGCATTCCCGGGTTGAACGAAGCGGTGGCACGGCAATGGAACTGCGGACGTTTGCCCTGGCTCGAAACCCTTTTTCGAATCCCCGCTTGGTTTCTTAGTTTGCGGAATATTTTTTTCCGGCGGCTTTGATTTCGATATACAGGGGAAATACGCTTTGCGATTCGAATTCTCCGGCACCGACGCGTTCTCATTCGGGAACAGCAACGCGATTCCGTATGTGTTAAGGCAGACGGGCCAGGTTCCGGCGGACGCGAGGCTGCCCACTTACATGTTCAAAGGGGATCCGTTTCAGCTCAAGATCAACGACGCTGTTTTGCAACCGCTCGAACCTGGCGGGTACCATTCCAGTCGTTTTGAGGAGACTTCGTTTTCGTTCGATGTTTCGCAATTCGCTGGTCAAGAGGCCGAGCTTAGTCTCACCGGGCTGGAAGGGCCTGGGTCGTTTCCACCGTCCGGGGGCGCCGGTTTTCTCGACAGCATTGCCTTCGTCGTGCCGGAACCCGCCACGTTACGTTTGGCGGCCCCTGGCTTATTGCTGTTTTTGCTTACGCATCGATATCGAATTCGCCGATGCTGCGGGCGAAGTCCTGCGCCACCAGCAATTGGAATGAGCGGGAATTAGATTCTTCTTAGCACGGATGACTCGGATTACCCGGATTTTTTCCAGTGGTTCAGGAGGTGAATGGATTCAAACGACCGCGAATTTGCGGTTGCGAGTTTTCAGCGAACTTGTTTCTTTGGGCTCACGCTTCGTGAATCGAGGCCTTCTCGAGGAGGGTTGGAATGCAGTCCATTCAAATTATTGCGGACACGCGGGAGCAAACCGCCGGTGTAGTGGAGTCTCTCAAACTTATGCCTGGGATTGAGGTGACATCAGGGCAACTCAAGTCAGGCGATTATCAAGTAAACGGGTGGTTGTTCGAACGCAAAACGCTGGTTGATTTCGCTGAGTCGATCAAGGACGGACGGCTCTTTGCACAGGCCAACCGGCTCGCGGCACACGACCAGATTGCGATTATTCTTGAAGGCAGAGCGGCCGATTTGGCGCAAAGCCAAATGCGGCGCGAAGCGTTTCAAGGCGCGTTGATTTCACTCAGTCTGATTTATCGGATTCCCATCCTTCGTTCGCTCGATCCTGCTGAAACAGCCCGGTTGCTCGTGTTCGCCAGCCAACAATTGAACCGGAATGAATCTGCGGTTGGGGTCCGGCATGATCGAAGACCCAAGCGCCGCCGCCGGCTGCAGCTATATTTATTGCAAGGCTTGCCCGGAATCGGCCTTCAGAAAGCCGGACGCCTCCTCGAAAAATTCGGCAGCGTTGAAGCGGTGATGACAGCCTCGGCTGAAGATCTGATGACCGTGGATGGCATCGGACCAAAGCTCGCCCAGTCGATTCGATGGATTCTCGAACGCGATCGAGGAATCGATTGAACCAACTCCCGCCTTCTTAAAAATTTTACCTGGGCACTGTAACAATTTCCGGTTCTCTCTCGTTTCATAGCTGGAAGGAATGATTCGCGAACTTGAATTCAAGGTTTTGTGCCATCGGCATCGCGACCAGATTTATCGCTTCGCGCTGGTCTTGCTGGCCAATCGCGCGGATGCCGAGGACGCGACTCAGGAAGTTCTTCTCCGGCTCTGGAATCATCTCCCGAGGATCATTCCGTTCAACATCCGCGCCTGGCTGCTGCGCACCACGCGCCACTATTGCCTCGACCAAATCCGTCGCCGGTCAAATCGCTCAGCTCCCATTTTCATGGACACCGACATTCTCGCTGATCAGCCGGATGACCTTGCGGTTGATCCGAGCCTCGCCGCGGATTCCAGTCTCCGGCTGGCCCGAGCTCGGAAGATTCTGTTTGAATTGCCGGAGAACCTGCGAAGCGTCTTCGTTCTTTATGAAGTCAACGGCCTGCGCTACCGCGAAATTGCCGCGACCCTTGGAATCCCAATCAACAGCGTAAAGGTTTATCTTTGGCGCGCCCGCGAGAAACTTTCGAACCTCATTGGCAAGGAGGAAACATGGACGAAAACCTGCAGCGATTAGTCCGCGACCTGCGGAAAGAAAGATGTCCGGCGAGCGTCTTGGAGAATGTCTCGCGGCGGATTTCCGCGGAGAGGCCAGCTTCGGGGCGGTTCCGTTATGTCAACGCCGGAGCCATAACCGCCCTCGTTCTCTTGAGTATCGCCGTCATTTGGCAATGGCAGATAAATCGGGAAGACCGCACTCCCGCGCCACTGGCAGCCGCGACCGAAATAAATCGAAGCAAGACCGCTGAGGAGGCAGGAACGGCCCTCGCATATATCGGTCAGATTTTGCTCGAAGCGAGTGGCCGCTCAAAGGATGTCATTCTGAAAGATGCTGTGCCGCCGTTGCGGAACAGTTTCGAAATAGCGAAAACCAAACTCATGAATCCTATCTAACTATGAAGAAACTCATCCCTTCAATTGTTGTAGCCCTCATTGCCATTTGGCCAGCCCGGGCCTTCGGCCAGACCAGCCTGGAAAACGACCCTGCTTACCTGCCGATCGACAAAGTGATCGACTTCAAAACGATTCACCCGGAAGTCAACGTGAATCTCCCCCGTTTTCTGTTGAAAGACGCCCTGTCGGGGCTGAACGGCGGCGCTGACGATCCACTGGCGCGCACAGGGATTAATTTGGCCGATGTCATCAAAGATGTGAAATTGATCCGCGTCGTAGTGATCCAAGCCAAGGGAGAGAATCGGGCTGCGCTGGATAGCGCCGTCAAAACGTTGCGCGCAACCCTCGAAGCAAAATGGACCTCGATTGTGACCGTGCCGCAGGAAAACGTAGGCGTTTACGCTCTCGGTGATCCGTCAGGCGAATCCGTGGCAGGCCTGGCTGTCCTTGTTCATGATGGCGGGGAGGTGGTGATTGCCAATGTGGTCGGGCACGTTTCGATTGGGAAGTTGATTCAGATTGCGGGCCGCATGGACAAACTTCCCAAAGATTTCCTCAAACAAATAGGAGGGATCGGCGGCCAATCGGGCGCCGCCAGCGCAAAAACCACGACCAACGAGCACAAAACGGCTGCCTCAAATAAAGCGGACGCTTCCAAGGAGCGCGCTGAGTCGCCCAAGTCCGAAGCGAAAGCGGAGCCGAAGAAGTCCGATGGAAAATGAGCTTGGATTTGCCCGAGCGCGCCCGTTCCGCCCGCCAATCAGAGAGCGGCAACGAGCGCCTTGGATGCGCCCTCCTTTCGTGGAAAAGTGAACGCCGCCTACGGGCTTCTCGCGCCGGGCAGCCAGAATCCAGCGCCGTACGGTTTCGGATTTCGTGAGTATTCCGCGCCGCTTTTCCGCCAATTCGTGGTCGCTCTGCGCGCAAGTTGCGCATTTTCAACTCGGGCAGTTTCTGATTTCATAAGCGCTGCCCTGCAACGGGCATGCCATGAGACGAACCACCGCTACTTGGCTCGTCTTTATCGCGTGCTTGGCGTGGCCATCCATTCAAAACCTTGAATGCTCGGTCCACGCCCAGACCGCCGCCAGTGTCGATACCGACGGCGACGGCTTGAGCGATGGAGATGAGCTCACCATTTATCACACCAATCCCAACCGTTGGGACACCGACGGCGATGGCCAGAGCGACGGCGCGGAGACACGGGCGGGAACAGATCCGAATCGCGCTGACAGCGTTTTCAAAATTGTCGGGCCGCCCGCGGTGAGCGCCTTTGGCTGGCGGATCAGTTGGACCAGCATTCCCGGAAAGACCTATCGGCTCCAGCGGCTCGATCAACTCTCCGCGTTGCCGGCGACATGGCTCGATCTCTCCAACGTCACCGCTTCCGGTCCGCTCGCCACGGCGGATGATCCGACCTTTTCAGCGGCTGGCCGGCGGTTTTACCGCGTGTTGTTGGTCGAAAGCCTCACCGGCCCAGTTCCGACGGTGACTGCGATTGAAGCCAGTCCTGTTTCTGCAACGGCCGCAGGCATCGTCATGCTGACCGTTTCGGCCCAGGACACCAACGGCGTGGCTGCTGTGACATTCTTCGATGGGTCGGAAATCCTCGGGGCCGGGAGTCCAATCGAGGGCAATGGATGGCGATTGTTGTGGCCGGTCGATTTTGGGCTGAACGGCACGCGCAGCGTTACTGCTCAGGCGATCAATCTCACTGGCGGGTCGGCCTATTCGCCTCAGCTTTCCTACGCCGTCAACATCGCTGTTCCGCAATCGCGCCAAACTCTCGGCGCCATCGAAATTAATGCCGACACCTTTCAGACGAATGGAACCTCGCTGGTGCCAACTGGCAACGTCCGGCTGGGGCTCGTCCAGCTTTCCAGCCAAAGTTCGATCTCGCTGGCGCCGTCGCAAAATAGTTTAAGCGGGCAAGGGCAAGTGATCCTTCCAGGGTTGGGCGTCGTATTCGAGGGCGCATTCACGATCGATCCTGAGACCGGCTGGCTCGAATCGTCCAGCGACGGGGTGGCTCTCCATTCTCTGGATGCGTTGCCGGTGATCTCGTTGAATTCCCGAACCAGACTCTCTCCGCGGCGCATCGGAGTGAATGTCGTGACCGGCGCGATGCGCGGAACTGGCATGGTCGAGTTAACGATTCCAAATGATCCAGCCAGCCCCGGCCGTTTTGATGGCATTTTCTTTTTTGATCCGGCCACATTCACGGTCACGGTGGATGGTTCGTTTGCTTTGGGGACCGTTTTAGGAACCGGGAAAACCGTCGTCCGACTAACCGACTCGACCTTTGTTTTCACGGGCAATGTGACGCTGCCGGACGGAACAGTGATCCAGGGCGCATTGTTGAAACTGGCCTTTCAGCAAGCGACACCACGCTTCACGCTCGCGGGCGAAAAACTTTTATCGAATGGAACGACTCAAAGCGTCTCGGGAAATTTAACCGTTAGTGGCGCGTTCCAGCCGGCCAGTAATCTGCCGCCAACGCCCGCTGTGGTCCGGAATGATCCCGACCGGTTCGCGCCACTCGGGCCGGACGGCCAGCCAATCGAAGGGATCGCCCTCCAAGCGAATGCGGATGGATCCCTCCCGCCGTTTGAATTTCGTCCAGGCGGCCGCAGTTTGCTGGGGAAGGGCGGGCAATTCTATTTACGTTTTCCTTCCGGCGCTCGTGTCACGGAGCACGATGGCAAATCGTTTCTGCAATTCACGGGCGTGACGGCCGGATTTGGGGAAACGTTTCCGCTCCAGTTTTCAGAACCGGTCGAGCGGCTTTCCGGCGCTGCGGCTGAATTGCCGATTGGTCCGGTCGATCTCGCGCAGCTTGCGGAACTCGTCGGGCGCACTCCGCCAACTGGCTTGCCGATCACCGTTTTTGGGAAAGTGCATTTGTCCTGGATCGGCGGCGTGATCAGCGATGAGGGAATCATCGGCGCGCGCTTTGCGTTGACCGAAAACAGTCTGCCTGTGCCCTTCGATCCAACTGGCTTTCCCGATTTTCGGCTCGATCTCTCTAACTCACGCGGGATTCAAATCCCATTTTTTGGCGAGTTCACACTGCCCGACGCGAAAGGAGTTTCGCCCACGATCAAGGTCACAAAAAATCGGCCGGTGTGGCTCGGCATTCGACCGGACGGGAAGTTGACGCTGTCCGGACGCGGGGAAGTGACCTTTCCGAACAACGGCCCGAAGTTCGCCGCCGAGTTTCAATTGGACGATCCCTTCTATGAATTCCGATTCAGCGCTTCGGGATTGCATTTGCCGCTGCTGCAGAACTTGGGCCCGCTGTTGCCGAACCCTGCCTGCCTTTCCGATGCGACCCCCGAAACAGCGGAGGCATTGACTGGCGCTGCGCAATGTCTGAGCGCGGCGGACAAAGCATTTTTTAATTTCAGCGCCGAGGCCGCGGGTTTCGTCGCTGACGATCAAACCGCGGTATCGCCGCCGCAGGTGTTTTCCGGCGCGACCGCGCTACTCGAAGCTTGGAGTTACAGCGCGTTGAACTCGGCGGGGCTAACTCTGCCCAACGCTCTTTTTAAATCCATGCTCACTCAAGCCGGCGACTCGGCGGCGTCAGCTCGCGAACTCGAAACCGTCGCGGCGTATCGGCTCGCTCTCGAGCGTCTCCGCAAGGCCGGGCTGCGCACCGGGAACGAGGCGGAATTCGATGCTGCGCTAACGAAGGCGATCGAAGCTGCCGTCCGGCGCGCGCAGGATCCTGACGCGATTTCGAGTTTGGCCAGCTTGAAAAGCTCTCTTCGCGCGCTGCTCGAGACCGAACAGTTGCTGCAGTCGAGCGGCACGCGCGTCAGCGACGCGCGTTTGCAAGCGGCGATGGCATCGCTGATGAACCGATTCACCGCGAGTTATGCGCAGTCACTCGGTGTGCGGGCTGGAGTGTTCGCGCCCGAACAAAATGCCGTGATCAACGGCATGAACCGTTTTGTTGTTTACGAAAGCCTGGCGAACTGGCTCGAAGTTCTCGAGAACGCTCAGAAACTTGGGATTGATGGAAACCTGCAAGGACCGATTAGCGAGACGTTCGTCCAGCTTGGCATTCGTTTGCAGCGGTTGTTGACCGACACGCTGGCTGCGGCGGAAACGCAGAACGATTATGCGGCCTTCTCGTATGCGCTCGAAGATTACCTCGATCTCATCGCTTACCGGCAGGCGCAAGTTTTTCCGACGAACCCAGCCTTGCCCCAGCTTTTCAGTCCGGCCCAGCTCGCCGCCCGGCTTGGCGCAGTCTTCCAAGCAGCCACGGCTCAGCCAGGCGGAGAACGAAGCTTGGTGAATCAATCCGCGGAAATTCGCCGGCTCGTCCACATTCTCCGGCAAATGCCCGCGGGCGTGACGTTCGCGGCGGATCCATTCCAGCGCGCTTACGCTCGGCTCGATGACGCCATCGGCCGCTCGATGATTATCGTGAGGTCGGCGAGCGCCAATTTGCGCGGCGCGGTGGAGTTGCTCGAAGCGGGAATTCTTGAAGCCCGGCTGCGTGATCAATTCCAATTTCAATCCACGACTCCTTGGGAAACCAACGAGCGCCTTGGCAACGTCGTCGATCAAATCGCGTTGAAAGCGCAGGCGCAGAAAGGCTGGTCTGAATTGCACCAGGCGATCGGGCTTCTCCTGGCGGAAGCGGACCGGCAAGGCTCGATCAATAATCTGGCCCGCCGGAAGATTTATCTGTTGCAGGCAGCTAAACTCACCGCGGCCGCCCGGCAGGTGGCGGTCGGTTTACTTCAAGCCACGCCCGCGGGGCAACTCGCGGACATGTTATTGCCGGGCGACCTGCAGATCGATCGCGTGGCCGGCGCGATTCGTTACGACCGGCTGCACCGAACTTTAAATGGCGCTTTCAGCGGCCAAATGCGCCTGCCGAAGTTCGATTTGTCGCTGACGTTGCAGAACGCCTCATTCTCGACCGGGGGTGAATTTGACTTAAATGCGTTCGGCCGGCTGGCCATTCCGAGCGCGGCGAATCCAGTCGCCCGCTTGAGCATCACCGAACGCCGGCCCTTGCACATTCAGTTTCGCGCGCCCAACGACATTAAGTTCGCTGGAAGCGGCCGGCTGGAAGTGAACGGGATGACGGTGGAGGCATTCATCGGGCTGGAAGATCCGGTTTACCGGTTTGGGGTTGCGTTCGAAGGTTTGCGTTTCGATTTGGCGAAGTCGCTGACGGTTTACATTCCAACGATTCCGGATACCCAGCCGTTTCAGGCCGAAACCGCGGCCGCCTTGAAGGATTATTTTCAATCGATGAACGGCGCGCTCGAACCGCTCGCCGGTCTGACTGACGCGCCGAAGCTCGGGGAAGTTGGCGAACCGCCCGATTTCCAGGCGCCAGTCCTGAGCATTCCCACCCAGCCGCTGGAAGCTTGGGCCAATCAAAAGCTGCTCGACGCGCGTAATAATTTAAACCGGGATTTCAGCGCCACCACGAATTCGATGCGGCTGCAGTTACAGGCGCTGGCCAGCCTGCTCGCGACCACGCAAGCGGAGTTGCTCGCGCAGGAAGACTTTTTGCGGATCACGATCGCTTCGCGCAAGCTGGCCCAGGCTTTCCAAGCCCGCCCCGACGCTGCGCTCGATCCGAATTCCGATCCCGAACTCAAGCAATTGCTCGATCAGCAAAAGGCGCAAGTGAAGAACTTGCTGACGAACTCGCACATCAATCTTACCCCATCGCGCATCCACTCGATTTTGGAAGCGGCCGGCAACGTCAGCTTCGCCGAACAGAGTTTCGGCCGCGATGGAACGGATGTGGACGCTTTGTTGCCGCAATTTTTCGAGCGGGCGAGCGGTTCCTTGCAGGCCTCTGCCGGGCTCAATGCAGCCACGGGCCAGCCGCAGAATCCAGCCGCGTTCAATCAACTCAAGGAAGAGGATTTGAATCAGCGGATGAAAGAGCTGCTTCAGCTCCAGCAGCAAGCCCAATTGTCCGGCGTGCAAGTGTCGTACCGTCAGCCCTTGCAAACGCTGGCGATGCGGCGGCGCGAGTTGGCGTTGGCCGAACTGAATTCACTTGCAGAAACCAATGTTCACAATTTCAAACGGATCGGCGCGCTGACGGATGACCTGCTCGAAGTGCAGCAAGCAGCTCAAGGCGGCTTGTTTGATTATCCTGCCACTCCTGTGCTGCAGCCAGACGGGACGTTTGCGGTGACCACGCCGGACCAGGACCTTTCCCAGAACATCACGGCCAAGCAAAACGCCGCGATCAATTACGTCGTTCACGGGTACGACCAAATCGGCGCCGCGATTTTCGACGGGGTGAATCCGAAAGATCTCTTCGGGCGCGAATATCGTGCGAAGGCCAAACAGATCGTCCAGACGAGGCAGCCCGCGCCGCCAGGTTGGCTCGCGTTGCTGAACAAAACGATGACGGACGAGTGGAACGATTTGAAAACGGAAATCGAGCAACCGTGGACGGCGGATCGAATTCACGACGGCGCGGCGTTGCTCGGCCGGCTGGTCGATTTGGCTGCGTGGGCCCAGTACCAACAATTGCCCGAACTCGAACCGATGCGCGTGGCTCTCGGCACGTTGACTTTGAAATTCACCGCCGTGGCCGAAGCGCAGAAAGCATGGTGGTTGCTCGATCGTTACTCGGAGCTCTTGCTCGCCGCGGCCCAGGAAAAAATCAACAACACCGCCAGCGCGCTGCAAGACTCGATTCAGACGCAAGCGATGGCGACGTTGCGCGCCACCGCACGCCTGACGAGCGCACTGGCGTTGCTGGCACCCCAGGCGAAAGCGGCCGATCTCGCGCTGCCAGGCGATCTGGTTGTCCGGCGCGCTTTCGGAGAAGTGGAGTACCACCGCGACACTGGCGAATTGAGCGGGCGGTTCGGGGGGGCGTCTCGAGTTCCCGGACATTAACGCCTTCTTCGAAGTGAGCGAAGTCACTCTCGATAACCAGGGCAATTTCGGGTTTCGCGCCGGCCTCTCGAGCCCGCTGCCCGTCGGCGGCGTTCGGATTACCGCGAACACCCAAGTTTCCGGACGCGGCCGGCCGAATCCAAATCCGCTGTTGCCGCCGATTCCGCGTGACCAGCAGATTTCGCTGGCCGGCAACGGGACGGTTCTTCTGCCGAACGGGCAGCAATTCGCCGCGGCGGTTTCTTACAGCACGTCGGACAAAGTTTTAGCGTTTCAAGCAGACGCGACAAATCTCGGGCTTGCTTTGGGCAAGCACGTGGCGCTGTTCGGCGCGGGCGCCGGTTTTAAGCTCGGTGGAATTGGCGTTGACGGCGTGAAACTCACCGACGGCGAAATGACGTTCCAAGGAAGCGCGGGTTTGCTGCGCAATGACAAACCGCCGAAAGATGCGGCGAAAGCGAGCCCGGAAGATTTTTATCTCATCGCGCAGAATGTCCAGGCGCGCTTTGCGTTTGATCCGGCTGGATTTGATCTCAGCCTGGCGAACGGGACTTTGCAGCTTCCTGAAATCTTCACGGCGGGTCTGTGTGACACGAACCACCCTCGCAGCACTGACAAACCGCTCATTCAAATATCCCAGCCAATCAAAGTCCGGTTTGATCTGGCTTCGGCGGCGCCGGGCGGAATTCCCGCGATTGCGGCGGTAACCTTCAGCGGCGCGCTGGGCTTGCACGATATCGGCCTGAAAGTTCCGGCCTTGCCTGGATTGGGCGCGGAGATTTGCGATGGCACGTTGGAATTTCCGCGGGTCGCCCTCACCTCCGATGCGCTGCGGATCGAACAGTTGCCTTTGGTGAAAATTGGGCTGGGCAAATTGCAAGTCCCGCTTCCGCCCGGCCAGACGAATCGCGCGGACATCGTGAATGCGGTCTGGGCGCTGGATGGTTTTCCGACGGGAGAAATTGTTTTACAGAGTGACATCAAAATGCTCGATCAAAGCGGCTTCACCTTCACGCTGTTGGGCCAGGAGAAGTGCAGCGATGGAACCGCCACCGATTTGATCATCACCCGCCAAGGGCCGGACGGTCCGCCGAAAATCATCTTGGACGGAGCAATCCAATTTGGCGCCCCGCTCGATACGCTCACGACGGTGGAGGGCGACCAGGTCAAGGGAAAAGGGTGCGGCACCTTGATTTTATATGGGCCGCCCACGTTGCCGGAGTTCCACATTCGTGAACTGTCAGTAGGCGGAACATTTCATCTGGGCGGGACCAATGGCTTGCTCGTGCAAAACGCCCAACTCGATTTCATCAATCCTGAAAATCTGCTGCATTTGGATGCCGATCACAAAACGATCATCAAACTCGATGGCAGTTTTGGTTTGCCGAATAACGGCCCGGCGCTGTCGATGACCGATGCGAAGTTTACGTTCTTCGACCAGAACCGGCTGCCGGCATTTACCGTCAGCAGCCTTGCTTACGACAATCGCGGGTTTCAGCTCGTGCCGAACCTTCCCGCGCAAGTTTCCAAAGCGAGTCTCGCTTTCAAAAATCCCGAGGCGCCGTTGCCCGCGCTGTTCAATCCCACCAACATCACTGTGGGGCTCAGCGCTAAAGTGGCGTTGCCGTCGTTCGAGCAGCCATTCGTGAGCGGCCAGGTCGACGATATCGCCGTGACGGTCACGTCGGCGGGCTTTTTGCAAATTCAAGCGGTGGACGGTTTCGGCATGGAAATCAATATTCCAAAGATCCCGCCGCTCGAAGATGTGGGCGGGCGCGTTTATGTGGGGAACCTGAGCGATCCGGCCAACATCACGTTCACGGGCAAAGTCGGTGCGAGCTACGAAGGGTACAAACTGAAAATGCTGATCGCGTTCAACCTGGCGGGGATGATCGGCGAATGCTTGGACGTGAACGCGGGCGCGGTCGGGATCCCGATCGCCCAAACCGGCTTTTTGATTACCGGAGCTTCCGGCGGCATGGCGTTTCTGAACAGCAATGGCGACCCGTGCGACTTCGCCAATTACATGACGCCCGAAGGCAAACCGAAACCTGCCATCATTCAATTGCCGCTCGGCCTGACCTGGCAGAATCTGCTCGCGCTCAAGCAACGGTTCGAGCAACTCGTCCAGGCTTACGCACCTGCGATGGGACCGGTCGCAGCCCGCCGGGTTGCGCTGGAAACCATCCGCGGCAGTTCGGCTGCGTCTGCGCTCGACGCCGCTGCGGAATTGCAAATCCCGTGTCCCGGGGATTGCCCGCCGCCGACCGTTAACATTTTCTGCCAGCCGCATCCGGACCAAACGAGGTTCCCGAACAAAATCATTTTGAAGTTCACCTCCGTCGATGAGGAGACGCTCAACCGGATTGGGATCACGCGCGATTGGGTGTCGCAGCAAGTCAGTTCCGGCGGCGACATTGCCGTGCAAGCCGGGACGGTCATCCGGTTCATGGTCGATCAACTCACGCCCAAAGCGGATCCGTCGCTTTTAGGCCAAGCGCGCGCGGACAAAATCAACGCGGTCATCACGCAAGTTTTGAACGATCTGCAAGCCGAAGCCACTCGATTGATTCGGGAGAAAATCGCCGGCCAAACGACTGCGGACGCGATTTACGACAAATTGAAGGAGGCCGCTTACGCGGGAATCTCCTGCCCGGACGTGACGATGCAAGTTTCGGGAACGTTCAGTCATTTGGCGGTGTCGAGTTTTCTTTCGGCCACAGGGCAGGGGATCTTGAGCACGGCCGGATCAGCGGGAGTGGTTGGAAAAGTCAACCTGTTCGGAATTCCGGTCGGGACAGGCGAAGTGTTTGTGGCCGCGACCGACAAGCAAGGGCTGCCGAATCCGTCGTTGTGCGGCGATATCAACGTGGCATTCGGACCGCTCGATCTCGGCAGTTTGAAGGCGAGCTTGAATTGCGACAATTGTGTGACCGGCGTGTTGAGCGTGTTCGGACAATTGGCCGGTTCGCTCTCGGTCGACCTGGTGAACAATATTTTGGCGAAGGTCGCGCCGGAATTTCAGGGGAAATCGCCGCAGGAATTGGTCGCGCTTCTGTCGGCGCAACAGAAAGCCGGGTTCATGGCGGAATTGTTTCAGATCCCCGCCGCGGCTTTGCCGCCGGATTTGCCGCAGCGGCTCGTCACGGCGTTGGGCGCGGCCTTCGATCAGATCAATCCGCAGTTGCTCATGTGCGGCCAGGTGCGGCCGAAACTATTTGGCTTGCCGCTCATGCCTGATGTGGTTGCGGTCAGCGCGCGCGAGACCAAAAACACATTCGATGCGAACGTCCGCTTTTCCCCGTCCTTTTTGCTGGCTCTGATTTTGGATCCGCGATTCTTTCCGCCGGTCGACACGGCCACGCTGGGCTATTCGTACTTCCAGCCGGATCCAGCGCAAATTTTACTGGCCGGCTTGAGCGGCCGGTTGAGTTCTCCAGCTGCCATCCAGCAATTCGCGGAAGAACAATTCCTGCAGGTCCTGCAAAACAACGCCATGACGATCGCGTACGAACTGAGCCCGCTCGGTTTGAAGCTGGGTCGTGCCCAAGCTCGCGTAGTGAACCCGGATCTGATCTCGCATCCGGTGGTGCGAGTGCCCGTCTGGAAACCGCCCGAGGAAGTTGGCTTGCCTTCGAGGCTGGACCTGCTCGAAGCGGCCGTGCGCGCCGATTTATTGGGCAACTCGCTTTGGAAAGGCAATTCCAACGATCTGTTCACCGTGTTTCCGGATGACACGCGCAAGAATCAAACCCGCGGGCTGAGTTTGATCCACGATTACTTCCCTCATGGCGGCTTCATCGGCGCGGGTTATCTCGATGTGCCGAAGGCTTTGTACGAGCCGGTCCCCAACGAGTTTTATGTGATGGTCAGTCCGACGAACTCACCGCTCGTCCGGCTCGGGGCGGCTATCACTTACGTGAGCGAATATGTTTTGAAAAACACCGAAGCGGGCACGCTCGGTTTTTATCTGCCGGCGCCGAACCCGCCGACCTTCGTGGACTCGACCGGGCGGCCACTTTCGCCATTGCAGTTGCTCGAGTCGATCCGCCATTTCGATGTCAAAGATCTGCACGCCGGAAGCCTCTATCCGTTTGAACAAAGTTTTCTGCTCGGCCATTTAAACGGCCAGCTTCTAGGCGTCCCGATCGGTGAAGCCAAAGTCGTCGGCTTGCCCGCGGATCCCGCCAAAGGCCGGGCCGAATCGATCCTCCAAGTCACCGCCCAAGTCCCCATCGATTCGGGCCTGCACGCGTTCATTCCCCAGGCGAATTTCATTTTCGAAATGCGGCAGGCCCCGCCGCAACCCATCGAAGTCTGGGCCTCGAATGCGGTCGTGCGCTTGAACAATCTCCAAGCGAGCGGGCCGAGCGCGGAGGCCGCCCGTCTTGCGGTCGACCAGTTGTTGGCCGAGGTCAACAGCAACATGCCCAAAGTGAAACTCGAGAGCGATGTGACGCTGCAAATCCCGCCGGAGCTTTCCGCATTTATCGGAGTGAACGTGACCAGTTCCGGAAACGCGAAGTTCGTCGCGTATTCGCCTGCCTACGATCCAGCCGCTTTGGGCGATGGACCGTTCGCGGAAGCAAAACGCCGCGGTGGCATTGCGCTGCGGGCGGATGCGACCCTCGGGGGGCTCTTCTCGATTCCGCAAGCTGAGTTCTTCATGCTGCCGCAAGGAAACGCTTTGCCGCTGTTATCAGGCCGCTTCAATTTGGCTTCCGCGAACTTGCCCGGCGGAATTACATTTCAAAATGTAAAAGTCGATTTCAACAGCGCACCCGTCGCAGGCCAGGCGAGTCTCGCTGCTTCAGGTGTGATGAGCGCCGTCCGCGTGCTGCCGTATCTGGATATTATGCCGCGCGTCACGGGACAAAATCTGACCGGGCGAGTTGAGGTTGTTAAAAACAGTTCGGGTCTGCCAACGACGCGGCTGTCACTCGACCCGGCGCGCATTTATTTCCCGTACTTCGACCCGGCTAAAGCGGTTTACATTGATGGCGGCGCGGCGACTACGCCGTTCACCTTCTCGACTGATCCGAACCAGCAATGGAACGCGCGCGTCACGTTTCAGGATTACATCAGCTTGGGCGTGGGCGGGGTTGAATTGCTGCGCTACAGCGGGTCGAGCCTTTCGGGCGGCGTGACCAACAAAGGATTGGCCAGCGGGAGCATTACCGTGGCGATTGATTCGAGCCAACAACTCCAGATTCTGCCGTTCAGCAGCACCTACGCGCGCTCGATAACATTCGAGGGCAGCAGCGGTTTGTTGACAGTCTCGAGCGATGGTTCGTTTCAGCTGAAGGGAAGGCTCGGACAAGGGTTGACGTTTGCCGCCGCTGGCGGTGTTCCGGAAGTCCAAATCGCCGCTGGGGCTGACGTGGTCATGACTGGCCAACAGATTCGTTTCACCATCGGCGGCACGTCCGCCGGGCCGTTCCCTGGGTCGACGGCGCAAGGGACGCTGGTGCTGGACTACTCGAATTTGCCAAATGTGACCGCTTCGCTTTCGAGCACGATCACGATGGATCCACTCGTGACGGGCATATTCAAAATCGTGCCTGCCGAGGCGAGCGCGACGAAGCTCACCGCTCTGATGACCAACAGTGTGATCACGCTCTCGGGCGCAAAACTAAAGCTCGACGGCGTCGTCACGAACGAGATTCTGCTGCCGCCTCTCACGCTCGATGTGAATGGGAACTTCCAAAAACTAATCGGCCCGGTCGATTTGGCTGTGCCGCTCCAAAATAGCGTCGCTCCGTTTTTGCTCAGCAACGCGCAGTTTAACCTCAAACGCACCAGCGCCACTGTCGGCGTGTTCGATTTTAGCGCGGACCTGACGCTGCCAGGTTTTTCGACGGCGGGCCGGCCACACTTGACGGCCGCGGCGATCGACAGCACTGGTCAATTCAGCCTGACGGCGGGCGGAGGCATCACTCTGTCCCTTACCAGTTGGCCCGTGACGTCGGCTGGCCTAACTGCCGTGACTCTCAGCCGGGTTTTGGTCGGGACGACTTACCAAACCACCTTGAACGCCCAAGGCACTTTCAGCGGCGGAGTCATTCCCGCCGGCGCGATTACGACGAGTTCGAGTCTGGCCTTCAGCACGACGGGGCTCGCTTCCATTTCGGCTGCCGTTCAAATTCCGAACTGGACCCTCGGAAAATTCTCGATCAAGCGGGCTGACGGTAAAAACCTCGGCGCAACATTAAGCGGCGCCGGCTTGAGCATTGAACCCGCCACCGTCAGCCTCGCCTTCGACAATTATGTCATGGGCAATTTCACCTTGCCCAGTTCGGCGTTAGCGAGTGCGGGGGCAGGCAGCCGGGTCGGCTTGGCTGCGTATCGGCCGCAATACCTCATTTCGGGCAATGATTTTAATTTTGGCGCGAGTTCCAGCGCGTTCAGTTTATTTGGCTACGATCTCGGCGCGGTCTCGTTCTCGTTCGGCAGGACGGGCCAGGCCGTGTTCTTGGCGATTCAGGCGAGCAGTCTGGCCCTGCCAGGTTTCCTCGATGCGAACAAAGTCCCGATCCGAGTGAATGCGACCGGCACGATTCTGTCGGACGGTTCCGTGCAAGACGGGCGGTTCACGCTGCAAAGCGCGGCTGGGTTGAGCCTGAGCTTTGTTAAGAAATCAATTAACGATCTGGCGAACGGCGTCGCTGCTCTCAAGCGATCTGGCGCAGGCGTCACATCTCTTGCCTTGAGCGGAAATTTTTCGGGCGGGGCGCTGAGTGGGCTCGGTTTGCCCGGCGGAACTGCTGGTCTGCAAGTTCAGCTTGCGGCCGACGGCACGCAAACGATCCAAGGCCAGTTGACCATCGCGCCGGTTCAGGCGGGGTTGATGCGGATCGAGCCGGTTGCTGGCGGTTCATTCACGGCGACGTTAAACAACACCTCGCTCCAGTTCACCACCGACGCGCGTTTGGTTATCGATCGTTTGTTCGCCGCTCCGATCGGCCTGGCTCGGCCGGTCTTGTCGAGTTCCGGTGCTTTCAGCCAAGCGGTCAATGTCGCATCGCTTCAGGTTCTGGGAATTAATTTCGGCTCTGGGAATTTCACGTTGAATCGATCGAGCGCAGGCGCGCTCAGCTTGGATCCGGTGCAGTTGAGTCTGACCGTGCCAGGCATCGGGCAAACGCTTTCTTTCTCCGGAAATATCCAGCAAGACGGCACGACCACGCTCGTCAATTCGATCGGCAGCGCCATTCCAGTCCTTGGATTTAACGCCGTAGGCGCGAATACGTTTTTGGCCGGACCGAGTTTTTATTCCAGTCTGGTCAAGGGGCGGTCACCGGAAGCTTATTGGAGGCTCGGGGACGGGGTGGAATTCGTTAGCGGCAGAATAAGCTATCCGGTCAAAGATGAGATGGGGCTGCACAGCTTGTCGCTCTCGCCGTTCGTTCTTCAGCCGGACCGATCGCAGCTGGGCGCGCTGCTGCCGATGGATGACAATGCCTCCTTCAAATTCGCCGCGGGCAAAGTGCTCGCAATTCCCATGGCGCAGGAACCGTCGTTCGACATCACCGGTCCGCTCACGGTGGAAGCCTGGATCAAGGTGAATGCGTTGAACGCCGCGTATCAAAGCATCGCCACCAAAGGGGACAGCGCCTGGCGCGTGCAACGGAATGGGAATGCCAACTCGCTTTCATTCGACACCGACGGTTTAAACCCGCCCTACCTGGCGGGCAGCAAGAATGTCAACGACGGCCAGTGGCACCATGTCGCGGCCGTTTACGATGGCAAAAACAAATTCCTTTTTATCGACGGTGCGGTTGACGCCTGGACGCGGGTGACCGGTTCGATCGCTCTCAACGATTTTCCAGTCATGATCGGCGATAATGCGCAAGCGACCGGCCGGCCTTGGGACGGCTGGATTGATGAGGTGGCGATTTACAAATCCGCGTTGCAGCCGGACCAGATCGCCAATGATTTCCAAGCGGGCAAAGGAACCGCGCTGAGCAGTTCTCTTCGTTTGCAGATTCTGAGCTTGGGGTCCGTCAATCTGAATGGCTCGATTTCGCCTGGCGGCCAGATCGATTTGCGCGCTGACAACGCGGCATTCGCGATGGCCGGATTTTCCGGGAACAGTGGCAGTCTCTGGCTCAGGAATGGGGGCGGATTGAAAGCTTCGGGCTCATTCGGATTTAACGTGCTCGGGTCCTCCGGGAATCTCTTTCTCGACGGCACGATCGATTCGCCCGCCACGTTTAATCTTTACGCGAGCGGCGGCGGGACTTTGAAGTTTGGCAATTACTCGGTGACCATTCCCGCGAATGGTGTCGTGTTGAAGAGTTCCGGGTTGAGCCAAAATGGAACGGCCAACCAGCTCACGTTGCCGGGCACGTCGGCCACCGTGAGCATCGGTTCGTTGCAGGTGACATCGAGCGGTCTGCAATCTTTGAGCGCGAGTTACGGCGCGGACAGCCAATGGCAATATTTCGGCACCTGGACGGATGCGTTTGGTAAAGTCCACAAGATTCATCCCTTTTATCGTTTCAAAGGGAGCGTCAATTTCAGCGTCAGCAGCAACGCGATTAAAGGGAGTGCGACCGGGACGTTTGGCGCGTGGTTCGATCCTGGAAACGATCCGGCGGACGGCGATTTCGACACCATGAGCAGCTCCGATTTTATCTTTCCAAAGTTCACGGTCAAAGAATCGCTCGGGACCGGCGTGCCGGTGAGCGACTTTGGAGATTTCAACTGGAACCGCGTTTCGTTCCCGCCTTCGAACACGGACTCGAACGATCCCGCGCGAACACTCTTTCCGTTTAACTTGTGGTAACGAACTTGAGTCCGGGCCATGAATGACCCGTCTGGCCTTCGGCCGCCCCGTATGGCATTAAACCTGCCTGTAATCCTAGCCAAATGAATTTGAAACGGCGGGTTCGGAGGAGAGGCCATTTGTGATCAAGCGACTATCCAGTACGCTGGAAAACGACTCGCGAGAGAGCAAGACAAAGGCGTTTACATTGGTGGAACTGCTGGTTGTCTTGGCGATTCTAGCGCTGTTAGCCGCTATGCTGTTCTCCGCGCTTGCTCGTGCTCGATCCAACGCTTGGTGTGCGCGGTGTCAAAGCAACCTCCGGCAGGTCGGAATCGGTTTGGCACTGTACAAAGATGACTTTTATGCGTTCCCAAAAACCAGAGGGAATTGGGGCGGCGCCATCACGTACCGTCAGTGGCAGCCTTTGTTAGAACCCTATGTTCAGTCTCACACAGCCACTCGAAGCCAAAGATCCGTCTTGGCCTGTCCCTCGACGGAAGGAACTCGCTACCGCTTAGGAAGCGGATTTGTTCAAGTTCCGCATTCTTATGGGTATAATCACGATGGCTACGTGGTTGGTTATCGCCCGGAAAAGTTCCGCGGTTTGGGAGGCAGCTCGCTTGTTGATCCCACCCGGGAATCCGAGGTTGTCGCTCCGTCCAGCATGATCGCTGTAGGGGATGGGACTATGAACGGACCGACGAACGCCGTAGCGGCGACGGATCTCGGGCTCTCTCGCGCAGCAACGCCGCTCTGGAGCGGCGACTTTAGCCACTGGATTGACCGGGCGCAGCGGAGGCACCACGGCCGTGTCAACATCGCCTTCTGCGATGGCCATGTGGCGAAATTCACTTTGAAAGCGCTTTTCATAGACGATGACGACGAGGCGCTTCGCCGCTGGAACAAAGATAACGAACCGCATCGTTCCGATTAAAACTGGGGCCTAACTGGTCCGCAACTTTCGCATTGGGAAATTTTAATGGATCTGCGCGGATCACCGTCGGGACCATCGGTGCTCAGGCCGAATGACCCGATAAAAGTTGTGGAGCAAAAACGAAGCGTGAAAATTGGCTGCAAGGCCCCTCTTTAGCGTTATAGAAATTTCGAACTTTTTCAGGTCAAGGGAATTACTTAGGTCCGACCCCGGAGAGCATTGCCGCACCGAGCAGAATTGAAAATCGGCTATTTCGTATCGCGCTCTTTGCGCACCACAAACCTCCCGTTCGCGTTCGCGCACGACCAGGACGGAGCAGGGCGCAATGGCGCCTGTCTGAGGTGATGCCGGCCATCTTTGGGCGTGCAGGTGAGAGAGCAATGGCGCTACGATCCTGGTATGCCATCCAGCCAAAGCCGCCGCCGGGTTCAGGCGCGAGCATGAGCGAAGTGACGCACATTCTTGAGGCGATCCAGCAGGGCAATGCCAAGGCCGCCGAGGAATTGTTGCCTCTCGTTTATGACGAACTGCGCAAGCTCGCCGCGCAGAAGATGGCGCGCGAACAACTGGGGCACACCCTTCAGGCGACCGCGCTCGTCCACGAAGCGTGGCTCCGGCTCGGCGCCGACGCGCAGCCCGGCTGGCAGACCCGTGCTCATTTCTTCGGCGCGGCTGCCGAAGCCATGCGGCGAATCCTCGTCGAGCGGGCGCGCCGGAAGCGCGAATTTGGGCTTTAGAGCCAATCTCTGAGCGGTGGTTTTTGGCTGTAACGAAATGCCTTTCCGCCACAGTGGTGACGTGCCCAGAGCCAACCGCTCCTTCCTGCCCGGTAAACTCTATCACCTGACCGACCTCAGCCGGGCAATTTCCCGCCGTAGCAGCCGCGCTACCCGGCTCTTAGCCATATAAACCGCGGCCATCGTCGTGCCGGCCGCTTTCGCTGCCGCGCGCACCGGCAATCCCTGCAACACCTGCAGATCGAAGAGTTGAAACTGCCGGGCGCTCACCTGGCGTTTGACGCGCGCCAGCGCGGACTGGCGAATGTGTTCCTCCCATTCTACGTCCCAGAGCCGGTCGAAAGCGGGATCCATTTGAGATGTCGCTTCAGCACTAGCTTCGTGGAGCAATGAATCAGTGGTCGTTGCGTCGTTGTGGTCAGCCTTGGCTCGCATCTTAAATTTGAGAAGTTGGCTCGCTGGTCTCCGAGGAGACGCGATCCGATAAATCCTCCTGTTCGCAATGGATTGGAGATCGGCGGAGCGTTCCGTGCGCCCGTGCCCTCGCTCGGAACTGGTCTGCGATCCGCCAGCGGGCTTGTTGATAGAGCCACGCGCGAAAGGAGCCGCGGTTCCCGGCGTGCTTGAACTCCCGAAGCTTCTTCGCCACGGCGATTAAGGTCTCCTGCAGCACCTCGTCCGCCTCGGCGTCGGCGAGGCCGGCCTTGCGCGCCACGTTACGAAGCAGCGGCCCGTAATCGTGATCGAACTCGCGCCAGGCCGTCTGCTGACTCCAATCCTTCAATCGCGCCAGCAAGCTCGGCCGCGTCGCCAGTGAAGTCTCATTTTCGGCCTGCATGAAAACTATTCACCCTGAGAACGGGTGAACGGACCGGAGTTTAACAAAAACAATCTGGCGGGCGACGAAGATTTTTTGCAATCTTTTCAAAATCAAGATCACGCGGGGCGTGTTGTTGCCCTTAACTTGCAGCAAGCCCAGCCTCTTCCAGCGCTCGGTTCAAGAGCTCCAAAACACCTAACTCGCCAGCCCAGTAGTCGAGATACGGTCCGGTCCAGCGTGCCACTGGCGGTACGAGACTTCTCCACCCTGACGATACCAATCGAGCTTTGCCAGCACCGTGTCTTCCTGGAAGGCAAAGTCCAGTTCTGACGGCGCAGCTTGCCCCACCGACTTTTTCTGAGGCCGAGCAAGTTGTGATTGGCAAAACCGACTGCGCCAGCGAATAAACACGTTCCCACGAGCAGGACTTACATCGAAGGTTCTGGTGTGGGAAACACCCTCATTGGCCGCTCGCCCACTCATCAAGTCCGACATTCTCGGGCAATTCTTCAAACCAGAGGGGCGCTTGCCTTAACGAGCCCAAGCCCTCCCGCTTGGCTGTCCGCGTTTTGAAAAAGTCTCAGGCGACGAGAATTCTTGTTAAAGTTCCCCGCTCCGCTGCGTTCTCAGGGCGGAACAAGTATGAGTGCAAGCTCTGTGAACACGACCACCGCCAACACATCCGCCACCACAAGAGGAAAGCCCCGGCACGAGTGTGTCACCAGGCGCGAATTCCTGCGTTCCTTATCGCAAAGCGCCTGCGTTTTATCGTGCTTTCTGCGCTCGTCTCCAGCCTGGGCACAGATCGCGACGTCGCCCCCACCAACAGATGACTTGATTTATTGGTCGGCCACCAAGCTGGCCCAGGCCCTCCGCGACAAAGTGCTTTCCTCGGAGGAAGTCGTTACCGCACACCTTAACCGAATCGCGCAAGTCAATGGCAAGATCAACGCCATCGTTCAGCTTGCATCAGAGCGTGCTTTGGCCGAGGCGCGAGCCGCCGATGCCGCCTTGGCTCGAGGCCAAATCAAAGGTCCGCTTCACGGCGTGCCCATCACCATCAAAGACAGCTTCGATACCGAAGGGATCATCAGCACGGCAGGCACGAAAGGACGCGCCCAATTTGTTCCGGGTCAGGACGCAACCGTGGTGGCGCGTTTGCGCGCGGCTGGAGCCATTCTCTTGGGCAAGACAAATACTCCCGAATTCACCATGGACGGCATCACGGACAATCTGGTATATGGCCGCACCAACAACCCCTTCGATTTGAGCCGCACGGTCGGGGGAAGTTCAGGGGGCGCGGCCGCGAGCGTCGCCGTGGGCGGATCGCCGATGGACGTTGGCTCAGATACACTGGCGAGTGTCCGCGGCCGGCGCATTGTTGCGGCGTCGCCTCAATCAAGCCCACATCCGGTCGCGCGTCACTCGCGGGCCACATTCTCGAATCCACTACGGCCCTTGGGATGCAAACTCAGCCAGGACCGATCGCCCGGTTTGTCGAGGATTTGATCTTAGTCCTGCCCATCATTTCCGGACCCGACCCCCGCGATGCCGCGGTGGAAGACCAACCGCTGGGCGATCCGGCCGACGTGAACTTGAAATCGCTGCGTGTTTCCTTCCACACGAATAACGGTGTGACGACTCCGGCAGCGGAAATCGTCCAAGTCGTGCGCGCCGCCGCCGCGGCCCTCTCCGGAATGGTCGCACAGATGGATGAAAAGCGTCCGGCCGAACTCCCCGACGCTCCAGCCATCATCAGCAGCATGTATTATGTCACCGGGCGGGAATACTTTCGAAGCCTTCTGCAGGCTGCCGGGACACCATTGAATCAGGCGAGTGCAGTGTTGCAAGACCTTGTTAACAACCTCCCGGTATTGAGCCCTGCCCAGCAGGCGAACGCCCTGGCGCGACGGGACGCCTTCAAACAAGCGTTGCTGAAGTTCATGCAGGACTACGACCTGATGCTGTGCCCGGTGTGGCCGCGCATCGCCCCGCTTCACAGTGAGGCAGCGGCCAACATTGATCCTTCCTATACCAACCCCTATAACCTCGCTGGCTTTCCTGCGGCGGTGGTTCGCGCCGGAACCTCCAGCCAGGGATTGCCAATTGGCGTGCAGATCGTCGGGCGACCCTGGAAGGAACACGTCGTCCTCGCAGTCGCTCAATTGTTGGAAACGGCACTCGGTGGCTGGCAGCCAGTGCCCGCCCCGGTTCTGAAGATTCAAGGCTCTTCGCCCTCACCCCGTCTGTCCTGGAAAGGCTATGGGACTCTGCAATCAGCCGACGCAATAGAGGGGCCCTGGGTCGAACTGCCAAAAGCCGCAACTCCGTATCGCGTCACGAATGCGGCGCCAGTCCAATTCTATCGTATCAGACAATGAGGACCTCGCGATGGCCGAAAACCCCGGCCAGCGCGCAGAGCAAGGATTGGATGTGTGACAAGTCGGTCAAATACCAACCTCGACTTGTCGCGCCCCAAAGGAACATATGAATGCTCTCAGACTGACAGCGCTATTCATTTTATCGTGTCCTGGACTCACTCCTTCTGCCGCGGCGGCCGTTTGTCCGCTGCCGGCCTTCTCAGCGGGGAGCGCGCCTGTCGGGAACGGTGGTCTTAGTTCGGTGCGAGGCGATTTTGACAGCGACGGAAGCAATTCAATATCCGGGATACCATAGGATCGACTCAGTCGCGCTCGGCGACTTCAATCAGGATGGAAAGCTTGATTGGGTTACATCTTGGTCCGATGACGTTGCGGGAGAGCGCGCCACGGTTTGGATGAACACATCGTGCTCGTCCAGTCCAACCCTCACGGGTGGACGCGGCGGCAACACTTTCGTGATCTCCTGGCCGATTCCGTTCCCCGATTATGCCCTCGAATCAAGCACGAGTTTGCTTCCGCGGAGCTGGAAGCCATTCGACTCTCTGCCCGTGAACCACAATGGCCAATGGGAAGTCGCAGTTCCGCCGGCAGAGAGTCAGCGTTATTTTCGCCTACGCAAGCCGTGACCTGGCCCCTCTCGCTGGGTTGGATGGAACATCACTGAACCGTCTCCACCGGCATTACTTTTGAGAAACCGATTTTGTTGAGCAGAGCTTTGAACCGCGGGTCGTCGCGCAAATCGTCCCAAAATTCATGATAGAGGAGCCAGGTCAGGTTAAACTCGGCTCCTGAGCCGTCTCGCCTCTGGCGGATTCGGAAGGATTGACCGAGTAAGTCCAGTGCTGCATTTGTGTCACCCAGTTTCAATTGGTAAACAGCTTTCCAATAATTCTCAAATTTTGGATTTTTCTCGCTCCGCCTCCGCCACTCCTCCCAGTAGCCACGCGCGCCTTGCTCCTCAACGGCTCGGCGAAGCCCGTTGTAGAGTTCCTTAGTTTCTGCTTCTCTGGCCCCGCGAAGAAGGTCCGCCTTTTCCATATTTTCAATGCAGTTTTCGTAGTCACCCATCGCTCGGTAGATCTCGCCGATGCACTGCCAGGCCAGCGGGTGAAGCGGGTTGAACTGGAGAGCCTTTCGATGCCGACTCAGCGCGTTCGCATAATCGCGCTCGAAGTAATACGTGTTGGCCAGATAACACTCAATCGTCATTTTGGACCGGTTGAGTTCGTGGCTGATCTCAAACTGTTCGCGGGCTTTGACCGGCCACCCCCAGGCCAGGAGCATCCAGCCGTAGTGCGTATGGCCCAACTCATATTTGGGGTCTGCGTTAATCGCCTTCAAGGCGAACTTCCTCGCTTGAACGAAATCCAAATCCCGGAAACTCAAAATCGACTGTGCGCAGTGCGTTGCCGCTAGATCCGGAGCCAGTTCCCGTAACTTGTCAGTGATCGCCCGCAGTTCTTCGGGATTCTTCGGCGGCCCGACGCGCGGGTCGCCTAACCGAAGCTCCAGCAGACCTGCGTATGGAAGAGCAAATTTCGGATCGAGTTCGATGGCCCGATTGAGATTTGTGTAGGCTTGCTGAAAACGGGCGTAATCGTCGCTCCGAATGATCCTGAAGGCCTGATCGCAAAAAGTGTTCGCATCTTCGAACTTCGAGAGCGAGCCGTCACCAAAGAAAGCGGGGTGTGTGAATGGATGCAAGAAACCGACGACGGCCGTCGTGATGACGGTGAGCGCACCTAATGTCAGCGCGACTTTCTTCGCGTAACGCCCGCACTGCCGCCACGCCTGCCGGCGTTTCACGGAGCGGCCCGCGAGCAGCAATTCCAGGTCGGCGCGCATTTGGTCAGCCGACTGGTATCGCTCACGAGCATCGGCGGCGCAGGCCTTGAGCAGAATGGCGTTGAGTTCCAGCAACCGCCTGTGGTCGGGGCGCGAAGAGACATCGGCGGGCAGGGCGGGAAATTCCTGCCGGTCTTTCCCGAACGCGGCCTCGTAAAGTACCTTGCCCAGCGCGTAGAGATCGGCCGACGGCGTACCCGGTCCTTCGGGAGCGATGTAACCGGCCGTGCCCACCAGTGAGCGCGCGTCGTCCACCGCCGCGACCAGGCCCGCGTCCGCCAGCTTCGGTTCGCCACTGACGAATAGGATGTTGGACGGTTTTACGTCGCGATGCACCAGGCCGTGCGCGTGCAGATGCGCAAGCGCGGGAGTGAGCTTGAGGCCGAGCGCGATCACTTCGTCGGCGGGCACGGCACCGCCCGATTTCAAATCGGCGCGGAGGGTCCGAGGCTGGTAGGGCGGGCTGTCCTCAGCCCGCCGGGGCGCGATGGGGACATCACAGCCTACCTCATTGAGTCCAGGCTCCCCCTGGTCCGCTAATTCCATTACGTAATAAAACCCCGCAATGTCCGGCAGCAGCCCGAGCGTGAGGATATCGACCAGGCCGTCATGCGTGCGCGACAGCGGCTCGAACTTTTGCAGTCCCTTGAACTCGCGCTCGAACGACTCCGCCGAGGCATGGCGCTCGCTCCGGACGATCTTCACCGCGCGCAGCGTTCCAACGGCGTTCCGCGACAGCCAGACCTCTCCGTACGCGCCCGCGGCGATAGGACGGAGAAGCTCGTGATCGGGAATCTGAGGACGGTCAGAGCATTCAGTGGAGAGCTCAGCAGCAGGTGTGGACGAACGCGGAAACGCACAGGCCGGGGCGGCGTGCGAATCGTTGCTCGACCGTTGGACGCTGGATACCGTCTCGTTCATAGTCGCAGGCCCAGTGTAACGCAGCGGCGGATGGCTCAAAGCGCGAAATTCGAAACCCGCGACACGTTTGAACGGCCAGGTTCCAGCCGGAATGGGTCCACACGACGATTTGACGTCAACAAAGCGAGGCTTTCAATTGCTTCACTTCGCGGCTCGGCAGCCGGCTCACTCGGCTCTTGGTCATATAGACCGCCGCCATCGTTGTGCCGACAGTAGGCGCCGTCTCTGCCACGGACAAGCCCTGCCGCACGTGCAGATCGAACAGTTGAAACTGTTTCACGCTCACCCGCGCTTTGACTCGCTCCAATATCGTGCGTAAGACGTGCTGCTCCCACTCGTCGTTCTACATCACTTCGAGCCCATCGCCTACCGGATCAGGCGCCTAGCCCAACGGCTCCGTGTCTGTGGCGTCATCAGCGAGCGAGCCTTCAGCCCAGCGGTTCTGCCACCGGATGAGAGAGGGCCGAAGGCAGGTTGAGGATCGGCTTTCCAATTTCGCCTGCGGAAGATCGAGACACATGGCCGGAGCGGCGACGCGTGTGAGCGGCGCGAGTGGGGATGACAAGCCTGTGGCGGCCGCTTTGCCCCTCGCTCTGCAGCAGAGAGATAGCAGTGGCCACACCCAGGCCAGGGCGAACGGGATTGCGCTTGCGGCTTCGCCGAGTCGAAAGTGCGGGCATGCCGCCTGCTCAGCAGCGCCGCCACGAATGTGCAACACATTCCAGGATCAGCTAGAGAGTCCTATATAGTCATTATATCAAAACGAGCTAGCAAAACCGGCTTAATATGTTCACGACGGTGCAAGCCGTACTAACCCAATACCAGAATACCTGGGCGGTCCTGCCAGCATTTGTCGAAGCGGCCGGGGAGTTAGACGCTGCGATTGAGCAAATCGGCATCGAAGCCCAAACGCAAAATGATCACCCGGGCGCTGCCGCGGAAAAGAAACAAACGCTCGCCGCTTTGGTGCAGTCGGCCCACGAGATCGGGGCGGCGCACGCCTGGGGACTGGCCAAGCGGAGCAGGAAAGGGGTCGGTTCTTGGTTTTGGCAAGTGGCTTTGTTCCTTGACGGACGGTAACGAACGGAGGGGACGATCCAAACGACCGACTCGGGGACGCTGCCAAGCCAGAAATGTTTCATTCCGTCATAGCCGTGCGTGGCCATCACAATCAGGCCTCAGCCGAGTTCTCGCGCCGCCTTGGCGAGCTCGTGCGCTGGGGGGCCATTGAGAACGCGAGTCTCGACTCGCAGGTCTTTAGCCAGTTCCTCATCGCGAAACGCTGGCAACGACTTTCCGGATTCTTTCTGCCCGAAAGGCCGATTAGATTAGCGCGCGCGCGGCAATGGCGTCCGCTCGAGTTCCGTCAAATCACGCAATCGTCCTAAGGCGGATTGCTCGCGCGTACTCAAGAGAAATTGCCAGGCGGCCAGGACTCGGCGGTAAAAGAGCGTCCGTTCGGCCGCAATGTTTTTGCTGATCAGCGGCGTGGAACTGATCAGCGGCTCGGTGTCGTTCGGTTCTGGTTGCGCCTGCGGCGAGGGGCGGCGCGGCCTTTGTTCGGTGATTTTCTGCGCGGCCGACCGCACGCGCTCGTCACTGGCGTTGCGAGCCCACGCCAGGATTTGGCTGCGGCGATTCGCTCCCCAAAGGGCAATGGCCTCGGCTTTTTGGGGATCGAGCGTTCGCGGCTTGTCATAACCTGATTCCCAGAAAATTTCTTCATCCATGGCATCGGCTTCGCGAAAGAGAAAATCGTGTCCTTGCGCTTCCTTCTTCAGCAGGTGTTTTTCAAACTGCAGAGCCGCCGCGGGGATGTCAGTGACTTCACCCGCGTCGACCGCCGCTTTCCAGGCCGGCCGGATCGTTTCAGACCAGAGCCTGCGGAGTTCACCAGACCGGCGACGGCCGCGGCCGCGGCCTTGCGGTGGCGAAACGTTTGGCGCTGGCTGGCCGGGCGACTTTTGAGTTTGTGCCTGGCGGCCGCTTGGCTCGCGAGGCGAGGCTCGGATGGCGGCTTCGAGTTGCTGCCGGGTGCCCATCAAAAGCAAATCTTTTGCGGCCGGGTTCTGTTCGGTGAGTTTCTTGATGAACGCCGCGAAGACGATTTGCCGCTCGTGAAAAGCGCGATCGGAGCTTTTTGCGAGAGTCCCATCGACGGTGCGATGGTAGCGAGCCACCAGCGCTTTTATGGAAGGCTGGAGATTGGTTTCCGAGGAAAGGTGCGTTTCGATGAAAGTGGCCCAGCGCTCCAGATACTGTTCGGAAGTCGAATAGGGTTTGTCGATGGTTGCGTCCACGAGCGTAGCCGCCGCATGGGCCTCGGCAAACGATCGGGCCCCACGGCCGCTTGGCTGGAGGCTGAGCAGATTCAAACCGAAAAGTTTCTCGGGCAGAAAACGCTCGTACCCTTCCCAGTTTAGCGGGTCGGGATCGCATCCGGCGGCGGCGGAGAATTGGTCCGTGGCCGTAAAGCCGGCCACGCGGGGGAATGTTTTGGGCGCTTGCAATACGAGCCAGGCGGGTTGGCGCGTGAACCACTTCGGGTTGGGCATGACTTCGTGGGGAACCGCCAGAAAATGGAAGCCGCCCGAATGGCATTGGGTCATGCAGAAAACGATTCGTCCCTTGCCTAACCCCTCGAGGAGGACCTGCCGCAGTTCAGCGACTCCCAGCGCTTCCGCCTCGTTCGAGCGCCAGCCATGCTCCGAGCGCCCGTCCCGTTCCAGCGACCAGAGATTGATGATGCTTTCTCCCTTCCCGTCGGCCAGCGAGCCGTGATCGCCCACAAAAAGGAAAATCGTTCCGCCCGCCGCGACAGCGGGAAGAATTTCGTTTCGAAAGGCGCGCAAGATTTGCTCCCGTTGGGCGGGCTGATTGTGCGGCAGCGCCCCCGGAAGCCAGGTGTCAATCGCAAGGCCGTTCCGATGAACGGTCCGCCGCACGTCTGCGAAAACGGGGTTTTCCCCCTCGACATTGCCGGCCCCGAAGAAAACCCAAGTGGATTCGGCTGGATAATTTCTGGCAAAGAACGCAGTGACCGCGCGGGCCTGCAAATATTGAGAGTAATTGTTTTCGAACGGGGAGTGGCCGCCGGAGAGCATGACGAACGCGTCGCGCCCGGCCAGGTCCGGGAGAATGGAACAAGCGATTATGGCCAAGGCCAATCGGAATCTCGTCATACTCATCTCGAATAGTACATGCGTAAAAGCTCCCGCAAACCTGCCACTGAATCTGAGCTCTTCGAAAAAATCAACCTGTGCCGATGCGCGGCCCAGCCGCCGTTCCTTTTGCAAACATCGCGCACGACCGTTTGGTAGCAAGCTGAATATCGTGCAATGCCTTGGCTGCAGCGTGAACGCTGCGTTCCGGGCGCGAATCGTAACTGCACACGATAGGAACGCGGGCTTCAGCCTGCTGCCGGGGAATAAACACCATGGCATTGGTGTAACGCCTTGGCTGCAGCGTAAACGCTGCGTTCCGGACGAGATTCGCAGCGGGCACACGATAGGAACGCGGGCTTCAGCCTGCAGCCAGGGAATAATCATCACGGCATTGGCGCAACGCCTCGGCTGCAGCGTGAACGCTGTCCACCCTTATAGTTCTTCCAGTGAACGGAAGCCAGGTCGCGTGCAATTGCGAGTTAAAACGAGCAGGGGGGCGAGCTTTTGAGCCCCAGCTCGCGCCCCCCTGCGGTCCCAGTGGTGAGGCGTCGGGAAGAGGGGGGCCGGGGGGGAGGAACATACGGCAATCGAAAGAAATTTCTTGCCAAGCAGCATTTGGCCCCTTCCAAAAGGGCCGTCACGCAGGGCTGGGAAGACGAATTAGCCTACCCATGCTCGGATGCATATGCGGAGATATTCGCTCCCAGCCCCGCGCTTTGGACTTAACGAATTCTCAGTGGCCGAGAGTTTTGACGACTCGCTATAAGGCCTTCGCTCGTCCAAAGCTTGCGTGACGTTAACAACCCTATGAACAACAGCACCGAAAAGCAAAACCTTCCAGAGAAGAAAGTCCCGGCCAAAGACATCGTCCTGTGGGTCGGAGTGGATTGGGCCGATCAGAAGCATTGTCTTGTGAGCTGTCGGCCCGACGGCTCAGATCGCAAGCTGCACTGGGTCGAGCAGAAGCCGCAAAAGCTGGATGACTTCTTTCTGGAGCTGCAAAAGAAGCATCCCACCGGGCGCATCGGCGTGGTGCTGGAACAGTCGCGCGGAGCGTTGCTCTATGCGCTCTTGAAGTATTCGTTCCTGCGCTTGTATCCGGTCAATCCACGTTGCCTGGCGGACTTTCGCAAGGCGATGGTCGCCAGCGGGGCCAAGGGAGACCCCGGCGATGCCGATCTGCTCTGTGAGCTGGGCTGCAAGCATGGGGAGCGTTTGCGGGAGTTGGAAC